>WNFT01001793.1_pt1 | contig 21235 bp, 21 predicted proteins | sample 5400191 | NCBI WGS metagenome assembly WNFT01 (sample SAMN13153359, study PRJNA577476) | soil metagenome | isolation source: 80 cm saprolite under Madrone tree | place: USA:California | collected 2016-06-14 | reverse complement strand
CGTCGTTGAGGGCGCCGGCGCCGAAGGGCGGCCTGCATGAGTCGCCACGCCGGCCCCGGCCCGGACGTCGGGCCCCCGCCCCAGCCCGAGCCCAGCTACGCCGAGCGCGCGCGGACGCTCGTCCATCTCGCGCGCTCGGGCACGTTCTCGACGCTCTCGCGCCGGCACTCGGGCCATCCCTTCGGCTCGGTCATGCCCTATGCGCCGGATGAGCACGGCGCGCCGCTTCTCCTCATCAGCAGCATGGCCATGCACACGCAGAACCTCGAGGCTGATCCTCGCGCGAGTCTCCTCGTGATGCAGCCCGGCTGGGCGGAGGACCCGCTTGCCGGCGGTCGCGTCACGCTGATGGGGCGGGTGGCGCGCGTACCAGATCGGGAGCGGCCCGCCGCGCGCGAGGCCTATCTCGCGCGGCAGCCCAAGGCCGCCTTCTGGGTGGAGTTCGAGGACTTCGCCTTCTGGCGCCTCGAGGTGACGGACGTTTACTTCGTAGGCGGTTTCGCGGCGATGGACTGGGTGACGGGGGAAGCTTATGCCTCCGCGCGGCCCGATCCGCTTGCGGATGCGGCCGAGGGCATCGTGGAGCATATGAATCGAGACCACTCGGTCGCTCTGCTCACGCTGGCGCGTGCCCACGCCGATGACGTCGCCGAGGAGGCGACCATGCTCTCGGTGGACCGCCTGGGCTTCCGCGTGCAAGTGCGGAGCGGCGAGCGTCTCCACGGCGCGCGTATTTCTTTCCCGCGTGAGATCGTGACCGCGGAGGAGTGCCGCGCCGTCCTCATCGAGATGATCCGCGCCGCGCGCGGCTAACCGGCACCCGGTCGGTGTATCCTATTCTGGGCGCTGACAGCAGGGCCGGGGAGCATCTAACCTCCCCGCATGGAGGGACGTGATGAGCGTGGACGTGGTGCGGCGGCGGTTCACCGTGGACGAATATCTCAAGATGGTCGAGACCGGCATCCTGAACGAGGACGACCGCGTCGAGCTGCTCGACGGTGAGATCGTCGAGATGACGCCGATCGGTCGCTCCCATGCGGTCTCAGTCGCAGCCTTGAATCGTGCGCTCGTGACCGGCATTGGCTCGCGTGCCGTGGTGTGGTGCCAAGGGCCGATCCGCCTGTCAGCGCTTTCCCAGCCAGAGCCCGACCTGGCGCTCCTACGGTTGCGCCCGGTGTCCTACCGCGATGCGGACGCGGAGCCCCGTGACGTGTTGTTGCTCATCGAGGTCTCGGACTCTTCGATCAGGCGCGACCGTGAGCTCAAGCTTCCGCTCTACGCTCGTGCCGGTATTCAGGAGTACTGGATCGTGGGTATCCAGGAAGGATCGGTCGAGGTCTACACGAGCCCCTCCGCTTCCAGCTACGTGTCAGTCCAGCGATTCCGCGGTGGCGAGACGGTCAGCCCGTCGGCCTTCCCCGACCTCCGCATCGGCGTGGACGAGATCTTCGCCTAGTAGTCCTTCGGGTCCAGCCAGTCGCGCAGCCCATCGCCCGCCAGGTTGAAGGCGAGCGTCAGCGAGAAGATCGCGAGCCCTGGCCACCAGGCCATCCACGGCGCCGTCTCGAGGAATTGCTGGGCCGCGTTGAGCATGGTGCCCCAGCTCGGGCTGGGCGGCTGCACGCCCAGTCCCAGGAACGAGAGGATCGCCTCGGCGATGATGGCGGCCGGGACCGAGACCGTCGCCTGGACGAGAAGCGAGCTCGTGATATTCGGCAAGATGTGCCGGCCCATCACGCGCAGGTCACCGGCGCCGAGCGCGCGGGCGCCCTGGACGAATTCCTCCTCGCGCGTGGACAGCACGAGACCGCGCGTGAGCCGGATGTAGGTCGGCGTCGCGCCCACGCCGATCGCCACGGTGGCGTTGGTGAGCGATGGGCCCAGGATCGTGACGAGCCCGATGGCGAGAATCAGGAACGGAAACGACAGCCACGCGTCCGTCAGCCGCATGATGAGCTGGTCGAAGGCGCCCCGGTAGAAGCCGGCCACGAGGCCGGCGGGCACGCCGATGGCCATGGCGAGGAGAATGGCGAAGACACCGGCCTGCATGGAGATCCGGGTGCCGTACACCACCCTCGAGAGCACGTCGCGCCCGAGATCGTCGGTCCCGAACAGGTGCGCGGCGCTCGGGGCTTTGCGCGTCTGGCTCCAATCCGTGCGCAGCGGGTCGTCCGGCGCGATCCACGGCGCCCCCAGCGCCAGCAGGAGGTAGAGGAGCACCACCGCGGCGCCGATGAGGGCCGGCGGACGCCGCGCAGCGCGCCGCCACGCGAGCTGAAGCCGCGTGATCTGGCCGGCCCGACCGGAGCCGGGAATCGAGGCGGCCAGCGCGCCCTCACTGGGCACTTGCCGCTCCCTTGACGCGAATGCGCGGGTTCAACAGCGAATACGACACGTCCACCAGCAGGTTGATCAGGACGTAGGCGCCGGCGGTGATCAGGACGAGGCCCTGAACGAGCGGGTAGTCGCGTGTGAAGACCGACTCCACGATCAGCCGTCCGAAGCCCGGCACGACGAAGATCTGCTCGGTCACGACGGCCCCGCCCATGAGCGCGCCCATCTGCAGTCCCAGGATCGTGACCACCGGGATGAGGCCGTTGCGGATCGCGTGGCGGAAGATGACCACGCGCCCGGCCAGCCCCTTGCTGTAGGCGGTCCGTATGTAATCCGCGCTCATCACCTCGATCATGCTGTTGCGTGTCTGGCGCATGAGCACCGCCGCCAGCGTCGTCCCGAGCACGAAGGTGGGCATGAGCATGCGCGTGAGGTTCGCGACGGGATCCTGGAGGAAGGGCACGAATCCCGAGGCCGGGAGCCAACCGAGCCGCACCGAGAAGAACAGGATCAGCATGATGCCCAGCCAGAAGCTCGGCACCGACAGACCACAGAGCGAGAGCGCGTTGGCGAGATAGTCCCACAACGTGTTGCGACGGACGGCGGAGAGTACGCCGACCGGGATGGCGATCGCGAGGGCGACCAGGATCGAGAGGCACGCCAGCTCGAGGGTGATGGGCAGCTTGCCCGCCACCGTCTTGGTCACAGTCTCGCGCGTTCGAACGGACTCGCCCAGGTCGCCACGGATGGCCAGCCCGACCCACCGGAAGTACTGGATCGGGATCGGGTCGTCGAGGCCGTATTTCTGGCGGATGTCAGCGAGCCCCGCCTCGTCGGCTTCGGTGCCCGCCATGACGCGGGCGGGATCGCCCGGGATCATGCGCACGCCCGTGAAGACGATGATGCTGATCATCACGAGCGTGACCATCGAGATGGCGATGCGCTGGATCAGGTATTCGAGCACGGCGTCTCACGCGTCCGGCGGCGCGTCGCGTTGGTGCGCCGCCGGACGCTACCTTCCGCTACTGCCAGGACGCGCCCTTGATGCGGATGAGGCCGTCGGGCACCGCCTTGTAGCCCTTGAGGGCCTTCGGAAACGCGACGATGTAGTTCGCGTGATAGATGTAGATGATGTTGCGGCGGGCGAAGGCGAACTTGTCGACGGCCTGCTTGTACAGAGAGGCGCGCTGGGCCAGGTCGCTGACCTCGCGCGCCCGGTTCAGGATCACGTCCACGCCCTCGTCGCAGGCTTGCGTGGTGTTCAGCGTGGCGCCGCAGGTGTGAAACTGGAAGATGTTCGCGTCCGGGTCCACCCGCCCGCTCCAGCCGATCAGGAAGGCCTGGTCCTTGCCCGCGTCATTGTCGTTGAGCGCCGAGGCGAACTCGGAGGGCTTGAGGCTGACATTGAAGCCCGCCTCCTTCACCATGCCCTGGAGGACTTCGCCGACCCGCCGCTGCTGGGGATCGTTGATGATCACCATCTCGAAGCTGTAGCCGCCCGCGAGGCCGGCGTCGGCCAGGAGCTTCTTCGCCTTGGCCACGTCGCGCACGGGGCACTTGCGGGTCTTGTCGAAGAAGGGGCTCACGGGAGAGATGGGCGTGCAACCGGGGGTGTTCTGGCCGTCCCACGCGACCTTGTTGAGCGCCTCGCGGTCGATGCTGAGATCCAGCGCCTCGCGCACCCGCGGGTCATTGGCCAGTGGCGTGCCCAGGTCTCCCGGCGGCTTCGGGGGCTTGCCGTTCTTGTTGTGCAGGTTGATGGTGATGCCGTTGTAGCCGATGCCGGTGACGCTCGAGACCTCGAGCTTCCCGTCCTTGCGGAGGTTGGCGGCGTCCGTCGGTCCCACCTGATGCATCATGTCGATGTCACCGGACCGCAGATTCGCCAGCCGCACGTTGTCGTCGGGGATGATGCGGAAGATCAGGCGGTCGAACTTCGCGGCGCTCTTGTCGAAGTAGTGCGGCGATTTTTCCAGCACGATGCGGTCCTGCGGCACGCGCTCCACGAACTGCCACGGCCCCACGCAGACGGGCGCCGTGCCGAATTTCTCCCCGAGCTTGTTCGCCGCGGTCGGCGAGACGGGCATGCCCGAGCGGTCGGCCAGGATGGCCACCAGCGGGGAGAAGGGGGTCTTGAGCTTGAGCCGCACCGTGAGCGGATCCACCACCTCGATCGAGTTGACCGACTCGAGCTCGCTCCGCCGGTTGGAGCCCTTCATGTTGAGGTGGCGGTCGAGCGAGTACCGGACCGACTCCGCGTTCATGGGCGTGCCGTCGTTGAATTTCACGCCCGGCCGCAGCTTGATCGTGACCGTCTTGCCTCCGTCGGCGAAGGTCGGCATGTCGGCCGCGAGCTGGGGGAAGATGCGCAGGTTCTCGTCGATCTCGTAAAGCTTCTCGCACATCTGGGAGAAGATGATCCGCCCGACGTAGGTGCGGGACGGGGAGGGGTCGAGGATGTCGGGGTCCTGGTTCAGCGCCACGACCAGGGTTTTCTTCTGGGCCTGGGCCGGCTCCGCCGCCAGCGTGAGGGCGATCAGAAGAGCCGTGACGGTTGTCAGCGCGCGCCGCATGAGCATGGGCACTGCCTCCATCGCTAGGTGGTTGACCCCGGGGCGACCTGGCCGCAAAATCGCGCCCATCATACATCTGCCAAGGTAAGCGCGAAAGGGAGGAGGCCTCATGACCCAGCTGGGAGAGCAGCGGGCGGAGCCGGCGAAGATGGCCGGTGTGATCGGGCGGCTGGCGGGCGAGCTCGCGCTTGGCGAGGAGCCGGCATGCTTCATCGCCGTCCTCGAGGGCGAGGAGGGCACGCCGCGGGATGAGTGACGAGACTCTGGTCGGGCTCGCCGAGGACATCCGGGCAGGGCGGATCTCGCCCGTCGAGATGGTCGAGCGCAGCCTCGGGCGCATCCGAAAGTGGGACAGTCGCTTCCACGCTTTCATCCGGCTCGACGAAGAGGGCGCGCTCAAGGCCGCGCGAGCGCTCGAGGCCGACGCCGCTGCCGGGCGCTGGCGCGGGCCGCTCCACGGCGTCCCGCTCGCCTTCAAGGACCTCTGTCACCTCCGCGGGCTGCCCACCTCGTGCGGCACGCGCACGCCCGACTACTTCGTGTCCGACCAGGAGTGCACGGCGGCGCGGCGGCTTCTCGACGCCGGCGCCATCAGCCTGGGCAAGCTCAACATGACCGAGCTCGCGATGGGTCCCTTCGGCGACAACGCGCATCACGGCGACGTCGACAACCCGTGGCTGCCGGGGCATGTGGCGGGCGGCTCTTCGAGCGGCTCCGCCGCGGGCGTGGCCGCGGGCTTCTTCGAGGGCGCCATCGGCTCGGACACGGGCGGCTCCATCCGGCTTCCCGCCGCCTGCTGCGGCGTCGTCGGCATCAAGCCGACCTACGGCCGCGTCAGCCGCGCCGGCGCCATGCCGCTCTCATGGTCCATGGACTATCTGGGCCCGCTTGCGGGGACGGTGCGCGACGCCGCCCTGATGCTCACGGTGATGGCCGGGCGCGATCCAGCCGACGCGACCGCGAGCGGCCGCGCCGTGCCCGACTACGCGTCCGGACTCGAGGGCGACATCGCGGGAGTCCGGATCGGCCTGCCGGCGAACTACTTCTTCGAAGGTGTGGAAGAGCAGATCGCGGCGGGGGTCCGCGTGGCGGCGCGTCTGCTGGAGGATCTTGGCGCGCGCGTGCGCGAGATCCGCCTGCCCGATCCCAAAGATATGCTGGACCTGTCCATGCTGATCACGCGCGCCGAGGCCTCGGCGCTCCACGCGCGGATCTTCCGGGAGCGCCCACAGGATCTCCAGCCCGTGGTGCGCGCCAGGCTCGAGGTGGGCTTCGGCATCTCGGCCTACGACTACCTCCAGGCGCAGCGCCTGCGCGCCACGCTCACCCGCGCCTTCGTCCGCGATGTTTTCGGCGAGGTGGACGTGCTGATGACGCCCGTGATCCCCGAGCCTCAACCCGCGCTGGCCGCGCTCAAGGGGACGGCCGTGGACGAGTTCAACGCGCGGGCGGGACGCTTCTCGGGGCTGACCCGCCCATTCAACGGTCTCGGTCTGCCCGCGATCTCCGTGCCGTGCGGCTTCGGGAGTACGGGGCTGCCGCTCGCATTCCAGCTGGTAGGACGCCCGTTCGCCGAGGCGCTCCTTCTGCGGCTGGGGCACGCCTACCAGGAGAACGCCGGCTGGCCGGCGCGGCAGCCCGAACTGGGCTAACGTCTACAGGACGTAGTGAAGGGCGTAGATGCCCGTGATGGCGCCGGCCTCGGCGCCGTGGGCCTCGAGCGCTTTCGCCCCCAGCATCTCCGCGCACGCGCCCTGGACGATGTCGGCGTCCGTGCCTTCCACGAGCAGCACCCAGCGCGCCACCTCATCGGGCTTGTCTCGGATCGTTTTCTCCGCGGTCTTGACCGTGGTCGTCTCGACGTCGGCCTCGCAGAGATGCGCCGCCGAGATGCCGGGCCGCTCGAGCAGCTTGGGCAGGGCCTCGCTCGTCAGCCACTGCCGGAGCGCCTGCTCGCGTCCGGCCGCCGGACCGAGGCGGATGGTCCCCATGGCGCCGCCGATGCCGCGCCCGAGGGAGAGCGTGTTGCGACACGCCGTCCGGTTCGAGTTCCTGAAGAGCGCGAGGCATTTCCGCGTCCACGGCGTCGGGTTGTTGAGGCGCTCGACGTAGGCGGGGCTCGCGAGCGTCTCGAGGGTCTCGGTCTCGTACATCATGAAGTACCTGGGCGCGGCCGCGACCGCGATGTAGCGCCGGCCGCGCAGGAACCCGGGCACGCTGCACCGCTCCGGCATGTGCTCGCGCGTGTGCCAGTCGTTGTAGTCGGCTTCTCCGGAAGCGTCGACGTCGGCCCAGAAGGCCAGGATGGCCTTGCCCAGGAAGCTCATGCGGCCGACCCTAACCGCTGGCAGAGGTCGCGTCAAGAGGGCGCCGGCCTCCGGCGGCTGTTGCGATACACTACGGCCAATGGCCATCCGGGCGCGACGGACCTGGGCCGCTGTCGTTCGCCTCCTCGAGCGGGACGAGCGCCTCTTCGCGTTCCTGCTGGCCGTGGTCATGGTCGGCGGCCTCTCGAGCCTCGGGCTCGCACTCCGGCCGCGGCACCGCATCGACCTGCCGTCCCTCGTCTTCTGGTTCGCCATGTACAAGGCGGGCATCCTCGCGCTCGTCAGCCTCAACCCGCGCTCGACCCGCGTGGTGTTCAGCGGAGCGCTCGCCGTGGACCTGCTCCTCATCTTCGCCCTTCTGTACCTCACGGGGGGCGGCGACAGCCTCTTCGTCAATCTCTTTTACCCGCTCGTCGCCGTCAACGCGTACTACTTCGGCCGCTGGGTCGGGCTGCTCCTGACTCTCATGGCGGGGCTCCTCTATTGGGCGGCGGCCTTTCTCGCGCAGCCCGAGGCGTCGTGGACCGCGGTGGTGATGGTGATGGCGTTCGTCGGGCTGCCCGGCTTCGCGGTGGGTCACGTGGCCGATCGCGAGCGGCGAGCCCGCGGCGAGGTGGAGCGGCTCAACGTGGAGCTGACCGGCACGCTCACGCGCCTGCAGGCCGCTCAGGCCGAGCTGCTCGTCGCGGAGCGAATGGCCACCGTCGGGCGGCTCTCGCTCAAGGTCGCCCACGAGGTGCGCAATCCCATCGCGGCCATCGAGCTGAACGCCGAGATGGTCGGCGACCTCGTCAGGGAGCGCGGCGGCGCGGACATGGCGGAGGCGGCCACGCTCGTGACCGCCATCCGCGAGCAGGTCAACACGCTGGACGCGATCACCGAGGAATACCTGGCCTTCGCGCGCTTTCCGCGCCCGCAGTACGACGAGGACTCGGTCAACGAGATGGTGGCGGCCCTCGTGGAGTTCGTGCGGCCCCTCGCCGCGCGGCAGGGTAGCGAGGTCGAGGCGACCACGGATCGGACGGTGCCCCCCATGGCCATCGACCGCACCCTGCTGCGCCAGGCCATCTTGAACCTCGTCAAGAACGGGCTCGAGGCGCTGGGCCGAGGTGGCAAGCTCACGGTGAGCACCCGGCGCGTGGACGACCAGGTGGAGATCGACATCAGCGACACCGGTCCCGGCATCGCGCCCGAGGTGGGCAAGCGGCTCTTCGAGCAGTTCTTCACGACCAAGCCGCAGGGCACGGGGCTGGGGCTGTACATCACGCGGCAGATCATCGAGGAGCACGGCGGCACGCTGCACTGGGAGAGCGCCCGGGGAGCGGGCACCACCTTCACCGCGAGCCTGCCCATCAAGAGGGCCGAGCATGTCTGACCAGGCGACTCTGCTCGTGGCGGATGACGACGAGGCGGTGCGCCTGAGCCTCGAGCGCGCGCTCACGCGCGAGGGCTATGGGGTCGTCCTCGCTCCCGACGGGCAGGCCGCGCTCGACCGGCTGCGGCAGGGGGGCGTCGATCTCCTGCTCTCGGACCTCAGGATGCCCGGACTGACCGGCCTCGAGCTGCTGAAGCTGGCGAAGGAAGTGGCGCCCGACGTGGACGTGATCCTCCTCACCGCCTTCGGCACGGTCGAGGAGGCGGTTCGCGCGATGAAGGACGGCGCCATCGACTTCCTGACCAAGCCGCTCCAGCGCGCCCAGCTCTTGCGCGTGGTCCGGCAGGCGCTCGAGCGCCGCTCGCTGATCCAGCAGAACCGCGCCCTCCAGCGCCGGCTCGACGACCTGCTTCGCCAGGGCAACGCCATCGGCGTCAGCCCCGCCTTCAAGCAGATGATGACGCTCGTCCAGCAGGTGGCGGACAGCTCGGCGACCGTCCTCATCCAGGGAGAGAGCGGCACCGGCAAGGAGCTGGCCGCCCGTGCCATCCACGACGGCTCGCCCCGGCACGGTGGCCCATTCGTCGCCGTCAATTGCGCGGCGCTGCCGGAGACGCTGCTGGAGTCGGAGCTCTTCGGCTACGAGAAGGGCGCGTTCACCGGCGCCGCCGGCCGCAAGGAAGGGCGCTTCGAGCTGGCGGACGGCGGCACGCTGTTTCTCGACGAGGTCGCCGATCTCTCGCCCGTGACCCAGCCCAAGATCTTGCGCGTGCTCCAGGAAGGCGAGTTCGAGCGCGTGGGGGGGACCCGCACCATCCGCGTGGACGTGCGCATCGTCACCGCCACCAACCAGGACCTGGCGCAGCTGGTGCGCGACAAGCGCTTCCGCGAAGACCTCTACTACCGGCTCAACGTGATCACCGTCACGACGCCGCCGCTCCGCGATCGCCGCGAGGACATCCGCGTGCTCGCGCAGCACTTCCTTCGCGTCTACGCCGCCAAGAACAACCGCGTGCTGGAGGGCTTCACGGACGAGGCCCTCGGCTGTCTCGAAGCGTATCGCTGGCCCGGCAATGTCCGCGAGCTCGAGAACGTGGTCGAGCGCGCGGTGGTGCTGGCGCGCGGCGCCGTCATCGAGGCGGCCAACCTGCCGCCCAACGTCACGGAGCGCTCGGTCACCTTCGCGCGCACGGAGCCTGCGGGCGGGCCGGCCGCGCCGGGCGCGGCGCCGGACGGCGTCTTCACCATCCGCGTCGGCACGCCGCTGGCCGAAGTGGAGCAGCGCGTGCTCGAGGAGACGCTGCGGTTTGCGAAGGGCAACCGTACCGTCACCGCCAAGCTCCTCGGCATCGATCCCAAGACGGTCTTCCGCAAGCTCAAGCAGGTCGAGGCCGAGGAGAGTCCGGCCGACCCTTCCGACACGACGCCCGAGTCCTGACCGGTGGCCTTCGAGCAGATCCGCTACGACGCGGCCGGCGGTGTCGTCATCGTCACGCTCAACCGGCCGGAAAAGCTCAACGCGGTCACGACCGTGCTGATCCGGGAGCTGCTCGACGCCTTCGACGCGGCCGACGCCGACGATGCCGTGCGCGCGGTGATCGTGACGGGCGCTGGCCGCGCCTTTTGCGCCGGCGCCGATCTTTCCGGGGGCACCCGGACCTTTGATCGCTCCACGCCGGCAGGTACCGCGGGCGACAGCGAGCACCGTGACGGCGGCGGGCTCGTCTCGCTCAGGATCTACGACATGAAGAAGCCCGTGATCGCCGCCATCAACGGCCCGGCGGTGGGCTTCGGCGCCACCATGACGCTGCCGATGGACATCCGCATCGCGTCCTCGTCGGCACGCATGGGCTTCGTCTTCTCGAGGCGCGGCGTGGTGCCCGAGGCCTGCAGCACGTGGTTCCTGCCTCGTCTCGTCGGCATGCAGCGCGCCGCCGAGTGGGTCTACACCGGCCGCGTGTTCGGAGCGGAAGAGGCGCTGGCGGGCGGGCTCGTCAGTCGCGTGGTGCCGCCGGAAGCGCTCATGGAGACGGCGCTCGCCCTCGCACGCGAGATTGCCGATAACACGTCCGCGATCTCCGTGGCGCTGGCCAGGCAGATGATGTGGAAGCTCCTGGGCGCCGACCATCCCATCGAAGGGCACCGCCTCGACTCGCGCGGCATGGCCTGGACCGGACGCTCCGCGGACGCCCGCGAAGGCATCGCCGCCTTCCTCGAGAAGCGCCCGCCGCGCTTCCCCCTCAAGGCCAGCCAGGACATGCCGCCCTTCTATCCGTGGTGGAGCGAGCGCTCCTTTAAGTGAGGGGCGCCTAGGTGAGGGGCGCCCGCCTCTTCCGGCTCGACCGGACCCGCCTCCTCTGCCTCGTACTCTTCTGCAACGCCTGCGGTCTGGGCGCCTTCGGCCCGCTCCTGCCCGAGATCGGCCGCACACAGTCACTCGCGGACTGGCAGCTGGGGCTCGTGGCGGCCGCTTTCGGCTTTGCGCGGACGGTCGCCGCCATGCCCACGGGGCTCCTCGTCGCCCGCCGCCTCGCGGCAAGCCTCATGACGGCCCCGGTGGTCATCATGGTGGGGCTCGCTTTCCTCGTCGGCGCGGGGCCCCTCCCCCTGCTGCTGGCCGGGCGCTTTCTCCTCGGGGTCGCGCAGACGCTGACGATGATTGGCGGCTTGACGGTGATCCTGGCCGATGACCACGGGCCGAACGCGTCGGTCAGGCTCAACCTCTTCGAGTTCTCAGGCATGCTGGGCGTACTGGGCGGCCTGGGGCTGGTCGCGGTGGTTCCGTCGGCCTGGGGGTGGAAGGCCTCGCTCCTCATCGGCTCGACGCCGGTGCTCGTCTCGTTGCTGCTGATTCCTGCCATGGCGCGTGTCTTTCCCAAAGCGCTCGTCCACGAGCGTCCCGATGCCTCCCCCGTACTCGAGCGCGCTCCCGCGCGACGCGGCAGCCGGGGCGTCGTCGCGCTCATGTTCGGCGCAGGCATCGTCTTCGCGCTGTCGTGGTCGGCGGTGAGCGGGTTCGTCGTCCCCATTCGCGGCACCCGTGAGTTCGGGCTGTCGCGCACGGGGATCTCGTGGCTCCTCGCCATGGCGCAGGTCACCGACCTCGCTTTTCTCCTTCCCGTGGGCCGGGCCGCCGACCGCATGGGCCGCCGAGTCGTCCTGGGGGCCGTCACCGTAGTGCTCGGTCTCGGCACCATCGGCGTGGGGCTCGGCTCCTTCCCATGGTTCGCCGCCGGCTGCGCCTGCTTCGGCCTTGGGCTCGCGGGCTGGATGCTGCCGCTGGGCGTAATCCGCGAGCACACGCCCGTGGCGAGACTGGCCTGGCGGACGGGACTCTACAGAGTCGGCGTGGATTCCGCGATCTTCCTGGGGCCGTTCGTGGCGGGTATCGTCGGGCGAAACGGCGAGGGCATCTTTCTCGCGCTCATCGGCGGCGCGGCGATGGCACTGGGCGCCCGGCTCCTCTGGCGCCCCAGCCCTTGATCGGCCGGCAGCGGTGTTATGCTACCGCGCAGATAGGAGACTCCCATGCTCGTGACCGACTCGCAGGTGCACATCTGGGGCGCGGACACACCCGACCGGCCGTGGCCGCCGGGCCGCGCCCACATGGCGCAGAAGCCGTATGCCGTCACCAAGGACATGCTGCTGAAGGCCATGGACGAGGCGGGCGTCAATCGCGTCGTCATCGTGCCGCCCTCGTGGGAAGGGGACAGGAACGACCTCGCGCTCGAGGCCGCCCGCCTGCACCCCGACCGCTTCGCCGTGATGGGGCGGCTCGCCGTCGAGAAGCCCGAGAGCCGCGCGCTCGTGGCAGGATGGAGGAAGCAGCCGGGCATGCTCGGGCTTCGCTTCACCTTCCACACGGATCTCCAGAGGCCCTGGCTCACCGATGGCACGGCGGACTGGCTCTGGCCCGCCGCCGAGAGGGCCGGCGTCCCGCTGATGGTCCACGTGCCGGGCTCGCTGCCCGCACTCGATGCCATCGCCGCGCGGCACCCCGGGCTCAAGCTCGTCATCGACCACTTCGGTGTCGGATCCGAGCGGCGCGACGACGCAGCCTTCGAACACCTGCCGCATCTGCTCGCGCTCGCCAAACGGCCCAACGTCGCGGTCAAGTCGTCCGCGCTGCCGTGCTACTCGACGGAGCCGTATCCGTTCGCGGGGCTCCACAAGTACGTCCGTCAGGTGTTCGACGCCTTCGGGCCCACGCGCATGTTCTGGGGCACCGACTGGACGCGGCTGCCGTGCCCGTACCGCCAGGCGGTGACGGTGTTCACGGAGGAGCTGCCGTGGCTCAGCGGCGCCGACCTCGAGTGGGTCATGGGACGGGGCGTCAGCGAATGGCTCGGCTGGCCCGAGCGCAAGGTGACATGACATGACGACACGCAAAGAGACGGACAGCATGGGCGCCATCGAGGTGCCCGCGGACCGCTACTGGGGCGCGCAGACGCAGCGCTCGCTCGAGCACTTCAAGATCGCGGGGGAGCGCTTTCCGCCCGAGATGATCCGTGCCTTCGGCCTGCTCAAGCGGGCGACCGCCGAGGTGAACGCGGAGCTCGGGCTTCTGCCGAAAGACATCGCGCGCGCCATCATCCAGGCGGCCGACGAGGTCATCGCCGGCAAGCTCGACGACCATTTTCCGCTCGTGGTCTGGCAGACGGGCAGCGGGACGCAGAGCAACATGAACGCCAACGAGGTGATCGGCAACCGGGCCATCGAGCTGCTGGGCGGCCAGCTGGGCTCGAAGAAGCCGGTGCACCCGAACGACCACGTCAACCGCTCGCAGTCGTCCAACGACACCTTTCCGACCGCCATGCACCTGGCCGCGGTCAGCGAGATCACCGGGCGCTTGATGCCCGCGGTCGAGCAGCTGCGCGCCGTGCTCGACGAGAAGGCGCGCGCGTTCGCGGACATCGTCAAGATCGGCCGCACCCACCTCCAGGACGCCACGCCGCTCACGCTGGGGCAGGAGATCTCGGGCTGGGTCGCCATGCTCGACCAGGCGCTCCGCGCGGTCCGCGCGACCCTGCCCGCCCTCTACGAGCTCCCGATCGGCGGCACCGCCGTCGGCACCGGCCTCAACGCGCCCGCGGGCTACGGCGAGCTGGTCTCGGCGCGGCTCGCGGCGCTCACCGGCCTGCCGTTCACGAGCGCGCCCAACAAGTTCCAGGGTCTCGCCTCGCACGAGGCGCTCGTGTTCGCGAGCGGGGCGCTCAAGACCCTGGCCACCTCGCTGACCAAGATCGCGAACGACGTCCGCTGGCTCGCCTCGGGGCCGCGGGCCGGCCTGGGCGAGCTCCGCATCCCGGAGAACGAGCCCGGCAGCAGCATCATGCCGGGCAAGGTCAACCCGACGCAGAGCGAGGCCCTGACCATGGTCTGCGCCCAGGTGATGGGCAACGACGTGGCGGTGGGGATCGGCGGGGCCTCGGGTAACTTCGAGCTCAACGTCTTCAAGCCCCTCATCATCCACAACGTCCTGCGCTCGATCCTCCTGTTGGCCGACGCATCTGATTCGTTCCGGGAGCACTGCGCCGTGGGAATCGAGCCCGATCGCGAGCGGATCGCGAAGCACGTGCACGAGTCGCTCATGCTGGTCACGGCGCTCGCGCCCCACATCGGCTACGACAAGGCGGCGGAGATCGCCAAGCACGCCCACCACAAGGGCCTGACCCTGCGCGAGGCCGCGCTGGAGCTCGGTCACGTCAAGGCGGCGGACTTCGACCGCATCGTCAGGCCGGAGGCGATGACCGGCCCCGACGCCGAGGAGAAGGCGCGATGAGCATGCTCAAGATCGGTGACGTCACGGTCATCAAGGTGGTCGAGCTCGATCGCTCCTCGTTCGCGATCGGCGCCATGCTGCCCGAGTCGACGCCGGAGCGCATCGAGGCCCAGCGCGACTGGCTCGGGCCGGAGCTCCTCGACGCCGCCACCGGCGTGCACAAGGCGAGCATCCACTCCTACGTGGTGCGCACGCCGCAGCACACGGTCGTGATCGACACTTGCGTCGGCAACGACAAGCCGCGGAACGGCGTCCAGCCCTGGCACATGCGGCGCGGGCCGTATCTGGAGGACCTGGCGGCGGCGGGCATCAAGCCGGAGGACGTGGACCTTGTCGTCTGCACGCACCTGCACGTGGATCACGTGGGCTGGAACACCCGGCTCGACGGGGGACGCTGGGTGCCGACCTTCCCCAAGGCGAGATACATCTTCGGGCGAGAGGAGTTCGAGTTCTGGAAGAAGGAAAGCGAGACGGGCAGGGAAGAGTTCGGCCTGATCGACGACAGCGTCATGCCCATCGTGGACGCCGGCCGCGCCAGCCTCGTGGAGAGCGACTACGTGATCGACGACCGGCTCCAGCTGGAGCCGTCACCGGGCCACACGCCCGGGCACTGCAGCGTGCGCCTGCGCACGAAGGCGGGCGAGGCGGTGTTCACCGGCGACATGATGCACCGGCCCGTTCAAGTCGCCGAGACCGCCTGGAACAGCCGCTTCTGCACCGACGGGGAGCTCGCGCGGAAGACGCGCCGCGCCTTCGTGGAGCGCCACGCGGACGCGGATGTCACGATCCTGGCCGCCCACTTCCCGGTGCCGGGCCGCATCGTCGCGCCCGGCGGCAAGACCCGCTTTCGCCCGCTCGCCGCTTGACACCCGAGCACGGATACTTCATGGCATGAGCAGCATGGCCGACCGCCTGATCGACGCGATGACGAAATCCGCCCCGAGGCAGTACGGGCAGGAGCGGGTCACCGAGCTGGCGCACGCTCTGCAATGCGCCGAGCTGGCGGACAGCGCCGGCGCCGACGAGGAGCTGGTCCTGGCCTGCCTGCTCCACGACGTGGGCCGCTATGCCGTCGCGCAGGATGAGATCAGCGATACCCTCGAGGCGGTCGCGACGCGCTCTGCCGAGGCGCGCGGCCACCACGAGGCCGGCGCCGACCTGATCGCCAAGCACGTGTCCGAGCGCGTGACGTTTCTGATCCGCGCCCATACCGACGCCAAGCGCTACCTCTGCGCCGCCGAGCCCGGCTACCACGACACGCTCTCGACGGGGTCGAAGCACACGCTGACGCTCCAGGGCGGCGCGATGACGGCCGAGGAGATGCGGCGCGCGGACACGAACCCGTGGTGGCGTGACGCGCTACGGCTCAGGCGGTGGGACGACGAGGCCAAGGTCGTCGGCAGGAAGACACGCCCGCTCAGCGCCTGGAAGCCGCTCCTCCGGAAATACTTCGACACGGGCGACGTCCGCCGGTAGGGAGCGCATGTCCCACGACCCCGCTCTGCCCGCGCCCTTCGAGCCGGTCTTTGCCCATCTCGAGGAGATCAGGTACACCGAACCCGGCAGCCGCTTCCACCAGTGCTTCGGCTGCGGCCCCAACCACGACATCGGCCTGCGCGTGCGCACGTTCCGCGGTGAGGGCGAGGTCCTGTCGCCCATCGTCATCCCCAAGCGCTTCGAGGGGCCGCCCGAGGGCGCTCACGGCGGGATCGTCGCCGCGTATCTCGACGAGGTGCTGGCGGGGGCGGCCGTCAACCACACCGGCCGCGCTCACTGGACCGGCGAGCTCTCCGTGCGCTATGTCAGGCCTACCCCGGTCGAGCGGCCGCTCGTCGGCCGCGGCCGCGCCGTCAAGCAGTCCGGAAAGTACCTCGACCTCGAGGGCACGCTCGAGGACCTCGAGACCGGCCAAGTCGTCGCGAAGGCGACCGGCCGCTTCTTCCCGACGCCCGAGGCACGCTAGGCCACCCGCGCGAACTTCTGAAGCGAGCGGATCTCGCGCGGCGGCTTCTCGTGCTGACCCGTGGTGGTCCAGGAGACCTCCGAGACATAGACGTCGCCGCGCGAGTCGGTGACGACGCCGTGCGGGGCGACGAACTCGCCCGGCTTCTCGCTCGCGAACTGGCCGCCGAAGCGCGCGACTCTCTGCCCCTTGGCGTCCAGCACCGTGACGCGCGGCCCGAGATTGGCCACCGCGGCGTTGACGGCCTGGGCGGTGCCCAGTTCGCCGACGTAGAAGGTCCCGCCGTTCTGGGCCCGGTCCACGGAGAGACCGCACGGCCGGTGAAGATTGTTCCACTGCCCCTGGTAGGTACCCCTGCCGTCGAAGATCTGGACGCGGTGGTTCTCGCGATCCGCGACGTAGACGAGCCCGTCGCGATCGGTCACCAAGTTGTGCGGCAGGTTGAACTGGCCCGGGTCGGTGCCCGGCTCGCCCCATGACATCTCGTGCTTGCCGTCGGGCGAGTACTTGTGCACGCGAGAGTTGCCGTAGCCGTCGGAGATGAAGAGGAAGCCGCTCTTCGGGCAGATCGCCACGTGGGTCGGACGGTTGAAGGGCTTTCCGCCCTGGAGCGTGGCCGGCGTGTCGGGGTTGCCGATGGTCAGCAGGCACTTGCCGTCCGGCGTGAACTTCCTGACCGTGTGGTGGAGATCGTCCGTCAACCAGACCATGCCGTCGGCGTCGATGGTGATGCCGTGCGCGCGCCGGACCTGGCCCTCGCCCCACGAGCGGAGGAACTTGCCGTCGCGGTCGAAGACGATGACCGGGTGCTCACCGCGCGTGAAGCAGAAGACGTTGTCCTTGGCGTCGACGGCAACGCCCGCCACTTCGACGAAATGCCAACCGTCGGGCAGCTTGCCCCAGCCGTCTATCACTTTGAAATTCATGCTAGCGGGACTCCTCGAAGGCCTTGTCCATGCGCTCGAAGCGTCGGCGCAGGGGCGCGCGGGCCTCCTCGTGGGGGATGACGTAGAGCCGGTTGGCCTTGACGGCGCGCAGGACGCGCCCCGCCACGTCCTCCGGCGTGAGAGAGCGGCCGATGAGCTGGACTCCGTCCGTCTCCTGCGGGCCGCCCGGATTCTTGAGATCGGCCGGCCGGCTGCGCTCGCTGTTCCGGATGTTGGTGCTCACGCCCATGGGACAGAGCACCGAGACGCCGATGTTGTACGGGCGCAGGTCCTTCTGGAGCGTCTCGCTGAGCCCCACCACGGCGTACTTGCTCGTGTTGTAGACGCCCAGCCCCTGGGACGCGATCAAGCCGGCCATGGACGCGGTGTTGACGACGTGCCCGGGCTGCTTCTGGGCGATCATGCGCGGCAGGAAGGCTTCGATGCCGTGGATGACGCCCCAGAGGTTGACGCCCAGCACCCATTCCCAGTCGTGATGGGTGGCGGACTCGAGGCCTCCGTAGATGGCGACGCCCGCGTTGTTGCAGAGGACGTGGACCCCGCCGAGCTCCTTCCAGGCGCGCTCCGCGAGCGCCTCGACCGACGCGAGCGTGCGGACGTCCGTCCTGACGGTGACGGCCTTGACGCCCGCCTTCTGGATGCCCGCGGCGGTCTCGGCCATGCCGGCCTCGTCCAGATCCGCCGCGACGACGTGGGCGCCCTCGCCGGCGAAGGCGAGGCAGAGCGCGCGCCCGATCCCGCTCGCTCCGCCGGTGAGAAGGGATGTCAAGTGTCACCGCGGCGCGTCGATGGTATTATCTGCCGCCATGGACTACCGGTTGCCCACCACGGTCGTGCCGAAGCGCTATGACTTGCGCCTCGAGCCCGACCTGGCGGCCGCGACCTTCGCCGGGGAGGCTGTCATCACGGTCGAGGTCGAGACGACCCTGACCGAGATCGTGCTCAACGCGGCCGAGCTCGCGATCCAGAGCGTGTCCGTCGCGCGCGAGGGCCGCGTGCCCATCCACGGCTCGATCACCCTCGACGAAGCGACCGAGCGCGCGAGGCTCGTCTTTCCGGCGGCGATCGCCCCGGGAGAGTGGCGTCTGACGCTCCGCTTCACCGGCGTGCTGAACGATCGCCTCCACGGCTTCTACCGCAGCACGTACAAGGATTCAACCGGCCAGCCGCACACCATCGCGGCCACCCAGTTCGAGGCCACGGACGCGAGGCGGGCCTTCCCGTGCTGGGACGAGCCCGCCTTCAAGGCGGTCTTCGGCGTCACGCTGGTGGTGGCCGAGCATCTCGCCGCGGTCTCGAATTGCACGGTGGTCCGGGAAGAGCCGCTGGGCGCTGGGCGCAAGGCCGTCACCTTCGCCGACAGCATCAGGATGTCCACCTACCTCGTGGCCTTCGTGGTCGGCGAGCTCGAGGTGACGGACGCCGTCATGGTGGGCCGCACGCCGCTCAGGGTCTGGTGCGTGCCGGGCAAGAGGCATCTCGCGAAGTTCGCCCTCGCGATCGGCGCCTTCTCGCTCGAGTTCTTCGAGGGCTACTACGGGCTGCCGTACCCGGGCGACAAGGTCGATCTCCTCGCCATCCCCGACTTCGCCGCGGGCGCGATGGAGAACCTGGGCGCCATCACGTTCCGCGAGAACGCGCTGCTCGTGGACGAGAGCGCCGCCTCGCACAGCGAGCTCGAGCGCATCGCGGACGTAGTCGCGCACGAGGTGGCGCACATGTGGTTCGGCGACCTGGTCACCATGACGTGGTGGAACGGCATCTGGCTCAACGAGGCCTTCGCCACGTTCATGGAGCTGCTGGCCGTGGACGCCTGGAAGCCGGAGTGGAAGCGCTGGGTCACCTTCGGCGTCTCGCGCGCCGCGGCCATGGCGATCGACGGGCTCGAGGCGACGCGGCCCATCGAGTTCGAGGTGAAAAACCCCCACGACTGTGTGGCGATGTTCGATCTTCTCACGTACGAAAAAGGCGCCTCCACGCTCCGGATGCTCGAGCAGCATCTGGGCGCTCCGGTGTTCCGGGAGGGCGTGCGCCTCTACCTCGAGCGGCACCGGTTCGCCAACGCCGAGACCACCGATCTCTGGAAGGCCCTCGGGGACGCCGCGCGCCAGCCGATCCCCGCGATCATGGACGGCTGGATCTTCAAGCCAGGCTACCCGCTCGTCACCGTCGAGCCGGACGGCACGGGACTCAAGCTCTCGCAGCGCCGCTTCAGCTACCTGGGCGGCGAGAGCGATGCCGGGCAGCGCTGGCGCATCCCGATCGTGCTGCGCGCCTCCGTCAAGCATGGCTACGTCGAGCGTCGGCTCTTGATCGACGGCGACACCGCCTCCGTCGCGCTGCCGGCCAAAGCGGACTGGGTCGTGGTCAACTCTGGCGGGTCAGGCTTCTACCGCGTGCGGTACGCTCCGCCTCTACTCAAGAGGCTCTCCGGCTCCGTCGCCAAGATCGCGCCGATCGAGCGCTTCAACTTCGTGAGCGACAGCTTCGCGCTCGCCCAGGCCGGGCTCATGCCCGCAACGGAGTTCCTGGACCTCACCGCCCGCTTCACTTCCGAGACCGACCGCAACGTCTGGGGCGCGCTGACCTCATCGCTCGCCTACGTCAACCGTGTGATCGCCGACGAGCAGCGACCAGGGCTCGAGGCCCTCACGCGCCACCGGCTCGCGGAAGCCGCCGAGCGCATCGGATGGGAGCCGCAGGAGGACGAGACCGAGCTGGACAGGCAGCTGCGCGGCGATCTCCTGCGCGCGCTCGGGACCCTCGGAAACGACGAGGAGGTGCAGGCGCGCGCGCGGACCGTCTACGCCCGCTACCGCGAGGACGAGGGATCCGTCGACGCCAACCTGCTGCCCGCCGTCATTGCCATCCTGGCCGCCTCGGGCGGCGAGGCCGAGTACGCCGAGTTCCGCGACCGCTTCAAGCGCGCGCGAACGCCGCAGGAAGAGCAGCGCTACCTCTACGCGCTGGCGGGCTTCCGCCCGCCGGAGCTCCTCCGCCAGACGCTCGAGATGACGCTGAACGGCGAGGTGCGGAGCCAGGACGCGCCGTTCGTGATCCGGGCTCTGCTGACGAGCGTGTACGCCCGGGGTCTCGCGTGGGAGTTCGTCAAGGGGCACTGGCAGGCCATGGCGCGGCAGTATCCCGAGAGCGCGTACCGGCGCATGTACGAGGGCGTGCCCGCGCTGGTGAGCCCCGAGTGGGAGCAGGATGTGCGCGCGTTCTTCGCGGACAACAAGATCGATCTCGGCGGCAAGACGCTCCAGCAGTATCTCGAGCAGCTCCGCGTGGCGGTGGCCTTCCAGCAGCGCGAGGCCGAGCCGCTCGCGGCGCATCTCTCCCGGCAAAGGTCCCGCTAAGCCATGGCCGCGGCGACCGTGACCGTCCTGTTCCCCGATCGCGCCGTCGCCGTCACCGGCCTCGCCGAGGCGGACGCGCTGTGGCTCTCGCCCGCCGAGCTCGCCAGGGCCGCCGGCTGGGAGCTCAAGCCGGAAGGGCTCTGTCGCGGAGCGCTCTGCGTCCCCGTGCCGCCGGCGGCCGCGTGGATGCGCGGCCGGGACGCAGACCTCCGCGTGGATCTGGCCGGCTTGTCGCGACACATGGGCCAGCCCGTCGCGGCGAGCCCCGAGCACGCCGTCTGGTCGATCGGAGAAGCGGCCGAGGACGCGGCCGACCGGCTGCGCTCTCTCGAGGCGCCCGACTTCACGCTGCCCGATCTCTCCGGGCGTCTGCACACGCTGTCCTCGTTCCGCGGCCGCAAGGTCTTTCTCCTTGCCTGGGCATCGTGGTGAGGGTGCCGCTTCGACCTGCCCGGGTGGCAGGCGCTTCACGCCGAGCTCGAGCCGAGCGGCTTGACCGTGATCACGGTGGCGCTCGACAGCGCCGGAGCCGCGGCGGCCGGCGAGTTCATTCGCGCGGCCAACCCCACCCATCC
>WNFT01002133.1_pt1 | contig 21241 bp, 14 predicted proteins | sample 5400191 | NCBI WGS metagenome assembly WNFT01 (sample SAMN13153359, study PRJNA577476) | soil metagenome | isolation source: 80 cm saprolite under Madrone tree | place: USA:California | collected 2016-06-14 | reverse complement strand
GCTGCAAGCCCGCCCAAGCGATCCACGCAACCCGGCTATCCGGCGTCGCCTCGCGCGTTTGCGAATCGACGTCGACAGCGGTTACCACCGCTACTACTGCGAGGATATCGACTGAGAAGCACTCGAGACGGCGCCTTCCCTTCGCGGAACGGAAGGGGGGCCTACGTTACTGACCTTCCCGACCGTTTCGAGAAGGGCACCATCAACACCCAAAATAGAACGAACGCAAGCGCGTCGGCTGCCAGGACGTACCACGGCCAGGGCCCCATCCAATCCAAAATCGACGGCTGGGACGGCTTTGCCCGGAGGTAGAGGTAATTCTCGTTCGCCAGCAGGTCGATCACGGCGATCGCCGCCGCGTAGACGTTCGTCATCCAGAAAACATGGAGATTCGCGCGCGAACGAGGGCGAACCCCGACCCCGAACGCCATGACCGCCGCGGAGGCCGCGACCCCGCCGTGGAGCGCGAAGAAGGAGACGCAGTGCGTGTCCGGAAAACCGCGATCCAGATCCGGCGTGACCATGGCGATCAACGTTCCGGTCAGGCCCCAGAAATAGAGGGCCTCGCACGCGGTCTGCTGCCGGCTAGCAAGCGCCCAGACCGCCACGAGGACCGCCAGGTCGCAGAAGTGTAAGGGAAGGATATCGAGCCATTCGAGCCCGTGCAGGGGAAGGGAGTCGACGAGCGCGAACCCGAGGCCGCCCGCAAGGAACGCGGCAAGTACGATCCGAACCGCCACCTCGACGCGCCGTGAGGAGCCGCGACGGCGCCGAACCGCCCACGAGAGCAGAGCGGCGATCGCCGCGACCAGGAGGACCGTCGCGGCGTGCTCGAGGCCGAATCGTCGGAAGGGATGCACGGATCCCTAAGGCAGGAACTTCTCCGGGTGCGCGATCTTCTCGGGGAGATACTTATCGATGACGTAGTTCAAGCCGTGCGCGGCGAGCGCCTGCTGTTCGGCGCGAACCCCCATCGAGACCAGGTGCTCGATGGCCTTCGCCCACTCCTTGTGGTGGAGGAAGAAGGGGTCGTTCTTCAGCGCATCCTTTGCCCGCTTCACGTCCACTTCCTTCAGCGGGTGCGTGGGTAGCTTGTAGTCGAGAATGTCCTGAGGCGTGATGCCCAGAAAGCGCGCCTGCGGGACGCAGAAGAACTCGTTGATGTGCGCCGCGTTTCCCGAGCCCACCTTGAAGGTGCGGTAGATGTTGCTGATCCCGTAGGGATCTCCGTCCACGAACACGTAGACCGGAATCTTCTGCATGTCCGCGAGCCTCCGGATGAACCGCCGGCAGGCGCGCGTGGGAACGCCTCCCATCGAGACCAGGATGCAGTTCGCCTTCTTCCAGTAGCCGTGCTTCACGAGCCGCTGGAACATGCCCGCGGTCTCGATGACCAGGATGAACTTGGCCTTGGTCTCGAATTTGAGATCTTCGACCGAGATCGGGATCGAGTAGGCGCCGGAACCGAACTTGGTGCAGTCGATCCGGATCGCCTTTCCCGTGTTGGGATCCTTGTCGATGACGACCAGGTTCCCCGCGACGTCCCCTCCCTTTTCCTCGGGCACGAAGCCCAGCTGCTCGCGGTTCACCTCGAAGAGCGCCTCGACATCGTCCATCACGGTGTCCGATTCGGTCTGCTCCAGGAACCGCGCCTCGTCCCAGTTCTTCGAGACGTAGTAGGCCTCCCGCTTGGTCGCGATGTCGTCCGTCTCGACCAGCGTCTTGGAGAGCGCCATCATGCGGAGCGTCTGCGCGAAGGTTTTCACCGTGTTCACGGTCAGCGTCCGCTCCTTCTTGCGCCCGCGGATCTCGAAATAGCCTTCCTTCGCGAGGTAACGCACGTTCGCGAGCGAGCGGATGGGGAAGCGGAGCGAAGGCTTCTTCTTCTTCAAAATCGACTCCTCGATACCCTTCGCCTCCTTCTTGATCTTGGGTACGACCGTCTCACTCATTTTTTCGGCTCCGTTCCAGGGTGTCTTTCAAGGTCGCGCAGACCTTCTCCTTGCGCTTGTCGTCGATGCCGAGAATTTCCTGCAACGCGATCCCGATATGGGGGATGTATTTCTCGATGTAGGAGCGCTTCTTCTCCGCGTCCGCCTCGCGCAGCCCGCGCCGGATGTAGAGCCCCAGCTTCCGCCCCACATCCTGTAATGCCAACCGGATCTCTTTCATGATCTCGGGATAGGAGGCGACCGCCTCCTTGCTCTCGGACGTGAACGGCACCCACACCGACGCGATGTGGACCATCAGAACCATGGGGGCCGTGGGCAAGGCTCCCCGGGACTGCTGGATCCCATAGGTCTTCCACGAGGTCTGCACCACCGACTTCGTGATGGCGCAGGCGGACTGCTGGTACAGAAGCGGCACACGGTTGGCGAAGCGGATCATCGTGGCCAGCTCGTCTCCCGGTAGATGGCCGCCGCCGTACGCCAGCGCGGCCTCGACCAGAAAGGGATTTCCGCGATAGACCGCGGGGCTCCGCGAGGTCGCCGCATAGAAATCGGCCGTGACCTGCTTCTTCAGCCCCTCCTGCAAGAGCTCCTCGCCGATGGGAGAGAGCACGTTGGACTGCGGCGCCATGAGCTTCGCGGCCTGGATCGCCTTGTAGAGCGCCTCCGCCTGCTCGCGCGCGGCCTTCCCCGGAGACATCGTGGGGGAAAGGCCCGCGGCCCTCGCGATCTCCTCCGCCACCGGCCCGCTCACGCGCGAAAAATCATGATGCAGGAATCCGGCGATGTTCCGAGCCTTGGTCTCGTGGAGCATCTTCAACAAGATACCCAGCTCCACCCCATGCGGATGCGGTTTGATCTCGAGGGGCGCCTTGGGCAGCTGCTGGGCGACCCGAGCGTATTCGTGACGCTCCCCGTCGGGGGCCACGTACGTGACGCTCGCGTGCGGGTTCGCGATCGCGGTCTGCTCGATGTAGCCGTCCACCGAATGGCGCCCCTTCTTGTAGGTCGCCTCGATCTCCAGCTCCACGCGGGTTCCATGCTCCATCGTTCTCGCGACAGCCCGCTTCTCGTCGTTCGGACCGAGCTCTTTCACGCCCAGCTCCCGGTCGGAGACCACGACCGGCTGGTTTCGCTTGGTGTCGATCTGGATCTCGAACTCGTGTCCCGGTTTGGCGGGGCCGGTCCGCGAAGCGATCCGGATCGGCTTCCCGGTCGTGAGCTGTCCGTACATGCCCGCGGCCGAGATCCCGATCCCCTGTTGCCCCCGCGCCTGACGAAGCGTGTGAAACTTCGAGCCATAGAGGAGCTGACCGAAGATCCGCGGAATCTGGGCCTTCACGATGCCCGGGCCGTTGTCCTGAACCACCACGCGGTAGCGGGTCTCGGTGATCTCGGAAATGACGATCACGAGGTCGGGAAGAATGCCCGCTTCCTCACAGGCGTCGAGGGCGTTGTCCACGGCTTCCTTTACGGTCGTGAGGAGGGCTTTCGCGGGGCTGTCGAATCCTAGGAGATGGCGGTTCTTGGTGAAGAACTCGCTGACCGAGATCTCGCGCTGGCGGGTCGCGAGATCGGTGGCGGTGAGGCGAACGATCGGTTTCGGCGATGATTTCGCGGCGGCCCTTGGAGCGGCCTTTGGAAGGGCCTTCGGGGCGGCCTTGGGAGCGCGCTTCTTCTTGGTGATGCGCTCCGTCTTCTCTCGTGCGATCAGTTCGAGCTGTCTCTTAGCCATGGCCTCCCTTGTGTTCGGGTGGGGGCGACTCGTTCTCAACCGCCGAGAATCTACTCGCTTCTTCATGCCGGCGGCTACCTATTTGCTACCGGGTGTCCGATTGGCTCTCATCGCCGACCTCCCTGAACTCTGCATCAATGCGTCGCTTGGCCCCCCGTGAGCGGGCTCCGGAGTCCTCGTGGCACATGCCTTGCGATTTGTCTCACCGCCGAAACCATTCTGACCACCCCATCGCGAGGTGTGAGACGTGACCAGGCCCAAGAGCCCGACGAGAACGCTTACCTCGATCCTCGTCGAGGGCGGAATCGTCACCGAAGCGCAGGTCGAGCAGGCGCTCGCCCGACAGCGTGAAACCGGCAGCTTGATCGGCGAGACCATCGTCGAGCTGGGCTTCACGTCCGAGGAGAACATTGGGTGGGCCCTGTCGAAGCAGCTCGGCATTCCTTACGTGGACGTTCGCCCCGAAGCCATCGACGCGGAGCAGGTGCGCCGTTTTCCGGAGCAGGTGCTGCGCCGGGTGCAGGCGGTGCCGCTGTTCGGCTCGCGGAGCGAGCTCACCGTCGCGATGGCCGATCCGACGGATCAGGACGCGGTCCAGGAGCTGACGCAGGCCGTGGGCGGCGCCCTGTCGCTCGTCATCGGATCTCCTGGATCGCGGCCGGCGGCTACCCGGACCACCGTGCCGCTTCCTCGGCGGACGGCGGCGAGGTCACTCCGCGCGACGTGGTCTGGGACCGGGCGGGCACGAACTTTCTACTCTTCCACCTTCACAGCGCTCGCAAGCAGAACGCCTCCGAGATTCATTTTACCCCGACGGACGGGGTGCTCGCGATCCATTACCGCACCGACACCGGTCTCGAGCTCCAGGCTCCGGAACGACCCGAGGCGGCTCTGTACCTGAGAGCGCGGCTGGGCGTGCTCGGGATCTTCGATCTGGAGGGCACGGGAGACGTGGTTTCGCAGGGCTCGATCGCGGTCGAGGTGGGTCCGGACCACATGGTTCTAAATGTGTCGCACTGCCGCGCATCGGCGGGCATCACGACCGTGATCCGCATCTCCCCCCGCGCGAGCGAGGTGCCGGAGCTGAACGCGCTCGGCGTATCCCCGATCGCCGAGGCGGAGATCCGCGACATGGTGGACGGCCCCGAAGGGATCGTGATCGTGCACGGACCGCCGCGCTCGGGCGGCTCCCTGGTGCTGGCCTCGCTCGCGGCGCTCGCCGCCCGGCCCGCGCGTCGCATGCTCGCGATCGAGCCGGGTAGCACGACCCCCTATCCGGAGCAGGTCTCGCGCGTGGCCTATGCGAAGCGGGAAGAGGCGCTCGCGACCTGGACCGAGATCGTGGTCGGCCAGGGCGCCGACGTCGCGATTCTGGACGATTTCCTCTTGGGAGACTCGATCGCCGCGGCGCTCTCCGGCGCGTCGGTGGGGCGCCTCGTCTTCGTGCGCACCGACTGGCTCGACGGCAGGTCGCTCCTCAAGTACCTCGCGGGAACGCGACACGGCCGCGCCGTGTTCGCGGACCGGCCTTTCGCGCTGCTGGGCCTGCCTACGGCGCGCCGGGAGGGCTCGCGCGTGTGGAACACGTCGGAAGATCGCGCGGGCGGGCTCTCGGCAACCATTCTGACGGACGAGGATCGCGACGCGATCGCAAACGAGAAACGCCCGTGACCACCCAGTCCATCGCGGCCCTTCTCACATCGACGCGCGAGGCGGGCGCCTCGGATCTCCACATCTCCTCGGGAATGCCCCCGATCATCCGCCAGCGCGGCGAGATGGTCCGGGCCAATCTCCCCGCCCTGAGCGCGGAAGACGCGCGCCGGATTCTGTACGAGATCATGAGCGCCGAGCAGCGCGACACGTTCGAGACCCACAACGAAATCGATTTCGGCTTCGAGATCCCCGAGGTTGCGAGATTCCGGGCCAACGTGTTCATGCAGCGGCGCGGCCCGGGCGCCGTGTTCCGGGTCATCCCCGCCAAGATTCGCACTCTCGAGGAATTGGGCTGCCCGCCCGTGCTCCGGGACATGGCCATGAAGGAGCGCGGACTGGTGCTCGTGACGGGGCCGACCGGAAGCGGCAAGTCCACCACGCTCGCGGCCATGATCGACTTCGTCAACTCCAGCAAGCAGGGGCACATCATCACGATCGAGGACCCGATCGAGTTCGTGCACGAGAGCAAGAAGTGCCTGATCAACCAGCGCGAGGTGGGGACCCACACGAAGGACTTCGCCGTGGCGCTCCGGAGCGCCCTGCGCGAGGACCCGGACTGCCTCCTGGTCGGCGAGCTTCGGGATCTGGAGACCACCTCGCTCGCGATCACGGCGGCGGAGACCGGGCACCTCGTGTTCGGCACGCTCCACACGAACTCGGCGGCGAAGACGGTCGACCGGCTCATCGACGTGTTCCCCGGCGACCGCCAGTCCCAGGTCCGCACAATGCTGAGCGAGTCGCTGGAAGGGGTGATCGCGCAGTCGTTGATTCCCACCGCGGACGGCAAGTCGCGCGTCGCGGCGCTCGAGATCCTGACCGGCATCCCGGCGCTCCGGAATCTCATTCGGGAAGACAAGACGGCGCAGATCCTGAGCATCATGCAGGTCGGCACCCAGCACGGGATGCAGACGCTCGACCAGGCGCTCAAGGATCTCGTCACATCGGGGCGCATCACGCGCGAAGAGGCGTTGAAGCGCACCACGAACCCTCGTCTCTTCGAAGGCTCCGCCGGCGCGGGCCCGGGGCAGGGCCCGGGCGGCACGGGTGCGGGAGCCGGAGGCGCGCGAACCGCTACGGCGACGCGCGCTTGACGTCAGACAAGGAGGGGTGATAGCCATGCCCGCGATGACCCGACGCATATCTGCGATGATTCTCCTCGCGCTCACGATCGCATGCCCTGCACCGGCCCCCCGGGCTTCCGCATCGGATGCCCCGGCCGAGATCCGCCTCGGAAAGCAGGCCGCACCGGCGCCCAAGGGCAATCCGGCTGCCATCCGCGCGGTGGAGCGATTCTTCGCCGCGCGGCAGAGCGCCAGCTTGGATCGCACTCGGCTCGCCGCGGCGCGACGCCTGATCACGGGTGCCGTCCGCGCGGACGATGCGACGCTCGCGGGCGCCGCCGGGCAGGTCCTCATTGCTTTCGACTTCGCCGACGGCGCGATCGAACTCCTTCCGAGCGGGCGCTTCAGGGTTACGGTCTATCTTCTCTTCTCGGACCGCCAGGGAATGGTCGTCGAGAGCCGCGACGAGGCGCTCGTGTTCACGAGCCAGGGAGGCTCCTACGTGTGCGCTTCGCTCAAGACGACGAGCCTGATGCATTGGGATTCCGACGAGGTCGTGAAGGGCGCGGCGCACCTCAAGGCGGGCCAGGCTCTGGATCGAGCGGATGAATCTCTCAAGCAGTGGACGCAGCAGCAGAACCGGCTTGCGGCCTATTCGATCGAGGACGTCTTCCCTGCGGGGATTGGGCGGATCATGATTCCCTGCCTCAAGTTCACCGCCCAGCCCGGAAAGCGCGGCTATGACGTCGTCGATTCACCTATTATGATCAGGCGAGGCCCGAGGGGTTACCAGATCGAGCCTCCCGCCAACTGAGACCGAATCCACGACGAGCCGGACTCCCGATGCGTCTCGCGCTGTTCGACATCGACGGAACGCTTCTCCGCGAGGGAATCGCCCCCAAGCTGGCCTTCGCGCGCGCGCTGCGCGAGACCTTCGACACCACGGGCCCGATCAGCGGCTTTCGCTTCGCGGGCATGACCGATCCGCAATGCGTGGCGGAGATCATGAGGATGGCCGGAATCGCCGAGGTGGTGATCCAGGAGCGCCGTGGAGCGTGCCTCGAGCGCTACGTGGCCCATCTCACGACCGAGATGCGAAACCACGACGGCGCGAAGCTCTTTCCCGGCGTGAAGGAGCTCTTGGGGAGGCTGAGCGGGCGCCAGGATGTCCTGGTGGGTCTCCTGACGGGCAACGTCCAGCGTGGCGCGATGCTCAAGCTCAATCGCTTCAAGCTGGGCGGATACTTCCGCTTCGGCGCGTTCGGAGATGAGCACGAGGACCGGGGCGAGCTGGCCCGGATCGCGCTGGAGAAGGCCGAGCGCATCGTGGGGCGCCCCGTGCGCGGAGAAGAGGCGACCGTCATAGGCGATACGCCGCGCGATGTGGCCTGCGCCCGCGCCATCGGCGCGCGCGCCGTCATCGTGGCCACGGGGCTCGTTTCGCGCGAGGAGCTTCTCGCCGCGAGACCCGACGTGATTCTCGAATCGTTCGCCGACATCGAAGGAACCCTCGAGGCCATCTGCCCCTGAGCGCACCCGACCGGGTGCGGGAATCTACGTATAGCCTTTCCCCGGCGAGTACGCGAGTATGCGCCCGGGGGGCTTCCATTCGACGGAGGGCCGGTCCGATCGCAGCCACTCGCCGTGGGCTCCCTTTGCTTCTACTCATCCTGGGTCTCCTCCCCTCCGCGTCGGCGGGGGTACCCGAGCCCGCCCGCTTCGTGCGCGCGCGCGGCGACCGGTTCGAGTTGGTCGCGGGCCAGGTCGCGCGGCCCATGTTCGTCCGGGGCATCAACCTGGGTGCCGCGCCACCGGGCCACTTTCCCGGCGAATTCGCCATCACCAAAGCGGATTATCGCCGGTGGCTCCGATTCGCGCGCGCCCTCCACGCGAATGCGATCCGCGTCTACGCGCTTCACCCTCCCGAGTTCTATCAAGCCCTGAAGGAAGAAAACGACACGCACCCCAGGGAGCCGATCTGGCTCTTCCAGGAAGTGTGGACCGAGCTCCCGGATGGAAATGATTTCTGGGATCGGGTGTTCACTGGCGATTTCGATGCCTCGATCCGGACGGCGGTGGACGCGCTCCACGGGAACGCGATGCTCGCGCCGCGCCCCGGACACGCGGCCGGGCGGTACACCGCGGACGTCTCCCCTTGCATCGCGGGCTGGCTCCTGGGGCGCGAGTGGGAGCCCTACGCGGTGCGCGTCACCGAGCGGCGCCACCCGGAAACGACGACGTTCCGCGGCAAGTTCTTCTCCGTCGATTCGGGCACCGCCATGGAGTGCTGGCTGGGCCGCGAGCTGGACCTCGCTGCGTCCTATGAGGCCCAGCGGTACGGTCTGGCCCGCGCGGTCTCGTTCGTGAACTGGCCGACACTCGACGTGATGCGCCATCCCACCGAATACGAGCGCGGCGGATCTCAGGAAGAGCACGACGAGGACGCGTTCTCGGTCGATCCCACGAAGATCCGTCCGCTGCGCACGGCTTCGCGGGCCTCAAAGACGCTCGGCTACTTCGCGAACTATCACGTCTATCCCTATTATCCCGATTTCATGAATCTCGATCCCGGCTACTCGGGATATCGGGACAAGCACGGCGCGTGCAATTACGCCGGATACCTCGCGGATCTGAAATCGCACACGCGCGGTCTTCCGCTCCTGGTCGGCGAATTCGGCGTTCCCACGAGCCGCGGAATCGCGCATCAGCAGCCGCAGGGAATCAATCACGGCGGAATGTCCGAAGACGAGCAGGGACAAAACGACGTCAGGCTGCTCGAGGACATTCAGGAAACCGGATGCGCCGGCGGGCTCCTGTTCGCGCTCTATGACGAGTGGTTCAAGGTGAACTGGCTGGTGGCCCGGAACGAGCAGCCTCGCGACCGGGATCCGCTCTGGCACAACCTGCTCGACCCCGAAGAGAACTACGGGCTCATCGGCTTCGACCCCGCTCCCGGGATCCACGTGGACGGAAACGTGGAGGACTGGTCGGGCGTCAAGCCCTATGCCTCGGCCCCGGAGGGCAATCTTCTTCGCGCCCTCTTCGTGACCTCCGACCAGAACCGCCTCTATCTGAGAGTCGACCTGGCGCCGGGAGCGGCGCCTTCCGCGATCGGGATCGCGCTCGATGTTCTGGATCCCGCCCGAGGCGACAGGAGACTTCCGAGACCGCTGAGCGCGATCTGGTCGCGTGGCGCCGAATTCATGCTGCTCGTCGAGCCCGGCGAGCCGGGCGCGCGCGGAAAGCATCAACCCAGGGCCGAGCTCTTCATCGACCGTGCGATGAACTATTCGAAGTGGGCCCGCGTCATCGTGAATGGAGCGGACCTGCCTCACCCGGCGCCCTATCGTCCGGTTGCGAACCTGGACGGACGATACATTCCGCTCCTCATCGAGACGAACCGCGAGCGGGTCTCGCGAAGCGGCGTCCTCTATCCGGCGCGGCACCTCGACTGGGGTCGACTCGAATTCGGAAAGGAGCCCCCGCGCGCCGCCGCCTGGGCCGGCGCGCCACCGAGCTACGCCTACGACCCGCACGCCGAGTGGATGGTGTCGGACACGGGGCGCACGATCGAGATCGCGATTCCGTGGGGGCTCCTGAACGTCGGGGATCCCTCCAGCCGATCGGTACTCGATGACAAGCCCGGAACGCAGGACGTCGAGGTCACGGAGACGGCCGGAATCGGGCTTCTGGGATGGGCTACCAGGCGATCCATGTTCCGCGCCGATTCCCTGGGTCCCTCGCGAAGCGAATCGAGTATTTCGATCGCGGGCGCGGATCTCCAGATTCTGGGCGCCCCGGGCACGACGCAAACCGTTGTCGGTAAAGAGTTAAGGATCACGTCTCCGGAAACGCGCTCCTATGTGTGGAATGGATGGAACCTGCCGATGATTTCAGAGCGCATCAAGAAGTCCGCGCGATACGTGCGGGAAGCCTTCGAGGGAATGGATGCCCGTGATCAGCAAAAACAGACGGACCTCGACGCAAAGCGGGATTAGGCCGAAGGGCCGCCTTCTCTTCGGGCTCATCGCCGCGACCGCGCTCCTCCTCGCGCCGGCTCCACGCGCCTACGCGCGCGCCGATCCGCCGCTCAGCCCGGCGAGCGATTCCGACGAGGCGCTCCGCCTCGCGCGCGAATCGAGCGACCGGAAGGACTTCACGCACGCCGCGGCGACGCTCCGGGGCGCTTTGAAGGAGGATCCCGACGACAAGGAGCTCAACTCGCTCCTCGCGCGCGTGCTCGCCTGGTCGCGCCATTTCGATGAATCCTTCGTGGTCTATCGCAAGCTCCTCGCGCGCCACCCCGACGACGCGTTCGATCGCGCGGGCTATGCCCGGGCGCTCGCATGGTCGGGGCGGAGCGACAAAGCCATTCCCCAATTCCGCCGCGCGATCGCGCAGGATCCGACCGATCCCGAGGTCCGGATCGGCTACGCGCGCGCGCTTTCCTGGGACGGCGATCTCGCGGGCGCCTCGGACGAGTTTCTCCGCCTCCTCGCCAAGGATCCGAAGAATGGCGACGCCTGGCTGGGACTCGCGACCGTGGCGCGCTGGCGCGACGCCCCGACCGCATCGGATGCGTTCGCGGAGCAGGCCGCGACGCGCGGCGCCGACCAGGAAGGGCTCGTGGAGGAGCGCGGGGCGGTCCGTCTGGCGCTCCGGCCCACCGCGGGGAGCGGGTGGACGCACACACGTGAGCGGCAGATCACCTCGGACTCGACCGCGTTCAAGCTCGAGACCGAGGGGGAGTTCGTCGACGGGCGCACGACGCTGAACCGCGCGTTCGGGGTCGCGGCGCGGGGCTCGAGACTCCGCCACTGGGAGAAGAACCCGGGCCTGCCGACCGACACCACCTTGAACTACGACCTGAAGAGCACCGAATTCCGCGCCGACATGACCTACCTGAGGCCCTATCCGCTGCAGATCGCGGCCGGGTTCGCCTATCAGCGTTTCGACGCCAGGAACCCCAGCGTGCTCTTCCCGCTCGGGGGGGACCAAGACTTCTTTGGCTTCAACGCGCGCGTGTGGGGGTATTCCGGGCGATTCTCGCCAAGTGCCACCGCACGGCGGGACTTCATCGCCATCAAGACCACCGACCCGGTCACGGGCGCGCGTGTTCTCGTTCCGGGAGGCGTGACGAACACCGACCTGGGGCTCAAGTGGGACTGGAACGGCCGCGGCAGCTTGAGCGGCTCCTTCTCCAAGGGCTTCTACACCGACGACAACCAGCGGACGAGCGTGGGAGGTCTCGTGGCCTACCGTCTCCACCGCGCGCAGCCGCGGATCGCGGCCGATTACGGGCTCACCTGGTCCGATTTCACGAAGCCCTCCTCGAGCTATTTCACGCCGCTCCAGAGCGTGAGACACGCGGCCGGAGTCACGGCCTCCGGCTATCGGGAGCGGGGTGCCGTCGACTACGGGCTCCGGTATGAGCTCTCCTTCATGCAGTCCGGCAACTTCGACGACATCACGACGAACATGGGCTCGGTCTACCTGAACGGCACCGTCTTCGGGTCGCTCCCGCTGGGAGTCGAGGGTTACTACTCCGTGGACAATCATTCCTATCGCACCTGGGGTCTCACCCTTTCCGGCTCGGTGCGCTGGTGAGGAGGCGCGCGTGATCGACTTCCAGGTGCTTCTGGTCACCCTGGGCATCCTGCTCCTCATCGTGGCGCTCACCACGCTCGCGGCGATCGGGAACAAGCTCTATTCGGGCCGGGAGGCGTCCTCGAAGAAGACCTTCCTGGACCGGCTGCGGCAGAGCTTCCTGCATCTGAAGACCGGGGTTCCGGAGGATCACGACGAGGGCATGCGCCGGATCGTGCGCTCGCTCTCCGGGCGCTGGTCGGAGCTGGCCGCGCAGGAGGTGAGCCAGCTCGAGCTGGCGCTGCGCCTCGACGTGATCCACGCGCTGGAGGAGCAGGGCGTGATCGCGCACTACCTGGGCCGCGCGCGGAGCCCCATGAAGTGGAACCGCGCGCACGCGCTCCGCGTCTTGGGCGAGCTCAAGGTGCCGAGCTCGGTGCCGACGCTCCTGACCGCGCTCGAGGACAAAGACTCCGACGTCCGGAACGTCGCGGCGCGCTCGCTGGGGCGGATGAAGCTCCAGGCCGCCGAGGAGGCGCTCGTGGAGCTCCTGGGCAAGCACGACCAGGCGGTATCCGCGCGCATCGCCGCGATCTGCATCGAGATGGGCCCGCGCACGGCGCCTCTTCTGATCCGGGCGCTCCGCGAGGGCACTCCGAAGGCGCGCTTCTGGGCCGCCCGCATCCTGGGCGAGATCCGGGACCCGCGCGCAACCCGCTCGCTCGGGGACGCCCTCACGGACAAGGAGAACGACGTCCGCTCGGCCTCGGTCTGGGCGCTGGGGATGATCGCGGACCGCGCGAGCGCGGGGGTGGTCGAGCCCCTCCTTCGCGACCTCGTCTGGTACGTGCGCGCGCACGCCGCAGAGGCGCTCGGCCGCATCGCAGATCCCAACGCCATCCCGGCGATCGCCCAGGCTCTTCAAGACCGCTCGTGGTGGGTTCGGAAGAACGCGATGGACGCGCTGGTACGGATCGGAGAGCCCGCGAAACCGGCGCTCTTGAATACCCTGAACGGAGGAGACCGCTTTGCGCGCGACTGCGCGGTCGAGGCGCTCATGACGCTCGGAATGCCGCTCCCGGAGTCCGTGGTGAGCGAGGGAGGAAAATCCTAGCATGCCTTCGTTCACCGCACCCGACTGGCTGATACCCACGGTCAACGTGATCAGCTTCGCGATCCTGATCTATTTCAGCGCGCTCCAGCTCGTGCTGTTCGGGCTCCTGATCCTCTCCTTTTTCGACATGCGCCGCCGGCTGGCCCAGAATTTCTACGCCGACTACGAGGCGGTGGCCAAATCGCATTTCACGTTTCCCATCAGCGTCCTCGTCCCTTCGTACAACGAGGAGCAGAACGTCGTCGAGGCGGTCCGCTCGGTGCTGGCCCTGGACTACCCGCAGCACGAGGTCATCGTCATCAACGACGGCTCCACCGACGACACGCTGGGGCGGCTCCGCCGCGAGTTCAAGCTCACGCTCCGCGACACGGTTTACCGGAAGAGCCTGCCGATCGACGGCGCGATCCGCGGCATCTACCGCTCTCCCACGCATCCGAATCTCATCGTGATCGACAAGGCGCACGCGGGAAAGAGCGCGGCCCTGAACGCGGGGATCAACCTCTCGCGGTATCCCCTGGTCTGCACGATCGACGCCGACTCCCTCTTCCAGGAGAACGCGCTGCTCCGCGTCGTCCGCCCCTTCCTCGAGGACCCGGACCGGGTCATCGCGGTCGGAGGCCAGGTGCGCGTGGCGAACGGGTGCAAGGTGGAGCGGGGACGCGTGGTCGAGCCACGGCTGCCGCAGAACATCCTCGCCGCCTTCCAGGTGATCGAGTACCTGCGCGCCTTCGTCGCGAGCCGGCTGGGTCTCTCCGCGATGAACAACCTGCTCATTCTCTCCGGCGTCTTCAGCCTGTTCCGGAAGGACGTCGTGATCGAGGTGGGTGGATACCGCTCGGACGTCATCACCGAGGACATGGAGCTGGTCCTGCGCCTGCACCGTACCATGCGCGAGCAGAAGCGGCCCTACCTGGTCCAGTTCCTTCCGGATCCCATCTGCTGGACGGAGGTGCCGCAGAAGGTCGGCGCGCTCGCGAGACAGCGCGGCCGCTGGCACCGCGGGCTCATCCACTGCCTTTGGATCCACCGCTCGCTGGGATGGGGAAAGCACTCCGGATCGCTCCGCTGGATCGGTCTTCCCTATTACTTCTTCTTCGAAGTCATGGGACCCCTCGTGGAGCTGCTGGGCTACATCCTGATCCCGATCGCCTACTTCCTGGGCTTCCTGTCACCCCTCTATTTCTGGGCCTTCCTCTTCCTCGCGGTCACGTCGGGGGCGTTTCTCTCCATCTCTGCGGTCTTCCTGGAGGAGCTTTCGTTCGGCCTGTACCGGAGCTGGGGCGACTTCGCCCTCATGATCGGGGTCGGGGTGCTGGAGAACTTCTCCTACCGGCTCTTGACTCTCCTCTTCCGCCTGGGGGCCATGCTCGATATCATCATGGGGCGCGGCGGATGGGGGAAGCAGGAGCGCGCCGGCTTCGACAGCGTCGGTTCTTCCCCCTCCAAAGCCTGACCAACCAACCGCGCGACCCGCCATCCGGAAGGGGGCTGTTTCGTGCGGCTATGCAGGTGCATCGTCGGGGCGTGGCTGCTTTGCTGCCTGGCGCCTGAGGCCCGCGCCGTAGCCCCCATCTTCACCGAATCCCCCCAGCTGCGCGGCACCCACAAAGCCGCGGCAGCCTTGGAGCGGCTGGCCCACAAACCGCCCGGCGTCGACCTGGCCGTGAGAGCGCAGCACAATCCCATCGGCCACTACAGGGCGCTCGTCATCCTGCTCCAGTTCCCGCCGGATCCGGCTATCCCGGGGGACCTCGGAGTCCTCGCAGACACCCTGGCGCATCCGCCCTCCGCCTATGACTCCCTCTTCTTCAGCATCGGCTCCTGGTTGCCCGGGGGAAGCATCCGCGACTACTACCGTGAGGTCTCGAGGGGGCAGTTCGACATCGACGGCGTGGTGACCCGCTGGTACACGGCGCCTCATCCCTACAGCTACTACACGGACGCGCAGTCCGGCTTCGGCGACCCACCCCACAACGCCCAGCAGATGGCGCACGACGCGGTCGTCCTGGCGGATCCGGACTACGACTTCCGGCTCTTCGACAGCGACGGGCCGGACGGGATTCCAGACTCCGGCGACGACGATGGGTTCGTGGACGGCGTCTTCGTGGTTCACGCGGGACCGGGCGGGGAAGAGACCGCGTCGGAGAACGACATCCACTCCCACAAGTGGACCCTGGACACGGTCTATTCGAGCGGGGACATCGGGGCGAACGGCGCGATCAAGGTCAGCGTCTACACCACCGAGCCCGAGAAGTGGGTGGGGCTCGCGCCGCACACGTCCCCCAATCTCATCATGTCGATCGGAACTTTCTGCCACGAATTCGGCCACGTGCTGGGGCTCCCGGACCTCTACGACACGAGCGCCAGCCCGAACGCCAACGAAGGCGTCGGCGAGTGGGATCTCATGGGGTCCGGCAATTTCAACCACGCACCCGGGGAAACGCTCGGCACGAGCCCCTCGCATTTCTCGGCGTGGTCCAAGCAGACCTTGGGGTGGGTCACTCCCACGACGGTCTCCGTCGACCAGCTGGGGGTCACCATCCAGCCGGTGGAGTCGGGAGGAAGCACGTACCGCCTCTGGACGAACGGCGACAACGCGGGAGAGTACTTCCTGATCGAGAACCGTCAGCCGATCGGGTCCGACCGAGGTCTCGTGCGGCGCTCCGTCGAAGTCGACGGGGTCCAGGCGCACGGGCTCATGATCTACCACGTCGATGAATCCGTCGTCGGGGACAGCCAGGTCGCGCGGAAGGAGGTCGACGTCATCGAAGCGGGCGGCGCCGAATCCGTTTCGGGGTCCGCGGGGGTCCAGAACCTGGACTTCGCCCGGAACTCGACCGCCGTGCGACAGGCGTGCGGCGTCTCGACGAGCATCACCGGCAACCGCGGCGATCGTTACGATCCCTGGCCCGGGGCGCTCGGCGTCCACGATTTCAGCTCCGCCTCCTGTCCCACATCCTTCTCGAACTGCGGGGATCCGACGCAGGTGGGGGTCTTCCACATCGCCGAGAACGCGGGCGTGATCACCGCCGATCTGCGCGTTCGCGCCGCCGTCGTGCAGCATCTGGCGATCCAGGTGGACGATTCACCCCGCACGGGGACCACGAACGACGGAGACGGCCGGGCGGAGCCAGGGGAATCGGTGCGCCTCGGGATCCCGCTTCTCAACGTGAACGGGAGCACCTCCCCCGCGCTCTACGCGAAGCTCACGGCGCTCGATGCCTACACCACAATCAGCGCCGGAGACTCGATCGACTACGGCACCATCGCGCCGGCGCAGACCGATTCAGGAAGCGTGGTGGACCTCTCGATCAACCTCTCGCCCGATCCCATCGGCGCCTCGTTCCGCTACGACCTCTACTCCACCTCCGGACTCGCCATGTCGGACACGGTGCAGGTCTTGCTGGGGATCAAGACCGGCATCTGCGACGATTTCGAGACCACGACGCAGCCCTGGCAGCCGATGGCGGTCGCCGCGGCCTGCGTGAACCTGGACGAGTGGCACCGCGAGTCGGGGCAGAACCACACACCCGGCGGCGCGTGGGCGTGGAAGCTGGGCCCCGTGGGCAATCTGGGGAGCTACGCATCCGATCAGGACGCGCGGCTGGTCAGTCAGCCCATCCGGCTCACCGGAGGGGCCGATACACTCACGTTCTGGCAGCGCTACGCCAGCGCCGCCGGCTCCGACGGGCTCTCGGTCGAGATCAGCACCGACACGGGCGCGACCTGGACGCTGCTTCACCCCGTGCCCGACTACCCGTTCACGGACCGCTGGGGCGGAGTCCAGAGCACGTTCGCGCAGGCCAAGGTTCCCCTCGCTGGATACTCGGGCGTCGTCCAGATCGCGTTCCGCTTCCGCTCCCTGCCCGTCGGAGGCGGCAGCGGCTGGTGGATCGACGACGTCGCCGTCTCGGGCGACGCGACGTGCGCGACAACCGGAGCGGAGTTCATTCCCCTCGAGGCCCGCTACGATGCCGCGCGCTCGCGCGTCGTCGTGAGCTGGGACCTGGGGAGTGCGGGCGTCCCGACGGTCGGAATCGATCGAGCCGTTGGCGGAGGGCAGCGCGTCAGAGTCGCCAATCCGGCCGGGTACTATGGCCCCGGAAGCTGGGAGGACCTGGACCTCACTCCGGGCCGGACGCAGGATTACTGGGTCCTGGTATCGCGCGAGGGGGGCGCCCAGGTCGAGTACGGGCCGGTCGAAGTGTCGATTCCATCCGGATCCCAGGCGCCGAGAGCCCTGGCGCTCGGCCCCGCGCGCCCGAACCCGTTCAACCCGGAGGCCAGCTTCCCCGTTGCCCTGGACCGGGACGGAGCATTCGCCCTTCGCGTCTACCGCGTGGACGGTGTCCTCGTCCGCACGTTGCATGATGGACCCGCGACCGCGGGGGTGTACGCTTTCCGCTGGGATGGGCGGGACGCGGCGGGCAAGCCGCTCCCCGGCGGCGTGTATCTGATCGAGCTCAAGTCCGGAACCCGAACCCGGGTGGAGAAAGCGACCCTGCTCCGATGAGCACCGGAACAAACACGCGAATCGACGGCCCGCTCGTGTACCTCGAGTCTCCGGGCCAAGAGCACCTCCCCGCGATCTGGAAAGTCTACCTGGATGCGCCTGATTACTTCGAGGCGGTGACCGGGAGCCCGGACTTCGATCCGACCGCGGTCGAGATGATGTACGAGGAGGCGTTGTCTGAGGACAACCGCTATTACCTCGCGATCCGCCGCACCGACACCAAGTCCCTCATCGGCACGATCGAGTTCGAGACGGGCGCGGACGAAGTGCCAGCGACCTTGCGCGGGCTCGTGGTCGCGCAGGGGGAGCGCGGGAAGGGCTACGGACGCGCCGCGCTCGAGTTGGCGGAGGGATTTCTGGCAAACGAGCTGGGAACCCTGACCATCGCCGCCGACGTGCCGGGAGGCTACGATGACGGCGAGCGATTCTTGACGTCGCTCGGCTACCGCCAGCGCCGGCTCAAGTCCGGCGAGTTCCGCTGGGTGAAGCGGATCGCCGAGTCTTAGACGCCCGCTTCGCCAGGGTCTCGTTGACCCTCAAGGCGAGCGTTCCCACCTCGAAGGGCTTGCTGACAACGAAATCGATTTTGTGAGCGTCCATCACCTCGTCGCTCACCGTGGCGCCCCATCCCGTGACGAGTCCCAGCACGACATTCCGCTTCCCTTCCTTTCGGACGATACGCGCCACCTCCCATCCGCTCACGTCGGGCATCCCGAGATCCGTGAGCACCGCGTCGAAGGTACCGTGCCGGAATTGCTGGATGCCCTCGTTTCCGCCGGTCGCGGTCACGACCGTGTGCCCCTCGCGGGTGAGCGCGTCGCGCATGATGGCGACCAGGTCCACCTCGTCGTCGACGACCAGAATGCGCGCGGCGAAGGGCGCCGCGACGCGCTTGGTCGCCGAGAAATCGGCGCTCGATGGATCCACGGCAGGGAAGCGCATGCGCACGACGGTTCCCACGCGCTCCCTGGATTCGACCTCGATCGAGCCGCGGTGGCGGCTCACGATGCCGTACACCATCGAGAGCCCGAGCCCGTTGCCTGACAGCCCCTTGGTCGTGAAGAAGGGCTCGAACATCCGGCTCTTGACCTCCTCGGCCATCCCGACGCCGTTGTCCTCGACTTCCAGGATTGATTCGGCGCCGCGCGACTGCGCGCGTATGACGATCGAGCCCCCCATCGGGAGCGCGTCGACCGCGTTGAAGATGAGGTTGGTGAGCGCCTCGCGGATCTCGGCGCGCGTGCCCAGGATCGGAGCGGGGTCGCTGGCCTCGATCCGGATCTCCACGTTCACGCCCCGCCGCTGCGCCTCGTTCTTCCACTTGCCCTTGGTGATCTCGATCACTTCCGCGGCGACCGAAGGCAGATGGAGCACCTCGTGCTGGAGCTCCTCGCGGACCCGCGTGTACTGCTGAATCCGCCGGACGGTCTGTCCGCCGTCCATGGCGGCCTGGCGGATCACCTCGAGGCCCGATGTCACCTCCGGGTCCGAGACCTTCATCTGGAGCAGCTGGGTGCGGCCCAGAATGATCCCGAGGTTGTTGTTGAAGTCGTGGGCCACGCCCGCGGCCAGCTCCCCGAGCGCCCGAAGCTTCTCGCCGCGGATGAGGCGCTCTTGAAGGTCCCGCTGAGCGGACACGTCCGACGCCAGGATCATGGTCGCGGGCATGTTCTGGAACAGGAGCCGCGCGGTATGCACCTCGACGAAGATCTCCTTTCCCGAGGGCTGGCAGATCTGCGCTTCCATCTGGGCGCCCGCCTCCGTTTCCTGCACGGCCTTTCGGATGCGGTGCTCCGATTCGGGATCGAACACGCCGAAAGGATCGGTTCCGTCGAGCAGCGTGGGGCCGTCCCTGCCCGTCATCCGTTCGAAGGCCCGGTTCACGAACACGGCCCGCCCCGCCTGGACGATCAAGATGCCCAGGGGCGAGCTCTCGACCAGAATGCGGTACTTGGCTTCCGACTCGGCCAGCGCATGCGTGCGGGATTCCACCGTCGCCTCCAAGCTCTCGTTCAGGCGACGCAGGTCCTCGCGACTCGCGAGAATCTGCGCCTGCTGGAGTTGGACTTCGTCCGCCATGCGGTCGAAGTGCCAGGCGAGCGTCTCGAGCTCGTCGCCGCTCCTGAGATCGAGGCGCTGGCTGTAGTCTCCGCGCGCGACCGCGCGGGTCGCCACCACGAGCCGCTCGATGGGGCGCGTGATGGCGCGCGCCGCGAACCGCGCGCCGATCAGACAGAGGATCGCCGCCACCAGCCCGGCCAGCACGAGGTGATGGGTGGTCCGCTGGATGTCCGCGTTCACCTCCGCGAGGGAGATGCCCACGCGGACGGTACCCCACTTGACCTCGCGGTCCTCGACGTAGACCGGCACGAGGAACTCGATGATGGGCGCATCCCCCTGGAGGATGGGAGGCGCGATCATCCAGCGGTCCTCGCGTGTCTTGATCGCCTCCATGTCCGCGGGCTCGCGCGGCGGATGCCCGAAGGAGTTCCGTTCGCGGCTATCGGCGGCGATCTGGCCTTCCTTGTCGTAGATCACGACGTACGCCACCTCGGCGTCGCCGCGCGAGCGCGTGGCCGCCTGGCTGAGAGCGACGTAGTTGTAGGAGAGGAGCGAGGGGGTGGAGAGCCACGCGATGCTGTGGGAGAGCGTGAATCCCTTCTCGCGCGTCTGGTCGAGAAGAGACTCGCTCTGGTTCCGAACCACGTAAACGAGCGAGACGCCGACGAGACCGACGACGATCAGCCCGAACGTCAGAACGATTCGTGCCTGCAGCCCGAACCGGCGCCCGGCCGGCGGGTCAACGGAGCGCTTGTCTGGGCTCACGAGTGCGGACCGATTTGCCAATCCGGAGCTTCTCCATCGCGAGAGTCGAGATCCCGAGCGGGTTCACCTCCAGCCCGGAAACCTCCTCCCTGAGGCCGATGAACGTGGACGAATGGAAGAGCGGCACGAGCGGCGCGGCCTGGACCACGCGCGTCTCCACGGCCCGGTAGGCGTCCATGCGCGCCCCGGCGTCGGCGGTGCGCTGCGCGACGTCCAGGAGGGAATCCACCCGCCGGTCCGAATAACGGAAATAGTTCGTGCCGCTGGTGGAATAGAAGAGTGATCGAAGGAACGTATCGGGGTCGGGAATATCGGCCACCCACGCCAGCCCGAAGAGCTGCGCGCGGCGCCCGGTGATGATGCTGTCGAGGGCGGCCCAGGAAACATACATGAGCTTCACGCGGATGCCCGACTCGGCGAGGGTCCTCACCATGAGCGAATCCACCTGCCGCACGCTCTGGTTCGCGACGGCCTTCCACAGAGTCATGGGCGGCAGACGATGGCCCGGACCGTAGCCGGCGGAGGCGAGCAGCCGCCGCGCCGCACCGGGATCGTGCGGGTAGGTGCGCCCCTCCGGGGAATATCCGGGGAGTCCCGGCGGCAGGATTCCCTGGGAGAGCACCTTGCCGGCGGGCCAGAGGTTCAGCATTTCCTCACGCCCCATCGCGAGCGCGATCGCGCGGCGCACGCGAGCGTCGTTGAGGGGAGCCTTCGCCACGTTCATCCCGATGAAGGAGAGACTCA
>WNFT01001289.1_pt1 | contig 21252 bp, 14 predicted proteins | sample 5400191 | NCBI WGS metagenome assembly WNFT01 (sample SAMN13153359, study PRJNA577476) | soil metagenome | isolation source: 80 cm saprolite under Madrone tree | place: USA:California | collected 2016-06-14 | reverse complement strand
TCGGCGATGGACGGCTACCCGAACATGGCGGGCATGTGGCTGGTCGGCGAGGACATGCCGCAAGAGACCAACCGGATCACGCTGCACCCGACCGAGAAGGATCGGTTCGGAATGCCCATCCCCAACGTGCACTTCGACGACCACCCCAACGACGTCGCGATGCGCACCCACGCGTTTCGCCAGGGGAAGACGATCTACGAGGCAGCAGGGGCGAAGCGCACGATCCTGACGCCGCCCTATCCGTCGACGCACAACCTGGGGACGGCCCGCATGGCGGCCACGGCGCGCGATGGAGTCTGCAGCAAGTGGGGTCAGACCTTCGACCTCCCCAACCTGTTCATCTCGGACGGCGCGGTGTTCACCACGGGCGGGTCCGAGAATCCCACGCTGACCATCGTCACTCTGGCGATCCGGCAGGCGGACTACATCGCGGAGCAGCTGTCCAAGCAGACGCTGTAGAAGGCGAACGACCGAGCGTACGTGATCGATTGCGGGAATGGCGTGGCGCGCCAGCTGGTGTTCGCGGGAGTGCCGCTGGCGAGCCTGCTGGCTGGCATGGACGGCCGGGTTGCGCACGCGCGTGGACACGTGGGGGCCGCCGCCGCTCAAGAAGATGACCCGGCTCTTCTTCGAGATGAATGCCACCGACATCGAGACGCGCATCGCCGACGAGGGACTTGCTCGAGCTCTGAGATCACCCCAGCTTGTTGAGCCCGTCGAGAGCTGCGACCTTGAACGCTTCCGCCATGGTCGGATAATTGAAGACGGCGTCGCGGAAGTATTCGATGGTTCCGCCGAACGCGAGAACTGCCTGCCCGATGTGGACGATCTCCGCGGCCCGCTCGCCGAGGACATGGACGCCCAGCAGCTTCAGCGAGTCGGGGTCGAAGAGGAGCTTGAGGAGTCCCAGATGGTCACCAAGGATCTGCGATTTGGCCAGTTCCTCGTAGCGCGCGACGCCCACCTCGTATCGGACCTTGTTGGCCGTCAGCTCCTGCTCGCTGCGGCCGACCATGGAGATCTCGGGGATCGTGTAGATGCCGTAGGGCATCGGCAGCTCTCGGGCGAGATCTGACCGTCCGAACATGGCCAGCGCGGCGCGGCGACCCTGCTCCATGGAAGTGGACGCCAATGCGGGAAAGCCGATCACGTCGCCGGCCGCGAAGATGTGTGGCACCGCGGTGCGGAACTGCCCGTCGACGGAAACGCGGCCGCGCGCGTCCCCCGCAAGACCCGCCGCCGGCACGTCGAGCTGATCCGTGTTCGCCTGCCGGCCCACGGTATAGAAGAGGGCGTCGGCGATCATCGTCTTCCCGCTCTCCAGGCGCGCCAGCACCCTCCCCGCATCCGCCTCTACCGCGCTCACCTGCTCGCCGAGCCTGAAGATCGTGCCGCGGCCGCGCAGGTGGTAGGTGAGCGCGTCGATGATTTCGCGGTCGACGAAGTCCAGCAGCGTGGGCCGCTGATCCACCAGTGTGGTCTTGATGCCGAGCGCGGTCAGCATCGAAGCGTATTCCAGCCCGATCACGCCGGCGCCGACCACAATCGCCGTCCGCGGGAGCTCCACGTCGAGCGCGATGAGCTGGTCGCTGTCGAAGATGCGCTTGCCGTCGCAGGGGATGTTTGGGTTCCGCGCGGGGCGAGTGCCGCAGGCGATCAGCACATTCTCGGCCTGTACCGCCTGCGGTCCCTCCGCTGTCTCCAGGGAGAGCGAGTGCGGCCCGGTGAAGCGCGCCGAACCCTGCAGCACCGTGACGCCGTTGCGGCGCAGCTGGCTGCGCAGGACCTGCAGCTCGTGCTCCAGGACTTTGCGAACGCGCAACGAGAGGTCCGGCAGGGAGATGATCTCCTGCAGGACGTAGTCGCGCCCGTAGAAACTGCGCTGGCGGAATCCCGAGAGGTAGAGGATGGCCTCGCGCAGCGTTTTGCTGGGAATGGTGCCGGTGTGCAGCGACACCCCTCCCAGGCGGTCGGGCCGTTCGACGATGGCCACCTTCTTCCGCATCTTGGCGGCGCAGATGGCCCCTTTCTGGCCTGCCGGCCCGCTGCCGATCACGACGAGATCGTAGGATTGTTCCATCCGCAGCGCCCCAATCTAGCCGAACTCGCGCCCGGATGCGCCGATCGGCGGCCCGCGCGGTCTTGCATGACCTCCTACGCGCCTCCGCTGGGAGCAGTACAATGTCTGACCGGGTGCTTGTGCGCTCAGTCGCAGGTGAGCGCGCGTGGGAGCACGACATGGATCTCGAGCTCAGAGGCAAGCGGGCGGTCATCACCGGCGGTAGCGTCGGCATCGGCCTCGCCGTGGCGCACGCGCTCGCGGCGGAGGGAGTAGACGTGGCGATCGTCGCCCGCGAACACATGCGGGCGGAGCGCGAAGCAGGCGAGATCGCGGCGTCGCACGGCGTGAAGGCGCTGGCGATCGCGGCCGACGTGTCCAAGGCCTTTGAGGTAGAGCGGGCTTGCGCGCGCGTCGCCGCCGCCTTCGACGGCATGGACATCCTGGTCAACAACGCCGGCACCGGCAGCTCCGAGACGATCATGGAGGGCGGCGACGATCGCTGGCAATACTACTGGGACCTCCACGTCATGGCTGCGGTGCGCTTCTCCCGCGCCTTGGTCCCGCTCATGCGCAAGCGAGGCGGCGGCGTGATCCTCAACACTGCCTCGATCTGCGCAAAGCAGCCGCTCGGCTACGAGCCCATCTACAACACCACCAAGGCCGCGCTGGTGATGTTCTCCAAGTGTCTGGCCAACGAGCTCGTCAAGGACGGAATCCGGGTGAACGCGATCAACCCGGGGCTCGTCTTGACGCCGGACTGGCGCAAGACCGCGGGCATCCTCACCGCCGGGACGGGAAAGACGCCCGAGGAATATCTGGACGGCATCGCGAAGGAGAACGCGCCCATCGGCCGGTTCGCGACGCCCGAGGAGCTGGCCCATTTCTACGCGTTCCTCTGTTCGCCCCGGGCGAGCTATTGCCTGGGCTCGACCTACTACGTGGACGGCGGCTGGCTGAGAACTGTCGAGTGATCGGGGCGTACGCCATGTTCTCGAGCGCAGTCGCACAGGTGATCGCGTCCAACGTCCTCGGATTGGCAGCGGTGCTGGTCGGGACCTGGGGCGCGCGGAGGATGTGATGGAGAAGGGACCCGCGAAGCGGCTGGTCGTCTACGTCAGCGAGAAGCAGCGGTGGCACCACAAGCCGCTCTGGCGGGAGGTGGTAGATCTCTGCCACAAGCACGGGCTCGCGGGGACGACCGCCACCAAGGGACTCCTCGGGTTCGGGCACACCGGGAAGATGCACGAGGACTTGAGCCCCGACGTGATGCCGGACTTGCCGATCACGATCGAGGCCATCGACGAGGCGGACAAGATCGACCGCGTACTCCCGGACCTGGACCTCGTCGTGCAGGACGGGCTGATTGCAGTGCAGGACGTGCAAGTGATCAAGGTGAGGCCGCGCAAGATCAAATCGGAGGCGGGCGACATGCCGCACCAGAAGCTTACCGGCAAGGCGAAAATGCTGCGCGTCCACACCGGAGCGAACGACACCTGGGAGGGCGAGCCGTTGCACCTCGCGCTGGTCAAGCGGTTCCACCAACTCGACCTCGCCGGAGCGACCGTGTACCGGGGCTTGGAGGGGTACGGCGCGAGCGGCCGCATCCACCGCCAGGCGAAGTTCCGCTCTGGCGACGAGCCGATCACCGTCGTCGTCGTGGACGTGGCGGAGAAGATCGAGAAGACGCTGCCCTACCTCGACCAGATGCTCGGCAGCGGGCTCGTCGCGATCTCGGACGTGGACGTGATCCTCTATCGCGATATCGGCGAGCAGGCGCGTTGAACGCGAGGCCGTCTTCGCGCTCGTCCCGAGGTATCGCGGTGACGTGAGGGAACCGCGCGGCGGCGTCCGCTGGATCATCCCCGAGAAGGCGGCGTACTGGCGGTGATTCGGACCCGGGCTTGTGCGCTCAGTCGCCCTTCGACGGCATTCCTCAGGGGAAACAGAACGCCGTGTTGTCGGCGAGCTTCATGCAAGTTTCTTGATTGCCGCCCATCAATGTCATCGGGTCATAATTTCCAGCGGCGACCGCCGTCGTCGTGACCGGAGTGGACGAGTTGGAAGTCGCGCCGTTGCCCAATTGGCCGTTGTTGTTCCGTCCCCAGCACTTCAAAGCTCCGGTGCTCGAGACGCAAGAAAACTCGCTTCCGGCTGAAGCAGCGGTTGCCCCGGAGATTCCAGAAACCAGGACGGGGGTGCTGGAATGGACGTTCGAACCATTTCCAAGCTGGCCCATGTCGCCCTGACCCCAACACCTGGCCCCTCCTGAGGTCAGTGCCACGCAGGTGTGGCGAGCTCCCGCCGCGATCTGGGAAGCGCTGGTCAAGCCGCTGACATACTGCGGGACGGGGTTGGGATTCTTGGGGTCGCAAATCGTATTGACCTGGCAAAACGCCGAGCCATCGCCGAGCTCGCCGTGATTGGTCGAGCCCCAGCACTTGACTCCCAGGCCCGCTGACCCATTTGAGGTGGAGACCCTGGCACAAGTGTGGGCGTCGCCGGCAGTCACCTGAAAGGCTTTCGTCGATGCGGGCTGTCCCTGGGCATTGACGACCGCGTAGTTGTCGGGGCCCGTCCCCACAACGGCGACCGGGATAGGAGAATTGGAAGTACTGTTGTTGCCCAATTGACCCGAAGTTCCCTCACCCCAACACACGACCTGGCCGCTGGTCAGGAGCGCGCAAACGTGATGGGCCCTCGCCGAAATCTGGCTGGCCGTGCTCACGGAGCTCACCGAAACGGGCGTCGCTGAGCTGGCGTTCGTATTGTCGCCAAGCTGGCCCGAGGTCCCCAGACCCCAGCATTTGACGGATCCAGACGACGCTCCTGAAGACGCTCCGAAAATTGCACACGAAAAAGACGTCCCAACCGCGATGTCGACGGGATTCGTGACGCCCGCCACACTGACAGCGCTCGAGGACGGCGAGGTGGTACCGTCTCCGAGTTGCCCGAAATCATTGCTCCCCCAGCACTTCACGGTGTCGTCCGCGAGAAGGGCGCACGTATGGGTGTATCCGGGCGCGATCTTTCTGATCGCGGAAGTCCCGAGCGGATTCGGAACGATGACCGTGAACGACGCCGAGGAAGTGGCGTGCCCGGAAGGCGTGACGACCGAGATGGGACCGGTCGCATTTCCCATGGAGGGAACCGTGATGACCAGTTGCGTGCTGGATGCGCTGGTCACCGGAGCAGTGACGCCTGACACCGTCACGGTGATATCGGCAATATGGGTTGGGAAGTTGCTCCCCGTCACCGTTACCGACGTGCCGGGCGCGCCGCTCATCGGGGTAAACCCGGAGATCGCTGGAGCAGCTCCGCCGCCGCCAGGCCCTATGCTCGCCAGGTTGTCGCACCATTGCTGGGCGGCGGTTCCCCAGAATCTGTTGCCGAACTGGATCAACGACTGGCAACCTGTGTATCCAGCATTTCCAGGACCCTGATCAGAAGTGCCGATAGGGGCGCTAGCAAAATTTGTTGCAAGGCAGTCCGGGTCGCCGTTGCAAACGAAGTGATAGTACCACTCGGGCTCGCCGTTACCGCCGCCGCCACAGGCGGCGAACATGAGAATGCCGAGGATTGGCAGCGCGCTCGCAAGCGACAACCGGTAGTGCTTCATTTGTCTGGGTGCCCCCCGATCGATAGTGCTTCACATTCATGAGATTGGCAAACGAACGAGGGCGCTTGAAGTAAGTCAAGGTATGTGATCCGGTACCGGCGGAGGTTCCGAGTCGAGGAACTGCAGTACAGCCAGGTTCATCAACTCCGGCCGCTGCATGAACGTGCCGTGACCGGCGCCGGGCACCACCATCAGCTGCGCCCCGGGGATGGCATGAGCGATGTGCTGTCCGACCTCCACCGGAAAAAATATCTACGCCACATCGCCGCCACGCGATTGATGAATGCGACGTAATGCTGGGGGCCGTCAGGTGAGCGCGGCGAACGGAATGATACGAGCCGTGGTTGTCACCGAGCCAAGATATCAAAAGCCGGGCATTGCCGGGCGGCGCTCAGCGCAGCGCCTCGTCGATCAGCGCGGGAATGCCGGCGATGTTCTTCTCCAGGCCATCCGGCAGCCCGAACCGCTGGGCGATGAAGGCGCTCTCGTTGTAGCTGACCCAGGCGCGCCCCCACGGGTCTTGCCACACGAGCACCCGCAGCGGAAGCTCGAGGCCGACCAGTGGCCGCGCGACCATCAACGGGGTCCCGGCGCGCGGGTCGCCGAAGACGATCAGCTGCTCCTCCTGCATCGTGAGCCCGACGCCGCGCGCCCCCCCGCCATGGTCGACACGAACGAAGACGGTGAGCCCTTTGCGGCGCGCGGTCTCTTCGATCCGCCGCATCGTCTCCGCGACGGGATAAGGGCTCAGCCTGCTCGCGACACCCTCCGACGGTGGTTCTGCCGTCATGCGCAATCCTCCTGCGAGCACGCTTCCGAACGGGTCGCTGATCGCTTCCCGATCAAGGCCTGCGGGATGGGATGCCACAAGCTAGAAGGGGGTTCCCCCGCACAACTGGTTGTTTTCAGCGGACCCGCTCTTGCCTCCGAGGCGCGAGGAGATCCTGCTACCGCCGGCGGAGATGAAGGGGTTCCCGTATCTGATGATCTGGCATCCGCGCCTGGACACCGACGCGGCGCATGTGTGGCTGCGATCGAGCGTCCGGGCGGCGGGCAAAGCACTCTCGTCGACCTGATGGCCCCTGATGTGAGCCCGCTCAAAACCTCCCTACGAAGTTCACGTTCATGCCGCCCGGAATGGCGGCGATAACGGGTGTAGCAACTGTGCTGCCCCCGAGCAGGGAACCACGCTTGTGCAGCAGGGGGAAGAGAACGCCGCAACCTCCGCCGATGACGATGCCGCCCAGGTCGTCCGAGACCCAATGCTTCTCCGCCATCATGCGCAAGAACCCGGTCGATACGGTGAGCACTCCCGCAGCGGCCCAGAGCCACGGCGCGGCGGGCGACTCCTCGAGGGTGGCGGTCATCGCCGTTCCCACTCCGAGGGCTGCCGCGACGGTGCTGTGCCCCGATGGGAAACTGAGATGGGAATCGGGATCGCTGAAGTCGTAGAGGCCGCCCTCGTCCGGCTGGGAGGGATGGTTGTAGACCGCGAACGGCCGCGCGCGCGCAGTCAACAATTTGATGGACTGGGTGAGCGCCACGGCGACAACGGTGCCTTCGACCACGATCACGGCCGCCCGAAGCCCGGCGTCCGGCGTCGCGTGTGGCCCTGTAGCGATCAATGCTCCCGCGAGCGCCGCCGCAGGTGCGAGCATGAACCCGGTCACGTTGCTCAAGGTATTCGCCGTCCTGCGGGAGACGACCGCCCCGGCGAGACTGTCGTGGAAGAAGCGGTCCACTGCGTTCGCCCCGCACCAGCGGCACTGCGACGGGGCGAGCTCCGACTTGAAGAGGTCGGGCACCAGCGACCCGATGCCTCCGAGCGCAATCAGGACCGCGTCGGCCGGGATGTCCAGCGCAACCTTGTCGGTGGCGCCTGCGGTCAGCCCCTCCGCGCGGGCAGGGAGCGCGAGGCTGACGCAAACCAGGGGAACGACCAGCTTCGCCGCCGCCAGGGACCTTCGGTGCCGGTGCATATCGCCCCTCTCGCAATGATGTCTTACGGGGCGGCGTGCGCCTGGTGCCCGCTGCGGTAGTGCTCGCCGAGCAGGTCCAGGGCGAAGTCCCGCGCCGGGTCCCGCCAGACGGAGTGAACGTGGTTCGCGTCGTTCTGCGTATTGTCGTGCTCGATCAGGAGCCGCGGCCCGTGCAGCCTGAAGTAGTGCGCGTGACCCGGCTCGAAGGGGCCGGCCCAGGCGAAGTAGTTCGCCTCGAGGCCCGCCTCGCGGATGCGGGCTCGCTGCGCCTCAGCCAGATCGGTCCGGAGGTTCCCGACGAACTCCTCGATCAGGCGCTCGGCCAGCGCGCGCTGCGGTGGGGCCATATCGCCCACCGGGAGCCCGACGGGACTCCTGAGGACGTCGGCGCGACCAGGGCCGCTCACGATATTGCCAAGCGACCGCGCGGCGATGATCGCCCGGTCCCGGTCGGCCGCCGGGAGGCCGCGGACCAGCTCGCGGGCAAGGTCCTCCTGGGCGCCCAGGACGCGGAGCCCCCCGAGCGGGCCGGACGGCACCCGGGCGGGGTTCGCCCCCATGAAGGCGGGCGTGACGGCCCCGGTCGGACCGGCGGCGAACGCGAAGTTGAGCGAGAGGTGGTGCCCCTCGACTCGCCAGCCCCAGGGCGCTCCGGCCTCCGGGTCGCCGAAGACGATCCAGGTGTAGTTGTCCGGATCCCGGTCGAACCTCCGCACCCTCTCGATCCCGCGGAGGACTTCCTCGAGGCGCATGATGTCGGTGGCCTTGTGATAGCCGGCGTCGCTCAGCGCCGCGCGCAGGAGCGCGTGGGCCGCGGCGCGCTGGCGGCCGTCCATGGCCTTCAGGGGGAGTCCTGCGCGCTCGCGCGGGACATAGTCCCAGTCGAGCCGCTCGTGGCTGTCGATCCCGAAGACGGCAACGCGCCGCTGCTCGGGCGTCAGGGTGCGGAGGAAGGCGACGGCCTCGGCGCGCATCCATCCACTGTAGCCTTCCCGCGGCTGCGAAGCGACCGACGCCGTGGCCTCGGCTCGTTTCGCGGAATGACACCCTGATAGGTTTTCCCGACAGGTAGAGTGATGTCGCCACCGTCAGGGCAAGGGAAAGCCGTATTGCGTGGCGAGGGCACGGAGTTGCGCGGCCTCCCTCAGCCCGTTTCCCGGCCCCTGGCTCGGGCACGGCACTCCGAACGGACCTGCCCGTGACTTCGAGGAGACAACGGCGTCGAGAAAAATGAGCGCCTATTCAAGATTCAGTCGTCTGACCAACGCGTCGTAACGAGAGTCGGAGCGAATGGGATCCCAGAGCGGATCCACCGTTAGCAGGCGTGCGTATGAGTCCCTGCTCTCGACCGCCTCGTCGAGCCAATGGAACGCACCGTTGACATCGCCCAGCTTTACGTGAGCGCGGGCCAGCATCAGCGGGGAGACGGGGTCGGCGTCGAAGCTGCTTTCCAGGTTCGACAGCAGTGCCTGCGCGGCGGCCCGGGATCCCATCTCTGCCAGGACCCACGCGCGGACGGCCTGTAACTGGCGCGAGGATGGCGAGCCCTTGTCGAGCACCGCGAGCGCGTCGGCTGCCCTGCCCGTCCGCAGATAGGCGGAGACCAGGGAAACCCGTGCCCAGGTGTAATTGGGATCAAGATCGAGGGTCCTGAACGCTTGCACGATGGCGAGGTCGTATTCGCGGCTTGTATTCAGCATGACGGCCACCGCTCCATTGATGAACACCGAGGTCGGGTCGAGCTGCCGCGCTCGCTCGATTTCCGAACGCGCCTCCGCGAAACGCCCTTGAGCGAGACAATTCAAGGCGTACCAGTGATGCGCGGATACATAACCGGGTCGCAGCTCGATGGCGCGCCGGAACTCTCGGTTCGACCCCGCCCAGTCGTACTCGTGCTGAAGGATTGCGCCGAGGGACGCATGAGCCTCCGCACTGGCGCCATCGAGCTCCAACGCTTTGAGCGCGGCCTTCTTGGCCTTCGGCAACAAGTCCGCTGCCCGGCCGCCACCGTAGTCGACGAGCAGATTGTAGCAGTCCGAAAGCCCCGAGTACGCGAGCGCATAACCAGCGTCGAGCGCGATGGCCTGCTCGAACAGGGACTGCGCCTTGGTCAGCGCTTCCCTGGTTCGTTGGTTCCAGAAGTAGCGCCCCCTGAGGTACAGGTCGTGGGCCTCGGTGTTCACGGTGGTCGCCTGCGCCAGCGCGAGGCCCGGCAAGAGCTTCGGCGCAAGCGCCTGCACGATCGCGCGCGCCACCTCGTCTTCGACTGCGAAGACGTTGTTCAACTCGCGCTCGTACGTCTTCGACCACAGGTGATAGCCGTCTGGCAGACTGATCAGCTGCGCGGCGACCCGAAGCTGGTTGCCCTGCCGCCGGACGCTTCCTTCGAGTACCGTCGCGACGTTCAGGTCCTCGCCGATCCTGCGCACGTCGACGTTCTTGCCCTTGAAGGAGAAAGCGGAGGTGCGGGCCACCACGCGCAGGCCTTCGACGTTCGCGAGCGCGTTGATGATCTCCTCCGTCATGCCGTCGGAGAAGTACTCGTTCTCCTTGTCCCCGCTCATGTTGACGAAGGGGAGCACGACGATGGACGGCGGCGCTGCCGGGGTCCTGGCCGTGCCGCGGAAGCCGAAGTACCAGATCAACCCCGGAGCCGCGGCAACCGCGCTGATACACGCGAGCAACAGCCCGCGTCGCGCACCCAGGCGGCCGCCCGAGGTCCTCTCGATGTGCCCGCCCCGAACGTCGAAGATCCACGCCAGAGCGACGACGATGGGGAACCCCACCGCGAGGGCCACGACGACATAGGAGAGCACGCCGTCAGGCCAGTGCAACCCGTGCATCACTGGCTCGATGATCTGCAGTACCGCGAACGCGACAATGCCGTAGCCGACCAGCGCGCGGAAAACGCGCCTACGCTTCAACTCGGCCAAGAGGGGCACGGACATCTGCCCTCCGCAAGCTCAGGCAGAGGAACCGTATCACTGGATCGGTGGATTTGAGCCCGAGCTGCGAGGATCAGACCGAGCATGGCCTGGGCCTGAACGGGAGCTCCGTTCAGGCTCCAGGCCGGTTCCCCATCAATAGCTGAAGGGTGCGAGTTCCTGCTGTCCCGGCCCGAGCGTGTAAGCCGTGCGGGTCGCCGGGTTCAACTGCAGGTTGTTCGCCCCGATGGTGAGGAAGGTGTTGAAGAAGAAGAACTGCTCGACGGTGGCGAGTACATTGCCACGCTCATCCATCACCACGGCGCTGCTCATCGCGTTGTTGTTGACCCCGAAGTCGGCTGGGACCACCTGGTCCATCACGATCAGCCCGCGGGTCGCGTCGATGGCGGGATAGATGTTGACGGACCCCTTCGGGTTGACGGCGATGCCCGTCTTTTTTCCGAGATCGTAGATCCCGGCCAGGCCGTCGCAGATGGTCGGTACCACGGCCCTGTTTGTGATCGGGTCGAGGGCCATGCCGTATGCGAAGCCGCTGGTGACGCCCGGGAACGATGAGAGCGAGCCGGTGCCGAGGTCGGCAGTCACCATTGTCGGCGGCCCGCAGAAGTTGTTGAAGTCGGTGGCAGGGATCGACGCCTGGTTCGTAGCCGTGTTCTGTCCGATGCAGTTGAGCACCGGGAATCCCATCGAGGCGACGGCTGGGGTGAGATCGATCAGGGGCCCGAACGTGTTCGCGGTGATGTCCGACGTGAACAGCCGCCAGGCGGTGCTGTTGCTCGGCGCGGTCGAATCGTAGGCCAGGAACGCCGCATGGTCATCCGCCTGGTTCGCCCCACCCTCGCCGATCTGAAGCGTGTCTGGGAATGGTGGCGTCCATGAGCGCCCGACCGTGCCGTTGGCCAGGTTCAGAAGATTGTACGCGTTGGCGGACGTGTTGAGGTCGAAGAGCCCGAACAACCCCACGCTGCCGCCCCAGATGCCCCACCCATTCGTGTAGTACAGGGCGTCCTTCCGAGAGCCGACCGTCTTCAAGATCGCGTTGGTGGATTGATCAAAGGTCTCGAGCGATGTCAGGACCGTGCCGTTCGCCAGCTGCTGCTCCGACGTGAGGAACCCGTGGTTGCCATGTTGATCGATGCCGAAGCCATTGTTCGCGAAGCCGCCATCCGCGGCCAGCACGCCGTCCATCGTGATGCTGCTCACCTCGCTGGCTTCACCCGCGGCCGTACCGGCGCGGGTCGGCAAAACTCGTACGACGTGGTTCATCGTTGGCACCAAGCCCAGCGTCTTGGCATTGAGCGCGGCGGTGCCCTTGACGCCGGACAAGAAGACGAAGGCGACCGACCCGGTGTCGGCCCCGTTCTGGTCCCGCTGCGTCCCGTTGGGATTGTTGAAGGGGTTCTCGTCGTTGAACGTGCCCGGGCCGGCGGCGCTGACCTCGAGCGTCGCTCCGTCGGCACCCGGCGCTCCGGAGACGTCCCAGGACAGTTGGAACGAGCCACCGTAGGGGACCTCGAGGAAGTGGCCGGGCGTGGAGCCGTTCTGGGCGAGCAGCGGGGCCGCCGGGCGCGCAGAGCCAGCCGGCGACACGCGCGTATAGGCGAAGTCACTGTTCAGCGGTGACCCCTTCACGCTCCCGAACAAGATGTTGATCCCATAGATGCCACCGCCTTGCAGCGCGCTCACCGGGACCTGCGCAATGCCGGTGAGCCCATTCAGCGGTACCCTGTAGAGAGGACGGTAGATGAACCCCGTTGCCGGGTTCAGCCGGCCGGGCTCCGACACCAGCAGGGTCGGGTTGGAGACGTTGCGGACCCCCCTCAAGTCGTAGGTCACCGGGATGGTCGGCCCGCTCACTACCGCGGGAACGAGCGGTGCGTGCATCCCGCGGGTGGTGGCATCCGCCGGTCCAAAGTTAAGCGCGAAGCTCACCTTGGCGAGTAGCACGCCGTTCTCGCTGGCCTGGTAGGTGAGGTTGACGGATCTGGGCGAGGTGGACGCCAGCGGCAACCCGGCCGCGCCAAGGATTTGCTCGGGGAGGAGTCGAGCCCACGGGGTCGAGGCGATCGTCGTGCCGCTCACCGAAAGGGCGAACTGCGCGTCGGGCGGCAACCCTTCCCAATCCGGGGCGATGGTGATCCAGGCCTTCGCGTTGCGATCCGTGTTGGTGCCGTCAGCCGAAGAGACCGGCCCCTGCAAGTCGATGTTCGTCGGGTCGGTCGCGGTCAAGAACGCGGCATCGAAGAGACTGAAATTGCGCCGCTGCTCGATGGCCACCCGGGCGACCGATGGGGCGACGGTGAGCCCGGCTTGCTGCAGCAGCTTTTCCACGGCACGGCGCACGTTGATCTGCGGGCCGATGCTGTTGCTCACATCGGATTGCGGGACCATCGGGACCGGGGTCCCGGTGTTGGCGAGAAACTTCCGCACTTGGACCGGGCTGGGAAAGGGGTGGCCCGTGAGCCGCGCCACCTGCAGGACGACCGCGGCCGCTGCCGCCGTCTCCGGCGCCGATGCAGACGTCCCGCCGGTGAGGTTGACCTGGACCGCATCCGCCGCCCCGCCAAAGGGATGAGAGAAGCCGAGCACATTGTCGGCAGGCGCGCTGACGTTCACCCGCGAGCCGTATCCGCTGCTGAAATTGGTGAAGCCGTTCCAACGTGTTTCGGGAAAGGCGTGCTGCGCTGCCAGACTCGCGTTGGCGGGGTCCTGTGGTGGAGCCGAGTTGATGTCGTCGAGCGTCGTCCCGCCGACGTCGATCGAGCCGCTATCGAAGTCGCGTGAGGGCGCGCCTGAGAAAGCGACGTCGTTCAGGTCGCTCGGCGTACCGCCCCGTCCGATGACCAGGGTCGGGGCGCTGCCGCCCGAGGGGGCTACGGCCGCGTTGGTGAAGGTCCGGAGCCCATCGCCGGAAGACACTGTCACCACGATGTTCTGCTGGACCAGGCTGGCGATGATCGCTTCCGTCAGCGGGTCATCCTCCAGGTAACGGCCCGAGAAACCGAACTGGTCGACGCCGAAGCCGAGGCTGGCGGTGATGACGTTGGGCGCCGGCGACTGCATGCCTGCCCCCAGGAAGGCCCCATCGATGTCGCTGATGCTGGCGAAGGGCCCTTCCGGCGCCGGAACGATCAGCCGGTAGCTGGCGCCCGGGGCGATTCCGAGCAGGTCGGTGAGGCCTGAGCCGACCTCGCCGGCGCGCTGCAGTCCGTGGGGGAGCGGGGCCATCATCGAGAAATCGAGGCCGACCTCCCCAAGGTACGGATCGATCCCACAGACCTCACCGCTGCCGCTCAGCTGGCCGCTCTGGTTTGACGTATAGGTGGGGATCAGGGGCATCGACGGCCAGTTCAGGTATCGCTGCCCGCCGATGACGACGGTGGTCGGACCGAAGACCGTGGCATAGAAGCCGCAGGGGTCCTTGAAGTTGTTCACGACGCTGGCGTCGTCCAGGTCGCCGAGGGAAACATTGGTGATGATCTCACCCTGCCCTGGCAGCTGGTGGAACTGCCGGTCGATCTCATCGAAGGCGGCGGCCGCGTCCGTGCCGGGCGCATTCAGCAGGCTCTGGGCGCTCGAGGCCAGGGCGAAGTTCGACGGAACGCCGGCAGCGGAGGGCGGCGGCCGCTTGCCAGCGCTGGCCGTGAACGGCTGCACTGTCCCGGCTGGGATCGGAATCGAGATCGCCTGGCTGCTGCTGACCCGGAAGTCGGGAGACGCGTACACCACTGCGGGCGACTGGAGGAGGGCCGTCACCGCTTCGCGGACCGATGCTCCGGTCAGGTGCAGGCGGTACGCATTGGAGAAGTTGACCAACGGCGTGCCCAGGGCGGCCTGGGCATCCGCGTGCATGACCGCGAGGCTCTCGCGGTTGAACGTCCGGAAGAGGCGCTCGCTGCGGTCCACGCCCAGGCCGGCAAGGCTGTCATTCGTCGTCGAGTCGTTGGTGAAGGCGGCTCCGCGGCCTGACACCACGTCGCTGGTGCCGGTCACACCGCTGGCGAATACGACGAGAACCCGCCCGTTCGCGTAGAGCTCCTTGGCGCCGGCTGCGAGGTCGGCGATCAGTTCGGCCTTGTCGGGAAGCCCGGTCCGCCCGGCCGCCTCGTCATACTGCGGGGTGACCGGATACGCACGAAACTCGACCTTCCTGCGATCCTTGCTGAAGACGGCAGCCACCCCATTGCTGAACACCTTGGCGGTCTGGCCGCCCGGCAGATCGAGGCTGTACGCGATCGTCGGCGCGCGCGACCCGGCGTCAGCTGCGGCGTCCGGCCTTGCCTGGCCGACCAGAAGGAGACCGGCCGCCAGGGATATCGTGATCCTGAGCGCATGGCGCGACCGTCGGCCGACGAACGACCCCAATCCGTGCATGAAATCCTCCCTTTGTCGTAGGGCGAGGCGCCATCTGGGCGCCTGGCCGGCCGGCAGCCCTACGATCCGGCGTTTCCTCTGTCAATCAGCCGTACGGGCGTTGCAGCAAGCCAGAACACGCCTGTGCGGAGAGCATCCCCAGGTTCGCGTTGTTCGAGGCGTTGAGGACGACGGCGCTTCCCCGGCGGAGCAGCGGACCGGCCGCAGTGAGCGCCAGCCAGGGGCCTTTCACGTTGACGCGAAAGACCTCGATCTCCGCTGCGCCCACGGAATCTGACGGTGTGTCAGGGCAAGGGAAATCCGTACTGCGTGGCGAGGGCACGGAGCTGCGCGGCCTCCGTCAGCCCGTTTCCTGGCCCCTGGCTCGGGCACGGTACTCCAAACGGCCCTGCCGGAACGTCGATCCGCGGCGCGTCGTTGCGCGGGTGGGAGTAGTCCAGCTCGTCGGCGATATTCGCTGCGGTCGCGTCGCGGATCGAGAGCGGCTCCAGCCCCCAGTTGGCCTCGATCATGCGGAGGACCGAAGTGTGGTCGTACTGCCTGTGCGACACCGCGCCTCTGCGCGCCCACGGTGCGACGAGCAATGCCGGCACCCGGAAGCCCAGCCGGCCATCGACGTCGCCCGCCGCGCGCGTGATCGGAGGAATCGAGGCGGTGGGGGGCGGCACATGGTCGAAGAATCCTCCCCACTCGTCGAAGTTGATGAAGAGGACGGTTTCGTTCCATTGCGGCGACCGGGTCACCGCTTCGTACACGTCGTGCATCAGCTTCTCGCCGTTGCGGATGTCGCCATGCGGGTGATCGTCATTGCCAGTGCCAGTCGCTTCCTGCGCGTACTGCCCGTCGACGAACGCCACCTCCGGCAGGTTGCCCGCGGCTGCGTCGGAATAGAACCGGCCGATCAGCGCGCTGATGCCGACGTACTTCGCTCCCCAGAGCGCGAGGAAGGGCAGGTCGCTGTAATAGTAGCGGCCGCGCAGACCCTTCTGCGCCAACCTGTCCCAGACGGTAGGCAGCGTCGATGGCTCGAAGGTATTCGAGATGCGATCGGTCTGCCCGGCGTGCTGATAGATGCGGTTCGGGAACGTCTCGGAAAGGATCGACGGATGGTACCGATCGAAGGTCGTCCATTGCGGCACGGCCTGGCCGAGGAAAGCCAGATCCGGCTGCGTGTAGTAGCCGATGGAGTACTCGTCGCTGGCGCGGAGCCAGCCGTCGTTGCGGCCGCCGTCGTACTCGACCCTGCCGCCTGAATACGAGTGATCTGGGTCCCGGAAAAGGCAGCCCTGGAAATCCGGCGCCAGCTCGTGCGTGGAGTGGAGCCCGCCCACCGCATCCGGATACGCGAGCCCAGCCTGCTTGCCGTCCGCTCCCGGGACCCAGCCGAGGAAGTGATCGAACGATCGGTTCTCCATCATCAGCACGACGATGTGGCGGAGGTGACGCGGTCCACCCTCTGCGTCCTGGCCCGGCTTCCTCCCAAGCGCCGAGACGGCGGCCTGCTGCGCTTCCGGAGAACCGGGGTCGGATGCGCAGGAAAGGGCGAATACGAGGAAGACTGCGGCGCGGGTGAGGTGACTGACCATTGCAACCTCCTGGGTTGGCGTCCGCGCCCACGTTGTGCATGCGCCGCCCGCCAAGCCGTGACTTCGACGTAACAACGGGCTCGTCAAATCAGTGTCAGGTCAGGAGTGCGAGAATTGTGCCCGAAAGTGAACGGGCTGCGGCAGCGCTCATCGCCCGAAGGTCGCACCTCGCCACGGAGGCCAAGCCGCGAGGAAACAAACCGAAACGCGAGTCTCCGTGGCGCGAACCCACACGGTTTTGCGCGCGCCCGTCGCCGGAGACGGCCGCGGAATGACTCGACGCTTCTTGACCCTCCAAACCGCGTCGGCGTAGGCCGGCTCGATTTCCCGGAGGAGGAAACGTTACATGCTGAGAAAGACGTTCGTCCGGATGGTCGCGGTCGCGCTGCTCGCGATCGCTGGACAGGCCGATGGCCACGACCACGAAAACGGGCGGGACACCAAGTGGGTCGCCACCTGGATCACCGCTCCGCAGAACACGTTCAAGGGAGTGGGCAGCACGCAGACGGCGGCGCTGGCGAACTTCGCCTTCCCCTTCACCGCCCCCGCCCTGCCGCAGGCGAACAATCAGACCCTCCGAATGATCGTCAAGCCGGACATCTGGGGCAGCGTCATGCGCGTGCGCCTCTCGAACAAGTGGGGGGCGGGGCCGGTCACGTTCGGCAGCGTCAGCATCGGGCTGCAGTCGTTCTCGGGCGCCACCGTGGCAGGGTCCAATACCAGCGTCCTGTTCGGCGGGTCGCGATCCGTCACCGTGGCGGCGGGGGACCAGGTCTTCAGCGACGCGGTGCGGGTCCGCTGGGCGAGGGCAGAGGGGGATGGCGACGCGGACGATCGCGTCAATCCGGCGCTCGAGGGGCGCAACCTCGCCGTCTCCATGTACATCCCCGGGCAGAGCGGCCCGATGACGTTCCACTCGACGGCCTTGCAGGAGTCCTTCCTGGCCCCGCCGAACACCGGCGATCACACGGGCGACGACGCCGACGACGCGTTCCCCTATGAGACGTCGTCGTGGTTCTTCGTCAGCGGGGTGGACGTGCTTGCGCCGGCGGACACCCGCGTCCTGGTCGGGGCGGGCAGCTCGTCGGTGGACGGCTCCATCACCACCCCGGGAAACAACGACCGGTTCCTCAACTGGATGTCCCGCCGCCTGCACGCGGCGTACGGCCAGCACGTGTCGGTGGTGAATGCAGGCATCGGCGGGGACACCGCCGCCATCCCGATACCCCCCCAGACCCGTCCCCTGCTGGAAGTCCTGCCCGAGCGGTTCGACCGCGATGTCCTCGGCGCCAGCGGCGTCACCGACGTCCTGTTCTATGCCGGCACGAATGATTTCGGCGACGGCATCCCTTCCAGCCAGAGCATCGCGTCGCTGCAGACCATGGTGGCGAAGCTGCATGCCAGGGGGATCAACGCGATCGGCTCCACCCTGATCACCAACGTCGGCCAGGGCGGAACGAGCGCGGCGACGTACACCGCGCACAACGACATCAACCAGTTCATCCTGGCGCCGGGCAACTTCGACAGCGTCGCGGACTTCTACAACGCGACGCGCGACCCGGCAGACTCCAACTTCCTCACCACCAAGCTCCAGCTCCAGTACGCGACCCACAGCGACCCGACGGGAACTCCGGACTGGTTGCACCTGGGCCGCGCCGGTGCGCTGGCGGAGGCGGATACGCTGGACATCGGGTTCTTCCGTCCAGCTCGACACCACTGAACGCTTGGCGCGGCCTGCTACGCGGCGCAGCCGGCGAGCACGATTCCCCCCATCTTGCTGACGGCATCCGCGGTTGCAAGTCGCGCGCTCCCTCGCCCCGCCGCTCATGGCTTCCACCGCGCGTCCGCCAGCACCACCGACGTCTCGATCTGCCGCTCCGGGATGCTCCAGTACATACGCAGCAAACGCTCCGTCTCGGGTCGCGAGAGAAGCCGATAGCCGTTTTGCTCATAGAACCGGACTGCCCAGGTCGCCGCTTTCCAGGTGCCGATCAGGATCGGATTCGTGGTCGTGGCCTCGAGATGCTTCAGCAGCTTCCCGCCGATGCCCGTGCGGCGCTGCCCGGTCCGCACGTACGCATGCCGGATGAGCGTAACCTCGCCGCGGTCCTGGATGCCCATCACGCCGACGAGCTCGCCCCCCGACTCGCAGCCCCAGAAGGCGACACCACGGCCGAGCTCCGCCTCCAACTCGTCGAGGGGCATGTAGGGCTCGTGCCAGCGATCAGCGGGAATGACGCCCTGATAGGCTCGCGCCGCGTCGTTGATGATCGAAAACATGGCCGGCACGTCGTGCGCGCCGCACCGTCGGATCGTCATCACGTCCGAACGCTATCAACTGCTGGGCAGCCGCGCCAAGGCAAGCGCCGTTCGGCCCGGAGGTGAGCGCGCAGGCCGCCCTCGGACCTTCGTCGGCAGAAGCAATCGTGTCGCAGCGGCCGGGGCGTTTGACGGGGTCGGACTTGAAACGCCAAACCGCGCGTGCGTAGCGTCCCGCTCGCGAAACGAGGGGCGACGATGATCACGCGCTCGAGCGACCTCTTGTGCTGTCCGGCGCGCTCGGTCCGTGAGGTCGCCTCACGCCCGTCCTCGCAATTTCGGACGCTCCGAAACAACCAGCTGTACGGGAGGGACATGTCATGATTACAGACGTTCTTTTGTTCAAGGCCTCAGGCTCTGGTTCGCACAGCGATTGTGCAGGACCCTTCGCGCCCAGGCGAAGCGCGCGCCGCAATTTCCTCAAGTCTGCCGCGGCGGCACTGCTCGCTCTCAGTCTGGGCATCGGTTCCGCCGCCCTCGCTGACAAGGATGACGATCACGGCCGCCAGCATTGGGTCGCCACCTGGGCCACGTCTCCCGCAGCGTATTTCGTGTACGTCGCGCCATTGCCGCAGAACCAGGCGCTGGCGCCCGCTCCCACCCGGTTCACTACCGCCAACATCCAGCCTGACCTCGCGTTCCCCTTTCCCAACGCGAACACCACCGGGGCGAACACCCAGACCATTCGCTCCATCGTCAAGCCCGACCTCTGGGGCAACACGATGCGAGTTCGGTTCTCCAATGTCTTCGGCAACCAGCCGCTGACGTTCGACTCGACCACCGTCGGGCTGCAGGAGTATGCAGGCAACGTCGTCCACGGCACCCTCACACCGGTGACGTTCCGCGGATCCAGCTCGGTGACGATCCCGGCCGGCCAGGAGATGTGGAGCGACGCCGTTCACCTATCCTGGGTCAAGCACGCCGACGACCCGCTAATCCAGGGGCGCAATCTGGCGATCAGCTACTCCATCCAAGGCGACAGCGGCCACATGACCTATCACTCGGGCGCCAACACGACCTCGTACATCACGCCACCCAGCAGCGGCGATCATACCCAGGATGCGGACGGCTTTGCCTACGAGTACACGACGGCGTCCTGGTTCTTCCTGGCCACCGTGGATGTCCTGGCCCCCACCGACACAGTCGTCGTCTGCGCCTTCGGTGACTCGATCACCGACGGGACGCATACCACCTTCAACGGCAATGATCGCTGGTCCAACGTGCTCTCGCGTCGATTGCACAATGCGTATGGAAACAAGGTCAGCGTCGTCAATGAAGCCATCGGCGGTAACCGGGTCATCAATCCGGTGGTTGCGAACGCGGCATCAGGCCCGGCCGCAGTCGACCGGCTCGACCGCGACGTGCTGGGGCTTTCCGGCCTGACCCACGTGATCTGGCTCGAAGGCATCAACGATCTCGGGGCCGGTTACGGGGCCGCGGCGAATCCAGTCGAAAACCCCGTCATCCATACGCCGTCGGCAATCATCGCCGGGTATCAGGATGTGGTCAGCCGGCTCCATGCCAGGGGTATCAAGGTCTATGGCGCAACCGTGGTGTCCGCGTTGGGCCTGAACAATCCAGCGCAGGGTTGGAATCTGACCGCCTTCCCGACCTTCCTGGCCACGGTGGACAACGGCCCGGTGGTGGAAGCCAATCGCCTGATCCTCAATCAATACATTCGCACCCCAGGGAACTTCGATGGTGTGGTGGACTTCGACGCGGCGACGCGCGATCCGGCGGCGCTGGGCAACATGATGGCGAAATATCTGCCCAACAGCCAGTTCACGCAGCTGCCGTGGGACTACCTCCATCCCAACCACGCTGGGTACAACGCGATGGGCCTGGCGGTCGACATTGCGCCGTTCGCGCCCGCCCGCAACCAATCGCACCGCGAGCACTGACGAGCTTCGGCTAACGGCCCGGCGAGCTGCGACCAGAGGTGGCGAGCGCCGCGCATCGGGTCGCTGCTCCCGCGGCCGTCGAGCGTCACGGAGGTACTCGCAACGTGCTGGCTTGCATGTCGGCCGGGATCGTGATGATCGCGAGGCATGGCGGACCGCGATCTGCTCAGCGCTCTGGACTTGCTCGCGACCGGCGACTGGAAGGCGGCCCACAACATCGTGCAGGAAGACGACTCCACGCTGGCCGCCTGGCTGCATGGCATCGTCCATACGCTCGAGGGCGACCTCGACAACGCGCTCTATTGGTATGGCAGGGCCGGTCGCGCCTTCCGCGGGCGCGAAGCGGTGCAGGAGGAGATCGCGGCCGCCCGCCGCGAAGCAGTCGACACTGACGCTGCTCGCTGACCGGCGTCGCGCAAGCCAACCTGTGCAAGATAGTTGGCATGGGAAATTGCGTATGGTGTCCCCCC
>WNFT01001287.1_pt1 | contig 21258 bp, 10 predicted proteins | sample 5400191 | NCBI WGS metagenome assembly WNFT01 (sample SAMN13153359, study PRJNA577476) | soil metagenome | isolation source: 80 cm saprolite under Madrone tree | place: USA:California | collected 2016-06-14 | reverse complement strand
CCGGCTGGATCAAGAAATAGTTGACGCCTTCGACCCACGTGGGCGCACTTCGCGCCGGCGCGCCGATACTCAACGCAAGCACCGCCGCCAAAGCGGCGCAATTCAATGGTTTCATCAAAGCTCCTATACCCGTATCCCATCCGCGCTCCGAGCCTCATTTTGCACGGGTACGGGCCGCTAAGCGACCCCACCCTTGGGCGGGGACGACTTTGCGTGTCAATGTCTTTACATTTCGTAACAATCGCGATGAGAAACCGACACTCGCGCATGCGAAACTGCCGAGGGTGGTCGCCCTCCGTGTAATCTAGTTATAGTCTCAAGAATCGCCCGTACGTCCTCGGTTGGCCCGGGCGTGGGTGCATGCGGTGAATTAGTGATCCAAGACCAAGACGATGTAACGACTCCGGCACCCGAGCGCGGACCCCTGGCGTTCATCCGTCGCCACTGGGTGGCCTTGCTGGTCGTGGTCATCGCCTTGCTGCTGTTGGTTGCGCTGGTCCGATATATCCAGCACAAGCAACCGGTGCCGGCGGCGGGAGGTCCCGGGCGGGGCGGGCCGAGCGGGCCGGTAGCCGTGTCGGTGGCGACCGTCACATCCGGCGATATCCAACTGCGCATTCCCGCGTTGGGCACGGTCACGCCGCTCGCCACCGTGACCGTCAGGACGCAAATCAGCGGAATCATGCAAAAGATCTTGTTCACGGAGGGGCAGCTCGTGCACCAGGGCGACTCTGTGGCACAGATCGATCCCCGCCCTTACGAAGCGGCCCTGCAGCAAATGGAGGGAAATTTACGCCGCGACCAGGCGCTGCTGGCGGATGCGAAGCTGGATCTGAGACGCTATGAAGGCTTGGTCAAGGAGGACTCGATCGCCCAACAGCAGCTCGACACCCAGCGGGCATTGGTGGACCAAGACACCGGCACGGTTCAATCGGACGAGGGGCAGGTGAAAACCGCGCGGGTCAATCTCTTGTACACGCACATCGTCTCGCCGGTCACCGGCCGCGTCGGATTGCGCCAAGTCGATCAGGGCAATTACGTCACACCGGGCGATACGAACGGCATCGTCGTGATCAACCAGGTGCAGCCCATCACCGTCATCTTTTCCATCCCCGAGGACTATGTATCGGCGCTGATGCGGCGCTTGCACGGCGCCCCGATGACCGTGGAGGCCTACGATCGCACCAACAGCGCCAAGCTCGCGGTCGGGAAGCTGCTCACCGTGGACAATGAAATTGACGTCACGACCGGGACGGTCAAGCTGCGCGCGCAATTCGAGAATGCCGACGGCCTGCTGTTTCCGAACCAGTTCGTCAACATTCAGCTGCTCCAAGAGCTGCTGCAGAATCAAGTCATCATGCCCAACTCGGCGGTGCGCCGCGGTGCGCCCAACGGGGTGGTGAGCACTTTTGTCTACGTCGTGAATTCCGACCGCACGGTCAAGGTGCGTCCGGTGACCCTCGGTGTGGTCGACGGCGAGCGCGTCGCCGTCGCCCAAGGCCTCCGCGCAGGCGAAGTCGTGGTGACGGAGGGCGGCGACCGCCTGCGCGATGGCGCGGAGGTGCAGCTGCCCGCCGCCACCGCGCAGCCGCCCGGCAATGCACAGTCCGGCGCTCCGGGTTCGCCCGGCTCTCACCGCCCGCGAAACCGCCCCAAACCATCGCCATGATGTCGATCGCGGACGCGCTCACCGCCCACGCCGCACTTGCAGCCGCTTCCGCGGCCGCGCCCGTATGAATCCGTCGCGCATATTCATCCTGCGTCCGGTCGCAACCACCCTGCTGATGGTTGCAATATTGATCGTCGGCGCGATCGCCTACCTGCAGCTGCCCTTGTCGGCGCTTCCCGAAGTGGCCTACCCCACGATCCAGGTGCAGACGTTCTACCCCGGCGCCAGCCCCGAGGTCATCACATCGGCCATCACGGCACCGCTGGAGAAGCAATTCGGCCAGATGCCGGGCCTCAGCCAAATGTCCTCGACGAGTTCGGCCGGCGCGTCGGTGATCACCCTGCAGTTCAATCTGACCCTCGCCATCGACGTGGCTGAACAACAGGTGCAAGCGGCCATCAGCGCCGCGCAAAACCTGCTGCCGCAGGATCTGCCCGCGCCGCCGATCTATGCCAAGGTCAATCCCGCCGATGCGCCGGTGCTGGCCCTGGGGCTCACCTCGAAAGTGATGCCGCTCACCGAAGTGGAGGACATGGCTGATACGCGCATTGCGCAAAAGATCTCGCAGATCAAGGGGGTCGGTGTCGTCAGCATCAGCGGCGGCCAGCGGCCGGCGGTCCGCGTGGTGGCGAACCCGCGCGCCTTGGCGGCCTACGGATTGAATCTCGACGATCTGCGCACCACCATCAACAACGCCAACCAGAACGGTCCGAAGGGCACGCTGGACGGCCCCAGCGTCGCCTACACGGTCAATACCAACGATCAGATCCGCAACGCGGAGGACTACGGCAGCGTCGTGGTGGCCTACAAGAACGGCGCCCCGGTCAGGCTCAAGGATGTGGCCGAATTGGTCTCGGGCGCGGAGAACGCCAAGCTCGGCGGCTGGATGAACAGGGTCCCGGCCTTGATCCTCAACGTGCAGCGCCAGCCGGGCGCCAACGTCGTCGACGTCGTCAACCGAATCCACGATCTCTTGCCTTCGCTGCAGGCCGCGCTGCCCGCGGGAGTCGATCTCGCCATCCTCACCGATCGAACGACGACCATCAGAGCCTCGGTCGCCGACGTCGAATTCGAACTCGTGCTCGCCGTCGTGCTGGTCGTGCTGGTGATCTACGTGTTCCTGCGCAATGTTCCGGCCACCATCATCCCCAGCCTTTCGGTGCCGCTGTCGCTCATCGGCACCTTTGCGGTGATGTATCTGGCGAATTTCAGCCTCAATAATCTGTCGTTGATGGCGTTGACCATCGCGACGGGTTTCGTCGTCGACGACGCCATCGTGATGATCGAAAACATCTCGCGCTACATCGAGCTCGGGGAGACGCCGCTCGAAGCTGCGCTCAAGGGTGCCGGACAGATCGGCTTCACCATCATATCGCTGACGGTGTCGCTGATCGCGGTGCTCATTCCGCTGCTCTTCATGCAGGATGTGGTCGGGCGTTTGTTCCGCGAATTCGCGGTTACACTCGCCGTCACGATTCTCATTTCGGCCGTGGTGTCCCTGACCCTCGTGCCGATGATGTGCGCCAAGCTGCTGAAACAACGGCCGCCGGGCGAACACGCGCAGCTCGAGTCGGGACGGTGGTTCAGCGCCGTGGTCGAGTGGTACGGCCGGAGGCTCACCTGGGTGCTCGATCATCAGCGGTTGACCCTGTATGTCGCGATGGCCACCCTGGCGCTGACTGCGATTCTCTATATTCTGATTCCGAAGGGCTTCTTTCCCGCACAGGACACCGGATTGATTCAGGGCGTCTCCGAGGCGATCGAGTCGATTTCCTACGCCGGCATGGCCGATCGGCAACAAGCGCTCGCGGCCGCGATACTCGAGGATCCGGATGTGCTCAGCCTGTCCTCCTTCATCGGTGTCGACGGCAACAATGTCACCCTGAACAGCGGCCGCTTCCTGATCAATTTGAAGCCGCGGGGCGAACGCAGCACGAACGTCGCCGATGCCATCCGCCGGCTGCGGGCCGAAACGGCCGACATCGCGGGCATCACGCTGTACATGCAACCGGTGCAGGATCTTACCCTCGACAACACGGTGAGCCGCACCCAATACCAATTCACGCTGGAAAGCGCGGACGCCGCGGTGTTGTCCACGTGGACTCCCCAGCTGCTGGCGGCGCTTCGTCAGCAGCCCGAGCTCGCGGACGTCGTCAGCAACCAGGAAGACAACGGCCTTGCGGCCTACATCACCATCGACCGCGACAGCGCGGCGCGTCTCGGCATCAGCGTGGGCACCGTCGACAACGCCTTGTACGACGCATTCGGCCAGCGCATCGTGTCCACGATCTTCACTCAGTCGAATCAGTATCGCGTCATCATGGAGGCGGATCCGGCCTACTACCGGTCCGTGGACTCGCTCGCGTCCATCTACGTACCGTCGGCGGCCGGCGGTCAGGTACCGCTGTCCGCGATCGCCAAAGTGGATGTGGAAACTCGGCCGCTTCTCATCAATCACCTGGCGCAATTTCCGGCGACCACCGTATCCTTCAACTTGAGCGAGAACGCTTCGCTCGGCGCCGCCGTTTCAGCCATCGAGAATGCCGAACGCGCCGCCGGGTTGCCGAACAGCATTCGAACGACCTTCCAGGGAGCGGCGCTCGCCTTCCGCAGCAACTTGACCAACGAGCTTCTGTTGCTGGTGGCCGCCGTGCTCGTCATGTACATCGTTCTCGGCGTTCTATACGAGAGCTTCATCCATCCCATCACGATTCTATCGACGCTGCCGTCGGCCGGCATCGGCGCGCTGCTCGCCCTGATGCTGGCCGGGGACGATCTGACCATCATTGCGCTGATCGGCATCATCCTGCTCATCGGCATCGTGAAGAAGAACGCGATTCTGATGATCGACTTTGCGGTGGTGGCGCAGCGCGATGAGGGCCTTGCGCCGCGTGAGGCGATTTACAAAGCCTGCCTGCTGCGCTTTCGACCCATACTCATGACGACGGTTGCCGCGATATTCGGCGCCTTGCCGCTCATGTTCGGTACGGGCACGGGCTCCGAACTGCGCCACCCGCTCGGCGTCAGCATCGTGGGCGGCCTCTTGGTGAGCCAGGTGCTGACCTTGTTCACGACCCCGGTGATCTATCTGGCGTTCGACCGCCTGGCGTCCCGCCTGCGCGGGCCCGCGCGCGCCGCCGCGGGCGACGCATTGGCGGCGGACGGTTCCGCGTGAACATTTCCGCTCCTTTCATTCATAGACCGGTGGCGACCATACTGCTGACGGCCGGCGTCGCACTGTGCGGCGCCGCGGCCTTCATGCTGCTGCCCGTGGCGCCGCTGCCGCGCATCGATGTGCCGGCGATCTTCGTTTCGGCGCAGCTGCCCGGAGCCAGCCCCGAGGTCATGGCGAGCACGGTGGCCACTCCGCTGGAGCGGCATCTCGGCGCCATTGCCGACGTCGACGACATGACCTCCACGAGCGGCGTGGGCACCTCGAACGTTCAACTGACTTTCGGGGTCGACCGCGACATCGACGGCGCGGCGCGCGACGTGCAGGCGGCCATCGTCGCCGCGCATGCCGACCTGCCCAGCTCGCTGACGCGCAACCCCACCTACCGCAAGCTCAACAGCTCCTTGTTTCCGGTCATGGCCATCGCCATGACTTCGGACGTGCTCACGCAGGGCCAGATCTACGATGCAGCGGACGCCGTGATCCTGCAGCGCCTGTCCCAGCTTCCGGGCGTCGGCGGGGTGAACGTCAACGGCAGCGCGCTGCCCGCCGTGCGGGTCGAGATCAATCCGCTGTCGCTGTCCAAGTACGGCATCGGTCTGCAGGATGTCCGCGCCGCCATCTCCAATGCCAACGCCAATGCGCCCAAGGGCGCGATCGAGTCCGACCGGCTGCATTATCAGATCTACACCAATGACAATGCCCGCGACGCGGGACCCTACCGCAATCTGATCATCGCGAACCGCAACGGCGCAACGGTACGGCTCGGCGATGTGGCCAGAGTCTTGGACATGCAGGATGGCGCGACCGAGAACATCCGCACCTATGGCCTCTACAACGGCAAACCCGCCGTGTTCGTCACCGTTTTTCAGCAGCCCGGCGCCAACGTCATTGAAATGATCGATGCCGTCAAGGCTGAACTTCCCCTCCTCAAGAGTTCGATCGACTCGAAGATCGATCTGGTGGTCACCTTCGACCGCTCCATCACGATTCGCGCCTCGCTGCGCCAGGTCGAGCAGACTCTGATATTGGCCGTGGCGTTCGTCATCCTGGTGGTGTACATCTTTCTGAACAGCTATCGCGCGGCGCTGATTCCCGCCCTGGTCGTGCCGGTGTCGTTGATCGGAACTTTCGGTGCGATGTATCTGCTCGGCTACACCCTCGACAATTTTTCCCTGATGGCGCTCACCGTGGCCACCGGCTTCGTCGTGGATGACGCCATCGTCGTCATGGAAAATACCACGCGCCATATCGAAGCGGGCATGTCGCGCATGAGCGCCGCCCTGCTGGGCGCCCGCGAAGTGGGCTTCACCGTCGTGTCCATGAGTCTGTCGTTGGTCGCGGTGTTCATTCCCTTCATGTTTGCGGGAGGCATCGTCGGGCGGATATTCCGCGAGTTCACCGTCACCTTGTCGGTATCCATCCTCATCTCTCTGGTGATTTCCCTGACGACGACGCCCATGATGTGTTCGCTGCTGCTCGAGCGCGAAAACATGCGCAAACCCTCCCGCTTCGGGCAGGCATTCGAGCGCAGTTTCGGGCGCCTGCGCCGCGGCTACGAAAGATCCCTCGACTCGGCCTTGCATCATCCGCGCGCCATGATGCTGCTGCTGTGCGCGACCATTGGACTCAATGTTTATCTGTACATCGCGATACCCAAGGGATTTTTCCCGCAACAGGATACCGGCCAGCTGCAGGGAGGCATTCGCGGCGATGCGCAGAGCTCGTTTCAAATGATGAAGCGCAAGCTGCAGGAGGTCGCGGCCATCATCAAGGCCGATCCCGCGGTCAATACGGTGACGGGCTCGGTGGGAGGCGGCGGCTTCGGGCCCTTCGGCGGCGGCGGAGCGAACGCCAACGTCACCATCGCGCTCAAGCCGCTTGCGGTGCGCCGGATCGCCGCGGATCAGGTGATCGCCCGATTGCGGCCGAAGTTGAACAAAGTCACGGGGGTTGCGACCTTTCTGCAGGCCGTACAGGACATCGGCGGCGGCGGCGGACGATCGGCCAACTCGCAATACCAATGGACGCTGCTCGGCGACGACTTGACGGAGTTGCGTAGCTGGTCGCAGAAGCTTCGGACGGCATTGCAGGATATGCCGGAAATCACCGATGTGGACACGGACATGCAGCCGGGCGGCCTCGAGGCCGACCTGATCGTGGACCGCGACAGCGCCTCGAAGCTCGGGCTCACGGAAGTTCAGATCGACAATGCGCTGGGTGACGCGTTCGCTCAGGCGCAGGTGTCGAATATCTACAACCCGTTCAGCCCGCAGCAGTACCACGTGGTCATGGAAGTGGCGCCCGAGTTCTGGCAGAACCCGGAAGTGCTCAAGGAATTGTACGTGAGCACCTCCGGCGCCGCCGTCACGGGGACACAGGCCACGCAGGCGGTCGCCGGCACCGTCTCGCTCAAATCGGCATCGCCCACGGCGTCAAAGGCATCGTCGACGAGTTCATCCAGCGCCGCGGTCGCCCAGGATGCGGCACGCAATCTGGCCGCGAATTCTCTGGCGAACGCCGGCCGCGGCAATACATCCACCGGCACCGCCGTCAGCGTCGCCCAGGAAACCGTCGTGCCGTTTGCGGCGTTCAGCCACTTCACCACCGGCACGACGCCGGTGAGCGTGAATCACACCGGCACCTCGGTGTCGACGGCCATCGCATTCAATTTACCGGTGGGAGAATCGCTGGATGTCGCGCTCGCCGCGATCAACCGCAAAATGAACGACATCCACGTGCCCATCAGCATTCGCGGCGGAACCTATGGAACAGCCCGCCTGTTTCAACAGAGCAACAGCAATACGCCGCTGATGCTGGTGGCCGCGCTGATCGCGATCTACGTGGTGCTGGGCGTGCTGTATGAAAGCTACAGCCAACCGCTGACCATTCTCTCCACGCTGCCGTCCGCCGGGGTGGGCGCGCTGCTGGCGCTGATGGCCACCGGCACTGAATTCAGTCTCATCGCCTTCTTGGGTATCCTGCTGCTGATCGGCATCGTCAAGAAGAACGCCATCATGATGGTGGATTTTGCGCTCGAGGCCGAGCGCACTCTGGGGATGGACCCGCGGGCCGCCATCGCGCACGCCTGCAGCCTGCGCTTTCGGCCCATCATGATGACCACCTGTGCCGCCATTGCGGGCGCACTGCCCCTGGCCATCGCGTACGGCGACGGCACCGAGATGCGGCGGCCCTTAGGGATCGCGATAGTCGGCGGCCTGGTGGTCAGCCAGCTCCTCACGCTCTATACGACGCCGGTGGTCTACCTGTACATCCATCGCTACTGGAAGCATTTGAGACAAGGCAAGTACAACCCGCCGCCGGCGTCCGCCCACCCGGATCGGGGCGGTCAGGGATTCGACCCCGTGGGAGCCGGCATCTGATGCGGCTCCGCCACTGCAGCTGGGGTCTGCGGTTCACCCGATGGTTGAGCGTGGCCGCAGGGCTCAGCCTCGCCGCCGCGTGCGCGGTCGGTCCCGATTACCATCGCCCGAAGCTCGACGTCGCCCCCGATTACAAGGAAGCCGGAGATTGGAAACCCAGCGAGCCCAACGACGCGCTCAGCAGAGGGCCCTGGTGGGAAATATTCAAAGATGATGCATTGAACCAGCTGGAAGTTCGCATCGACATTTCGAACGAGAACGTCAAGGCCGCCGCGGCTGCCTACGATCAGGCGCGGGCGCTGGTGGCGCAGGCGCGCGCGGGCTTTTGGCCCACCGTCGGCGTCAGCGCCGGGCAGCAGCGTGGGGCGGTCGGCACCGCACCCGCGCATACCACCACCAGCGCGGGAATTTCCGGAAATTGGGCCTTGGATATCTGGGGTCAGATCCGCCGCACGGTCGAGGGTGACCGGGCGTCGGCGCAAGCCAGCGCGGCGGCGCTGGCCGCGGCGCGTCTGTCGGCCCAGGCGCTACTTGCGACCGATTATTTCGAGTTGCGCGCGCAGGATCAATTGCAGAAGCTGCTGGACGACACCGTGGTGGCCGAGCAGCTCTCCCTCAAAATCGCGGAGAGCCGCTACCGCTTCGGAGTGGCGGCCAGAGCCGATGTCGTGAGCGCCGAGGCGCAACTGCTGTCGAGCCAGGCGCAGCAGGTGAACGCCAAGATTCAACGTGCCGTGCTCGAACATGCGATCGCCGTGCTGATCGGCCAGCAGCCCGCATCGTTCTCCGTGAGTCCCTCCTCCATGCGGACCGACGTACCCACGGTGCCCGCAGGCATTCCCTCCGCATTGCTCGAGCGGCGCCCCGACGTGGCAGAAGCGGAACGCAGAGTCGCGGCGGCCAATGCGCAGATCGGCGTGGCGAAATCGGCGTTCTTTCCGAGTCTCACCTTGTCCGGGTCGGACGATTACACGGGCCGTACCTGGTCGCGGCTGTTCAACGTGCCGAATCGCATCTGGTCGTTGGGTCCCACGCTCGCGGACACTTTGTTCGACGGCGGACTGCGCAGCGCGCAGGTGGCCCAGGCACGCGCGGCCTACGACGTGAGCGTCGACAATTATCGGCAGACGGTGCTGACCGGCTTTGAGCAGGTCGAGGACGACATCGTCACCCTGCGCGTGCTGGAACAGCAGGCGGTCATCGAGGACGCCGCGGTGGCCGCCGCCAGAGAAGCGGAAAAGCTCACGCTCAACCAGTACAAGGCCGGAACCGTGCCTTATAGCAGTGTGATCACGGCGCAGACCACGCGCCTGAGCGCGGAACAGACGGCGCTCGCCGTGCTGTCGAACCGCCTGCAAGCCAGCGTGGCGCTGATCGAGGCCGTGGGCGGCGGCTGGAACGCGTCGCAGCTGCCGCTGCCGTAGCGGCGCGAGAATCCGCCCGACAAGGGCAGACTAGAACGACATCTTGCCGGCAAGCCCCCATTCACGCGGTCGGTTGAATTCCGCTTCGTGAAAGCCGATACCATAGTTGCTGTCGCCGCTGACGATGTAGCGCCTGTCGGTAGCGTTATGGACGAACACTCGAATCGACCACTTCGCCAAAACGGGTTCCCATGCGATCGATGCATTGCCGATGTTGTATGCCGGCTGATACAGAAATATCGAGTTCTGTGCGTCGTTATACGTGTCGGCGGTGAAGCGCCAGTCCGCATGCAGCGCCACTGCACCGCCCGGCAGAATATGCGCCAAGCGGTAGTCGATGCCGATAACGCTTTCGTTGGGAGGAGTTTTCTGCAGTTTCGACCCACGCGTAATTTGCACCTGTGGCGGCAAGTTGAGCGCGGGATTCGGGACCAGCGAAACATAGTGTGCGCTGAGCACCCCCAGGCTGTAAGACAGTTCAAGCCCTTCAAGCGGAGCCGCCACCAGTTCCAGTTCCCCGCCCTTGATCTTCGAATTACCGGCATTGACCGTGAGCGGCGCCCCGAGCTCCTGGTACTCGGTCAGCTGCATGTCATTGTAGTTTGTCGTGAATAGCGCCAAATTGGCCCTGACCCGCCGATCCAAGAATTCGGTCTTGAGGCCGGCTTCCCAGGTTGTCACCTTCTCGGCGCCAAACGGCACCACCGCCGGCACCGGCGCTACGTACCGGAGGTTGAAGCCGCCGCCCTTGTATCCTTCGTTGTACGACACATAGACCAGCGCTTGATCCATGATCTTGTAATCGAGGCTCACCCGAGGTGAGGTATTGGTAAAGGTGCTGTTGACGTGAGAGTGCCTCGGCACCAGCGGGATCAGAGTGCCGGGGGGTGCGCCACCAAACACGGCATTGCCCACCAAGGCACTCGTGCCGGTGATCAAGTATTGATCCGTGTCGAAAGTCTTGGAATCTCTCGTGTAGCGCCCGCCTGCGGTGATCGAAAATCGTTGCGTGAGCGAGAACGTGGCTTGTGCATAGCCCGCGACGCTGTTGTTATCGACATGGTCTTCGTCCTGATACAAGGTTCCGAACGACGACGGGAACGTGACCAACAGAGGATCCGAGCCGGTTTCAACGAAGTAGTAGACGCCCATCGCAAACTTGAGCCGATCGTCAAACGTACTGCCGTTCAACTGTAGCTCCTGGCTGAATTGCCGATGTTGGTAGTCGTAGTTGGACGTATGAGTAAGGTCAATGGGCGATCCGTCTGCGTCGCGATTGAAGAACCCGCTTTCCTCGTGATGAGCGGAGATCGATTTCAGCTCCAGATTCGGCCTTGGATGCCAGCTTAAGGTCAGCGCCGGGCCCCACGCATTGATGCTGGTTCCGTTGGGACCCGTCGCATAGGTGCTATTCGGGCTGCCGGTACAAAAATTGGCACAGCTGTACTGCGCATTCGGGAATCCTGCCAACTGGGTACCAGGCGCCTGGACCAGGTTGTAGAAGAACGCGATCGGGCCAAGTGCCGGGTTGTTTCCTCCGGTCACCCCGACGAGCACGGCCGGCGCATTGTTTTCGCGAACCCGCTCACCATCAACGGAGAAATCTGCGGTGAAATTGTTATGCGGGTCATACGTCGCAATGAGCCGCACCGCTTGGCGATTCTCGTTTCCATAGTCAATCTGACTGCCGCTTCCCGGAAGATTCGACCCGGGCGGCACCGGCGAAGTGGCCGGCGATTGGGGTACGAGACGTGAATGTACGTATCCGTCCTCCTCTTTCGAGGACGCGGTTAGCCTGATTTTCAATGAGTCCGAGACGGGGATATTCAATGTCCCGCGCAGATAGCGCCGACTGAACGAACCGAGCTCCAACTCGCCGGCGCCGCCGAATTCATCGGTGGGCTTGGCGCTGACAATATTGATGACACCTCCGATCGTGTTGCGGCCGAACAGCGTGCCTTGAGGCCCACGCAATATTTCCATGCGATCGATGTCGAGTACGTCCAGCACCCCGCCGATGGATCGCGACATATACACACCGTCGATGTAGGTTCCGACGCCGGCCTCCGTGGTCAGCGCAAAGTCGGCCTGACCGACTCCACGGATGAAAATTCCCGCGGCATCCGACGCACCGCTGATTGGTGCAGTGAAATCGAATCTGACATTGGGCGCTAAATTCGCCAACTGCTCCACGTTGGTGACTCCGAGCTTGTCGATGGCCGACGCAGTAAATGCGGTGATGGAAATCGGCGTGTCTTGGAGACGCGCTTCGCGTCGCTGCGCAGTGACCGTTATCTCCTCGAGTGCGCCCGGCGCTTCGATCGCCCTGACGTAATCAGGTGGCAGCGACGTGCCGGTAGCATCTTGAGCAGCAACGCGATGGCTGTAGCAAACGGCGGCGGCGACGGCGAGCGTCGCCCGCAGCACGACGATGAGTGATCTCGAATATCGATACACGCTTCCGGAAGGCATACCATCCCCTGTCTTTTTTGCACCGCCGTCGGGTGCCACCCGCATCGAGTGGACTTTTCCCTCGTTGGACAACGAGAGTGCAGTGGTACAAGACCGTGGGAGATAGTAGTCAGGCCCGGAACCCCAGGCTTGATTGGATAGGCACTATCGCTTGTCTACTTGGGTACCTGGCGAGATGCCGACGGCGTCTCGCCGTAGCGCGCTCTGAAGGCGCGGCTGAAATGAGCGGGATCTTTGAACCCCCAGTCGTACGCGATCTGCGTGATCGACTGCCCCGTTGCCTGAGAACACTCGATCGCTACTCGTGCCCTCTCCAAACGGCGCGCCCATATCCACTCAGATAATGGGATCTCGTCGTCTTCGAACAACTTATGCAAATAACGCAGGGAGATTCCGTGTGCTTCGGCAATCTGTTTACAGTTGAGGAGGCTGTCGGAGAGATGCGCCTCGATGAAGCTCTTTATTCGTTGCCGCGTGATCAAGCGATTTGGTGTGGGCAAGCCCTCCACCGTCGTTCCCGAAAGAGCCGCCACCAGCAGGTCCACCAGGGCCTGGTGCATGACGGTCAGACTGCCGGTTTCCAGGCTGTCCAGCTGGCGGTATAGATGCGATATGAAGTTGGAAACGATTGCAGTCGATCCTTGCGAGGCCCGAAAGGTGATAGCCGTCAGCCGTTCCGGACAAGCGATGCGACGCGACAAGTATTGGCGCGGCAGTCGCAGTACGAGTTGTTCGAAGGGATTCTTGAAATCGAGCTCATAAGGCTGAGACGCGTCGTAGAGCGCAAAGTCGCCGACGGAGAGACTTGCAACCCGGTCCTCTTGGGCGACAGAACCGATGCCGCGATGTTGAATACTGACCAGAAAGAAATCGTCCGGCGACTGCCGTATCCTGCGCCGCGAGCGGACGACATGTTGCGCATCGGACACGACCCTCGAAAATTGCACGTCTTTGAGAGCGTTCGTTTCGAGCGAACCCGAGAAGTCCCGTTTTGCCGGTGCATCGCAATCGAGCGCCACGAAGGTTGAAGAAATCATGTCGCGCCAATAATCCAAACGCCGTGGCACCTCGACGCTGGATGTCTTGATCAAGGTTGCATGGTGTGCATTCGAATTCATGGGCTGAACCCCACGGCTACACGCAAAATGCCCGAAGCGGCCTACCTCGAGTGACTATAGTGGCATCCGCGGTGCGGTTACAAGTACTGACGACTTCGGCACGAATCCGGGTTTACGGTGCAACTCCGTTCATCATTCCGGTTTTCGGGTGACAGTTTATATACTCGTATTCTTGCTCGTCCGCCTTCAGAACCGACACCTCGTGATAAAGGCGCAGCTTGAGCTTAAATTCGAGTTCCTGCACGATGCGCATGAAAGTGCCAAATATTGCGACATGAGTCGGGTGCGACTCCGACCAGCGCTCCATGTCGGAAAGCGAACGCCAATAGCTCAGGCCGAACGTTTTTTGAAGCACCTGACCATTCGCGTCAATATGGTGCATGTACCGGTTATTGTAACAACCGATGGCGGCCCCCTCGTCACGGAGGAAGTTCATTCCCTCGAGCAGCACAGGCTCCATGTTCTTCAGATATAGTTCGCGCTCCTTGCCTTCGGTTTCGGTCCATTCCTGTCCCGAACGAATTAGCGCGACATTTTCATGTCCTGCAATACGCACCGATCGACCGATGCCGGCTGATGCGTGAATTGTCGCAAGCGCACCAGCTGGCTGCATCGCGTCGGTCTGCGATAGCGGGATGCGGTCGCGTGCCGCACCCCAATAGGCATGCTCTTGGATATCCTCGCTCATGCCGCCCATGACGACGCTCACACCCTCGGGACGGTCGGGGGTATTGAACAGGGTTTCATAACGCTCGACGCGAGGGCAAGCGATCTCGCGAAAGTAGCCGAGACCATCGCTAAACCGCTCGTCGGCATTCCACCACGCGTCGGCCACCGGGTCGACCCGCCAGCGTGCAAAGCTTGCCGGATCGCTCCAATAGGCAATCGCCACCATGTTGTCGTATCCCGCCGCATCCACATAGTGCGCCAGATCATGATGTCCCGGTCCGTCGGTCGTCCCGAAGCCCTGCACGATATTGCGCAGCGCCGCACACGCCTTTCCCTGCATGTCCGTGCCGAGCGATTGCACGCCAAAATACCCCATGACAACCTGTTTGGTCGACGGATGCGCCCGCGCCGCATATGCCGGGTACGGCGGCGCGTAGTTCTCGTCCGCTCGACGATTGCGCGTGCGCGGGCATTGCAGATGTCTCGGAATTGCGGATTCCATGGGATCGCCCGTGCTCGGTTAATCGGTGGCGGCCGCGTGAGGTTCGACCGCAATCGCACCTTCACCAACAATCATCCCGGGCAGCGCATGCGAAACGACACGGTCGCCGGGCGTCTTGTTCAACAATAGACGGGTGACATCAGGCCGCGCATAGTGGCCGGCCGGATCGGCGGCAGACTTGGATAGCGAGATCATTCCGAGGTCGATGTCCGCATAGATAATACCCTCCTCGTTCTCGGGCAGCGTGTTGCCCAGCGGAGCGCCATCGGGACCGTAGATCCGCGCGAAACCGCCGCCCTGCAGCAGCAATTGGCGCTGCAAGTCGTCGGTGCATAGCAGCTCGTGCATCTCTTTCGAGACGATGGCGCAAGGCGCAAGCACGAAGCACTGCCCTTCGGCGGCATAGAGCTGACTGGCTGCGTTGTTGAGTTCCGCGCCGAGCGCATAGGCGGCGCCGCGATAGAGAGAGAAACTGGGCCATGCGGCGACGTGAATTTGCTCGTTTTGCGCATACATCGCGTACTTGCTCAGCGGCTGTAAATGTTCCCAACAACATAGCATGCCGATCTGGCCTATTGCGGTGTCCATGACGGCCAGATCCGCCCCATCACCTTCGCCGAACACGGTACGTTCTACATGGGTGGGTTTGAGCTTGCGGCGCGTCTTGATCACGCGGCCCTGGTCGTCGAACAGCGCTTGCGCCATGTAGAGGCTCCCACCGGCCCGCTCGCTGAAGCCGACCGCCGCCCAGATGCCGAGGTCGCCGGCAGCCTGCGCCAAACGGGTAAACTCGGCCGAACCGACGACGAGCGAGTTGTCGTGGTAGCGCTGCACGTACTGCATGCCCACGGCCGGTGAGCCGAGCCAGATCCACCACGGGTAGCCGGGAATCCAGGTCTCGGGGAATGCGATCAGCTGGGCTCCCTGCGTAGCCGCGTCTTGCATGAGTTTGATCGTCTTGTCGACAGTCCCATCCACGTTGAGGAAAGCCGGAGCAGCTTGTACTACCGCCACACGCAGCTTCGGATGAATCTTGCTAGGCATTGACTATCCCCGCTGAACAAGCGGACAACTTATACGCTTCGGCGCGCCCGGCTGGACCCAACCAGAACAAATGCTTGTACCTGCGGGAACATACAGGTCGTTGTGCGCCCGGACCGGTGCTTCGTCTTTGAAGGTGCCGACGCTGCGTAAAGCCGCGGCTACGCCAAGTCGTCCAGCACGAGAGGAGTGTGACGGCGCAATAGCGCGGTCTGCGCCTCCCACTGCTCCTTCTCCGGAAGGTCTACGAGGTACTGAACTTCTTCCGCGGCATACGTCGCGATCGGCAACCCGTCGCGGTACAGCAGCCGATTGCCGGCAAGCGAGGCCAGCCTTGCCCCCGGTGTAATGATGCCGATCAAATTCAGCGGATCGGCAGCCGACAGCGACACGTACTGCTGCGTGTGTGGCTTGCGGCGCACGTCGCGCAAAAGACCAACCGCCTCCGGCGTCGCGTACTGCTCGCCCGAGAAGCCTGCGACGAACCGGCCGCCGCGAATCTCGCCCCGCGCCTCCAAGCGGCGGCAACACATGAGCATGTCGCGCCATGGCGGCAACCAATTGGCCTCGCGACCGAGGAGCTTCCAGAAGATCACACCCCATCGGCGCAGCAGCGTGCGCACTATTTGTTCGACCGCCTCGTCTCCACGACTGGACGCGGCTGCGATGGGCCGCCGCACCAGCGCCCAGCGCCCCGCATCCGCCATTCCAAACAGCGCCAGGCGACGCTTGCGGCGCGAAGCGTAGGAAGTCGAAGTCGACCTGCTGCGGCGGCCGCTCGGCAGCAGCAGCACGCGGAGGCCTGCGAAACTATCGGAATTCACCACACCGAGCGCCACGAGCTCGGCGAGCGCATCCTCCACCTCAACCGGCAGCATGCCGACGCGCTCCGCGATCTCGTCGAAGAACGACGCGCCGTGTTCTCGGATGAATTCGGCCACCGAGGCGGCTCTTGATGTGAGCTGGGCCGGATCGGTCTGGTCGGTCAGCGCCGACCAGAGCGGCACATTGCGCCTCGCCAGCAAGGTGATGGGTGTCGACCGAACCGGGGAAGCGCCTCGGCCGCGTTCGGGCTCGGCAGCTTGCGCAGCGTTGGCAGAGATAGCCACGGCGGGGCGCGCGGTCCCGCGCGCGGCAAGCCGGGTCCAGACGACTCGCCCTGCGCGGCAATGCTCATCCAGCCATTGAGGCTCATATTCGGCCATGCGCGACGGAAGGATCTCCGTCTCCCACGCACCGGCCGGGGCTTCGTAGCCCTCGAGCTGCGTGAGCACCGCCGCCAGCGCATCGGACCCCTGCATGCGCGACTCCGGCAGCACGCGCTGCCATTCGCAGAGAAACCGCAGGAAGTCGCGGGCTTGCACGGGCTCAATCTCGGCGCGCAGACGTTTGACGGTGTACCGATGAACACGGGCCAGCAGCCGGCGTTCGCACCACTCCTCTTCGGTGATGCCCAACCCCGGGGCAATGGCCGCCCCTTGCACGGAGCCCGAGCCGAAGCGGCCGCGCATGGCAAAGCCTTCGGCCTCGAGCGCAGCCAAAGCGATCTTGATCCTCGATGCAGGCAGAGCCAGTGAATCGGCAATGGCCGATGCCGTGACCGGCCCCAACCCCTCGAGCCGGCCGCGCACGATCTCGACCAAAGATTCATCCGATATCGGCAAGGGCTCGAATAGCGCCCGTCTTTCGGTCGCTACCCATACGATCGCTCGCCGCGCGTCGCCTTCCGCTGCCGAGAGCCCGGCAGCCGATAGGCGCGCCACCCGCCCCGAAGCGGCGAGCTCATCCATCAATCGCGGCCAGGCCGCATTGCGCTGCCGCTCCTCGTCGGTCAGGAATGTCAGCCACAACAATGCGTCGTGCAGCTCATCGGGCGTCGCCGCATCGGGCCACGCCTCGGCGCGAACACGCTCGATCGCTTGCTGGTCGAGCTTGCCGATGTCGGCGGCGGACTCGGGGTCGATCCAGCGGCGGCTCATCACGGCCTGGGTGCGCCGCTCCTCGAGCGGTGCATCGTCGAGGTAGGCATAGGGGCGTGCATTCAAGGCCTCGAGCGCGAGCGGTGATGGCTCGCTCAGATCGCGCGCGACGACGCGGATGTCGCCCGCTTCGAGACCGCGCAGCACGCCCTCGAAGCGCTGAATATCCATCGCGTCTTCGAGGCAATCGCGAATCGTTTGCCGCACCAGCGGATGATCGGGTATCTCGATCTCGCCCGGCAGATTTTCGGCGCAGGCCACTTGATCCGGGAACACCGACGCCAGCAGGTCTTCCGCGTTCATGCGCGCGATTTGCGGCGGGATTTTCTTGCCGCCGCGAAAGCGCGGCAGGGCCAGCGCAATGCCGGCGTCCCAGCGCCAGCGCACCTGGAACATCGGCGCCGCGCACAATGCCTGCACGAGCACCTGACGAACCGAGTTCGAGTGCAGATACCGCGCGGCCTCGGCCAGTTCGAAGCTATGCGCATGAGTCAGCGACAGCACGATGTGATCTTCGGTCGCGGCGGCCTGCAACTCGAAATTGAATGTCCGGCAGAAGCGCTTGCGCAGGGACAGTCCCCACGCGCGATTCACGCGGCCGCCGAAAGGGGAATGAATGACCAGCTGCATGCCGCCGGATTCGTCGAAGAAGCGCTCGAAGATGACCGTGTCGAATGTGGGCAGGCAGCCGAGCGCGGCGCGGCCGGCGCTCAAGTACTGAATGATCTGTAAAGCCGCCGCCTCGTCGAGTCCGACGGCCTCGATCAGCCACGGCATGGCTTCGCCGGGCGCGCCCTGTGCCGCTCGCCCGTCGTCCGCCGCTCGCCCGCCATCCAGACGCTGCTCGATCTCCTTTCTCAGTCTCGACACGGCCGCCGACAACTCCTCGGTGCGGCCCGGCGCCTCGCCCAGCCAGAACGGTATCGACGGCGGTTGGCCGTGCGCATCCTCGACGCGCACGGTGCCCCGCTCCACCCGCAATATGCGATACGAGGTATTGCCCAACTGGAATACATCGCCCTGCAGGCTCTCAACCGCAAAGTCCTCATTGACGGTGCCGACGAGATGACCTTCGGGCTCCAGCATTACCCTGTAATCGGCGTTGTCGGGGATGGCGCCGCCGGAGGTGAGCGCCGTCAGCCGGGCGCCTTTGCGAGGACGCAGCATCTGGTTGACGGAATCATGATGCAGCAAGGCGCCGCGGCGCCCGCGGCGGGTGCTGAACCCGTCTGCCAGCATGCGCACACACTCGTCGAATTCCTCGCGGCGCAGCTCCCGGTAGGGATACGCTCCGCGCATGAGATCGAACAACTCCTGCTCGGCCCATTCGCGCGCCGACACTTCGGCGGTTATCTGCTGAGCGAGCACGTCGAGAGGTGCCGTCGGAACCTCCAAGCGGTCCAGTTCGCCGCGCCGTACCGCGTCGAGCAGCGCCGCGCATTCCACCAGTTCGTCGCGGGAAAGCGGAAACAGCCGGCCCTTTGATGTACCGCCCACCGAGTGCCCGGCGCGGCCCACCCGCTGCAGAAGGGCATTGATGGAGCGGGTCGAGCCCAGCTGACAGACGAGGTCCACATCTCCGATGTCGATGCCGAGCTCGAGAGAGGCGGTCGCCACCAGCACTTTCAACTCGCCGCGCTTCAAGCGCTGTTCCGCGTCGAGGCGTCGTTCCTTGGACAGGCTGCCGTGATGGGCCGTGACGTTTTCCTCGCCCAGCCGTTCGGAAAGATGACGCGCCACGCGCTCGGCCAGCCTGCGCGTGTTCACGAAAACCAGTGTGGTGCGGTGCTCGCGGATGAGCTCGGCCAGCCGATCATAGACCTGCGTCCACACCTCGCCCGACATGACTGCTTCGAGCGGCGCCGGCGGCAGCTCCAGTTTGAGATCGCGGCTGCGCACGTGGCCGCTGTCGATGATGACGCAGTCTTCGCCCGCCGCAGCACGGCTGCCCATCAGGAACCTCGCCACCTCTTCGATGGGCTTCTGCGTCGCCGACAATCCTATGCGCGCCAGCCCGCGCCCGGTCAGCGCCTGCAGCCGTTCCAGCGACAGCGCCAAATGGGCGCCGCGCTTGTTGCCCGCAATCGCGTGAATCTCATCGACGATCACCGTGCGACAGGTGGCAAGCATCTCGCGTCCCGACTGCGAACCCAACAGAATGTACAGCGATTCAGGCGTGGTCACGACGATGTGCGGTGCCTTGCGCCTCATCCCGGCGCGCTCCGCCTGCGAAGTGTCGCCGGTGCGCACCACTGCACGAATGGCCACCTCGGGTAGATTCAACGCCGCCAGTTCTTCGCGAATGCCTTCGAGCGGCGCCTCGAGATTGCGCTGGATGTCATTCGACAGAGCCTTGAGCGGCGACACGTAAACGATGCGGGTCTCGTCCGGCAGCGGTCCCGCAAGCCCCTCCTTGACGAGTTGGTCGATCGCGGCGAGGAAAGCCGCAAAGGTCTTGCCCGAGCCGGTCGGCGCCGCCACCAGCACGTGCCGCCCCGCCTGCAGCGCCGGCCACGCCCTCTCCTGCGCCGGGGTCGGCGCATCGAAAGTCCGCGCGAACCAGGCGGCGACGGCGGGGTGAAACGTATCTAGGGCGTTCATTCAGGGCGTCAGCAGTTTGGGGTTCCGTTCATAGATTTTTCCAGATGATGATAGACTGGGATTATATACAACCCGTGTGCGGATCACTTGCGCGATCGGGAGCTGTTTGGGCGAATGGCTTCGTCAAAGAGATCAACGCGCAGCGTGAAACCAATAGTGATAGGCCTCAGGGTTCGTTGCCTTCAGTCGATCGAGCCAAGCATACTCGCTGCCATTGAGCGTAGCCGTGCTCAGTAATCGGAGCTGCTCAGGCATACCTGTGTAGCGTGAAGCGCCAAGGTCCAGTGGCCGAGATTTCCGGATGTGCGTAGCCACAAACGCAGCGCGGGCTGCGAATCGATGCACATCTCGCTCGCCAAAACGTGCTCCGACGAGATGGCCACGCAAGCGACGAAAGCCATCATGTAATAGCCGGGCATCCGGAAAGCCCGCGAGTACTTTCGGCTTCGTGGCGCTTAACCCGAGGCAAGCGCGAATGGTGTCGTAAGGGTGCCTTCTGGCCGATATGGGGAACAATCTGCTGCAACTCCGCGGGCTGTGCCGCGCACACAATATCGATGTCAACGGACAGCCGACGCACCGGTTCGACGTGCAGAAGAATGCTGGTGCCACCTTTGAAAAGAAATGGCAGACCGCTGTCGGCAAGATGTCCGAGCAGTGCCAGAGCATGGACACTTTTCTCCAAGATCTGCGGATCGCAGCCCCCGAGCACTCGCCGCTGAGTACTGATCCAGTCGACCGTATAGGCGACCTGCGGAATCATTAACCAACGCCAGTTTTGCCGAGAAATTGGCGTTGGTTAACAGGCAAGAACGCATCGACTTTCAAGCCTCTACGCTCCAAATAGCTTTTAAATACAGATACTTGTATGAGATATTGGCTGACAATAGAACGCACGACAACCTGCGCATCGCCTCTGTCCATCAACGCGAGCCTAGGGACTTCGGCCAACAAGTCCGCGAGAATCTTCTCAACGGGCGAGTGATGACCCGTACCGATATGTTGCCGTGAAAGCGCCGGACGCAGCACGACCGAACGCCGACCGGGACGGACCTGCTTGGCGCCCACCGAGGGCGAGGGATTGACAGCGACATCCCAGCGCGCCGACTGCAACTCCTCGCCGATCGTTTCTAGCTCGTCTCGGTGGGCGAATAGAAACGCGACGGGTTGTGCTAATACGTGGTGCATCCAGGGATTGATTTGTGCCGTTGACCAACAGGAGAATTCA
>WNFT01005972.1_pt1 | contig 21262 bp, 20 predicted proteins | sample 5400191 | NCBI WGS metagenome assembly WNFT01 (sample SAMN13153359, study PRJNA577476) | soil metagenome | isolation source: 80 cm saprolite under Madrone tree | place: USA:California | collected 2016-06-14 | reverse complement strand
TAGCCCGGCTGTTTCTGCGGGTGGACGCCCACGTGATCGCGGTAGACGTCCTCGGGCGGATCCTCGGCCGCGGCCCTTGCCAGGCGGAAGCCGAGCCGAGCCTCGAGCTCGGCCTGGAAGCGCTCGACCGTCCAGCCGTAGCGGAGGAACAGGAACTTCAGGCGCGCCTTCTCCCGATTCTCGCGGAGCACGCTGCTGTCGCGGAAGACCTCGGAGATCCCGCGGATCACCGGCAGCACCTCGTGCCAGCGGACGAACGCGTCGAGGCGGAGGGCGAAGTGGGGGTCCGTCGACAGCCCGCCGCCCACGCGGACCGAGAACCCGACCTCGCCCGTCTGCGGGTGGCGCAGGGCGGTGAGTCCGACGTCGTTGATCTCGGGATACGAGCACCAGGCCCGGCAGCCCGTGATCGAGATCTTGTACTTGCGCGGCAGGTTGTAGAACTCGGGGTTGCCGTTGAGCATCCGAGTCGCCGCCTGCACGAGCGGCGAGGCGTCGACGATCTCGTCGGCGTCGACTCCTGCGAGCGGGCAGCCGGTGATGTTGCGCGTGTCGTCGCCGCACGCTCCCATCGTCGTGAGGCCGACCCGCCACAAGGTCTCGAGGACCTCCGGCAGGTCCTCGATCCTCACCCAGTGGAGCTGGACGTTCTGCCGCACCGTGAGGTCGGCGATTCCGCGCGCGTGCCGCTCCGCCAAGCCCGCGACCGCCCGGAACTGGTGGGAGACGAGCCCGCCGCTCGGGATCCGGATCCGCACCATGAAGTACGGGAGGGCCTTACCCTCTCCGCCTTTGCCGCCGACGGCGCCGACACCGTCGCCCTGCGTGTAGATCCCCCACCACCGGAAGTACGTCCCGAGCCACTCCGGCGGGATCGACTGGAGACCCTCGCGGGCGAAGCGCCGGATCTCGCCGAACGCCTCCCACGGGTTCAGCTCCCGCTTGAGACGCTCGACCCGCTGCGCCTTGGTCTCCGTGGCTGCATCGCTCATCGTCGGCTCCGAACCGAAAGAGCCGAGGGCGGGACCCGCTCCGGATCCGGCCGCTCGGCTTTCGTCTTCGCTTTCACTTTTGGCGTCTCCCGCCCTCTGGGCCCCACGGAATATACCTATCCCGATCGGCAATGTCAAGAATCGTCATCTCGAGGCAGAGCGAGCGTGTTTTCAGACTGTTACCAGCGGGGACGAGTGGCTCAGCCGGGGCGCGGCCTCAAATGCCTGGCTGTGGCCTCGCGGGAAATGCGGTACGCTCGGGAGACGTGATCGCCCTGGCTCTCGCCGTCATTCTCGCCGCCGCTCCCCTCGCCACGGCGGCCGACGTCACCCCCGCGCTGCCGGACAACGTGTACGCGGCGACCGTGGGCCCGGAGCTGAGCCCGGCGGTCGCGGGAATGCCCGAGCTCGTCTACGTGCCGAACGCCGTGTCGAACACGGTCGACGTCATCGATCCGCGGACCTATCAGGTCATCGACCACTACCCCGTGGGGCGCGAGCCCCACCACGTCACCCCGTCGTGGGACCTCTCGCGGCTCTACGTCCTCAACACCAAGTCCGATTCGCTGACGGTCATCGACCCGCACACGGGGAAGGTCACGGGCACCATCGCCGTGACCGACCCCTACAACCTCTACTTCACGCCCGACGGCTCGACCGCCATCGTCGTCGCGGAGCGCTACAATCGCCTCGACTTCCGCGACCCGACGACGTGGGCGTTGCGCGGAAGCGTCGCGATCCCGCACAGCGGCGCGGATCACCTCGACTTCTCGGCCGACGGCCGGTACCTGCTCGTGAGCTGCGAGTACGCGGGCTGGATCGTCAAGGTCGACGTCGCGACCCGGCGGGTCACCGGCGAGGTCCACGTCGGCGGCCTGCCGGTCGACGTCAAGCTCTCGCCCGACGGCAAGCTCTTCTACGTCGCCAACCAGGGCCGCCACGGCGTCTCGATCATCGACCCGCTCGCGATGAAGGAGACTGGCTTCCTCCCAACCGGTCGGGGCGCGCACGGGCTCTACGTCAGCCGCGATACGCGCCTTCTCTACGCGACGAACCGCCTCGGCGGCTCGATCTCGGTGATCGACCTCGCGACGCGGGAGGTCGTCCGCACCTGGAAGATCGGCGGGAGCCCAGACATGGGCGGCATCAGCCCCGACGGCGCGCAGTTCTGGGTCAGCGGGCGCTACAACCACGAGGTGTACGTCGTGGACACGCGCAGCGGGCGCCTGCTCCGCACGATCCACGTCGGCGCCCAGCCCCACGGGCTCGCGCTCTTTCCCCAGCCGGGTCGGTACAGCCTCGGCCACACTGGCGTCTACCGCTGACCGCCCCCGCCACGGCTCGACGCGCGCGGCCGGGAGCAGGGCGCCGAGCCGAGCGAGCCGAACGGCTAGGGACGGTAGGCGATGCGGTAGATCGCCCCCGCGTGATCGTCGGACAGCAGCAACGCCCCGTCCGGCATCACGAGCAGGTCGACGGGCCGCCCCCACGCGCGTCCGTCTCGGAGCCAGCCCTCGGCGAAGACCTCGTAGGAGGCCGCCCGGCCCTCGGCGAGCCTGACGAGCGTCACGCGGTACCCGATCGGGCGGCTCCGGTTCCACGAGCCGTGCTCGGCGATAAAGATCTGACCCCGGTACTCGGGGGGGAACATCAAGCCCGTGTAGAAGCGCATGCCGAGCGCCGCGACGTGAGGCCCGAGCTCGATCGCGGGCGGCGTGAATTCCGCGCACGTATGCCGCGCCCCGAACTCGGGGTCGGGGACGCCGCGGCCGTGGCAGTACGGAAAGCCGAAGTGGAGCCCGGGCCGGGGCGCGTAGTTCAGCTCGTCCGGCGGGCGGTCGTCGCCGAGCCAGTCGCGGCCGTTGTCGGTGAACCACAGCTCACGGGTCCGCGGATCCCAGTCAAACCCCACGCTATTCCGGACACCGCGCGCGAACACCTCGAGCCCGCTCCCGTCCGGGCGCATCCGAGTGATCGTCTCGTGCCGCGGCCCCGGCGGCTCGCAGACGTTGCAGGGCGCGCCCACCGGGACGTAGAGCATGCCGTCGGGGCCGAAGGCGATGAACTTCCAGCCGTGGTGCCGGTCCTTGGGGAAGGCGTCGCTCACCACGACGGGCGGGGACGGGCCGTCCAGACGGGCCTCGACGTCGTCGTAGCGGAGCACCCGGCTCAGCTCGGCCACGTAGAGCGCCCCGTCGCGGAAGGCGACGCCGTTCGGCAGGGTGAGGCCCCGCGCGATGACCCGGACCAGCCCCGCCCGGGCGGCCCGGGCGGCGTCGGCCACCGCGTAGACCACGCCCTCGCCCATGGTGCCGACGAAGAGGGTGCCGCCCGGCGAGAGCGCCATGGAGCGAGCGCCCGGCACGTTATCGGCGTAGACGGCGATGCTGAAGCCGCGAGGCAGCGTGACCGCGTCGAGGCTGAGCCCGCGCTCGGCCGAGCTCCCGGGGTAGAAGCAGCCGGCCGCCACCGCGAGCGCGCACGCGGTCGTGATCACCCGCCCGCTCCTGGCGCGCACGCGTCCCCGGTCCTGCGCCCGCACCGCTCCATTCTACTCGGCACGCCGGGGAGAGGCCGCGGGCCCCTCGCTCGACATGGAGCCGGGGCGAGGAGGATACTTCCCTCGGGACTGGACGAGGGGATCTTCCGTCCGGGCAGGGTCCCTCGAGAGAGGGAGGTGACGGCGTGACGACCGCGGTCCTGGAAAAGGCTGGCAGTCTCCAGAGGTACGTCTGGAGCTCCCCCGCGCTCGCGGCACTGCTCTATCCCCTGGCCCTGGCCGCCGTGTTTCGCAGCGCGACGCTCGTGCACGAGCGCGCCGTCGGGGCGGGCGTGCTGGCTTTCCTCGTCTCGCTCTCGCTCTGCCTGGCCGTCCCCGCGGTGGCCCTGCGCGTGGCCTGCCTGCTCGGGCACACGGAGACTGCCTCCGCCGGCGAGATCCGCGCCCGCCGCCTCGCCCACCTGGCCGTCGCGAGCCCGCCGCTCTTCACCCTGATCGGGGTCGGGCTCTACCTGCTCCACGCGCCGGCGAACAGCGACTACCTTCTCTGGGCGCTGATCTGGCTCGGGGTCCTGGTCGCGATCGCCCTCGGCCGCGCCGATGTCCCGGCGGCGCGGCCGACCCGCGCGGCGATCGCACCCTGGCTCGTGGAGCTCCACGGGCTCACCGCCCTGGCGCTTCTCCTGTTCCTTCTGCCGCACATCGCAAACCATGTCACGGGCATCTGGAGCGCGGCGACCCACGTCCGCGTCATGAAGGCGCTGCGGCGGGTCTACCGCAACCCGGTGGTCGAGCCCTTGCTCGTGGCCGTCGTCCTGTTCCAGATCGGCAGCGGCCTCGTCCTCCTCTGGCGCCGGACCCTGCGCGCGAGCGACCTCTTCGGAACGCTCCAGACCGCCGCCGCGGCCTACCTCGCGGTGTTCTTGAGTTCCCACCTGACCGCGGTGTTCGTCCTGGGGCGGGCGGTGATGAAGGTCGACACGGACTTCGCCTTCGCCTCCGGCGCCCCCGCCGGTCTCCTGCTCGACTCCTGGAACGTCCGGCTCGTCCTCCACTATTTCCTGGCGGTCTGCTGCCTCTTCGTCCATGTGGGCGCCGGCGCCCGGGCCGTGATGCTTCCCTACTACCCCGTCGCGACCGCGAACCGGACCGCGTGGTCGGTTGTCGGCGTGGGCGCGCTCGCCGCGGCCGCCGCGATCGTCGGCCTCGCCGGGTTCCACCTGGCTCCGGCCGCCTGACGAAGGACGACCCGCCGAGACGGGAGCCGGACAACCTCATGGGACTCGAGCAACAGCTCGACCAGACGCTCACGCGGGCGATCAAAGACAGGGACACCCGCACCGCCGAGGTCGTGCGCATGATCAAGACGCGGCTCGCGGAGCGGCGGACCGCGAAGGGCTTCGCGGGCGAGGTCGACGACGCGCTCGTCCTCGATGTGATCGGCGCCTACCGCAAGCAGCTCCAGAAGGCCCTTCCCGAATTCGAGAAGGCGGGCGACCGCGCGGCGTCCCAAGTCGCCCAGATCCGCTTCGAGGTCGGGTTCTGCGAGCGCTACCTGCCGAAGGGGCTGGACGAGGCCGCCGTGCAGGCCCTCGTCCGGGCGCGTCTGGGGGCGCTCGGCATCACCGACGCAAAGCAGGTCGGGCGCCTCGTGGGCGACATCATGAAGACGCACAAGGGACAGGTCGACGCCGCCGACGTTAAACGAATCGCGGAGGAACAACTCAAGGGCTGAGCGGAGCACGACCGCTCGACGGGCCGCGTCGGCCAGACAGTCGCCAGACGGTCGGGGATCGTGTCAGGCCGTTTTGGCACCCGCGACCCGGCTGGCATGCCAGACAGGCTACCCTGCATTGAGAGAACTCGCTCCGGGACAAGCCCTTGAGGTATTTAGGCGCGGCGGCATCCGTCTTGCTCCTCGTTCGGGCACGCCCGCAGGGTACGAGGAGGGCGTAGACTGATGAGGGAGATCGCGTGTCGGTGAGCCAGCCGCCGCCACTTCTTGACGACCGCGTGGATCGTGAACCACCGCGCCCGGCCCAGGCGCGTTGGCGCCACGCCGACACGCGGCCTCGCCGGGGCGAGTTTGTGCGGCGGCTCCACATCGTGCGGCTCCGCTTCCACCTCGTGCTGTTGACCCTGATCGGCTTCGTCCCGACAGCCGGGCTCCTGCTCTACACGACCAAGGAGCAGCACGGCCAGGATGCCTCGGGCGCCCAGCAGGAGGCGTTGCGTCTGGCGCGGCTAGTCGCCGGCGAACACGAAGGGGCGATCGAGGCGGCGCGCCAGCTTGTGGCGATGTTGGCTCAGCTCCCCGACGTTCGCCAGCAGCAGCCCGACCGTTGCAATGCCCTCGTCGCCGACCTCCGGCACCGATACCCGCGCTATGCAAACCTTGGCGGCCTGACGCTCAACGGGAGCGTCTTCTGCAGTGCCGTGCCAGTCGCGGGCCCCCCTGACCTCTCGGGCCGAGCGCTCTTTTGGCGTGCGCTCGAGAAGACCGACTTCCAGAGTGACGACTATCAGATCGACCGTGCCACGGGCCGGGCCACGGTCAACGTCAGCCATCCCCTCCTTGACGATACGGGAACGGTCCAGGGCGCCGTCTTCGCGGCGATCGACCTGACCTGGCTGAAGCAGCTTCCGGCCGTTGCGCGGCTGCCTGAAGGTTCGACCCTCACGATCAGTGACCGGCACTGCCGGATCCGGGTCAGATATCCCGATCCCGCCAAGTGGGTCGGGAGATTTGCCTGCGAGCGTCCGCTCGCCGACGGAGTGCTCGTGGAGGGTGAAGGCTCCGCCGAGACGGACGGGCCGGATGGAGTCCCGCGGTTCGTCGGATTCGCGCCGCTTCGCAGCGGCGACGGCGGAGAAACCGTGTCCGTGACCGTAGGCATTCCGCAACACGCCGTGTTGGCGGCGACCGACTCGGTGTTCGCCCGAAACCTCGCGGTGCTCGGGCTCATCGCGGCGCTGGCGCTCGTGGCGGCGCGAATTGTCGGGGGCCGATTCGTCCCGCGTCACGCGAGGGCCCTCGCGCAAGCGACCACGCCGCCGACGGCCGGCGGCCGTGACGCGCGGGTGGCACGGTCTCACGAGCCGAGCCAACTCGGCTCGCCGCTCGAGACAACGGGCGAGGCGGTCGAGACGCGTCGTCCGCGTTGGCCCCGGCGCCGATGGCGCCGGGCGGACGTGGCGCCACACGCCGAACGTCGTCGGTACCGCCGCGGCGGGATCTCGCCCGTTCGTCAGCGGCTCCACGACGGCTTGGCGACCGTCGCCCGCATCGTCGGCACCTGCTTCGGCGCGGTTCGCGCCACGATCGCCCGTGCCGTGCGCACCGGTCTCCAGAAGCTCCGAGACTGCTCGTCGGATGTCCGCCGGTGGTCCCAACGCCGCCCGCAGATGCTCGATGCAAACGCCGGTGGGGAGCGTGGCGGTCCCGGCGCCTGCGCCTGCTCGGCGTGTCGCGCGCGGCTCCGCGGGCGGCGCGCGGAGTGACGACCGGCTCGGCGTCCCGCCGAGCCTGATCCTCTGGCCGCCGCCCGAGCCCCAGATCGACCGTCTGCCAACCTGCGAGGTCGACCGACCGCGGAGTCTCCTCGCCGAGCCGAAGGAAGCGGTGTACTGTACTGGCTGGCCGCGCCTTTCGGGGAGGGCCCGATGAAGAGACTGCTCGCGATCGGCGAGCTAGGAGAGGTCCTGACGAGGTCCGCCGATGCCGCCTCCGACCGGCGCGGCGACGGAGGGCGCGCCGAGTCGCGGCGCCTTCGCGATCGACGGGCATGCGGGCTCGAGTCATTGTGACCCATTCCTCCACCCCCGACCCGCCGGTATCGCCTGCCGCGCCGGCCGCCCACTGCCGTTCACCCCGCGCGAGCCGCGCTCATCCAGCGGGAGGTTCCGTCCCGATTGGCGACACGCGCTGAAGGGCGACGGCGGCGCGGCGGCGCACACGTCGGTGTGCGTCTCGAGCCCGTGCCCTCCGCTCCCGCCGCCCGCGAGCCGCTGACGGCCCTTCCCGGGCCATCCTGCCGCTGATGTCTCCCGCCGCGCCCGGCTCGCCGATCGAAGAGATGACGAAGAAATGCCCGATGTGCGCCGAGCGCATAAAACTCGAAGCGCTCGTTTGCCGCTACTGCGGCCACCTGTTCGATCAGGAGGCAGTCAGCCGGGAAGTCCAAACGGTCGAGGCGGAGCTGGCGAAGCTGCCCGGCGCCGCGCCCCGGTGGTGCCTCGTCGTCGATCAGGTGCCCCAGGAGCGCCGCGCGGCGTTGCTCGCCATCCTGCGAGAGGCAGAACCGTCGGGGACGGGGCAGGAGACCGGCCCAGCCCTCGACGGCCGGGGCGTTACGATCGCGCACGGCCTGGCTCTGGCGCAAGCGAACTCGCTGATGGCGCGGCTCCTCGCCGCCGGCGTCCCCGCGCAAAAGATGCCCGAGAACAGCGCGCCACGGACGATGCCGCCGGCCGCGCGCCCGATCCGGCCCGACGCGTCACGCCGGCGTCCGCGGCGGGGCAAGACGCCGGCCGGCGACGCCATCGTGGCGGCCGTCATGGGGACCCTGGTGCTCGTCCTGCTCGTTCTTGGATACCTCGACCTGACGCGATTCCGCTCCCCCAGGGTGGTCCCGGTTCGCACGCCGGCGGGCGTCGCCAGCGGTCCCGCTGACGGCGGCACCCAGGCGGAACGGTCCGCCGGCCCGGCGTCGACCGCCGTGTCTCCGCCGGCGCCGTCCGACGCTCGCGGCGATACCGACAGGCCGGATCACGTGTTCTTCTTCAGCCGGGGCGACCAGCTCGTGACCATGTCGGGGGAGCCACTCGGAACGGTGGAGCGGCTGGAACGGACCCACACCTTCCCCGACGGCACGGTCGGCGCCGCGTACGTCGTGCGGACCCCGGCGGAGACCGTCGCGGTGTTCCACGCATCCCAACTGGAGCGAGCGGCACGTCTGCAGTAGGCGAAGTGCCCTCCGCCAGGAGGGGGGGCACGCCGGGAGCGAACACGCCGCTACTGCCAGCGGATGAGCACCTTCAGCTTTGGGTACTCCGGCGCCTTGCCCTCGACATCGATGATGCGCATGGTCTGATCCGGGCCCTCGAGCAGGAGATTGTTGTTGCTGAAGCTGACGAACTTCCCCCAGGCCTTCGGCACGCTCACCTCGTATTTCGCGGGGCTCTGCGCCTCGGCCGGACCGGGGCGAACGGCTCCGAGCCATCCCGGGTCGGGAAGCCATGAGTGAGCGGCGATCACGGTGAGGGCCACGGCGATGACGGTCAGCACGGCCTTGGTGTAGCGGTCGGCGATCATGCCCGTCCTCCTGGTGAGGAGTGCACTGCTCGAAACCCTTCATCCATACCATGGAGGTCGGGGGCGCGGGAAGCCGGGGCGGCCCGCGCGCCCCGTCCCTCCGACCACGACCTGCCGCGGCCGACGGCTGAGGGGAGCCGTCGATGACCGCAGAGCACCTCGGCTGTTGTATCGTGGAAGATACACACCGCTCGACTTGGGCGAGACAAGAGTGGAACCACACGTGGACGAACTGCTGAGCGAGCCCGGCCCTCCGGCTGACGCGCGGATGGCGGCACGCGCCCATCGGAGCGACGGGGGGCACGGTCGGCGTGGCGGATCCGCCATGGGCCCACTCGCATGCTTCGATTTCCGCGCGTGGCTTCGCGCGAAGGACGTCCACAACGGTCTGCCCGCGACGGCGCTTGCCATGGCTGACCTCATGCGCGCGACGCGCAGGGACGATGCTGTTCGTCACCCCTCTGCGCGTCAGACCTGATGACGCTCGGCGGCGCCGAGAATCTCGAGTCGGATCGACGCGCACGGACCGCCCGATCCGAAATCGCCCGTCAGTTCGTCGGGCCGGACGGGGGCCGGGTGTCCTATCTGACCGTCCGGCATCGGGCGGGCGGGCCGACGATCCTTCTGATCCACGGTTCGGGGGTGAGTGCGGGCTACTGGGTCAACCAGCTCCTCGGCTTGGGGCGCGCGCTGCGCGTCGTGGCCATTGACCTGCCCGGACACGGGGCGTCCGATCCGATTGAGGGGGCGAGCATCGAGACCTACGCCGAGGCCACCGCACACCTTCTCGAACTGCTGGGCGCGGGCCCGGTCATCGTCGCGGGACACTCACTGGGCGGCGCCGTCGCCATCGCGCTCGCCGCCCGGCACCCCCACGCGGTGACGGGCCTCGTCCTCCTCTCGAGCTGCGCGAAACTGCCGCCGGTCGACAATTCCTGGGAGCGATGGCTGGCGTACCTTCCCGGAGCTCTCCGGAAGGTCCTCTTCTTTTCAATGGCGAAGAAGATCCTGTTCGCGCCGGGCGCGTCCAGCCGCGCCGTGAGCCTCGGGATGCAAGAACTCCGTTCCTGCCGCCCGGAGACAATCCTGAAGGATGTCCTGGCCGCCCGGACCATGGACCTTGAAGTGCCGGAGCGTGTGAACCAAGAGATCCTGACCTTCGCCAGGTCTATCCTGGCGCCGATCGAAGTGCCGTCGGTCGACGCCGTGGAGGGTCGACGCGGACGCTCGCTCGCTCGGCGTCTCCTCGACTGGGCCCGCGGGGTCCGGTCAAGGATGGCCGTCAGGAATACGGGCTCGCCGCCCGGCGGGTGAGACAGGGCCCCGGAACGAACCAGCGCGGCCGGAGGCCTGGGGAGGAATCAACTCCCGCCGTTGGGCGTCAGGCTCGTCGAGGAGGCCGCGGGGACTCGGCGCCGGGCGGTCAGGGACCAGTCTCAATGACCCCGATGACCCCGGTCGGAACCGGCCATCAGGGATGGGGCACGTTGGGCGTCACCGTGCGCGCCGTCGCCGGGGCGCCGCATCGACCACGAGGTCCCCGGGGGCACGCCGGCCGCTGCACCCGCCCGCGCGGGGAGACCGGTCGCTACGTGACCTCGAGGGGACGGGCGACCATGATCCCGGTGTGCGTCGACACGCGCAAGAGGTACGTCGCGAGATCGTCGTCGACGACGACCGCGTGCCGGGTGGTCGACGCATGGAGGAACCTCGGCACGCCTCCCGAGTCCCGGTAGCAGAGTCCCGCGTGCGCGCAATCGAGACCGCCGATCGTCGTGGTGACGCCGACGATGTCCCCGGTCATCAGGAGCGGCTGAACGTCCGCCACCTTCGCCTTTGGCACATACTCCAGCTCGCGTGCGCTGATCTGCGCCTCGACGGCGCTGATCTTCCTGACCAGGTCGGCGTTTGCCTTGAGCTGCCGGTAGGCCTCGGGATGGGTGCTCATGAAGCTGACCCGCTTGCTGAAGCGCGTCGCCCCCGGAAGCTCGCGGGTGATCAAGCGGACCACGCCCTTGCGCTCGTTGTCGACGAACCAGTCGCTGAGGTAGTGCAGCCGCGACGCATAGTCGGTGAGCTGGCCGCCCCGATAGCGGGTGAAGCTGACCTCGGCCAGCATCGCCTCTGGGGTGCGCCCGCCGCGCCTGAGCATCCGCGCGAAGGCGAGCGCGCCTTCGAAGAAGGTCACGCAGTCCAGGCTCTGGAGGTTGACCGAACAGACCTCGCGATCGTCGTAGAGCTCGAGCGTCGCGGCGACGTACGGCGTCCGGCGGAGCGCCATCCCGACGGCGCCAATCCGCCCACCGATCGGCAGTTCGCTCCAGGCGCGCTCGCGCGCCAGCGCCAGCAACCGCTCGAACGTCTCCTCTCCCTTGAAGACGATCGGATCGGGGTCGCGCCCCCGCACGACCTCCGGGCGCGCGAGCGCGAGGGCTCCGGCTCCCACCAGGGTCCTCGCCGCCAGCGTGACGAACGCTCGCCGTCCAAGCCCCGCTCCACCCATCGCCCGTAGCATCGCACGGCGGGGCCGGCCGGCTCAAACAGCCGCCGGCGGCACGACCGCAGGTGCGCCGTCACCGGCCCGCAAGGCCCCCGATCCTCTGCCGGTTCCTGACGCGCCCTCGCGGAGCGACCACATCGGTCAGCCCCGGTCGCCCGCGCGCCGAGCGACTTCCTCGCCGAGGGCGCGGTGCTCGGCGCAGCCGATGATCGAGACGTCGGGCCGCGGTCCGGCGGCGACGAGCCGGCGCCCGGCCTGCCGCCGGCGAACGGCCGGAGCGAGGTCGAGGGTGCCGCGGTCGATCTCGTCGCCAATCGCCGCCACTGCCTCGTCTCGAGCGCTGGCGCTCCGGCAGATGAGCGCGAGATCGCCGCCGGCGGCCAGGAATTGTCGAGCCGCGCCCGCGACGCCCCAGGCGCTGGCGACAGCGGCCATCTCCAGGTCGTCGCTCAGGACGAGGCCGGAGAAGCCGAGACGTCGCCGGAGGAGGCCGCCGATGACGGCGGCGGAGAGGGACGCCGGCAACACCGGGTCGAGGGCTCGGTATCGGACGTGCGCGACCATCACCGCAGGGCAGCCGGCTCCGAGGGCGGCGCGGAACGGAACGAGATCCGCGCCCTCCAGCTCGTCCTGGGTGGCGTCGACGTCCGGCAAGGCGAGATGCGAGTCGACGGACGCGCGTCCGTGGCCCGGGAAGTGTTTGGCGACCGGTAGGACTCCCTCCGCGAGCATGGCCTCAACGAACGCGACGCCGTACGCGGCGACCGCATTCGGAGCTGTTCCGAACGCGCGGTCACCGATCACCGTACACGCGGGATTCAGCAGACAGTCGAGCACCGGCGTGAGCCCCGAGTCGAAACCTGCGGCGCGCAGCTCGCGAGCCATTGCCCGGGCGACCGCTGCCGCCAGGCGAGGGTCGCCGCAGCGCCCGACCGCTGCCGGAGGGGGGAACCGCGTAAACGGAGGGGGCAGGCGGTGAACCGGTCCGCCTTCGTGGTCGACCATGACGAGGATATCGGGGCCGAGCTTCCGCGCGGCCGCCGTGAGCGCCAGCACGGTCTCGAGACGCGGGCAGTTGCGCGCGAACAGAATGACGCCGCCCAGGCCCGCTTGCTCCGCCAGCGCCGCGAGGTCGTCGGGAATCTGCGTGCCCTCGAAGCCGACGGCGAGGGCGTGCCCGGGCCCCGCCTGCACCGGCCGTGGCCTCGATTGGTCCTCATCGGCCTTCATGAGCGTGAAACCGAGTCAGCCGGGGCCATAAACGATCTCAGGCCCGCGTGCTGAACAGCCCTCGACCGCAATTCGTGACCCGACCGTTTCGATCGAGTCGATCCCGACGACGACGTCACCCATGGCGAGATTGTTGTCTTCCTCCGCGCCTGAGTGCGTCGTCTCCGCGGTGGTGTGATCGTCCTGTTGGACAACCGCCGGTTCACACGGAGCCGACCTGGACGCCCTGCGGGCGCGATGTCTCCGTCTACACCTCGAGTCGTTTCCGAGATCACGGACCCTCGAGCTGAGCCCCCGACGAGTTCGTCTCGGCCCGTCTCGCCAATGGCCGTAGTGTCATCGGAGCGGCCCGTTGGCATGCCATCCTGAGCCGACCGTGCCAGAAGGGCTCTCGCGACCCTGACAGGGCGAGCCTAAGTGCCTTCGTTTCCAGGCTTCCCCCTGGTGGCACTCCGGTTGCTCTTCCGACACCGACGCCCGGGGGAAATGCCAGAAGCGGCACGAGGCGCTGGGCGCGATGAGTCCAGGAGGGGGAGCGCTAAGTGGGCAAGATTCTTGTCGTCGATGACGAGGAGCCGATCCGGAGCTTGCTGGTCGAACACTTTCAACGCGAGGGATTCGTCGTTCTCGAGGCGGCCGACGGCGAGGAGGCCCTCCAGGCTGTTCGCCGCACTCGCCCGGACCTCGTCGTGCTCGATGTCGGTCTCCCGGGCATGGACGGTATCCAGGTGTTGAGGCGCATTCGCCGGGAGGATCCGGGGATTGGCGTGATCATAGTCAGTGGCAAGGGCGAGTCGGTCGTGGCAAAGACACTGGAGGCCGGAGCCCTCGGGTACTTTCTAAAACCGTTTGACCTGGAGCGCCTGTCACAGGCCGTGCGATCGAGCGTTGAGCTGTTCCAAACATCCAGCGACCGACACTGGGCGGCGATCAACGTCTCTCGGATCGCGGACGCCACGCTTGTCGTCGCGCAGGGTAGCCTCGACACGGTTGACGCTGAGCGGATGAAGCGCGTACTGGACAATCTGCTCGAGGACGGCCGGGTGAAGCTGGTCGTCGACTTGGTGGGCGTGACTTCGATCGACAGTTCGGGGGTCGGTGCCATCGTCGGAGCCATGAAGCGGGCGCGCGCGGTGGGGGGCACCCTACGGCTCTGCGGCCTCCAGGGCGATGTCCGATCGGTCTTCGAGACGAGTGGCTTGACGGCTCGGCTCGAGGTGCATGTCAGTCGTGAGGAAGCGATCTCCCAGTAGAGCGTCGCCGGTTCGAGGGTTCGCACGGTCGTGGACACACCCAGAGCCGGGTTCATGGCGACGACGCCGTCACGACTGAATGCACGCTGCTCGGTGGCAGTCAAGCCTCGCTCACCGAAGCGCAGGGATCACCTCGTGGGTCAGGATGCGTAGCGTCCGGAGCATCCGGTCCATGGGGAGCAGACCGCCGGGATTCAGCTCCGCGATCATTCCGTCGAGACCCAGCTCGTCCCGCAGCCCGGCCAGTCGCTCGGTCAAGCGCGCGGCCGTGCCGAACGCCACGCGCTTGTCCAGTATCTCTCCGTACGAGAGTTGGGCGAGCTGGTCGAGGCGCCTCAGGCGCCGGTCGGTGGGTCCGGTATCTCCTCGGCCCAGGCCGACGCGCGTCAGCTCGGCGTGCCGACGGAAGAAGTACGTGATATTCTCGCGCGGCTCCTCGAGAGCCTCCCTCTCCGTCGGCGCGGCATACACGGGAAGGCGGAGACAGACGTCGCCGTCGCCGGGGTGACCCGCTTGGCGCCAGGCCGCGCGATAGGCCACGAGATGGACGCGGAGCTCCGGGATGTCCAGGTCGCGGAGCCCGACGAATAGCGGCAATCCCATGCGGGCGACGACGGAGAACGTCTCGGGGGAATTGGCGGCCATCCGCATGGGCGGGTGGGGGACTTGGTACGGGCGCGGCGCCACCGTCGTGTCCTGGAACCGGTAGAACGTGCCCGCATAGCTGAACGGCTCGCCCTTCCAGGCCTGCCGCATGATGTCCAGCGCCTCTTCGAAGCGCGCCTGGCTCTCGCCGTATGGGACCCCGAGGACGTCGTAGGCGCGCGGCGATCCGCTGCGACCGATGCCGAGATCAAAGCGGCCGAGGCTGAGCTGGTCCACGGTCGCGACCTCTTCGGCGATGCGCAGCGGGTGGGCAAGCGGGAGGACGGTCACGGCCAGGCCGAGCCGCACGCGCCGGGTGCGGGCCGCCATGAAGCTCGCGAGCGCGATCGGCGCCGACTGCACGGACCGAGTCGGATTGAAGTGGATCTCGCCGAGCCACACGCCGTCCAGTCCCCACGCGTCGGCCGCTTCCCCGAGCTCGAGCGCCTCCTGGAAGGCTGTCGCCTCGCTCGTCTCCCGCCGCCGCTCCTCCACGAAGATTCCGAAGTGCATGGCTTCCCTGACGTGCTCATCGACTCGCGGCATCCGGCCGCCGCCTCCGACAATGCCCTAGCCACTCGCCGCTGTCAAAGCGGCCGTGCGTCACCGTCCGCCGTTCGTCGACATCCGCGCCTGGAGCACGGGCGCCGGCGACCCCTTGAGTGCTAGATGCTCTGCGTCCTGAGGGATGACCCTGCACCGGCCACGTGAGGTACCGCGGGCGGTTGCGTCCGGGGCCGTCGTGACGGACCGGACGCGATCGCGGCCAATGAAGTCCAGTCGCGTCCGATCGTTCGGGCCCGGTACAGGTCGGACGGACCGGCGAATGACGCCGCAAACCCCGGTCTACGCGCATCGGCTGGTGCGATCGTGACGCTGTCCGGTCAGAACCCGCCGGGCCAGCGCGCAGGCGTCCGGGCTGTCGCCCCCCAGCGGTGACCGACAGAAAAAACTACTTTCTTTTATATTACGGTCGTAATATAACCAGTGATGCGTTACGCGGCTGACCACAAGGAGCGCACGCACGCCAGGATCGTGGAGGAGGCGAGCCGTCTGTTCAAGCAGGGCGGATTCACGGGAGTCGGAGTCGACGCGGTGATGAAGGCGGCGGGGCTCACACCTGGCGGGTTCTACGCGCACTTCCACTCGAAGGAGGTGCTCCTCGCGGAGACCTTGCCGCTCGCCCTTCGTCGGATGCGCCAGTGGCTTCTCAGGGGGCTCGAGGGGGAGCGGGAGCTCGCGTGGCTCCGGGAGGTCGTACGCCGCTATCTGAGCCGCACGCACCGAGACGCGGTGGCCGAGGGCTGCCCGATGCCCGCCCTCACGCCCGACGTCGGCCGGGCGGGCGCCCTCGCGCAGGAGACCTTCGAGACCCACCTCCGTGACCTCGCGGCCGAGTTCGCGGCGAGGATGCCGAGCGCCTTTGGACCGCCGCGCGAGCGCGCGCTCGCGACGATCGCTCTCTTCGTGGGGGGCGTCATGCTCGCGCGGGGGGTCAAGGACCGGAAGCTCTCCGGCCAGATCCTCCGCGCCTGCCGTCTCCTCGCGATCCCCGAAGAGGCCCCCCATGCCCCGTCCCGGTAACGGAACGCAGCCTGCCGGGGCGTGCCGGAATGGCCACGATACTTCGGTGCCGGCGCGGACCCGGGGCGCTGGGGCGGCCGAGGGCGGGGTCCAGCTCCTCCGAACGGTCACCTACCTCCAGGACGTAAGCCCGTTGAGCATCGCCGTGGTCGCCAACCGCGCCCGGTGGCGGTCGGTTCCCCCGCGCCAGGTCATCTTCCGCGAGGGCGACCCGTGCCGGGACCTCCACGTCCTGGTCGAGGGGCGCGTCGAGTGCTACCGGTCGAGCGTCGAGGGGCGGGAGCAGGTCATGATCGTGTTCGATCGGCCCGGGGACACGTTCTGTATCTCCTCGGCCTTCGCGACCGGCCAGAACCTCGTCACCGCACGAGCGCTCACGCTGACGAGGCTCGGCGTTATCGACCGGGGAACGTTCGTCGACGTCGCCGGCCATAACCCGGCGATGGCCCTCCAGCTGGTCAAGACCGTGAGCCGCGATGCCGCGCGCATCATGGACCTCGCCGAGAGCCTTGCGCTCCGCACAGCGAGGGCCAGGGTGGCGCGGCTGCTCTACGAGCAGGCTGTCGCCGAAGGCGTCCGCTCCGGGCAAGGGGTGGAGCTCGCCCGCGAGCGCCTCCGCGAAGAGGACGTCGCCGCCCGCGTCGGGACCGTTCGGGTCCACGTCTCGCGGAGTCTCCGGAGCCTGGTGCGATCGGGCACGATCGTCCTCGACCGCGCGCTGATCCGCATCCCCGACCTCGCCGGCCTTGCGCGAGCGGCCCAGGGCCACGCCGACAGGATCGGCCGAGAGCGCCCGCTGGCGCGCGCCTTCCCACTCCCCGCCCGGCCGGTAACTTTTGTTACCGACACCGGGCCGGCGCGCGCCTAACGTCGGGCCCGGCGCGACCACAGCTCCCGGGACCGGGCGCGAACCGGCCCGGCCACGCCAACTCAGAACCGACAGGGGGTACCGCCATGGAAGATCGGCGAGCCAGCAATGTCATCGACGTCGAGGAGATCCGCGAGCTGTCAGCCGCCCAGCGCGAGAACCTGCTGCGCCGCTCGTGGATGACGAACGACGGGCTCTGGTTCTACCAGGCCTTTGTCAACAACGGGTCCGACGCGGCCAACGGCTGGAACACCGCCGTCGTTCGCGAGTTCGGGCGCCTCGAGATGCGACGGCTTCTCAGGACCCTCGGCTTCACGAAGGTCACCTCCCCGGCGCAGTACTATCGGGTCTTCCAGCTCGCCGTCGGCCTCTACGTTGGGGACCTCTTCGAGTACGAGGACGCCTTCGACGGAACGACCCATCAGATCCACGTCAAGCGCTGCTTCGCCTTCACGGGCGTCTCCAAGGCGGGCGTCGCTCAGGTCTATCACTGCGGCCCGTTCGAGCGGGTCCTCGGCTGGTTCGAGGCGCTCCGCCTCCCGGTGAAGATCAGTCCAGAGGTGGGACTCTGCCAGATGGCTCAGTGCGGCGACTGCCGCTACACGCTCTCGGTGGAGTTCGACCCCGAGCCCGCCGACGGCGAGGCCTGAGCGGCCCGGCAAGGAGGCGCGCGATGAAGACGCAGCGTGCGTGTGCCGTGACCTCGCCAAGTCCAGAACGCGCCGTGCACCGGGTCGCCATCGTCGGTCCTCGTCGCGAGCTCGACGGCGTGCCGCTCGCCGAGGCTCCGTGGCCAGGCGTCCTGGTAGACCGAGTGGCGGACGAGGCTTTCGACAACTACCTCGACCGGCTCGGTGGCGAGACCCTCGCCGTCGTGGTCGTCGTGGCCGAGGCGGGCGATCGGGGTCCGCTCCGGATCCTCCGGTCACGACCAGAACGTCTGCGGACGCGCGCCTACATCCTTGCTCGGGCCCCCGCCCGGCTCCTCTCGCCGGTCGAGGACGACTGGGATGTAGAGGGGATCGTCGACCTCGATCGCCTCACGCCGGAGGCGCTCGCCCGCGCGGTCGAGAACGGCCTCCGCGCCTATCGCGCCCTCGGGACGAACCCGTTGATCCCGGAGTACTATCTCGACGCCACCTACAATCGGATCTTCGACTGGTTCGAGACCACGAAGTGGGACTGGCGCGAGCTCGACCTCTCCCAGATCCGGCGGGACCTCCTGACGGAGCCGGAGATCGACATCCTTCAGGAGTCCGCCATCATCGAGTTCGGCACGCTCCCCGGTGCCCACAACTTCCTTCGCGAGTGGGCGGACGAGTACAGCTTCTCCTCCTGGGCGCTCTCCTGGGGCGCGGAAGAGGCGCGCCACTCGCTCGTCCAGTGCCGCTATCTCCACGAGATCGGGATCGAGGTCCGGGCCAAGCACGCGCTGTATAAACGGGAGCCGTACCCCATAGGGGAGAACCGCGCCGCGACGCTCATGATGAACATCATCTCCGAGTCGCGCGCGGCCGAGTACTACAAGACGCTCGCACGGCTCACGAGGGAGCCGGTGCTCCGAACGATCTGGCGGCTCCTGGGACGCGACGAGTCACGACACGCGCGCGCCTTCTTCGTCTTCTGCAAAGAGCTTGTGGACAGTGCCGAGGAGAACGCCGTCGCCGCGGTGCAGATGGCCTACGTGTGGCTCGCCGACCGGCGCCGGGGGGTGAAGCATCCCGCCGGATTCTTCTATCCGCACTCGAGCTCGACGAGCGGCCTGCGTCAGATCGAGCGCTACGCGCCGGCAATGACCGACGTTGCTGACCGGAAGGTGCTGGCCATGATCCGCAACCTCTTGGTGGATGAGTCGGTCCAGTCGGTCGGAGACCTGAAGGCCTACCTCCGCAGCAAGGTGGCGTGAGAGGAGAGCAGCCATGAACGACGTGTCGCGCGAGGTCTATCGCATTGTCGGCGAGACGCTCAGGGTACCCCCCGGGGAACTGCGGCCGGACCTCCCGATCCGCGCGATCCCGAACGCCGAGTCGATCAAGATGCTCACCGTGATTTTGAAGGTGGAGAAGCAGTTCGACCTCGAGATCCCGGACGAGGCCACCTTCGGGATCGAGACGGTCGGGCAGTTCGACGAGCTCGTGCGGATGCTCGCGGCCGAGCGGGCGGCCGCGAACGCGCGCTGATGGGGGCACCCAGCAGTGGTGATCCGTCACGGGGTCGACATCGAGGCGGTCGCCGAGGTTCGGCGCCTCCTCGACCTCTCGGCCCGCGCCAAGCGCCGAGTCTTCACCGCCCGCGAGGTCGAGGACTGTGAACAGACGGGCGACTCCGAGCGGCACTTCGCCGGCCGCTTCTGCGCGAAGGAGGCGCTCTTCAAAGCGCTCGGACGCGGTTGGCAGGGCATGGGGTGGACAGAGGCTGAGGTGCGCGTGGACCCAGCCGGGGCGCCCCTCCTCGTCACGCGGGGGCGCGTCAAGGCGATGCTCGAGGCGCTCGGCGTCCGCTCCGTCGGGCTCAGCATCTCCCACACCGGGGATATCGCCATGGCGTCCGTGATCCTTCTCTGCGTGCCAGGCGGGAAACGGCCTCCGCGCCCGGTGCCCGGTCGGCGATGAGCGGACCCGACGCGCCCCCCCAGACACTCCTCGACGTCCTGCGCGGCGCGGCACGGCGCCGACCGGGAGGGGGCGTGCGCGTCTTCCGGGGCGCTGACGAGGTGGAGCGACTAACGCACTCCGAGCTCCTGGACCAGGCGGGCCGCATCTCGAGCGGCCTCCTCGAGGCGCCGGAGGAGGCGGGCGGGCGGCGGATCGCCCTGGTCTTCCCGAACTCGGGCGAATTTCTCCAGGCGTTCTTCGGGACGGTCGCCGCGGGTGCGGTGCCGGTCCCGCTCCCGCCGCCGCTCCGGTTCTCGTCCCGGCAGCGCTACGGCCAGCGGATCCGGGGAGCGCTCCTCCGCTCACGAGTTGGCTGCCTGCTCACGACCGAAAAGCTGCTCCCGATACTCCGAGCACTCGTCGCCTCTCTCGGCCTTCGCACCCGGGTCCGCTCGCTGGCCGAGGTGCGCCGAGGGTCACCGAGTTGGGCTCCGGTCGCTCCCGATGACTCCGCCCTCATCCAGTACACGTCGGGGAGCACCGCCGCGCCGCGGGGCGCCGTGCTCACGCACCGGCAGGTCGTCGCCAACCTGGGGGCGATCCGCCGAGGTCTCGACATGCGCGAGGGCGATGTGAGCGCGAGCTGGCTCCCGCTCTTCCACGACATGGGGCTCATCGGGTGCTTCCTCGGCGCCTTGAGCGGCGCGATCGAGCAGCTGCTCGCGCCGCCGGAGGACTTCGTTCGGGATCCGTTGACGTGGCTCCGCGTCATGACCCGGCACGCGGCGACGCTCATGACGGCGCCGAACTGGGGCTACTCCCACTGCGCCCAGCGGATCGGCCCCGAGCAGGCGCGGACACTCGACCTCTCGCGCGTCCGGGTTGCCTTGAACGGCGCGGAGATGGTGGACCGCGGCACCACGGAGGCGTTTACCACGCGCTTCAGGGGCGCTGGCTTCCGGGCAGAGGCAATGCTCCCCGTCTATGGGCTCGCCGAGGCCGGCCTCGCGGTCGCGTTCCCCTGCCTCGGGCGCGGGGTCAAGTCGGTCCGCGTGCGGCGGCACGCCCTCGGCGAGGGCGTGGTCGAGCCGGCGCGGCCGGAAGAGGCGAACACGCGCGAAGTGGTCTCGGTGGGGAGGGGGAGACCCGTCGACGGGCTCGAGATCGCCCTCCTGGGAGCCGACGGCGAGCGGCTCTCCGAGAGCCGTGTCGGGGAGATCCTGGTCCGGGGCGCGTCGGTCATGGTGGGCTACGACGAGGACCTCGCGGCCACCGCTGCGGCCTTCCACGAGGGCTGGCTCAGGACCGGCGATCTCGGGTTCCGATTCGATGGCGAGCTCTACGTCACTGGCCGACGGAAGGACCTGATCATCGTGCGTGGCGAGAATCTCTACGCGCACGACGTGGAGGCGCTCGCGGTCGAGGTACCGGGCGTCTGGGCCCGCCAGGCGATGGCGGTCGGCGTCCCCGGGGACGGGACCGAGGAGCTCGTCGTCTTCGCCGAGACACGGACGCGGGAGCCAGCGCGCTGCGACGTGATCGTCCGCGCGATCTCGGAGTCGGTCGCCGGAACGTTGGGGATCGCGCCGCTCGACGTCGTCCTCTGTCGACCCGGTGAGCTCCCAAGGACAACGAGCGGAAAGCTCGAGCGTTACCGGGGCGCGGAGATCTACGCCCGGTGGCGCGGCGAATCCCCTGCCCGCTTCTCCGGCCGCCCGATCTGCTCACCAGGATGAGCGAAGACGCGGGAAGCGGGCGGCGGGCCGCGAGCCTCGTAGGCGC
>WNFT01001283.1_pt1 | contig 21272 bp, 19 predicted proteins | sample 5400191 | NCBI WGS metagenome assembly WNFT01 (sample SAMN13153359, study PRJNA577476) | soil metagenome | isolation source: 80 cm saprolite under Madrone tree | place: USA:California | collected 2016-06-14 | reverse complement strand
CAGCAGCGCCCGCTCCTTGTCGAGCTCGCCATTGCGGCGAGCGGCGACCCCCTGGTTGTAGACGGCATCGTCGGCGAGGGTCGACTGCGGATACTTGCGGGCGAGAGCCTCCCACAAGGGGCCCGCCGTCGGCCTGCCGCTGATGGTCTCGAGCTGCGCCAGTACGTACAGCGCCCGCGATCGCACGTCCGGCTCCGCACAGCGGAGCACCACCTGGGCGAGCGCAGTGCGCGCGCGCGAATACTCACGCTCCTTGCGGAACGCCCGCCCCTCGTCGAGCTTCACCCGGCAAGCGAGCGGATCGCCCGGCTCCACCGGCGTGAGGTCGACGTCCTCCGGCGTCGGCTGGTGCTGCTCGGGGAACGCGCCCAGCACTCCGAGAGCCGCCTTCAAGAACCCTCCCGCGCTCCGGTCGCCGGGACAGCCTCCGAGGCAGAGGGAGGGGACCATCACTCGCGCAAGCTGGTCGAGCGCCTCGCGGTTGCGATGCGCATCGAGCAGCATCTCCGCCCGCCGTACCAACAGGACCTGGTCGATATGCCCGCCGGGACCGAGTTGCCGCTCGCGATCGCGGGCGGAATCGGCAGCGGCGGACAGCGGGTGCTCGATCCAGGCGGTGCGCCAGTGGCTGCGCGCTTTCTCCTTCGCCCCCGCAGCGAGCTGCGCGTCGCCCGCGATCAGGTGCGCGGCCGCGACGTCCGCCCGGATCTGTCCGCTGAGAATCGGCTGGAGGATCTCCTCGACTCGCGCGGCAGTGCGGGGGCCCGCGATGCGCAGGTCCATCGTCTGACGCGCGCGCTCGAGGAGCACCTGGTCCGCGTCGACGTACCGCAACGACACCTGCGCAAGCAGCCTTTCCGCGGCTGTTGCCCTTCCCTGGTCGATGGCGCAGAGCGCCGCCATGTGCAGCGCCCGATCCGCCAGCGGACCACCCTGCAGCGCGATTTGCTCGAACAGCGCCCGCGCCGCCTTCGGATGCTCCGCACCTTTCAGCGCCAGCGCCTTGAGCCATCGAGTTGGCGTATCGGCGGGCCGGCGGGGAAGAAACCGCAGTGCGTGCTCCGCTCGCCCGGCCTGCAATTCGCTGAGCGCGGACTTCAGGGCGGAAGTGGTGAAGTACGGCGCCAGCTCGGCTTCGCCGATCGCGGGGCCGCGTTCCACGGCCTCGACCTCAGGATCGCCGGCGAGCGGATCGGGGGGTGCACGAACCCACGCGACGCACAGCGCCACGGTGGCGAAGGTGAGAAGGCGGGGGGTCATCGAGGGCTCGGTCGCTCGGTGCAATGTGGCACTGGGGGACGCTGGCGTCCAGTCGCCGAACCGGTGGAGGGACATCCGTCATTCCGGGCAGTTCCCTGCCGCTCCACCGTGTTACCCTCCGCCTGCGTGGATGCCAGGACACAGAGCGCGTTGCTTGCGGCTATCATCTGCCTGGCGCTTGCGCTGGCGATGCTGCTGCGCCCCGGGCGGACGCGCCTGTGGACGGCGTTCGCACTGCTCAATTTCGCTCTCCTCGCCTACCAGATCGGTGACTTCCTCTACGGCATCTTCGGCGCCACCCGGACCTGGCCGCTGCGCGTATCGGTGGGCGCCGCCGGGTTCATCCCAGTCGCGGTACTCGCCTTCATCATTGAATTTCAAGGGGAATCCGCTGGGCGCGTGGTCGGCTTGCGGCGCTTCGCTACGGCGACGGCTCTGGCCACCGTGGCGGTGGCGGTCTCGCCGCTGGCGCTGATGCCTCCGGCGCGCATCACCGCTTCCGGAGCGGTGTTCGTCCAGCTGACAGCAGCGGTCAGCCTCCTCTACGCCCGGATGCGGCGGGCAGCCTCGCGCACGGAGCGGGCGCGACTGTTCTACCTTTGGGTCGGCGCCGCGCTCTGCGTAGGGCTCACTTTCGGCGAGCTCCTCATCCGCCTCGCCGGATGGCCGCCGCCGCCGTTCGCCAACGTGGCGATGACCATCTACCTGTACTTCCTTTCCCAGACCATCCAGCGGCACCGCCTGCTCGATCTCAATGAGCTCCTGGGAAAGATCGTCGTGCTGGCCTCCGTCGGCGTGGTGCTGACACTGATCTACGGCGTTCTCGTGCGCTGGACCGGCACCACGGGGTTGTTCCTCTTCAATACGATGGTGGCGTCCTTCGTCATCCTCATCCTCTTCGAGCCGCTGAAGACGAAGGTGGAGGAGAAGGTGCTCTCCATCTTCTTCGCCGAGCGGTTCCAGTTCGTGCAGGCGCTCGCGGCTCTGCGACAGCGCATGGCCGGCATCATCGACGTCCGCGAGCTGGCGCAGGTCGTCCTCGACGGGTTCTACGAGACGAGGCGTGTGACGCACGCGTCGATCTACCTCCTCGCCGACGACGGCCTCGGTTTCCGACGCCTGGACTACCGGGGCCCGGCGCCGACGCCGTACATCGACGCGGCCACGGTGCGCGCGCTGGTCCAGAGCGCCCAGGCCGGCCAGAAGGCGCAACTGGTGGAGCTGGTCGAGCGGCGCCTCTCCGAGGTGCGGCAGCTCTTGCCCGAGTCGGAGACCGAGTCCAGCGCTCTGTCCGAGGAACGCGCGCGCCTGTCGGAGATCGGCGCCGCGATGGCGGCGATGCGCGCCGGGGTGACCATTCCGCTGGTCGCCTCGCAGCGCGTAGTCGGCTTTCTCTGCGTGCTCGACGATCGGGTCCCGGAGGCCTTCGCCTCCGACGAGCTGGCGGCGATGCTGGATATCGGCGAGCAGGCGGCGATCACCATCGAGAACAGCCGGCTCTACGAGAAGATGAAGGAGCGCGATCGCCTCGCCGCGCTCGGCGAGATGGCCGCCGGCCTGGCGCACGAGATCCGCAATCCGCTCGGCGCCATCAAGGGAGCCGCGCAATATCTCGACCCCGCTCAGTTGCAAGGGGCCGATGGCGAGATCCTGCAGATCATCGTCGAGGAGGTGAACCGCCTCGATGGGGTGGTGGCCCAGTTCCTCGACTATTCGCGGCCGTTCCCGAACGCCGCGTCGGGCAAGTTCCAGAGCACCGACCTGAACGACGTGCTCTGGAAGACGATGAAGCTGATCGAGAGCAGCATGCCCCCGAACGTGGTCCTGGAGCTCGATCTGACTCCGGACCTGCCCCCGATCCACGCCGACGCGGAGCAGATCAAGCAGGTGTTCATCAACCTGGCGCTGAACGCCGTCCAGGCGATGCCGGACGGGGGCCGCCTCACGGTCCGCACGCGCAGGCCCCACGCGCCGATCGAGCTGGGCCTCTCCGAGCACACTCCTCGGTATTCGGCCGATCAGATCGAGGTCCGATTCGCGGACACCGGCGCGGGCATTCCGGATGAGGCGCTCGACCGGATCTTCATTCCCTTCTACACGACGAAGACCAAGGGCACCGGCCTCGGGCTGGCGATCTCGCAGCGCATCGTGAAGGGGCACGGCGGCACCATCGAGGTGCAGAGCCGGGTCGGCGAGGGGACAGAGTTCATCCTCCGCTTCCCTTCCGCGAGCGCGCTGGACACCGCGGGTCGCCTGGGGATGGTGCAGACGCCCCTCGCCGTCGAACCGGTCAACGCCGCGCCGAAGAAGGTGCCGGCCTAGCGACTTGCAGGGTCAGCCCGAGTCCTGGTCGAGCACAGGCCACCCTCGCCGCCGCGCCACCTCCGCAAGCGGCGACCCCGACCCGGGCGCCACCACGACCGCGATCTTCGCGGCCTCGAGCATCGCCAGGTCTCCAGTCAGCGAGTCCCCGCAGGCGACCGCGATCCGGCCAGCTTTGCGCAGAGCCGCGATCTTTCCGGCCGCGTAGGTGATCGGCTGGACCACCTCCTTCGTGTACCGGCCGTCGCGGACGATCACCTCGATCCCGCAACACCGCTCCCCCGCGAGCCCGGCGAACGTGGCCGCCGCGACCACGATGGGAAGCGCGCTGGCAGAGACGACCATCGGGAGGAGCCCCGCGGATTCGCACAGCTCGCGCAAGCGCGCCGTATCGCCGACGACGCGGGGCGGAACCCACGCCGCGGCGAACCGGCGAGCCTCGGCCTCGACGCGCTCGACTTCCAGCCCCGCCTGCAGCTGCGCGGCATACGCATAGCCGGTCGCGCGATCGCGATCGACGGCGCGCTCGTATGCTTCATAGGGATCGCTGCCGTCCGGAAGCTGCACCCAGCCGAGGGATACCAGGTGCCGGAGGAAGGCCTCGCCGGCATCCTCGCGCCACAGCGTCCCGTCGGCGTCGAAAAGCGCCAGCGCTCGGGGAAACTCGCGCCCGGCGGCGCGCACGCGTTCCGCAAGCGCGTCCGGAATCACTCCCCACACCGCTTCATGGCACGCGTGAACGCGGCGCGGTGCTCCGACCTCTCGCGGGCCACCTGATCGCGAACCTCCGTGCACCCGCCCTGCCTGCGTGCGAGCACGTTTGCGGCCTCCGCACGCATCCCCGCGCTCCTCGCGCTCCGCAAGACCGGCCGCAGCTCGCTGATGGCGCGCGACGGCGGCAGCACCTGTCCGGCGCCGTGCATCGCAGCAATCCGCACGACCACAGGCTGCCGCTCGTCCTTCGCGATCGTTCCCACGAGCCGCGAAGCGCGGTCCGGAGCGGCGGCGACCAGCCCGTTCACCGCCTTGGCCCGGCGCGACGGAAGCTCCGTCTCGTCGGCGATGACCGCCTCGAGAAGAGGGGCCGCCGGTGGTCCGAGGGCCTTCCAGTCCGCGGGGGGCACCGGTCTGTCCAACGCGTTGAGATATGCGTCCACGCGTTCCCGCAACTCCGCGTCGGAGAGTTGCTGCTGCACGGGCTGCTCCCCGGACGGACCACTGCGCGGTGCCCTGGGGACCGCGATCAGCGCTGCGATCAGAACGACGAGCACGGCTGCCTCCTCAATGCACCAGAGGGTTGAGACGCATCACCTGCGCCTGCTGCGGCGACAATTTCCCGCCCGGAGCGAGGAGCCAGAACATGAGATTGTCGCCGCCTCCACAGGAAGAAGGGGAAACGCACCTGCTCGCCAGCATGTTCGGCGGGTTCGACGTGCCACACCTCGGTTGATCCACGGTGCTGGCGCACGTCGAGCACGGACACCTCGGCGTGTCCGTGATCGGATCGAAATCCGCCCCCTCCTTTTCCGTGGTGTGAAAGAGGCCGAGGAAGTGCCCGGTCTCGTGCGCGGCGACGTAGGCCACCTCGTCGGCTCCGCAGCGGACATCCAGTCCACCCGTGCAATACGTCCTGCCCGCGTAGAGATCTGCCATCGAGACCACCGCACCACTCTGGACCGTGCCGTTGAAAGACGATGGTCCGGGAATGGTGCCGTCGACGCCGACGACGAAAAGGGTGCCCGTGGAATCCGACGACTGCAACCCTTGGACGAAGAACAGGTTCATCACGTCTCCGCCGTGCGCACTGGAGAGCGTGAACATCTGGTTCATCTCCTCGCACGGCCCGGTGTTCGTCACCGAAAGGTTGGTGCCGAACCGGGCCCGGTCACTGGCGCCGACGTCGTAGAAGGTCACGTTCGCCGTGATGCCCGCCTGCGCGAGGATGCCTTGGAAGCTCTGCATCATCCTTTGGACGGACGTATCGCTCGTTGCATTCGCTGCCCTGAGCGGGGCACCCGACGGGGTGGACATGTCGGCGACGATATAGAAGGCGGCATCGAGAGTGCTCCCCTGCGGTTGCGTCCGGGTGATGACAGTTACGTCGTACGTGCTGTCCGCGCTCCCCCCATCGCTGCAACCGGAAACGAACGTGCACTCGTTGGCGTAATCGTTGACCACGAATTTCCAGGTACCCTCCGGGACCCCTGCGTCGAGTGACGCGCTGGTGTTGGGAATGGTGAACGCCGCCGTGTTCGGAGTTCCGCCGCCGTAGAACGCGTAATACCCGGAATAATCCACGCCAGAATCCGGAACGTTGGCGTTGTCGTCGTACGCGATCCCCCCGTCAGGAAACGTGATCGTCAGCGGCACCGCCGAGTTGTCGATGACCTGGTTCTTGTAGACCACCGTCAGGCCGGCGATCTTCGCCTGCTGCACGATGGTGACGCTTCCGGCATCGGGCGGAACGGTGAACGACAGCTGCGTGCCCACCTTGTGCGTGCCCAGATACTGCACCTGATCGCTCGGCAGAGCGCTGCTCACGATCGGGCGCTCGCACGACGCGGGGGTGCAAGCGCCCGGCGGGACGCAAGCGTTTCCCAGGGCGGGGCAGACCTGGCAGGTGGGGCTGTCGCCTGTGCACGCGGCCAGGGCCAGGGTCAGGATGAGGCTCGCGAGTACCTTCACCGATCCTCCGCTCCCCGGAATGTAACCAGGGCCCGCACCCACGGTTGATTTCGATTTGTTTGCACCGGTCCGATGCACCGTGATAGCCCCCCAGGTCGAAGATGGCCGACCGGGTTCTCGTCGTCGACGATGAACAGAGCCTCCGCAAGGTCCTCGCGGCCACGCTGCAGCGCGAGGGTTACGAGGTGCAGGTTGCATCGGACGGCGAGGAAGCATTGGCGGCGCTCGACCGCGACGGCGCCGACGTGGTGGTCACCGATCTGGTGATGCCAAGGATGGATGGACTGTCGCTGCTGCGCAAGGTGGTGGTCTCCCACCCGGACGTACCTGTGATCGTGGTCACGGCGCACGGGCGCGTGGACAGCGCCGTCGAGGCGATGAAGGCCGGCGCCTTCGACTTCGTCACCAAGCCGTTCGAGCATGCCGAGCTGAAGACGATCATCGCCAAGGCGGCGCGCCAGTCCGACCTGAACGCCCGGAACGTCATTCCCGACGTTCCAGGGCGGCGGTTCACCGAGATCGTCGGCAAGGGCCAGCGGATGGTCGAGCTGCAGCAGATCATCGCCAAGGTGGCGGACGCGCCTTCCACCGTGCTGATCCAGGGCGAGAGCGGCACGGGCAAGGAGCTGGTCGCCACTGCGCTGCACGAAAAGTCCAGCCGCCGCGACCGGCCGTTCATCAAGATCAATTGCGCAGCGATCCCGCGCGAGCTGGTCGAGGCCGAGCTCTTCGGATTCGAAAAAGGGGCGTTCACCGGCGCCGTGCAGAGCAAGCCCGGCCGCTTCGAGCTGGCCGATGGCGGGACGTTGTTCCTCGACGAGATCGGGGAGATCCCGATCGAGATGCAGGTGAAGCTCCTGCGCGCCATCCAGGAGAGCGAGTTCGAACGCGTGGGCGGGGTGAAGACGACCCGGGTGGAAGTGCGCCTGATCGCCGCTACCTCGCGAGATCTGACGAAAGAGATCGCCGCCGGACGGTTCCGGGAGGACCTGTACTACCGGCTGAACGTGGTCCCCGTTCAACTCCCCCCGCTGCGCGAGCGGCGGGAGGACATCCCGCTGCTGGTGGAGCACTTCCGGCAGAAGTACAACGCCCGGCTGAAGAAGAACGTCGAGCGGATCGAGGACGACGCGCTCGCTGCCCTCTCCGGGTACTCCTGGCCCGGCAACATCCGCGAGCTCGAGAACGTGCTCGAGCGGACCATCCTCTTCGCGGAGCGGCCGGTGATCCGCGCCGCCGACCTCCCCCCCTCGCTCCGCGCCACGCCGGTCAGCCCCGAGGACCTGGCCGCTGCAGCATCACCCGGAGTTCCCGCCGCCCCGGGTTCGCTGAAAGAGATCGTCAAGGAGCAAGTGCAGGCGATCGAGCGCGACCTGATCGTCCGCGGGCTGGAAGTGACCAACGGCAACGTGACGCGAACGGCGAAGCTGCTGAAGATCTCCCGCAAGAGCTTGCAGATGAAGATGAAGGAGTTCGGGCTCCGCGGAGAGGATTGAACGGTCACCGTTCCAGCTTCAGCGCCAGCTGGTAGACGTGGCGCTTCGAGTACTGGCCGGAGAGGGCCTCGGCGATCTCTTTCGGGCGTTCGCCCTTCGCCAGCCGGGCGCGGACGTCGGCCTCGAGAAGCGCGGGATCCGCAGCGGCCAGCTCGGGCGCGCCGCGCACGACGATCACCACTTCGCCCCGTACCTCCCCCGAAAACCGCCGCTCCAGCGCCGACAATGTGCCGCGCGCCAGCTCCTCGTGCACCTTGGTCAGCTCGCGGGCGACGAGCGCCTGCCGATCGCCGAGCTCCGCGCGCAGGTCCGCGAGCGTCTGTGCGAGCCGTTGCGGCGATTCGTAGAAGACGAGCTGGGCACGCAGCGGCCGCAGCTCCGCCAGCATCTGCGAACGGTGGGAGGCTTTCCGGGGCAAGAAACCGGCGAAATGGAACCGTCCTTCGGGATAGCCGGTCGCGCTGACCGCCGCGATCGCGGCGCTAGGCCCCGGCACCGGCACCACGGCGACGCCCTCCTCTACGGCGCGCCGCACGAGGACAGATCCCGGATCGCTCACGGCCGGCGTTCCCGCATCGGTGACGAGCGCTAGCGATTCCCCGTTCACCAGGCGATGCACCAGGGGCTCCACGCGCGCCCCCTCGTCGAAGGCGGGCAGCGAGTGAAGCGGCTTCTGGATCCCGAGGTGTTTCAGCAGGTTTCCCGAGTGGCGAGTGTCCTCGGCGACCACCGCGTCGCAGGAGGCGAGCACTTCGCGAGCGCGCTTGGTGATGTCTGCCAGGTTCCCGATCGGCGTCGCGACCACGAACAGCGGCACCCTACGGCCCCGCATCGAACGCGTTCTCGAAGTGCGTCAGCGCCGGTCCCTGGGGGCCGTCGACCACGGCGATGACGTCGAACCGCGCCGCCTTGGCGGGTCCCCGCCTTTGCGCCAGGTAATCCCGCGCCGCGGCGATCACCCGCCGCTGCTTGCGCTGGTTGACCGTCTCCTCCGGGCCGCCGAAAGCGCCGGTAGCCCGGGTGCGGACCTCCACGAACACCAGCAACTCACCCTTCTCCGCGATCAGATCGATCTCCCCGCGCGGGCAGCGGTGGTTGCGCGCGACGATGCGATAGCCGCCGGAGCGCAGCAGGTCCGCTGCCGCTTCCTCGCCGAGCGCGCCGAACTTCATCCTCGTGCTCACGGCCGGACTAGAACACATTTCATGAGCGGGCTGCGAGCGCGGACCGCTATGCCTTGAGGACGAGGTCCGCGTTGCCGGTTTCCGCCGCGTCGGCGACGCGGTGGATCACCTGCGTCTGCGTCCCGATTCCCTTCAGCATCTTCCCGATCAGGGCTCGTTTCGGCGCTTCCAGGATCCCGAAGGCGTCGTCGACGACGACGGGCAGGCGCTTGTATCCCGCGACTCGCTCCAGCAGCGCGAGCCGCAGCCCCACGTACACCAGGTCGCGCAGCGGCGGCGGCAACGTCATGTACGAGCCGCTCCGGCCGTCGGGAGCGGAGAGGATGAGCGCCCCTTTTTCGTCCGGCTTGCCGGCGACGACGCGGCGGTCGGTGAGCGCCTGCAGATAGGACGTCAGCCGCGCCGGCAGCTGCGACCACAGCTCGTCGACGCCGAGATTCAACAGCTCGGCTGCCCGGGAGATCAGCTCCCGGGGCACTTCCCATTCCGGTAGTGCCGTCCCGTTCTTCAGGGTGGAGAGACCCATCGCGTGCTTGAGGTCCGCCTCGATCTCGCCGATCGGCCGCGAGAAACCCGTCTGATGGACCTGGTCCTCGAGCTTAGCCTTCTCCGTTTCCAGCAGCGGAATCTCGACCGTCAGCCGCGAAACCTCCGGCTCGAGCTTGAGCTTCTGCAGCTTCGCCAGCGCCACTTCGCGGCGCTTCACGACCAGCTCGCGGTCCTTGAACATGGCGAGCAAATCCACCGGCGAGTCCACCCTCGCGGTCCGCATCGCGGACTTCAGCTGCGCCTGCTCCACTTCGTAGTCCTTCTTGATCTTCAGCTCGCGCTCCTTCAGCTCCTGCGCGTAGGTCGCCGCCTGCTTGTCGCCTTCGTCCCCCTCGATCCAGCGGAGGATGACGATCAGAGGGGCAAGAAAGGGGACCAGCGCGTACCCGGCGATGGGCGGCCGCCTGAGGACGAAGGCCAGCGCGTCGACGCCGGCGCCGAGCAGGAGCCCCCCGTAGAACCAGCCGCTGGTCCACACCGACTCCGGGGGCGGCGGCAGCGTCTGGGCGGCCTTCTGTCGCTTCTTCGCGATGTCCGCGAGCGCGTCGTCGCGCTTTTTCAGATCTTCCTTGACCCGCGAGGCCTTCGCCGTCAGGTCCTTGATCTCCTCCGGCGACCAGGGCGATCGCTTCAACTCGTCCTGCACCGCGGCGAGGTCCGCCTCCGCGTCCTTGAGCTTCTGCGCAAGCACCTTGAGATCGTGCAGCCGCTGGGCGACCTTGAAGAGGCGGTCTTGCGTCGCCTCGAACTTCTTCGTCATCTCCAGCTCTTCCTTGAGCGCGCGCACGCGGGGTTGATCGACGTACGCCTCGCTCGCCGCCGCGGCCGCCTTGCCGCGCAAGGAAGGCAGCTCGTTGATCTCGAGCACGAAGAAGCCGGTGTACGCGTCGCCGGGCGGCATGCCGCACTCGACGCGCAGGAACGAGTCGATCTCCAGCTGGTCTTCGGTGACCTCCGCGAACTTCTTGGTGGCCGCGTCGAAGCGCAAGAGCTGCCGCGAGCCGCCGAGCTCACGAAGCAGCCGATACGACTTTCCCTCGCCGGAAACCAGGCCGACACCGACGCGCGTCGGCCCGGCGCCATCGGCGAGGCGCTTGGGATCGTCGGGAGCGGGACAGACCGGCGCGGTGAGTGCTACGCGCAGCGAAGACGCCTTCGACACCACCGCCACGTACCCCGATTTGAGCGAGAGCTGGCCTTCCCCTGGGAGGTCCTTCACCTTCTGGAACAGCAGCTCCGTGAGCTGCACGCTCGCCCCTCCCGGCGCTCTCTGCTACTGCGCGGCCCCGCCCTCTTCTGCGCTCTTCAGCCGCGCCGCCTTGCCTTGCAGCTCGCGCAGATAGAACAGGCGCGCGCGCTTCACCTTGCCGCTGGCCACCACCTCGATCTTGTCGATGCGCGGCGAATAGAGCGGGAAGATGCGCTCGACGCCCACGCCGTAGCTCATCTTTCGCACGGTGAACGTCGTGTTCGCGTGACCGCGCTTGCGCCGGATGACCACGCCCTCGAAGATCTGGATTCTCTCCTTGTCGCCTTCGCTGATCTTCGTATGCACGCGCACGGTGTCGCCGACCCGGAATTCCGGAACCTGGCCCCGGACTTCCGGCGTGACGTTCCGCTGCTCCACCAGCTCGATCGCCTTCGAACGCATCTTCGTACCCTCTGTGATTACCGGTCGCCCAAAAACAATTCTCCGTCAAGCCTTTTGCCGTGTGAGCAGATCGGGGCGGCGCTCGCGTGTGCGCGCCACCGCTTGCTCCTGGCGCCATTGTTCGATCCTCGCGTGGTCGCCGGAGAGGAGCACGTCCGGAACCCGGAGACCCCGGAAGTCCGGCGGCCGCGTGTATTGCGGCCCTTCGAGTAGCCCATCGCGGGAAAAACTCTCCGCCTGTGCGGAAAGCTCGTTGCCCAGCACACCCGGCACGAGACGCGCGACGGCGTCGATCACCGCGAGCGCGGCGAAATCGCCGCCGGTGAGGATGAAATCTCCCAGCGAGATCTCCTCGTCGACCCAGCGCAGCACGCGCTCGTCGACCCCCTCGTACCGGCCGCAAACGACGATCAGCGCCCCCCGGCCCGCTAGCTCGAGCGCCTTCCCTTGATCGAACCGGGCGCCCTGCGGCGAAAGGAGGATGACGCGCGCAGACGGTTCGCGCCGGCGGGCGGCCTCGATCGCTGCGACGAGCGGCTCGGGTTTCATCACCATCCCAGCGCCCCCGCCATACGGGACGTCGTCCGTGACCCGATGTTTGCCCCCGGCGAAGTCGCGGATGTCGGTCACCTGCACGCGCAGCAGGCCCTTGTCGCGAGCCTTCGCGAGGATGCTCTCCTCGAGCGGGGCCGCGACCATGCGCGGAAACAGGGTGAGGACTTCGACCGACAGCACGGCTACTCCTCCAGATCGAACAAACCTTCCGGCGCGTCGACCACGATCCGCCGCGCCTGCGGCTGCACTTCCGTCACCAGGGCCAACGGCACCAGGGTCCCGCCATCCAGCCTGAGCAAGTCCTGCGGCCCCGCTTCCTCCAGATCCTCGACGACACCGCGCACGGTGCCCTGCGGGTCGGACACCTGGTAGCCAATGAGATCGATGGCGTACATCTCCCCTGCCTCAAGGGCAGGCAGCTCCGCGCGATCGACCCGCACCTCTTCGCCGCGCAGCGCGTCCGCCTGGTCCCGATCTCCTACCCCGCGCAGCGCGATCAGGTAACCCTGCGTCACCCGCTGCGCCCGATCGACCTCGAACTCCCGTTCGCCCAACCAGATGCGCCGCGCCTGGCAAAGCCCTTCCGAGCCGGCGTTGTACGGCGCGATCAGCACGCGCCCGCGGAGACCGTGGGCCCTCGCGACCCGCCCGATCGCGAGGCGCTGCGACACGGCAGCCTACCGGGCGGGCGGCTGTGCCGCCGACTTGCGGGCCAGCTTGATCAGCTGGGCGACGGTCGCGCTCGGCTTGGCACCCATCTTCAGCCAGTGCTCGAGGCGATCGGTCTTGAGATTGATGCGGGCAGGGGTGTGGTTCGGATCGTACGTGCCGATCTCCTCGTTGAAGCGGCCGTCGCGCGGGTTCCGCGAGTCCGTCGCAACGACGTGATAGAAGGGCGATTTCTTCGCGCCCCGGCGGGCGAGGCGCAGCTTGACGGCCATGGACACAGCTCCTTGAAAAAGCGGGCTTCTTTACACGGAGCGGACCGTCGCCGTCAAGCCTATCGAGTCATGGTGTCCCCTAGACCTTAAGGGACTTCAGGGTTGCCCCGAGCTCGTGCGGCCCCGCTGCGATGTGCACTCCGGCCTGGCGCAGGGCGCGGAACTTGTCCTGAGCGGTGCCCTTTCCCCCGGAGATGATGGCGCCGGCATGTCCCATGCGCTTGCCGGGCGGCGCGGTCGCTCCGGCGATGAAGCCGACCACCGGCTTCTTGTAGTTCGACTTGATCCAGCCGGCCGCTTCCTCTTCTTCGCCGCCGCCGATCTCGCCGATCAGGATCACGGCATCCGTCTCCGCGTCCTGGGCAAAGAGCTTCATGCAGTCGACGAAGGTGAGACCGTGCACCGGATCGCCGCCGATGCCGACGGCGGTGCTCTGTCCCATCCCGAGCTGCGTCACCTGATGCACCGCCTCGTACGTCAGCGTGCCGGAGCGCGAGACGATCCCGATGCGTCCCCTGCGATGGATGTGCCCGGGCATGATGCCGATCTTGCACTCGCCGGGCGTGATCACGCCCGGGCAGTTCGGTCCGATGAGGCGCGTGGCCGATCCATCCATCGCGCGCTTCACCTTCACCATGTCGGCGATCGGGATCCCTTCCGTAATGCAGACGACGAGGGGAAGGCCGGCGCCGACCGCCTCGAGGATCGAGTCGGCGGCGAACGGAGGGGGGACGAAGATGACGCTGGCATTCGCGCGGGTCTCACGAACGGCCTGGGAAACAGTGTCGAACACCGGAACCCGATCCTCGAACTTCTGCCCGCCCTTGCCAGGGGTGACGCCTGCGACGAGGTTGGTGCCGTACGCGAGCATCTGCTTCGAGTGGAACGATCCCGCGCTCCCGGTAATGCCCTGGCACAGCACGCGGGTGTCCCTGTTGACGAGGATGCTCATGCGCGTTCTCCGCTATCGGTGAACCTGCCGGGCTGCTCCAGGTCCGGGTATCCAAGCTCGCGGTGGAGCTTCGCCGCGATGCTCTCGGCCTTGCCGCCATCCGCGCGCCGGTAGACCCAGCCGAGGGGAAACAGGTACCGCGTCCCCTTGTCCGCGGTCATCACCTTTACCGCGGGGCCGAGCGCGTGACCGGGGACCCACTCTCCGGCGAAATTGCGGACCAGCACTTCGCCGAGCCAGCATCCGAGCGCGTCCCGGTACTCGTTGTGGTTCGCGAGGCGCTCTGCAAGGTCGTCGACGTAGCGCAGCTCGTCGCGGCCAAAAGAAAGCCCGATGCCGTGCTCGCGCAGCACGGAGACGAAATGCTCCGCGCTGTCACGGAAATCCGCCGCCACCGGCTTGCCCAGGAGGTTGCGGAAGATGGTGGAGACGAAACCCACTTACGCCCTGTTCGCGGCAGCCACCGCTTTGCGGGCCGCGTCGCCGAGATCGTCGGCCGGCGTGATCGCCAGCCCGCTCGAGGCGAGCAGCGCTTTTCCCTGCTCCACGTTGGTCCCCTCGAGCCGGACCACCAGCGGCACTTGCAGGTGGACCTGCTTGGCGGCCGCGATGATTCCCGCCGCGATCACGTCGCACTTCATGATGCCGCCGAAGATGTTCACCAGCACGGCCTTCACACGAGGGTCGGCGAGCAGCAGCTTGAAGGCCGCCGTCACCTTCTCCTCGTCGGCGCCGCCGCCCACGTCGAGGAAGTTCGCCGGCTGCCCTCCCGCGAGCTTGATCATGTCCATGGTGCTCATCGCCAGTCCGGCGCCGTTCACCATGCAACCGATGTTGCCCTCCAGACCGACGTAGCTCAGGTCGTGCTCCTTGGCCTGCGCCTCGCGCGGATCCTCCTCGTCCGGGTCGCGCAGCGAAGCCAGCTCCTTGTGGCGGAAGAGCGCGTTGTCGTCGAGGTTGATCTTGCCGTCGAGCGCGATCACGTCGCCCTGCTTGGTCACCACCAGCGGGTTGATCTCGACGATGCTCGCGTCGGTCGCCTCGTACGCCTTGTACGTCCCGATGGCGAACTTCACGAAGCTGTTGATGGCGTTGCCGGAAAGTCCGAGCCCGAACGCCAGATCGCGCGCCTGGTACCCTGCCAGCCCGACCACCGGATCGATGACGGCCCGCAGGATCTTTTCCGGGTGCTTGGCTGCGACCTCCTCGATCTCCACCCCGCCCTCGCTCGAGGCCATCATCACGTTGCGCCCCATCGCGCGGTCGAGGGTGACGCCCAGATAGAGCTCACGCGCGATGTCGCAGCCTTCCTCCAGGTAGACCTTGCGCACTCTCTGGCCCTGGGGACCGGTCTGATGGGTCACCAGCTGCATGCCCATGATGCGTTTGAAGATCTCACCCGCCTCCTCGGGGCTGCGGGCCAGCTTCACTCCACCTCCCTTGCCGCGGCCTCCGGCATGGATCTGCGCTTTGACGACGGCCACGCCCTTGCCGCCCGCCATCAGCTCGCGTGCCGCGGCGACGGCCTCTTCCGCGGACTGGACCAGCTTGCCGCGCGGCACCGCGACTCCGTAGCCACGCAGGATCTCCTTGGCCTGGTACTCGTGGATCTTCATGACGGGCGCCTCAGTACACCGCACCGGCAGGGCGTGCAAGCGCGGATGGCGCGCGCATCTTCGGTTGGCGGCCGCCGAAGGCGGCTCTTCAGCCTGTACAGCTTACGCTGCTGCCCAGCTCCGTCCCGTCCCGATCAGCGTCTCGAACTGCGGCGCCTCTACCGGCCGGCTGAGATGGTACCCCTGCGCGTACGCGCAATGCATCTTCCGCAGCTGCTGCAGCTGCTCCTCGGTCTCCACCCCTTCCGCGACCACTTCCATGTCGAGGCTGTTCGCCAGCGCGAGGATGGTGTTGACGATCTCCACGGCGTCGTCGCTCGCGCCGATGCGGTGGATGAAGCTCCGGTCGATCTTCAGGGTGTCGATGGGGAACTGGTGCAGGTAGCTGAGCGAGCTGTAACCGGTGCCGAAATCGTCGAGGTCGATGCGAACGCCCATCGCGCGAAGCTCGGTCATGGTCTGCGCGACGTTGGGATGCTTGTCCATCAGGAGCGACTCGGTGACCTCGAGCCGGAGCGAACGCGGCGACAGCCCGGTCTCTCGCAGCACTTCGGCGACCTCGGCCACCAACCCCGGGCCCTGGAACTGCCGCGAGCTGAGGTTGACGCCGATCTCCAGTTGCGGCTGGGCGAGCCGCTCTTGCCACTGCTTCATCTGCCGGCAGGCTTCGCGCAGCACCCAAGCGCCGATCTCGACGATCAATCCGGTCTCTTCCGCGAGCGGGATGAACTCCATCGGCGGCACCAGACCCCGCTCCGGATGCTTCCAGCGCACCAGGGCTTCGGCGCCGGTGATCTGACCGGTGGAGAGCGACACCACCGGCTGGTAGTGGAGGTGGAACTCCTGGCGTTCCAGGGCGCGCCGCAGGGAAGTCTCGAGCTCCAGGAGCTCGACCGCGCGATCGTGCATGCTGGCATCGAACTCGACGCAGCGGCCTCGTCCTTGCGCCTTGGCGCGATAGAGCGCGGTGTCGGCGTCGCGCAGGATGTCCTCGGGATGCGCGTAGGCGGCGCTGCCGTGCGCGATGCCGACGGACGCTCCGCTGAACACCTCGTGCGCCCCGAGCCAGAACGGCACCCGCAGCTCCTCGCGCAGCCGGTCCGCCACCCTGCGGGCGTCCCCGACGCTCGCGACGTCTTCGAGCAGGATGGTGAATTCGTCGCCGCTCAGGCGCGCGACGGTGTCGGCGGGCCGCAGGCAGGACTGCAGGCGGCGCGCCACTTCGACCAGCAGCTCGTCGCCGCGCACGTGGCCGAGGCTGTCGTTGATCACCTTGAAGCGGTCGATGTCCAGGACCAGCACCGAGAAGCTGGTCTGGTGCCGCCGCTTCTCCAGCGCGAGGCGGTGCTCGAGGCGGTCGAGGAAGAGCGCGCGGTTCGGCAAGCCGGTGAGGACGTCGTGGAAGGCGTCGTGCAGGAGCTTCTCGCGCTCCGTCGATTCGGCGCGCACGCGCGCGGTGACGTCGATGACGGCGCCGCTGATCAGCCGCTGGCCGTCCATCTCGACGGGGCGCTGGTGCACTTCCAGGTAGACGAGCTGGCCATCCCGGCGCACTGCCCGGACGACGTATGGGGCTCCGCCCTCCGCCTTCGCGCGCGCGAGCGCCAGATCGGGGGGATGGATGAACTCGAGAAACGAGCCGCCCACCAACTCCTCGGCCGCGCAGCCGACCATCTCGGCCACCCGGGCATTCACCCAGACGATGCGTTCCCCCGAGAGCACGTACAGGCCCGCGAGACAGTGATCGAGCAGAAGGGGAAGGTGTTCGGGAAGCATCGAGCCTCGACGAGACGATACCGTCAGAATACCGGGGGACTACAACGCGACTTCATCCCACCGCCGGGCCTGTTAGGCTGCGGCAGTGCGCGCCTTCTTCTGCGACACGTACGAGGTGCCACTTCCACCGGGACACCGCTTCCCGATGCCGAAGTACCGGCTGTTGCGGGAACGTCTGGTTGCCGAGGGCGTGCTGGCGCCGGAGGAGCTGGAGGAATCGCGACTGATCGACCGGGCATCGCTGCTCCTCGCGCACACCCCCGAGTACCTGGACGCGGTCTTCTCCGGAACACTTGCGCCCGCGGAGCAGCGCAGGCTCGGGTTCTCCTGGAGCGAAGCGCTGGTCGCGCGATCGCGGGCGAGCGTCTTCGGCACCGTGGCCGCCGCCCGCGTCGCGCTCGGAGAGGGAATCTCCGGCAATCTCGCCGGAGGCACGCACCACGCCTCCGCCGACCGCGGAAGCGGCTTTTGCGTCTTCAACGACATCGCCGTCGCCGCACGCGCGCTGCAGCGCGAAGGATTGATCGAGCGCGTGCTGGTGGTGGACCTCGACGTGCACCAGGGAGACGGCACGGCCGCGATCTTCGCCGGCGACGAGAGCGTCTTCACGTTCTCGATGCACGGGGCGAAGAACTTCCCCTTCCAGAAGCAGCGCTCTTCGCTGGACGTGGCGCTGCCCGATGGCTGTAGCGATTCCGAATATATCGAAACGCTGGAGCGCCATCTGCCCGGGGTGCTCGGCAGGTCGCGGCCCGACATCCTCTTCTTCCAGGCCGGCGTCGATCCTCTCGAGCACGACCTCCTCGGGCGCTTGAGGGTCTCTCTCGCCGGCCTTCACGCCCGCGATCGGATCGTCGCCAGGGCCGCGCGGCAGTGCGGCATCCCGCTGGTGCTGACGCTCGGTGGAGGATATGCGCGGCCGATCTCGCTCTCCGTGGATGCCCACCTGGGCACCTGGCGCGAGTCGCGCGCCGTCTTCGGTTGTTGAGCGTCACTCGCGGACACTGCAGGCATCGCGATCGCCGAGCTGGCACGCGCGCCTGCGGAGCTCCTCCGCCTGGACGAGATCGGAGGGCACCCCATAACCGTCCTGGTACATGTCCGCGAGGTTGTCGCATGCTTCCCCGATCCCGCCGGCGCAGGCGATCTCGCAGGGCGTCCGGGCCAGCGAGGCCTCGGAGAGAACGTCGTAGCCGGAGAGATAATCGGAGCAGAGATCGGCGAAGTCGAGGCAAGCTTCGCGGGTGCTGCAGCCCTCCTGCAGCTCGAGCGCGGTGCAGGCGTCCTTCTCGTCCGCCGCACACGCCTTCCGGTACTGCGCGGCAGCGCGCGCGGCCTCCTGGCGCATGCGGAAGAGATCGCCGAGCTTCGTACAGCCCGCGTAGTGCTCGAGCTCGCACGCCCGCCGGTACGCCGCTTCCGCCGCTCTCGCGTTCTTGGGCGCGCCGTTGCCCATGTACCGCGCATCGCCGTAGAGCGAGCACGCCGCCGCGTCGCCTCCCTGGCATGCCCTGTCGAACATCGAGGTCGCCTGCGCGAGGTCCTGCGCAACGCCGTCGCCGTTCTGCAGCATGAGCGCGAGATCCAGGCAACCCGCGCGCGTCCGGTGCGTGCAGGCCTCCCCAAACAGCCGTCGGGCCAGCTCCGGATCCGGCTTCACGCCTTCACCGCGGAGAATGGACCGCCCCGCCTCGACGCAGAGGGCGGGCTCGCCCGCGTCGCAGCCGTCCTGCGCGGCGCGCACCGCCTTCACCAGGTCGCGGGACACTCCGTCGCCCGCCCGGTACCTGCGCGCCAGCTCGGCGCAGGCCCGAGGATCCTCTCCGGCACAGGCGGTCTGCAGCGCGGCGACCAGATCCGCGGAGCGCGGCGTTCGTTGCGGGGCCGCAAGCGCGATCGCGAGCGCGGTGGCGGCGGCGGCCATTCAGTCCAGCGGAACGAGCTGGATGCGGCCGATTCCGCCGGCGACCCCCAGCGTCAGGATCGGATTCGGCATGGCGCGATCTCGCGCCGTGCGGAAGGAAAAAGCAAATCGGAGAGACCCGGTGGAAAGCCGCTACAGCGGCGGCAGCGCCGGCTGCGGGCGGATCTTCATCTTGTGCATCTTTGTCCGGTGGTAGCGCGCACCCTGCTTCTGCTCCTGCACGTGCCGCTGGACGCCACCGGCTGCGATCAGCAGCATCCCCGCCGCCACGAGGGTGACGAATCCGAGCGGCAGGTGCCAACGCCAATTGGGCGGGTCCTTCTCCAGCAGAGCAGCCGGGGCAAACTGCGTCGCGAAGACCAGTCCGCGCACATCCTGCGCTACTGTGGTCGTGACTGAGAGGATGAGCGGCTCCATGCTACCCATCTGACGCACCGCGCAGGCCCAGGATTCAATTGCCTGTTTTCGATTACTTATGCGGGTCGAGCTACCCCGCCGGACCTGCGCCGCCCTTGCGTTCATCGCGAAGGAACCAGTCCTTCAGCGCCTGCTTGGTGGTCTCGCGGGCCATGTCGGCGATCGAAGAAGTGAGCGGGATCCCCTTCGGGCACGCGTCGACGCAGTTCGCGGCCTTTCCGCAGTCCGCCACGCCTCCCTCGCCCATGAGCCCGTGCAACCTCTCGGCGGCATTCATCGCGCCGGTCGGGTGCGAGTTGAAGAGGCGGACCTGCGAGATCGCCGCCGCGCCCAGGAACGCCGTCGCGGGCGCCACTTGCGGACACACCTCCAGGCAGCAGCCGCACGTCATGCAGGTGGAGAGAACGTACCGGAGCTCGGTGACTTCTGGAGACTGCTTGGGACCGGGTCCCAGATCATAGGTCCCGTCGATGGGCACCCAGGCCCGCACGCGCTTGAGCGCGTCGAACATCTTCTGCCGGTCTACGGTGAGGTCGCGGACCAGCGGAAACTTCTTCATCGGCTGGAGCGTGACGGGCTGGCTGAGCTTGTCGATCAATGCCGAACAGGCCTGCCGCACCTTGCCGTTGATGACCATCGTGCAGGATCCGCACACCTCCTCGAGGCAGGCGGCGTCCCAGGCGGGCGGCGTGGTCGTCTTTCCGTCCGTGGTCACCGGGTTGCGCTGGATCTGCATCAGCACCGAGATGACGTTCGCGTTCGGACGGCGATCGACCTGGAACTCTTCCCATCGCGAAGGATGGCCCGGTCCGTCGCTGCGCTCGATCCTCACGATGACCTTGTCGGGCATGACCTCAATCGTAATGCCGGGGCTCCGGCGCGAGAATGGGGTTCTTCAGGCTCCGGAGCTCCTGGAACTCCACCCGTGGCCCCTCCGGGGTCCAGCTGCCCATGCTGTTCCTCAGCCACCTGTCGTTGCGCGCCTTCCACGCCGCCATGAACTCGGCGTCGTCGGTGGGCTTGGCGGTCTTCGGTTTGGGAAGGACGAACTCCGGCTTGTAGTGGCTGCCCCGGCTCTCGTCGCGCAGCCGCGACGCCTTCAGGATCAGGTGGGCGATCTCCAGCATGTTCCAGAGCTGGTTCACATAGGAGGCGCTCTGGTTCACGGTCCGGCCGGTATCGAGCACGTTGCAGCGCTTCCAGCTTTCCTTGAGCCGCTGGATCTCGCCGAGCGCGACGTCCAGCTGCGCGTTGGTCTTCACAACCGTCGCGCTCTTGATCATCAGATCGCCCATCTGCTGGCCGATCACGTACGGATTCTCCGGGCCGCTCATCTTGTAGATGGCGTTGAACCGCTCGTCCCACTGCTTCTTGCCGGCCGCGAGCAGCGATCCAGGGACGTCGCCCTTCGCCTTCATGTTGTTGCGCGCGTAGCTGATCATCGCCGGACCGGCGATCATGCCCGCGTAGATGCAGGAGAGCAGCGAGTTCGCGCCCAGGCGGTTGGCGCCATGGTACGCGTAGTCACACTCGCCTGCGGCGTAGAGCCCCGGGATGTTGGTCATCTGCTGCCGCGGGCTGCCCGGCACCATGTCGTTCTTCGCGTCCGCCTCGTAGTCGCACCAGAGCCCGCCCATGGAGTAGTGGACGGCCGGGAAGATCTTCATCGGCTCGTGGCGCGGATCGACCCCCTGGAACTTCTCGTAGATCTCCATGATGCCGCCCAGCTTGCGATCCAGGATGGCGGCGGGGATGTGCGAGACGTCGAGATAGACGGCGTCCTGTCCTTCGACGCCCATCCCCAGGTCCTTCACCACCGCGAAGATTTCGCGGGAGGCGACGTCGCGCGGGACCAGGTTGCCGTAACGGGGATACTTCTCCTCGAGAAAATACCAGCGCTCGTTCTCGGGGATGTCCTTGCCGCGGCGCTTGTCGCCTTTCTGT
>WNFT01003902.1_pt1 | contig 21276 bp, 21 predicted proteins | sample 5400191 | NCBI WGS metagenome assembly WNFT01 (sample SAMN13153359, study PRJNA577476) | soil metagenome | isolation source: 80 cm saprolite under Madrone tree | place: USA:California | collected 2016-06-14 | reverse complement strand
CGCAACCGTCGTCGTCGCGGTCGCGCTGTTGTTGTTCTGCTGCGGGTCGGAGGTCGCGGCGGAGACCTTTGCAGTATTCCTGAGGGTGCCGCTCGCCGAGGGCCTGACAACGATGTCGACACTGGCTGTCGCACCTCCGGGGAAGACTCCCAGGTCGCAGGTCACCGTCGTCGTTCCCCAGCATGACCCGACGCTAGGTGTCGTCGCCACAAGAGTCGCGCCTGCCGGCAGTGGGTCGGTGACCGTGACGGCGCTGGTAGTTGACGGACCCGACGACGTGCCCTTGTTGGTGACGGTCAGGTGGTACGTGAGAGTCTGCCCTTGCAGGACCGGGTCGGGCGAGTCGGTCTTCGTGATCGACAGATCTGTCGGGCCGTAGCATCCGTTCAGATCGGGCATGCCGGCAACGGTGCTCGCCCCGGAGTTCTGGCAGGCGAAGAAGATGCGACGGCCGCCGAGGTCCTTCGTCCAGGTGACGTTTGCACCGCCCGCGGGATCGACATGGACCTCGAAGACATCCGCCAAACCTCGGTTGGCGCCGGGGACCGCCGAGCAGAAGATCCCGAACGTGCAGATCCCGCCTCCAGTCGTTCCATCGCCATGGATGGGGTTGGGATCCAGCAGGATCTCGTCGGTCGCGACCGGAGTCGAGGTGTAGGTCGCGTAGTCACCGCCCGAATAGCTCGCCACGGCGCCGGTGATCTGGGAGAGCCCGGCGTACCACACGCTCGAAGGATTGTTTGGCTGCAGCGTCGTCGAGCTGTAATACGTCGCGTCGACGACGCCGGCCGACCCTCCGGCCAGCCACGGGAAGAAGAACGAGCCCGTCGTCTTGTTGATCTTGAATGGCGCGGTCCAGTGCTTTCCACCGTCCGGCGACGTGACGAGATACAGATCGGTGGGCTGCGGCGCCTCTTCGCAACTCCCCTGGTTCAGCTGACATGCGGCGACGAACCCGAGCGGGTCGTCGTTGTGGCGGGTCGACAGCCCGACGTGGACCTGATGCGAGGAGTCCACCGTGATCGTCGAGAAGATCTTGTCAGCGTTGTCGCCGATCTTCGTGACGGAGTCGAATGCCCCCTGCCACGCGAGGTGCGACGCCCACGTGGTGCCACCATCGGTGGAGACCGAGACCCACGCCTTGTTGAATGGGCCGATCTGCGAGTAGTTGCAGCCGGTGTGGACGTTCGATTCGACGTCGTTCCCGGAGAGCCAGAGCGCATACACGGCACCGGTTTGCTGGTCCACGGTGATGCCGCCGGGGATCGTGTTACAGATCGAGGGGTCTGCGGCGTTGGTGTCGCTGGCGATGACGTGGGGCGCGGAGAAGGTCTTGCCGCCGTCAGTCGAAACGGTGACATAGACGAGGTCGTCCGGGCTGAAGGTGTGGTACTCGAGGTAGACGGTGTCCTTGTCGGGGTTCGAAGCGGTCGAGGTGGAGTTCTTCTTCGGGTAGACGTCGATCCAGGGACGGTCGGAGGCCCCAGGATGGTTGTCCGCGAGGATGTTCTGGGTCGTCCAGTGCTTCCCGCCGTCAAGGCTCCGATAGATGCAGCTGTGTAACTCGGTGGCGCCCCCGCAGATCTGGCCGTTGTAGAGCGCCCCGGAATAGCTGACGGCGTTGGTCACGTCGCCCGAAGCGCCAGCGTCCGGTGTGGCCAGCGCCCCGAAGCTGACGCCGTCTGCGGACCCCGCGAACTTGCCCGGAACCTGCCACGACACGTAGCGGATGCCGTCGTTGGAGATCGCGAGCGAGGGCTCCGTTCCTCCGCTGCTGCTCGGCATCTGCACGGCCCCGTGGAATCCTGGAGCGGCCGGGCTCGCCATGAGCCCCGAGGGTTGCAGGCCGATCAGCAGGAAGACAGACAGGGCGAGAAGGGGCAGCCGGCGCTTCAACATCGGGGGGGCCTCCAACGTCTCGGGCAACGGTCCTGGCCGTCGCGCGCTTCGCAACGGCTCGACTCATCGATGCCCGGAACCACGGGTCCGCAAACCGTTCGCGGTTCGATCGGGCCTCGAGCGGACCGCCGGACCGCTACGGGCCGGTGACGATCGTCGTAGCCCACCCTCGTAGATCGGCAGGGCAGCCGAACGACGGCGTCTCGTGATCGGTCACCAGACGGCCGCGGTCGATGATCGAACAGTAGGCCTCGATGTGCGGATCGCCGAAGTTGACGTTGCACCGCACGACGGCTTGGCGCCGGAAGACGCGCCCCGTACGGACGCACACGACCCACCGGTACGTCAGGTGACTCGCCTCGAGCCGCGTGATCAGCGCACCCCGCACCGCGGCGGGCGACGCCCTGCGCGGTGTCACGGTGTGAGCACCACCTTCGTCGCTTCGCGGCTGTCGAAGAGCCGATAAGCCTCCGGCGCAGCCTCGAGTGGCAGCCGATGCGTGATGATCTGCGCCGGCTCGAGCCGGCGCGCCGCCATCAGGCCGAGCAGACGTTCACGATCGCGAACGGGATCGCCGATCGTGAAGCGCAGCGTCAGCTCGCGCTCGAACATGAGCGCGTTGTCGAGGGGATAGTCAGGCTCGAAGTGTGCGCCGACGACGGAGACGGTTCCACGGCCGCGTGCCAGATGGAGTGCCAGGTCGAGAGCGCCCGGCGCCCCGGCCGCCTCGATCACGACGTCGGCGCCGAGGCCGCCACTCGCAGCCGCGACGGCGGCCTGCGCCTCGTCCGGCGCGACCGCGTGGGCGCCGAGACGCGTCGCCAGCGCCCGGCGCGCCGCAACGCCGTCAACCGCAATCAGCGTGCCCGCCACCTTCGCGGCGCAGAGCACGGCCATCAACCCCACCGGTCCGCAGCCGACCACGACCACGAGGTCCCCGACGCCGACCTCGCCGCGTGTCACTGCGCCGTAGCCCGTCGGGAGGATGTCCGCGAGAAAGATCGCGGTCTCCTCGTCCACCTCATCGGGCAAGACGAGCAGACAACGGTCGGCGTGCGGAACGCGAACGTACTCGGCCTGGCCGCCGTCGAGACGTGGATAGACGCCGGAGTAACCGAAGAGCGCACGCCCCAGGCACTGGGAGGGACGCCCCGCGCGGCAGTGTGCGCACGTCCCATCCGAGATCGTGCTCGTGCAGACCACGCGCTGTCCCGGCTTCACGTCGTCGACGGCCGAGCCCACCTCTATGACTCTGCCCGCGAACTCGTGACCGAGGATCGTGCCCGTCTCGAAGTTCGGGGTCATGCCGTGGAACGGGAACAGATCGGCGCCGCAGATCGCTGTTCGGTGAACCTCGACGACCGCGTCGGTCTCGTCGACGATCCGGGCGTCCTCGACCTCCTCCACACGCACGTCGCCGACGCCCGCCAGCACGATCGCCTTCATGCCGGCTGCTCGATCTCGACGAGATAGCCGTCGGGGTCGACGCAGAAGAAGCGGCATCCGCCCCAGGGCGGTTCGAACGGCTCCGCGAGGAACTGGACTCCATCCGCTGCGAGCTCGCCATGGACGGCGCGCGCATCTTCCACCTCGAGCACGAGCACGACGTTCGCCTGCGACGGATCTCTCGGCGCGCTCATCGTCACGCCGGGACGGTCCTCTGCAGGATGGCCCTCCTCGGCAAGCGAGATGCGCGCCTGCGCCGCCAAGAGCGTTGCGTAGGGCGGATCGTCGTACGTCGCGACGACCTCGAGCCCGAGCCGGTCGCGATAGAAGGCGAGCGAGGCCTCGAAGTCGGAAACGGCCAGGATCGCGCCCGCGCGCGTGGCCGGTACCCGCGCCATCAGTTGTGCGTCATGCCCGCATCGGCGACGAGGAGCTGGCCCGTGACCCAGCCGGCCTCCTCCGAAGCGAGGAACGCGACCGAAGGCGCGATGTCGGCCGCCTCACCGCGGCGCGGTATGCATTGGAGCATCTGGACGAACTCGAACGCCTCTGCGTGCGGGCTGGCCATGACTCCCTCGGTCACGGTGAGCCCGGGCGCGACCGAATTGACGGTGATCCCGTACTTGCCGAGCTCGCGAGCAGCCGCGCGCGTGAACGCCCAGACGCCACCTTTCGACGCGACGTAGTGGGCGAGGTTCGGCGTCCCGGCCAGGATCACGTTCGAGGTGACGTTGACGATCCGTCCGTAACCCGCAGCGCGCATCGGCTTCTCGACCCCCTTCATCGTCAGGAAGAGCCCGTCGAGGTTGACCGACATGATCCGGCGCCACTCGTCGAACGTGATGTCGTCCCAGGCTGTGAACGGGACGATCGCCGCGACGTTTGCGAGCACGTCCACCTTGCCGTGCCGCGAGACGGTCTCGTCGACCATCCGCTCGACGTCTTCAGGGCTCGAGATGTCGGCCTGCACCGCGGTTCCGTCGATTCCAGCAGCGGTTCGCTCAGCGCCCTCGCCGTTCACGTCGACCGCGACGACCTTCGCGCCTTCGGCGGCCAGCTTGTCCGCAACTGCCTTGCCGATTCCCTGCGCCGCGCCGGTGACGATCGCGACTCGATCCTGCAGCTTCATCTCTCTGCCTCCTAACCTTCGTAGAAGTCCGGCGCGTGCTTGTAGCCGTTCCAGGCGTCCATGTCGTGCGAGAAGAAGATCTCAGCCTCGTTCTCCGCCGCGACCTGCTTCACGCGCTCGATCGAGGTCACTCCCGCGACCGGGTCGTAGTGGAAGCCCGGCTGTACTCCCTTCTCGAGCGCCTCGGAGGTGTAGACGACGTCGAAGGCGAACACCATCGGCCGGCCCGAATCAGGCGTCACGAGCAGCGAATAGTGGCCGATCGTGTGGCCCGGCGTCTCGAAAAGCCATAGGCCGCGTGCCAGTTCGGTGTCACCGGCGATCGTCCGGAAGCTCGCGCCGTCGTAGTCCCACGAGCGGTCGGAGTAGCCGAAGCGCTCGAACGGCTGGCAGTTCCGGGCTTGCTCCAGTTCGCGCTCGTGGACGACGACGGTTGCCTCCGGCAGATGTTTGTTGCCGCCAACGTGGTCGAAGTGGAGATGGGAGTTCACGAGCGTCGTGATGTCGTCCGGTTCGACACCGCAGGCGCGGAGCTGAGCCGGGATCGTCTGCTCGGGCGTCTGCTCGGGCAGCTCGAACGGCAGCACCGCGTTCGTGTGGTCGAGGTCGAAGCCCGTGTCGAACACGAACAGGCCGTCCTCGTGCTCGATCAGCAGTCCGTAGGACGGGATCCGCACCGGCGTTCCACCGCCGATGTTCCACATCAGCTGAGCGTGATCGATCACGATCGAGCCGTTGTTTAGGAGGTAGATCTTCATCTCGGCTCCTACGAAAGCGCCTTGCGGACGCCGACGAGTTTGCGGGCCCGTTCGGCTCGCAGCTGGTCGATCCGTTCCGGCGTGTACTCGTAGAGCCCGCCGCCTGTCTTCATGCCGAGCTTCCCCTCGGCCGTGCGATCGGTGATCGTGTTCGAGACCTCCGTGGAGTTGCAGAGATCCTGGTTGAGGTAGCTGCCGACCGCCTGGTAGATGTCGAGCCCGGCCATGTCGAGCAGCTCCATCGGACCGATCACGGCGAGCTTGTAGCCGATTCCCCAGCGCACGCAGCGGTCCATGCCGTCGGCGTCGATGATGCCCCGGTCGACGAGGTCGACGGCCTCGCGCATGATCGCGTACAGGATCCTGTTCTCGACAAAGCCCGGCACCTCGCGCTCGACGACCGCCTCGTAGCCGATGCGCTCGACGAGGGCGACGGCTGCGGCGACAGTCTGTTCGCTCGTGCGCTCGCCCGGGATCACCTCGATCATCGGGATCAGGTGCGGCGGGTTCGACCAGTGCGTTCCCACGACGCGCTCCGGCTTTTCGCACGCTTCGGCGATCTTCGTGATCGGGATCCCGGATGTATTCGAGGCGAGAATCGTGTCGACGGCGACGTGGCGCTCGAGGTTCCGGAAGACCTCCTGCTTGAGCTCGAGCTTCTCGGGCACCGCCTCGAACACGAAGTCGACGTTCTCGAGCGCGTCGGCCAGGTCGGCGGTGTAGCGGATCGAGCCTCCGTCGACCTGTGGGGTGTCGAGTTGGTCGAGTACGCCCTCGGCCAGGCCGACGCCGGCCTTCGACCGGTCGAGCGCCTCCTCGCTGACGTCGTACATCGCCACTGCGATGCCTGCACGCGCCAGCACGGCACCCATTCCCGGTCCCATCGTTCCGGTTCCGATCACCGCGGCGCGTCGCACGGCGGGCCGACCGGTGGCCGCGTCCTCGGCGGCCGGCTGTTTTACCGTGGCCATTTTCCCTCCTGTTTCAGTGTCTGGATTCGCCGCCAGACCCGTTCCGGTGTCAGCGGCAGCTCTTGCATCGGAACGCCCACGTCGGCTAGCGCGTTCACCACGGCCGCAGGGATCGCAGCGAGGGCGCCCTCCCCGCAGCCCTTGGCGCCGTAAGGTCCGGGTCCGTCTTCGTTCTCGACGATGACGCAGGTCATCTCGTCTGGGAGATCCGAGAAGCTCGGCACGCGGTAGTCGAGCAGCGTGTCGTTCAGCAGCTGTCCATCCTCGAACACCATCTCCTCGAACAGGGCATTGCCGAGGCCTTGCAGCGTGGCGCCTTCGTCCTGGCGCTGGACGAGCTGAGGGTTGATCGCGCGTCCGACGTCGGCAACGGTGGCGGTGCGCCGCACGCGCACGACCCCGGTCTCCGGGTCGACCTCGACCTCGGCGGCGCCGACGCAGACCTCCCAGAAGACGGGGCCTTCCGCGTACGAGCCGGTGCCGGTCGGCGCGACCTCGCCGCTGCCGATCAGCTCGCCGCCGGCGAGCCCGAAGTGGCGGCGCAGAAGTTCCGGGTAGGCACCGGGCTCGAGTGGGTCGCCCGCGGCGATCTCCTCCAGTTGGTCGTGCACCTGTCGCGCTGCCCGCTGCACGGCGAGTCCCGCGATCGTGGTCGAGCGGCTCGCCCCGGTCGAGCGGTCGTAGGGGGTGAAGCGCGTGTCGGTCCCGCGCACGGTGACTTGCTCGACGTCGACGCCGAGCTCCTCCGCTGCGATTTGCGCGAAGACCGTGCGCGGGCCCTGCCCGACCTCCGTCGTGCCGACGAGCACCACGACCTGCCCGTCGGCCTCGAGCCGCACGACCGCCGTCGAGACCGGATGCGCGCCGGCCGCAAGCAAGCCGACCGAGACCCCGCGGCCGACATTCGCCGGCTTTGGCTCGGACCAACCGATCGCGGCGGCAGCCTGCTCGACGTCGCCGACGAGGTCGGCGTCGAGCGGCTTGGCGCCGTTGCGAAGCTCCTCGCCGGGCCGGCAGAGGTTCTCGCGCCGAACGGCCAGCGGATCAAGACCCGCCCGCCGTGCAAGCTCGTCGATCTGCGACTCTCCGATCCACTGCAGATGTGCCGCGCCGAACGCGCGGTAGGAGCCTGCCGGGCCGGTGTTGGTGTAAACGCAGCGGGCGTCGACACGGTAGGCATGCCACCGGTAGGGCCCGGGTGCGGCGTCTCCTCCCGTCGCCGTCACGCGGGGGCCGTTGTCCGCGTAGGCGCCGGTGTCGAACCAGCAGTCCACCTCGCGTGCGACGAGATTGCCTTCGTTCGTCATCGCGGTCCGCATCCGGCAGCGCAAGCCGTGTCGCCGCGTCGTCACCATCGATTCGTCGACACGGTTCTGGATTCGCACGGGCCGGCCGGCCTTGAGCGCAAGCGCGACCGTCAGCGGCTCCATTTTGGTGTACGACTTCGAGCCGAAGCCGCCGCCGAGGTAGGGGACCACGACGCGGACGCTGGCAAGCGGGACCGCGAACAGATCGGCGAGCTCCGCGCGGACGAGGAACGGATGCTGGCAGGTCGACCACACAGTGATCTCGCGACCCTCGACCTGTGCGACGACCGTGTGCGTCTCCATCGCGTACTGGTAGACGGCCGGGAAGGAGTAATCGCCCTCGACGACGAGATCGGCCCGCGCAAACACCGACTCCAGCTCGCCGCGGTCGATCCGATAGCGGTAGCAGACGTTTCCCTCGCGGGGCGGAAGCTCGCCGAGCCCGTGGAAGAGCCCCGGCCGGACCGGCCCTTCGTGCAGTATCGGCGCGTCGTCGGCGAGTGCCTGCTCGATCGTGCCGGCGATCGGGAGTTCCTCGTACTCGACCCGGATCGCGTTGAGGGCCGCCGCCGCCGTCGCTTCGTCTTCGGCGGCGACCGCCGCCACGGGTTCCCCGGCGAAGCGCACACGGTCGAGCGCGACGATCGGGCGGTCCTTGATCGCGTGACCCCAGTAGGGATCGAGGTCGGTGAGATCGTCACCGGTGAGGACGCAGACGACTCCGGGTAGTGCCTCGGCCTCGCTCGCGTCGACCGCGAGCACCCGGGCGTGGGCGAACGGCGACCGCAACACCTTCCCGTGCGCCATCCGCGGCAGCACGAGGTCGCCGACGAACTCTGCAGCTCCCCGGAGCTTCTCGTGCGCGTCGCGCCGTGGAACGGAGCGGCCGACGTGCGCGAGCGGTCGCCCCTCGAGGACGCTCATGATTCGGCTCCCGCGAGATCGGCGACAGCTTCGACGATCCCGTGGTAACCCGTGCAGCGGCAGAGGTTGCCGGAGAGGCCGAGCCGGATCTCTTCGTTCGTCGTCAACCGCCCTTCGTCGAGCAGGAACTTCGTCGTCAGCAGCATCCCGCCCGTGCAGAAGCCGCACTGGAGCGCGGCATGGTCGACGAACGCGTGCTCGAAACGCTCGAACTCCGGCAGCTCGGCGAAGCCTTCGATCGTCAGGACGTCCCGGCTGTCGACGTCCGCGACGAGCGTGCAGCACGAGCTGACGGGGAGGCCGTCGACGAGCACCGTGCAGGTCCCGCACACCTGGACGTCGCACGAGCGCTTCGCACCCGTGAGCCCGTGCCGGTCGCGCAGGTAGTCGAGCAAAAGCGTCTGCGGCGCGACGTCGTCGCGGACCGGACGTCCGTTCAGATGCAGCTCGACGATCACGGATTCGGTGGCGCCCCGTGGGCCTCGTGCTCGAGCTTCCTGAGCCATGCCTGCCAGTACTCCTCGACCAGGCCGTCGTGGTACTTGGCGGGATACATGCGGCGCGCAAGTTCCTCCTCGATCGGGCGGAGCTCGCCGAGGGTGGAAGCGACCGCCTGCAAGCGGACCGCGCGCTCGAGCGTGCACGCGACGAGCACCGCCCACGGCACGTCGCGCCCGACCGCGAGCACGCCGTGGTTTCGGAGCAAGACTGCGTTGCGATCGCCGAGTGCGGCCGCCACCGCTCGGCCTTGATCGGTCTGGGTGATCAGCTCGGGGGTCTCGTCGTATACCGGTAGGCCGTCGACGAAGAGCACGGCGTCGTGTGTCAGCAACTCGAGCGAGGCAGCGGTCGCCCCAAGAGCGGTGGCGTAGGGCGGATGCCCATGGACGACAGCGCCGACGTCGGGTCGCGCTCGGTAGACCTCCGTATGGAGCACAGCCTCGAGATGCATCTCCGGCGAATCGAGCGCCTCGGCATCGTCCAGTTCGAAGGAGATGACGTCGTCGGGCTCCGTCTCGCCCAGCGCGATGCCCCTCCGCTTGATGTAGACCGTGGGGGTTCCGGGACTGCGGCCGCTGACATGGCCGAGCGTGAGATCCGCGTAGCCCTCGAGCGCGAGAATGCGGCACGCGCACGCGACCTGCTCGCGAAGCGACTGCGCGATTGCTACCACTAGTCGACGCGCATTGCTCGAAGGGGCACTAGCGACGTTCGGTGGGCGGGTAGTCCGGATGCGGAAAGCCGAAGACCATGATCACTTCGTCGGTCCCGGTGTTGGCGACTGCGTGCCACGTGCCGGCCGGGATGTGCAGCGCATCGCCGGGCGCAAACGGCACTGCCCGGTCGTCGAGGCGGAGCTCCCCGCGACCGCTGACGACGTACGCCACCTCCTCGGTCTCGTGCTTCACGGCTGTGAGCTCCGTACCCGGCGTGAAGACGGAGTAGCCGAGCGAGGCGCGGTTGCCTTCGGTCTGCTTGTCGGTCACGAGCATTCGGCTCCAACTCCCATGCGGAAGCTCGATCGGGTCGACCTGCTCGAGAGAGATCACGGCGACGTCGCTCATAGGCGGCGTTCCCTAAAGAAGGGGGCACTCCCTGGGGGAAACATGGTTTCCCCCACGCGAGCGAGCCGTAGGCGAGCGACGCTCATAGGACCCACTCGCCGTCTCGGAGGATCCAGGTCCCGTCGTCGACGATCTGCAGGCTCGCATCGAGCACGACGCCGTCGAGGTGCAGCGAGCTCACGTTCTGTCCGCCCGGGTAGGCGTTGTGGTTGTCGCCGAGGGCGAAGTGGACCGTGCCGAGACGGCCTTTCTCCGAAGGCGAGCCGAACGGCGAACGCTCGCTCGTTCCGAAGGCGAACTCACCGATCACGTCCGCTCCTTCCACTCCCGCGATCACCTCGCGCAAGCGGTCGGCCTCGGCGTCGCCCTCGATCTTCGTGCAGCGCCCGTTCTCGAGCGTCCACGTGATCGGGCTCTCCACCTGGCCCGGTAGCCCGATGCCGAGCATGACGCCGTCGACGACGATCGCGCCGGCCGTCTTGTCCTCGACGGCGGCGAATGCGACCTCCGCCCACAGCGGTACGGGCCCCATCATCTGACCGCGCTTCTTGATCGGCGTCACCTCGAGCGCGGGACGGCCCTCGATCGAGACGGTCACGTCGGTGCCTCTGGCCGAGGTGACGCGACAGAGCTTCTTTCCTTCGAGTGCGGCCATCGCGTCACGCGCCCGCTGCGTGGCTTCCATTATCATCTCGCGCGTCAGCTCCCAGTCGCCCATGCCTTCCTCGACGGACGCGATCTTGCCGTTGGCCGCGCAGGTCTCCTTGACGGCATCGACGTGGGCGAACCGGTTCGCCCACTCGAGGTTCGTCAAGATGATGACCTCGTCCGAGCTCGTCATCGCGGTGTGGAGGTTGCGTGGCGGAGCCATGGGGAAGCGCGTGTCCGCACGCCCTCGCACGACCTGGGCCTCGTTGTTCATGATCACCGGCCACGCGCCGCGCTCGACGCAGACGCGTGAGACCGCGTCGGCCTGCTCGCGGTGGTCGTCGTCGCAGATGATCGTGACGATGTCGTCCGGCTCGACGGACATGCAGACGTCGACGACCAGCTCGGCGTCCTTGCGAAGTGTGTCGACAGCGGTTGCCATGGAGCTCACCTCACTCGCTCGGCGGTGAATGCGGGCAGGATCTCCTTTGCGAAACGCTCGACCTGCCCGAATTGGTCGATCGCTCCGAACCGGCAGATGAAGTGGTTGACGCCGCGGTCGGCGAACTCGCGCAGCCACGCGCCGATCTGCTCCGGAGTGCCGACGGGACCCCAGTTCGAGAGGTCCATCGCCTGCGACAACTCCGGGTAGTACTTCGAGATGTAGTCGTCGAACGCGGTCCGGGCCTCGTCCTCGGATTCACCGATGTTCATCGTGACCTGGTACGAGACCACGTAGCGGTCGAAGTCCTCCTCGTAGCGCTCCGCCGCGTCACGCAGATAGCCGATCTGCTCCGTCAGTTCCTCCGGATGCTCCGCACGACAGCACGTCATCCAGCCGTCTCCGTACTGAATCACCCGCCGGCAGGCACGCTCCATGCGCCTGCGCATCTCGTCACTGGGCGCGTCGCCCACGAGGCGTGGGTTCGAGACGACCCAGATCGGGGGCGGCTTCTGTAGCGGCCCGAGCGGCGCCATCTCCGTCCCCGAGCTGAACGAAATGCCGTCGTAATCGAAGTGGTTGCCGTGGAAGGTGATCTCGCCCTCCGTCCACAGCGTCCGCAGAACGTGGAGCCCCTCTTCCCAGATCGATCCGGCCTTCGTGTAGTCGAGGCCGAGGGCGGCGAACTCGCGGCGAACGCCCTCCTCCGGGTTGCCCTTGCAGGCGCCGAGGATGGTGCGGCCGCCGGAGAGGACGTCTAGCGTCGCCCACTCCAGTGCGAGGTACAACGGATTGCGCGTCGAGGTGACGAGGCAAGCGGTGCCGAGGCGGACACGGGAGGTTCGCTGCGAGATCGCGGCGAGCAGCGCAAGCGGCTCGTAGCGCGGCTTCGAGAAGAGGCTGTCGCCGACCCAGACCGAGTCGAAGCCGGAGTCCTCGACGATGGTCGAGAGGTCGAGGAGGGCCTGAAGGTCGTAGTCGGGGGCGATGAGCGGCTCCCTGTTGTTGAGGTTGACGCCGAACTGAAGCGTCTTGTCGCTCATTCGGTCACCTTTCTGTCGAAGGAAGCTTCGGCCTCGAGCAACTCGTCGGCGGTCATCGACTGCAGTCGCGCCTGCGGCACCCGGATGTGCTCCGCCATCAGCCTCGCCGCCTTCTCGGTGTCGCCCTCACGTGCCGCGCGCAGGATTGCGCGATGCTCGGAGACGGAGCGGCGAAGGTCGCCGCGCAGAACAAGGGAGCGTCTCCAGTAGCGGCGCATCTGGCCGATTAGCCGGCGATAAACCTCTTGCAGCTTCTCGTTGCCCGAGAGCTGGACGAACGTCTCGTGGAAGAGGGAGTTCGCCTCGAAGAACTCCGTCACGTGTCCCGAGGCGGCTTTCGCGGCCATCGTGTCGGTGACGGTCTGCAGCTGAGCAAGCCCGTCGGGCCCGAGCATGGGCACCGCGAGGCGCACTGCCAGCACCTCCAGCGCCTCCCGCACCTGGTAGGCCTCGAGGAACTCGCCGGAGGAAAGGGAGTGCACGACCGCGCCGCGCCGAGGGCGAACTGTCACGAGTCCCTCGGCGGCCAGCCGGCCGAGGGCTTCGCGGATCGGGCCGCGGCTCACGCCGAGTTGCTGAGACAGCGCCACCTCCTGCAGCTCCGTGCCGGGGGGCAGGCGGTTAGAGAGGATCTCGTCGCGTAAAAACGTGTGCGCGCGCTGGGAGAGGGTGAGGTTCTCGAGCCGCGGGACATCGTTGTTCTGGTCGCTCTGAACCGCTGCCTCCGGTGCCATTGCATCCTTCTCGCCAAAGCGGTAGGGTCGCTTCGCGCGCGGATTGTTAACAGTTACCAGCCGACCTTACCACCCTATGAACGAGGCGATCAAGGACTCCACTCGCCCTCGCCGGACCGGTGAGATTCGGTTCGTTTCGCGCTCGACGGTCGTGCCGGCGCGCACCAGGCGCGGCGCCCAGTCGTCGGGCCGGCAACTCGAGAACAAGGGTCGATGAGAGGAGGATCTCACCAGATGCATAGGCGTCTTCCGGTAACCGCGCTCGCCGTTCTCGCTGCTGCAGCGGTCGTGATCGCAGCGGGGGCTGCGTTCGCCGCGACGGCAGCCAAGAACGCAGCTGTGAAGCAGGTGGCGATTGCGACGCCTGCGAAGCCGAGCGACTACGGCTGGAACCAGCAGGGATACAACGCCGCCAAGGCAGCCGCCGCGTCCGTCGGCGCGAAGTTCGTCGCCCAGACGAACATCGGCTACGACAAGACGGAAGCGGTGCTGCGACAACTTGCGCAGGGCGGCGCAGGCTTCATCATCGCGCATGCGAGCGGCTACGACACGGCGGCGTCGCGGATTGCGGTGCAGTTGAAGGTACCGATCATGACCTACGACATTCCGACGCAGCTGACGAAGAACTACGTGTCCAACATCACCACTTCGAGTCAGCAGGGCTCGTATCTCGCCGGCATCCTCGCCGCGCGGACGACGAAGACCAAGCACGTCGGCGTCGTGATCTCCGCGTCGGACACCAACTGGTACAAGATGAGCGGCGGGTTCGTCGCCGGCGTCAAGAAGGTCGACAAGAGCATCAAGATCTCGTTCGTGACGATTAGCTCCGCCGGGTACGACGATTCTGCGGGCGGCAAGCGGGTCGTCACGCAGGTGATCGCGACGGGCGCGGACGTCATCTTCGGGATGGGCGACAACGCCTCGTTCGGCTACCTGCAGGGAATCGAGACAGCCAAGGCGGGACACAAGGTGTGGTTCATCGGCGACATCGGGAACATGGGGCCGATCGACAAGCACCACGTGCTCCTCTCCTCGGTGCTCTGGAACTTCACAGATGCCTACAAGAAGGCGCTCGCGGACATCGACAACGGGACGTACGGAACGCACGGGTACAACCTGACCCTCGCGAACGGCGGCATCTCGCTCCTGAAGACGCGTTACATCTCTGCGAAAGTCTGGAACGAGATCCGCGCTGCGCAGACGCGGATCCAGCTCGGCAAGCTCAAGGTTCCGCTGACCACGAAGGCCCCACAGGTCAAGGCCCTGATCAACCAGAAGTAGCCGCGTTCGAGGAACGCGGGCCAAGATGCGCGGCGGCCGCTTCGGGCGGCCGCCGCGGCGAGACGAGAGGCTTCGCACGGAATCGCTCAATCGCAAAGCGGCCATCCCGACAGGCACTCCCTCCGGCCGCGAGAGCGAGCGGGACCCTGCCGACGCGCCCGCCGTCGAACTGGTCGGCATCACCAAGCAGTTTCCCGGGGTCCTTGCGAACGACGACATCTCGTTGACCGTCCGCCACGGCGAGGTGCACTGCCTGCTGGGCGAGAACGGTGCTGGGAAATCGACGCTGATCAGCATTCTGTCCGGGATGGTCCGGCCGGACGTCGGTGAAATCCGGGTGGGTGGCCGGGTGGTGCGGATCGATTCGCCACGCGTGGCGCTCGAGTTGGGCGTCGGCACGGTCTATCAGCACTCGACGCTCGTGCGTGCGCTGACGGTGCTCGAGAATCTTCTCCTGGGCGAGACTCGCGGCTTGAGGCTGAACGTCGAGGCGGCGCGCGCGCGACTCGCAGAAGTGGCCGCGACGCTCGGAGTCGAGATCGACGCGGACGCCCCCGCCGGCGAGCTCGCGCTCGGGCGGCAGCAGCAGGTCGAGATCGTCAAGGCGCTCTGGCGCGGCTCGCGTGTGCTCATCCTCGACGAGCCGACGTCGATGCTCACTCCGCAGGGCGTGGCAGAGCTGCAGAAGGTCCTGCGCCGGCTCAAGGAGACCGGGATCTCGATCATCTTCATCACGCACAAGCTGCACGAAGCGCTCGCCGTCGCGGACCGGATCACGATCCTGAGGGCCGGCCGCGTCGTCGGCGCGCTCGAAACGGCAGAGCTCGCCACGAGCTCCGCCGAGCTCGTGCAGGCGCGCATCGTCCGGCTGATGTTCGGCGAGGATTCTCGCGCGGTGGCCGACGTCGCAGAGCTGCGGACCGATCTCGAGGGCGAGCAGGCGCCGGTGGACGAGCAGCGGTCGGAGGCGGGCACGCTGCTCCGCTCGACAAAAGCTCGGCCTCCGGTACGTCACCGACGACCGGCTCGGCGAGGGCATCGTGAGCTCGCTTCCGGTCAGCCTCAACCTGTTCCTGAAGCGGATCGGCCAACGGCCGTTCTGGCGGCACGGGCGGATCGAGCCGCGTTCGGTCGAGCGTGAGGCGCAGTCGCTCGTGAGGGCTTTCGACGTCCGCACGCCGAGCATCTCCACACGTGCAGGCGCGCTGTCCGGCGGCAATGTCCAGAAGGTCGTGCTCGCGCGCGAGCTTTCCTTCGAACCGAAGGTCGTCGTCTTCAACAAGCCGACGTACGGGCTCGACCTGCGGACAACGAGCACCGTGCGCGAGCTGATCCGGGGCCTTGCGCGCGGCGGCGGTGCCGCACTCGTGATCTCGACGGATCTCGACGAGCTCCTGGATCTCTGCGGGCGCATCCTCGTGCTCTCGGGTGGCCGGCTCGTGGGCGAAGTCGAGAACGGCCCGAACGCGGGGGAGAGGGTGGGCGAGTTGATGGTCGGAGCCGGGGACGTCGCCGCCGCATGACCGGGGCGACGACGGACACAGCCCTTTCGCCCGAGATGCGTCCACTCGAGCCGGTCGCGACCTCGCGCCGGTTCGCCACCGACGCGATCGACGTCGTCGTCCGCTCGGTCGTGCCCGTGCTACTGGCACTCGGCGCGGGCGCCATCCTCCTGCTCGCGCTCGGCCGCGACCCGATCACGTTCTACTCGAACGTGTGGAAAGGCGGCATCCAGCTGACCGCATGGCAGGATAGTGCGATCCGAGCGGCGCCGCTCCTGCTCATCGCCGTCGGCCTGATCGTGGTGTTCCGGGCGAACATCTGGAACCTCGGTTACAACGGCCAGGTCCTGCTCGGCGCGGCTCTCATCTCGGGGCTCGGGCCTCACCTCGTCGGCAGTGAGCCTCGGTGGCTCGCACTCCTCGTACTGTTTCTCGTTGCCGGCGGCGCAGGAGCCGCGTGGACACTGGTGCCTGCCGTGCTCAAGGCTCGCTACGAGACGAACGAGATCATCACAACCCTGATGATGTCCTTCATCGGGGTCGGTGTCGCGAACATCCTGATCAAGGGACCGTTTCAGGACCCGGCCGTGAACATCCCGCAAACGCGCGTGCTTCCGCTGAACAAGATGCTGCCGTCGATTCCGGGGACACGCATTCACATCGGAGTGCTCGTCGCACTCGCGGCTGCGCTGCTCGTTCACTTTGTGCTGACGCGTACCTCGTTCGGTCTTCGCCTGCGGATACTGGGAGCGAACCCGCGTGCCGCCAGGCACGTCGGCGTCAAGGTGCCGCGTCTGATCGTCATGAGCTTCCTGGTCAGCGGTCTGCTGGTCGGCCTGGCCGCCGCCGCGGACATCCTCGGGACCTGGGGCTACGTCCGGGCGAACTGGAACCCGGCCTACGGCGATACCGTGATCCCGTTCGTCTTCCTCGCGCGGCTGAATGCTCTCGCCGTCATCCCGTTCGTCGTCTTCTACGCGGTGCTCTCGACCGGCGGCGACCTCGCCACGCGGCAGGCCAACCTGTCGACGGACTTCCTGCTCGTGCTCGTTGCGCTGATTCTGCTCTTCATGACGGTGATCGAGTACCTGGGCCGCCGCCGCGCGCTCGGGGCGAGCTACCTCACTCCCGGCCTCCAGCAGGCGCTCCGTTCTTCGAGACTCCGACGCAAGACGAGCGCATGAGCGAGCTCCTCACGCGCACCTTCTTGACGGCACTCATCTCGGGTGGACTGATTGCGGGCGTCTCGCTCATGTTCACCGCCCTCGGCGAGACGATCTCCGAGCGCGCGGGCGTGCTGAACATCGGTCTCGAGGGGATGATGCTCGTTGGCGCGTACATCGGGTTCGTAGGGGCCTATTACGGCCACTCGTTCTGGGCCGGGTTTGCTGCGGGGATCGCCGGCGGCGCCTTCGCGTCTCTCTTCATGGTCGTTCTCTGCGTCCGTTTGGGCCTTGATCAGATCGTTGTCGGAATCGCGATCACGCTGGCAGGCGAGGGGATCACGAGTGTGTTGCAGGACACGCAATTCGGGTCGACCTATCCGCGCCTGGGCGCTCCACCGACGGTGGCGATCCCCCTCCTCTCCGACATCCCTGTCCTGGGGAAGAGCGTGTTCGACCAGCCGCTGATCGTGTACCTGGGTCTCGCCGCCGTCGGGGCCGTCTCCTGGATCTTCCGCAGGACCAACGCGGGTCTCAACCTGCGTGCGGCGGGCGAGAAGCCGGAGGCGCTCGATGCCGCGGGCGTGAGCGTGGTGGCGACGCGGAGTTACGCCGCTCTCACCACGGGCGCATTCGCCGGCCTCGGCGGAGCGTACCTCTCGATCGTGGGCGCCGGCACGTTCACGCCGTTCATGACCCAGGGCCAGGGTTTCATGGCGATCGTGATCGCGATGCTCGCACGCGGCAAGCCGCTCTGGGTCGTGCTGGGCTCGTTCCTCTTCGGAATCTCGCTGTCGGTGGCAACCGCACTCCAGCTGGCAGGGATCAACATCTCGACGGATGTCGTCAACTTGCTCCCCTTTATCGCCATCATGGTCGCGCTGGTCGCGTTTGCGCGCCGCTCCTATCTTCCGCCGGCGCTGGCCCTCCCGTACGTTCGTGGTGCTCGGTAGATGGAGATCTCGACGACGTTCACGATTCTGCTCCCTGCAGACGAGGCGTATCGCTTTCTCCTCGATCTCGAACAGGTTGCTCCGTGCGTTCCGGGCGGCGAGCTCGGGCCCGCAGCCGCAGACGGCACATACCCGGCGAACGTGACCGTGCGGCTCGGGCCGATGCGCCTCGGATACAGCGGCTTGCTCTGGATCTCGGAGCAGGACGACTCGAACAGGCGCGCCGTCCTGCGGGCGAAGGCGAACGAGACCGGCGCGCAGGGCTCGCTCGACGCAGCGATGACGATGAAAGTGACGCCGAACGGGGAGGGGTCGCGGGTCGACGTCCACACCGAGCTGGCGCTCGCGGGCAGAGCCGCCAAGCTGGGGCGCGGGATCGTGGACGACGTCGCACGGCGCCTGGTCGCGGAAATGGCGGCGTGTCTCGAGCAGCGGCTCGGGGACCGGGGGGCAGGGTGGGAAGCGCACGCGGCAGCTGCGCCGCAGATCTCGGGAATCAAGCTGCTCCTCCACGTGGTTGCAGAGCGACTCGGGAGGATCGGACGGAAAGGAGAACGATGAACGATCCCGACTTCACACTGAGTGCAGGACCGGTGACCGCCTCGGCGCGAACGCTCGCCGCGCTCGGCTCGCCGATCACGTACCACTACGACCCGGCGTTTCTCGACTGCTTCCGTCGCACGGAGCGGAAGGTTGCGCAGGTCCTGCAGACGGCTGCGGACGTCGTGCTGATGCAGGGCGAGGCCGTGCTGGGCCTCGAGGCGGCCGCACGAGCGCTGGTCCGCCCCGGGACGCCGGTGCTGAACCTCGTCTCCGGCATCTTCGGCAAGGGCATGGGCTACTGGCTCCGCGATTTCGGCGCCGACGTCCACGAGCTCGAGGTGGCGTACAACGATGCGGTCGATGCAGCCGAGGTGGAACGTTTCCTCGAGAGCCACCCGGAGATCGAGGTCGTCGCGGTCGTGCATTCAGAGACACCGAGCGGGACGCTCAACCCGGTCGCCGAGATCGGACCGATCGCGAAGGCACATGGGGCATTGACTCTCGTCGATTGCGTCTCTTCCGTCGGCGGCATTCCGTTCAAGGCGGACGAGTGGCAGCTCGACGTGTGCGTGGCAGGGCCGCAGAAGTGCCTCGGTGGCCCGCCGGGGATGTCGCTCATGAGCGTGAGTGAGGACGCGTGGGCGCGCATCCGCCAGAACCCTGCGGCGCCCCGCGCATCGTTCCTGTCGCTGCTCGACTGGAAGGAGCAGTGGCTCGAGGGTGACAAGTTCCCGTTCACACCGTCCGTCTCGGACGTGCACGGGGTCGAGGCAGCCTGCGACCAGCTGCTCGAGGAGGGGCTCGACGCCTCGATCGAGCGGCACGAGCTCGCGGCGCGCGTCTGCCGCGCCGGGATCCGCGCCCTCGGGCTCGAGCTCTGGCCTCGCACGGAGGAGATCACTGCGGCCTGCGTCACCGCGATCACGGTTCCCGACGGATTGACGGATGTCCAGGTTCGTGGGCACGTCCGCGAGAAGTACGGGGTGATGATCTCCGGCGGCCAGGGCGCAGGCAATCTCGTTCGGATCGGCCACATGGGGCCGACCGCACGGGGCCTCTACCCGGTCGTCGGCGTGGCCGCCCTCGGACGGTCGCTGGTCGACCTCGGTGTGCAGGTGCAGACCGGAGAGGGCGTCGAGGCCGCGCTCGAGGTCCTTGCGGAAGCGGCGGCGCCCGTAGCGTGACGCTGTCTCCGTTCGCATTGCATCGACCCCGCTCGCTCGAGGAGGCAGAGGACCTTCTCGAGCAGCATGGAGACGATGCGGTCGTCTACTGCGGCGGTACCGAGCTTCTGCTCGTGCTGAAGCTTGGCCTGGCCGCTTATTCGAATCTCGTCGACCTGAAGGGAATCCCCGAGCTACGCGTGTTCGAGGAGCGAGAGGGCACGCTGCACATCGGGGCCGCGGTGACGCACCGCGCGCTGGAGTCCTCGCCCTTCGTCCACAGCCTCTTTCCTGCGCTCGCAGAGATGGAGCGTCGCGTGGCCAACGTTCGCGTTCGGAGCATAGGCACGCTCGGCGGCAACCTCTGCTTCTCGGACCCGCATTCGGATCCCGCCACGTTTCTGCTGGCTGCCGGGGCAGAGCTCGTCTGCCGGCGCGGCGCCGCCGAGCGCACGATTCCGATCGGCGAGTTCGTGCGCGGACCCTACGAAACTGCGCTCGAAGCGAACGAGCTTCTCACCGAGGTTCGTATTCAGGTGCCTCCCACGGGAGCCGCTGTCGTGCACGAGAAATTCGCCATGCACGAGCGGCCGGCCTTGACCGTCTCGTGCTTCATGCGAGCCGACGACGGCCACATCGCGGAAACCCGGATCGCTGTCGGCTCAGTCTCGGCGACGCCCGGCCGCGTGGCCGAGGCGGAGAATGCGCTCGCCGGCGTTCCCGTCGAATCGGGTGCCGATCAGGCCCGCACGGCCGGCGAGATCGCGGCCGAGGAAGTGGCGCCGTTCGCCGACCTGAACGGCTCCGTGGAGTACAAGCGAAACCTGGTCCGGGTGTTCGTCAGCAGATGCTGCGCCACCGCCATGGAACGGCTCAGCCTGGAGTAGCGTGATGGTTCGCCTTTCCGTCGCGCTTGAAGATGGGCGAAGGCGGGTACTGCCTCGCCTGCTCAGTTCGTCTACCGCGAAAGGCAGCTTCGATGACAAGACTGCTTGCGGCGCTCGTCGCCGTAATCGGTGTGCTTGCGTTGGCGGGAGGAGCCTCGGCCGCCAAGCCTGTACCCGGGAACAGCTTTACCGACTTTACGGTGGCGGCGACGCCGCCCAACCCCGCCGGCACCATCTGTCCAGGATCCGCGCTCTGTTACAACGGCGCCGCGGAGCCGGCGATCGGCGTGACTCCGAACGGGCGCTTCTACGCCTCCTCCGAGAACGGTCTCGGAGGCGGAACGCTGGCCTGGACGTCGGCCGACAACGGTCTCCACTACGCTTCCACACCGTCGCCCAACGACGTTTCGACGGGCTCCGGGTCGGTTGGGGAGGAGTCGGGACTCGAACCGGGCGGGGGCGACACAGACGTCGCAATCGGCACGTCGCCGAACGCTCAGGGGAACTACAACGCCTATGTCGTGTCGCTGACCCTCGCGAACATCGACGTCTCGACCTCGACTGACAACGGGGGGACCTGGTCGCTCAACCCGGCCGCGGCGCTGCCGATCGACGACCGCCCGTGGGCTGCGGCCACCGGCGCCTCGAAGGTCTGCATCTCGTACCTCACCGCGCCGGGCATCCTGCTGCCGCAGGTCGGCCTGCACGTCCAGTGCAGCACCGACGCGGGGCACACCTTCACCCAGATCGCCAATGGCTATGACACCTCACCGGTCGGTCTGGCGGCCTCGCAAGGCGGCAGCCGCACCGGCAACCTCGTCTTCGACCCGTCGAACCCGAGCTACATGTACACCGTGTTCGCGTACGAGAACATCGAGGACGGGCCGAACCCGAACGCGTTCCTCCACAACGTCGGTG
>WNFT01001282.1_pt1 | contig 21281 bp, 21 predicted proteins | sample 5400191 | NCBI WGS metagenome assembly WNFT01 (sample SAMN13153359, study PRJNA577476) | soil metagenome | isolation source: 80 cm saprolite under Madrone tree | place: USA:California | collected 2016-06-14 | reverse complement strand
AGCTCTACACCGCCTGCGCCGGAGTGCCGCCGCAGTACCTGCTCCCCATGTATCTCGACGCCGGTACCAACAACGAGCAATACCTGCACGATCCTTTGTATCTGGGAATGCGCAAGACGCGCCCGGCGACCGCGGATCTTTATTCTTTTGTCGACGAATTCGTCCAAGCAGTGCAGGAAGTGTTCCCGAAATGCTGCATTCACTTCGAAGATTGGACGGGCACGGACGCCGTGCACCTGCTCGAGCGCTACCGCGACAAGTACTGCGTGTACAACGACGACGTGCAAGGCACGGCGGGGATCACCCTTGCCGGGATGATCAACGCGGCCAAAATCAAACGTACGAAACTGAAGGACGAAAAGTATCTCTTCCTCGGCGCGGGCTCGGCCGGTATTGGCCTTGCCAACCTCCTCTGTTCGGCGCTTGTTGGGCAGGGGATGAGCTTGAAGGAGGCACAGTCCCGCGTCTACATGTTTGACATCAACGGTCTGCTGGAGACGTCCCGCACGGACCTCGTCGATTTTCAGAAGCCGTATGCGCACCAGCACGCGCCGACGCGGGATTTCGTTGCCGCTATCGAGAGCATCAAACCGACCACGATCATCGGCGTCAGCACAATTGGCAGCGCTTTCAATCAAAAGGTTGTCGAGACGATGGCGAGGATCAACGAGCGGCCTGTGATCCTTGCGCTATCGAACCCGACCGAGCATGCTGAATGCACAGCGGAGCAAGCCTACACGTGGTCGCAGGGCAAGGCGATCTTCGCAGCGGGTGTGCAGTTTCCACCCGTTCACTACAACGGCCAGATATTTCTGCCGGGGCAAGCGAACAACTTCTATATATTCCCGGCAGTTGGTATGGCGATCTTCGCTACGCAAGCGAAGCGAGTCACGGACGAGATGTTTATCGAGGCTGGGCAGGCGGTGGCGGATCAGGTGCCACCCGAGTTGCTCAAGCAGGGCCTCCTTTATCCGTTACAGTCGAATATTCTCCAGGCCGAAATCCAGACCGCCGCGCGCGTGGCGAAACTCATCTTCGACTCCGGGCTGGCTCGGGTAGCTCGTCCCACTGACATGGTCGCATTTATTCGCGAGCACATCTACAAGCCGCAATACAGAACAGAGGAAACCCGGGTTGGCGCAGTCGCTTGAGGTGAGCGCAAGCCAGAGCCACTGGGCTGTGGACGGCAAATGCGCCGTCCACAACCTCAGCGGCACTTCCCGCTTTCTTGATCAACCGCGAAACAAGCGCGACCTTGAATGCAGAAATCGCAGGTGAACTGTTGCTATGTCAGAAAACGATTCGAGTGATTCTTGGCTTTCGCTCGGGCTTGCCTTTGTTGGTGGATATTGCGATGCGGCGGGCTACGTTCTCGCCAAGACCTTTACCGCCCACGTTACGGGCGCGCTTGTGCTGGCGGCGATTAGTGTAGCCAGTCACGATTGGCGAACTCTTTTAAAGCATCTCTTAGCAATCGCACTTTTCCTGACCGGACTTATCTTGATCCTGATCTCGGAACGGTTCATTACGAGGATGCCGTCCCGGTTTCTACTTCCTGTCGTGATGATCGCAGAGATAATTCTGATTTCGACCGCGTGTTTGGCACTTGTGTCTAACCTGACCGCCAAGTCTGGACTGTTTGTTGGCTGTATGTCCCTAGCACTGGGCCTTCAAAATGGGGCTTTCAGTCAGGCGGGAGGCATCAGCGTTCACACCACGTATCTCACCGGGATGATCACGTCCCTGCTCAAAACCGAAGCTCAGAGGCATCGTTCTGAAACGACAGAGCGTGACAAGCTAGCGTCCGATCAAAAGATCAGCCTTCTTGGCGGAATATGGTTGGCTTTCATCTTCGGCGCTATCGTTGGAGCCGCCATGGTGTTTTGGCTTGGAGTGCCCGGAGTGTCCGGAGCCGTTCTCTCGCTACTGGCGATGGTGATTGGTATGTGTGTGTCTAGATTGCGTCCCGAAAAGCGAAATAGGGATCGCGGGAGCTACCCACGGGATAGCGCACCAGGCGATAGACATGAGGCGACGCACGTTGAACAAAGCCAGTCTCAAGAGCGAATGAATGAGAAGACCATCAAAACGTGATATCCATAACGAGGCACCACGAAAGAGCTTTTGCAACTACGGGTTTAAGCTCCGCTCTCTCTTTCTATCTTGGTGCGGACTTTATGTATTTGCGTTTCCGGTGCGCTCCCAGATTCTGCAAGAGGAAACGCTCAGTGGTCCGGACAGCCATGAGACGGGTCAAGGGCCGCACGGACATCTCTTTGGAACGTGGGGCGGCGAGCGGACGAGACTGTTCGAGCGAGGTGTGCGATTCGATTTTCAGTACATAAGCGATTCTCTGTGGGACATCAAGAGCGAGCAGAAAGAGCGGTTTGCAAGCTGGAACCGATTTCGGGGAACGGTAGACATCGATTTCGGGACGCTCACCGGCATTCATGGATTGTTTTTCCATGCGACAGCACTCTGGCAGGGCGGGGGCAATCTCGGAGCATATCTGGGGCTGCTGACCAGTCCCAGTGGGATGTCTAGCGCGAATACATGTCGCCTCGATTCATGGTGGATCGAGAAGCGATGGCTGGATGAACGCATTACTGCGCGCGTGGGCCAGTTCGCTGGTCAGGATTTTTACGGAGCGCAGCACTACGCGGCGTCCTTCATCTTCGAGCCAATGGGCTATGCCTTAGGCAATTTATTCACGGACTTTGAGTCTTTCGATCCTCCGTCGACGCCGGCGATGGAGATTCGCGTCGTACCAATTCCCCACTTTTATGTGAAATCGATGGTGATGGCCGCGGTTCGATCGCCTTTTTCACAAAACCCGACCGGCCTGGTGCCGCAGTTCAATGGAACTCCCGTGAGTGCCTCGGAGATTGGGTTTACTCCGGGCAAGAAGGCGTCGTCGGTGAGGGCTTTTGACAATGTTGAGACTCGAAAGGGATATTCGGGCCTTTATCAGTTCGGCGCCTCCCACAATCCCGGAAAGTTCACGTCACCCACGAGCGCGATTCCGCAGTCAGGCAACTACCTCTTGTACTGGATGGCGAGCCAGGCGCTTTGGCGCGTGGACCCGAAGGGGGGAAAGGGCTTGGACGCAACGTTTTCGTACGACTGGAGTCCGCCGAGCTTAAATCGCAACAACGGGGAACTTACGGCGGGACTGCGCTTCAATGAGCCGCTGCCAGTGCACTTTCACAACACCATGTCACTCGGTTATGTGCGAAACATGCTTAGTCCAAAGTTTCTTCCGCCCGGCAGGCCTGCGAAGACCGAGCAGGCCGTTGAGTTCAACACATTGTTGGACTTTTTGCCGATGCTTCTTCTGCAGCCTGTAGTCCAGTACTACGCGAATGTCGGAGGTGGCGCGCAACGCGCTGTTGTTTTCGGATTCAGAACAAAAGTGGAGTTTTAGGCATTCGAGCCGATACGAGCCAGGCGGGCTTGTACAATTTACCGCCGTCGCTCGCTACTAGGGGTTACGGCCCGACGTTCTGCGCAAGAGGGCGGCGAAATCTTCGTACTGATCTGTGGCGAGGTAGTCGACCCCGGCATCGATGGCGGCTTGCCAGCGAGCTTGTACGGCTTCGCGGGAACCAAAGTTGTAGCTGCGAAACCATCCGTGGCAACTCAGGTCTGCGGATTCGGCTCCATCGAGTGTATAGAAACGGATCCAAAGACCTTGCTTGTGGGCGTAGCTTACGAGTTCCTTCAAGCGTTCGCTTTTCTCTGGAGTCCACGTGCCTGCTTTTGACGGACCGCCAGCTTCCACTACACCCCAAGCGTTATTCCACCAGCGGTGATAATCATCGAGTGCGTTCGGCTGGAGGACTTCTGGTCTAGCCAAAGGGTCTTTCGTGTTTGTGGGGACCGCGCCGAACACAAGAAGTTTGGAGCCGACGAGGCGTTGATCATAAAAGGCTACCTTCTGAGCGTCCGACTCACCGGTCAAAACTAAAATCGGTTTGACATCGAGTGGCTGCACTTTGCTGATGTCGGCGGAGCGGGAGGCCGTCGAGATCCAGTCTTGATATTCGGTGAGCGGATCCCAAATTGCGGCCAGGTGCGCCGGCTCTTCTGATTTCAGGTCGAGATTCAATGTGATTAGAGGCCAGTCGCCTTGATTGCCGTCACGCAAGGCTTTTTGGATGATTGGGCGGACTCGCTCAAAGAAATATTCACGCATGCCGGGTTCGTTGCCACTGACGGGCGAGCCGTGCGCGAGAACAGATCGAGCCTGTCCGGTGTTCGGATTCGTATACCAAGCCAAGTCTTGCTCGATGGCGAGCGGCGTACCGTCGGACAGAGCCTGGTCAATGCGGTCCGCCCACCACTTGAAATAGGGATAGCAATTGTGGGCGTCCATCACGACGCGAGCTCCGGGGTGAGAGGCGTCCAACCTCGGCCCTGCGGCGCAAAGGAGCAAACTCGAAAGGCAAATGAAGAGTGAAAGCCCTGCGATGGCATGGGCGATCGCTCCTGCAAAGGATTTACGATGTGTTTTCATTGGTTGTGTTGAGCCTCGCGAATCGTAGACGTAGCCAGCCACAAAACGATGAGGATAACCGAAGTCGCTCGGCCGCTTCCAGGAAGCGCAATCGCGCTTGATGTTTTCGGAACTTAACCGTGCTTCGCCAGCTTTGGTTCGTGGCCGGAGTCGGGGTGTTCGCCGAGGTAGTAGGGCGAGCTGACCGTGTAGATGCGCTCGTTCCCGCGAACGTGCAGAGTCCATTCCAAGAAACGGCCGCGCTGATTGTGGAGAAAATATTCGTACCAATGGCCTTCTACGAGTTCGGGGATGACGATCACAATGCGCCGGTGCGGATGCTTTTCCGACAAATCCAAAACGTACTGAAGAATCGGCAGGATGATGAATCGGTAGGGCGAAGGCAATATCAATAATTTGGGGGCGCGCCGGCCCGATTCGGTAAATGCTGTTTCGACCCAGCGCTCCCACGTTGCGCTCAGGAGCTCGGAACGCTCCCCGGGGTTGACGTGTACGGCAATGATTTCGGGCGTGAGCCGGGTGGCAAACTCGATTGCTTGTTTGGCGATGCGGCTCCAGCGGTTGATGGGGACGATGGCTAGCGGAGGCGCTTCCGGATTTGCCGGCTGCACGCGCTCTTTGCATACGGTCTGAACGCGCACATAGTGATAGTGGCGGCGCACGAAGCCGAAAGACATCACCAGCATGGGAATAAACAGCAGGGTGATCCACGCGCCCTCGGCGAATTTCGCGATGAGCACGACGCAGACGGTTATGCCGGTGACGACCGCGCCGAGACCGTTCACAAAAGCACTTTTCCGCCAATGGGCGCCGCGCTTTTTGTACCAGTGCACGACCATGCCGGCCTGCGATAGCGTAAACGCGAGGAAGGCGCCCACGGCATAGAGCGGAATGAGTCTGTCCGTAATTCCGCGAAACGCGATCAGCAACAGAGCGGTGAGGATGGCGAGAGTCACGATGCCGTAGGAATAGACGAGGCGGCGTCCTCGGAAGCGGAAGGCGTGGGGGAGATAGTTGTTCTGAGCGATGGCGCGACACAGGCGCGGGAAGTCCGCGAAGGCGGTGTTGGCGGAAAGCGAAAGCACCAGCAGGATCGAACTGATGGTTAGGTAGTAAAAAAAACCCTTTCCAAAAACTGCCGAGGTCAACATCGAGAGGATGCTCTGGTATCCGGGCTGGCCGGGCTCCGTGGCGACGATGCCGTAGGCTTTGACGAGATACGAAATCCCGGCAAGGAGCATGGCAAGTAGAAAAATGATGATCGTGAGCGTGCGTTGCGCGTTTTTGACGGCCGGCTCGCGAAACGCTTTCACTCCATTGCTGACTGCTTCCACGCCGGTAAGCGCCGTGCAACCACTGGAAAACACCTTCAAGAGCAACCAGTAGGTCACGGCTTCGGTTACCGGGGGTGGGGTCGGCAGCGGCGCGACCGGCGAGGGATGTCCGCCGCTTATTAGAGTGCGAATCAATCCACCGCCGATGACGATGAACAGCGTGCCAACGAAGAGATACGTGGGCGCCATGAAGACGACGCCGGCTTCGCGCACACCACGCAGATTCACAATCGTGACGAGGAGCAGGATGCCAAGGCAGATCGACATTGTGTGCGGCTGCAAGGAAGGGATGGCGGAAATGAGTGCGCCGACGCCCGCCGAAATGCCCACCGCGGCCGTAAGAATGTAATCGGTCATCAAAGCCGCGGCTGCCAGGAGGCTTGGACGAGCGCCCAGGTTGTAGCGAGCCACGGTGTACGAGCCGCCACCGCCGGGATACGCGGCAATGGTCTGACGATAGGAAAAATAAACGATGAGAAGCAGCGCGATGATGGCGGCGCTGACCGGGATGATGTAATGCAGCCCGAGAAGGCCAAGGGGAATGAGGAGAGTGAGCGCTGCCTCAGGTCCGTATGCTGCCGAGCTGAGCGCGTCCAGGCCGAAGATCGGAATGCCCTGCAGAGGGCCGATTTGCTCGGCGCGTTCTTCCGTATTGGCGAGAGGCTTGCCGATGAGGAGGTCGAGGAGGCTCATTGAGGTGGGGAAGGAGAGTGTTGTCCAACACCTCCATTTGCAACGGAACGAGAAACAAAGTCAACTGCTGCTACAAAGTTTAGCAGGTACCCTTCGAGACGCCGCCTGAATGTCTGGATCTAAGTGAAGATTTTTGTATCTAAAGTTGTGTTAAGGGCGCAAGTTTTAGCGGCGCTTCAGTGTGATCGGAACCGCAGGGCGCTCAATTAGGAATTACTGCACAATTTCGTATACCAAAATCTTTGCATCTTCAATGGTTGCTTCTTTTGATTGGGGAATCGGGGGTACGAGAATGATGTGCTTGGGAATCGCAGCGTAGAAACGACTCATTTCGGGGACGAGTAACGAGGTCTTGGCAATCGGCCCCGTAGGAACTCTTCCCAGGCGCTCGTAGTGATCCGCGTCAATCTGCTTGAAAACTTCCACGAAGCCGGTCGTGCCGGTGTAATAGACACGCCCGCTTGCCGGTTCATACTCGACTTCATCGACACCTCCCTCGGTGTCGATTGCGTCGATCACCTTGCCGGTGTCCGAATCCATGACCACAAGCTTCCCGGGTTTGTAGATGTGACTGCGCTTCACGCGGCTGCCAATCAGCAGGCGGTGGTGGGCGCCATCGAAGGCGACAGCATGCGGTTCCGGACCACCGGTGATCGGCCAGGTGGCCAGCACCTTGCGTTGGTCGCGGTCAATGACGATTACGTTGCTGGTATCGCCCGTAACCACGTACAGCTTTGACGATTTGGGATCGAGCGCCAGGCCAGCGGGATTCAGGCCATCTACGTCAATACTGCCTAGGAATTTTCCGTTTTTCGTGTCCACTATTTCGATGGAGCCCTTGATACCTAGTTCCTTCTTCAGCCCATCGGCGCGGTCGCCTAAATAAAAAAGTCCCGTCGCCGGGTCGTAAACGCCGTTGTCCGGAACCCTGCGCGAGTCCTTGTCTCCGTCATGGCCAGACAGCGGGATATTCTTTACCAGCTCGTAAGTTTCGCCGCTAAACGCTTTAACTGTGGCGTCTCCATCGTCCACCCAAATTTCGTTAGTCTGCGGCAGGTAGATAGTCTTGCGCGGATCGCCGCCGAAGCCAGTGATGGTGTGGATGTCCTTGCCCGTCCGAAGATCAATGACTTCAATGGTTCTCTGGTGCTCTCCGGGCACAAATAGCCGTTGGCCCTTCGTGTCCACGGCCATGTGATCGAAGTAACCCTCGACATTGGGCAGCGGAATGGCTTGCACCAGCCGCATCGGCGCTTTCGCATCGGTTGGCACAGCGCTCTGGGCCTGCGACTGCGGAGCGAACAGCGCACACAAAGTCCAGAGAATCGCAAAGATGCAGGTCTTCATCCTGAATTTCCTCCAAGGGTTTCGCATCGAGCAAGCTACGCCCTTGAAGAATTAAAGTCACATTAACTTTCATTCAGGTTTCTTGGGGCGACTAAGTCTTGCCAGAGCCGCTGGATTAGAAAAGCTCTTCTATGCGTATCATCTCGCTAAAGAACAGCTACCCATCTCAGACGCACTTTTTCGCCTTGTTGGACCATTCAAGTTGGATCGTGTAGCCACCGAGGGTTCGGGTTTGCCAGGCGCAAATGTCGCCGATTTCGCCGTTGTTGTCATCGTACCAGCCTTGACCGGGGACGGGGTCGGTGATGGCTTCGCAGAGCTCGTGGGACGTGGTGGAGGTGAGGGCGTCGAAGTCCGCAATGCCACCAAGACAACCTGTGCACCCCGGGTACGGCATGACGGCGTAGAAGACGCTGTTGTTGATCGCGTCGTGATAGCCACAGAAGACCTGGCAGGAGGCGCTGCCGCCCTGGGTTACGGTGACACCGGGAGGAAGGAAAACAAAATAGAGAGAGTTTGGCGTGGACGCGGGCAGTGTGCCCGCGGAAATTTCCTGCTGTATCAGATTTTGGATTGCAGAGTCATCGACCGTTTTTCCGGGTACCGGGGTGGAGAGAGTGATCGTGCCGATCAGCACGCCGTGGGAGATCGTTTGATTGGGCACACTGTATTCCGCGAGCTGGTCGAGAAGCTGGCTGCTTAGGATGAAATCGAAGAATTCATTGACCTTGGTGAGAAGAGCGCTTTGTGGAGCTTCATTCCATGTCGCCCCCCAAAAAATGCTGAAGACCTGGACGGCGGTGAGCAGGGGGCCATTGCGATAGGTCAGTTTGGGCGTAACTTGTGGCGCCGCTGCCTTCGCTTTGCCGGGGTGGAGCGGAACGATACGGATTGGGTGATACAGCTCGGATGAACCAGCATTTGGCGTTCTGGGGCGCGGCTTGGATGGCATTATCGGCTCCTCGGGCGTTTGCGGGCTGAGGGACCTGAAACGTTAGCGGAGGCTACGGCGAAAGTAAATGAGACACTCGCGCGGAAGTGGCATCGTTCGGTCCATCTTGCGTAAGTCGCGCAAAAACATATACTTACGGCGACACCCTCAAGAACGGCTGCATTCCGTCGAGACGCGAAAAAGTGGCTATTGCGATACTGTCCTGAGGTTACGCTGCACTTCCGACCAGTAGTTTTTTGGTGGGCACCACGGGTAGTCTGAAGGGGACGACAGAACCCCATTTCCAGCACCGTGGGAGAGAGCAAATTGTTCTGCGATCGATGTGGTCTGAACTTCCTGCCGAAGCAATCGGTGTGCACGCGCTGCAATACGGCGGCCACGCGGCACTGGTTTCAATTGATGAGCTTGATGACGCTGCTACTTGCGGTTGCTTGTAACGCCATGGTGGCATTGCTTTTGCTGCCCCGGATGTCGGGGCGAACGCATTCGCAATTTTTCCAGGGCTGGATGTGGTTCGACCACAAGGCAGCGTTCTACGGTTGGGTGCCGATCGCCGCAGGCTTGCTGGCATGGGACTACCTGGTGTGGAAGGAAGCGCGGCCGAAAATTCGCGGATGGTTCACGCGGAAACTGCTGACGCTGTCGTTGGCTGCTGGCGTGGCGCCCATTTTGCCGTGGTGGATTCCGGCTGGGGCCCCTCCGGGGCAGTTCTTGTCGATGATTGGAAAGTACCCCGGTTTACCGGTGCTGCTGGCGTGGGCGGTGGTGCTGGTTGTGCTGGTGCTGCTATGTGCGGATGCCGAATCGCGCGATTATTTGCTGGGGCACGGAAAAGTGCTGAGCGTGATAAGTGTAAGCTTACTGCTCGTCGTACTGACAATGACGATGCTGGGTTGGGCGGTCACCTCATAGACGCTGTTGTCTTGACATGGCGTACTTTCCCATAACCACAGACTAAGCAACGAAACCTGCGGGTCGCGTCATCGTACCGAAGTAATATGGAAGCAGGGCAAGGGAAGTACTGTTTATTATCCTCGGTCTATACAGAGAACACTGTATACGATTTTCCTTGCGCGAATAGAGCGGTTAAGTTTCAAATGTGGGCGGTGCAATTGGCGTTTTCCCCGAGCGCCAAAGGATCTTCCCGGGCTCACAGGGCTCAAACCGTGGTTACTGCGTCACAGAAACGGCGCGGAGGCGGATGAGCTTGCGTCCGACAGATTCAGGAGAGCCGATCAATGGGTTTTAAGATTTTGATAGTCGATGATCACGAGGTGGTGCGCCAGGGTATCCGAACGATTTTGCGGGCGCGGCCGCAGTGGGAGATTTGCGGCGAAGCGGTCAATGGGAAGGATGCAATCGAGAAGACGACCGCTCTCGATCCGGACGTCATCATTATGGATATTACGATGCCGGAGATGAGTGGGATTGAGGCAACTCGGGAGATTACGAAATTGAAATTGCGGCCGGCGGTTTTGGTGTTCACCATGCACGAATCGAAAAACCTGGCCGCGACAGTGCAGGAAGCGGGAGCACGCGGTTTCGTGCTGAAGTCGCATGCCGCCCGGGATTTGCTGGACGCGCTAGAAGCGCTGCTGAACGGCGGGACATTTTTCGGTGGGGATGCCGGGAAGGCGAAGACAAAAGAAGAATCCGGGAACCGTGGGTTGAATTTCCGGATAAGCTTGCGATTGGGTTGGGCAAACTAGAGCCAAACGCTCGACCTGCGAATTCTTTGTGGCCGTAAGAGCCGCAATTCAGCAAACAATTTGTCGGGGATAGGGCCGGTCACTAAGCTCCTTGAGGGCGGCAGAGCGGACGACGGAGCGGTAGTACGTAGACTAGACTGTGGCGAACACGGTAAGCGAAGTGGAAGAGGAAAACCGTCCCAGCCCTACCGCCTCGATTTTCTCGAGGGGGTATCGGCTTCCCCCTTCTACTTCGATTTAGCGGAGCTTAGTAACCCGCAACGCGATACTCCCACGGGGCATTTACAGTGACCATACGCGGAAATTTGTAGGGGCATCTACAATGATGCTGTAGCGGGAGCATGGAGCATTTGCGGGCTATTGCGGTTTAGCGACTCGCTGGTTGGACGGGCTCGTACTCCCAGGAAGTCAGCTTGGTGCTGCTAACCTTCTCGATCGTCTTCTGACTGGTGTGATCAAACAACACATATTCGCCGGGTGAGCGCGAGGCTAGCTCGCGAAGGCGCTTGCGTGCCAGCTCAAGGTCGGTCGCGGCCTCGAGCCAGATAAAGCCGTCGGGATCTTTGCGAAGGAGATCAAAGGGCGTTTGCATAGAGAACTCCGTGCGGAAGACTGGGGACACTTGGCCCAGGCGGAAAACGCCTAGGGTTGGGCAATACTATAGGCTGCGAAAAGTGAACGATAGAAGAAAATGGGATGAAGAGTCCGCAAACTTTGTTTGTTATGGAACGGAAAAACGCATGGTGCCTGTCGAATCGGGGAGGGCTTCACGGAATGAAGCCCTCCCCCAAACGCATATCTTCCTTAGGCTGTTCGTTGCTCTGTTAACGAGAGGGGCGTTTCGCGTCGGCCGCTGATGCGGCGGCTGCGGCTGCCTTCTGGGGAAGCTTGTCGACCTGAGAATGCGCGCCGGCATGGCCGTTGACACCGCTTGATGCTGCGCTCGAAGTGCCCGGCAATGCGATTTCCAGCTTCTTGCGCAGCGCGGTTTCGAGCTTGTCGCGGATGTCTTTGTTTTCCTTCAGGAAAACGCGGGCGTTTTCGCGGCCCTGGCCCATGCGCTCGCCGCCGAAGCTGATCCACGTGCCGCTCTTTTCCAGCAGGCCTTTGTCGATGCCGAGATCGATCAGATCGCCTTCGCGAGAGATTCCTTCGCCGTAGAGAATGTCAAATTCGGCTTCGCGGAAAGGCGCGGCGACTTTATTCTTTACAACTTTGCCGCGAGTGCGCGAGCCGATGACGCGGTCGCCTTCCTTGATGGCTTGAATGCGGCGAATATCCAGGCGAATCGAGGCGTAGAACTTCAGCGCGCGGCCGCCGGTCGTGGTTTCCGGATTGCCGAACATCACGCCGATTTTTTCGCGGATCTGGTTGATGAAGATGAGGCAGGTGCGCGACTTGGAGACGATGGCGGTGAGCTTGCGCAGCGCTTGCGACATCAGGCGCGCTTGCAGGCCCATTTGCGGGTCGCCCATGTCGCCCTCGAGCTCGGCTTTGGGGACGAGCGCGGCAACGGAGTCGACCACGACGATATCGACGGCATTGGAGCGGATCAGCTCTTGCGCGATCTCGAGCGCTTGTTCGCCATTATCGGGCTGCGAGACAAGAAGATTGTCCACATCCACGCCAAGTTTGCGGGCATAAATGGGATCCAGAGCGTGCTCCGCGTCGATGAACGCAGCCGTGCCACCCAGCTTTTGCGCTTCGGCGATGACGTGCAGCGTCATGGTGGTCTTTCCGCCGGATTCCGGGCCGTAGACCTCGACCACGCGTCCCCGCGGGAAGCCGCCTACACCGAGGGCGGCATCGAGCGAAAGGCATCCGGTGGGGATTACGCTTACGGGCACCAGTACATCGCGGCTGCCCAGGCGCATGATGGAGCCCTTGCCGTAGGACTTTTCGATTACCGCTATCGCTGTTTCCAACTGTTTTGTCTTATCGTCTGCCATTTCACACCTCGGTGGAGGAAAGTAGGGAACCCTTGCTGCACGACCGGAAGGCACGGCTCGACGCCGGGAAAGCGCCAAGCTGTTGGCCAATTACATAATGGAAGCAGTAGATTACCATTTCGTTTATGCCGCTGCCAGGCTTTTCTGGGGCGACCTCATCGCTGCGCTCAGGATGACAGGTTTCCGTTTTGGAGCAAGAGGCCATGCCAAGCACCTGTTGAAATCGCCGGGGAGGAAAGTAGCACGGGGGCGAACAAAAAGCAAACACTATTTATAGCTATAAGTACGGGCCAGCGCACGGGGACTAACTAGGGTAGATGTAGAACCCGCGGGATGATTTGCGGCCCAGCCAGCCGGCCGAGACGTATTTCCTTAACAAGGGACAGGCGCGGTATTTGGGGTCGCCCAAGCCTTCATGGAGGACGTGCATGATGTCGACGCAGACATCGAGGCCAATGAAGTCGGCCAGTTCCAGCGGGCCCATCGGATGGTTCATGCCGGTTTTCATTACCGCATCGACCGCTTCAGGCGTGGCCACGCCTTCCATTACGCAGTAGGCGGCTTCATTGATTAGCGGCATAAGCACGCGGTTGGAGACGAATCCGGGCGCATCGTTTACCGCGACAGGCTTCTTGCCCAGACGCTCGGCGAGTTGCATCGTTGTGGTGAAGGTAGCCTCACTCGTTTGCAACGCGCGGATGACTTCGACCAACACCATCACCGGCACCGGATTCATGAAATGCATACCCACAAAGCGGTCGGGACGCTTGGTAAGCGCGGCCAGCGTAGTGATCGCAATGGACGAGGTATTGCTGGCGATGATCACATCCTGACGAAGGAGATGGTCAGCCTCGGTGAGGACCTGCCGTTTCAGTTCGAGCTTTTCCGGCACGGCTTCCACGACGAAGTCGGCATTGGCGATGGTGGACATTTCCGTCACGGGAACGAGGCGTTCGAGCACGACCCGCTTCTCCGTTTCCGCCAACTTGCCTTTTTTGACTTCCCGATCGAGATTTTTTGCAATCGTATCCAGCGCGCGATCGAGATACCGCTGCTCGACATCGCGTAGCAACACCTTGTACCCGGCGCGCACGAATACGTGCGCGATGCCGTTCCCCATGGTGCCAGCGCCTAGCACCGCGACGGTTCTGATGGAATCGATCGACAAGATGACGCCTCTCGCAAGCGGAGTAGAGGATGCACGGGACGCGGATGCAGGTCAAGCGGCGAGGCGGAATGGGGCTACTGCGGTGGAACGCCTTCGGTGATTTCGCGAACGATTTCGCGTGCGCGCGTAGCGCTCGACGGCGGAACATAGATAACTGTGAGGGCGCTTTCGTTTACCGTGCGAATCGGGATCTCATTTTCCCGCAAGGCGGTGGTCAGGAAGTCGGCAATCCGCGCGTCGTCTCCGGCCCAAACCGATACCATGGCTCTCTCATCGGCGCCTTCGCTTGGCTGCTCTTCAGCCGTCGCTTGTTCGTTATTCGGCGCTTCGTCTTGCTCGGGAAGTTCCACGTCGGCGAGTTCGCCCTCGCTAAGCAGCCGCTCTAGAATCTCCTTCGCCTTCGGGAGGTCAGCACGGTGCACCACGACCTCGAAACCGAAGCGCGGCTTCCATTCGATGGGCAGAGGGTCCGGCTCGTTTTCTTCTTCCCCGATGGGCTTGTCTGCGTAGGAAATCTCTGACAGATCCAGCTCCTGCAGCAAAGCATCGTGCAGGGCGGGGTTTTCGCCGCTCCACAGCACGACGTATGAACTTTCAGGCGCAGGTTTAGTCGACACCGGTTCCTCCATGAGGAAGCGGAGGGCGGGGAATCGAGACTCGGCCAGCTTACCATACAGATGGACAGTGGTTTGCGTCCCTGGGGCGAGGCGAAAGGGCAAGCTTTCGGGCTGCGGGCGCCCGGCGCCCTCGATGCGTCTTTTTGGCCGGCTCGAACGTATACAGCTTAGAATGAGCGCGACATTGTCATTGCCGACGCTGCTGGCTGCGCCGGCTTCTCTGCTGTTCTCGAACTTGATGGCGGACGACACGAAGTCCCTGGCCCTCGGGCTGAGACGCCGCGACCCGGAACTGCTCGACCGTTTGATCGAGCAGTATCAATACCGGCTGTTCCGTTATTTGCTGTACATCACCGGAAATCGCGAGCGCGCCGAGGATTTTTTTCAGGAGACCTGGATTCGCGTGCTGGAACGCGGCCACCAGTACGACGGCAAGTCCAAATTCGAGGCCTGGCTTTTCTCCATCGCGCGGCACCTGGTGATCGACTGGCAGCGGCAAAGGAGAGTGCAAAGCTTGGATGCCTTGACCAATCCGGATGAAGGCGCGCCCATGGAATTCGCCGGCGATGATCCCTCGCCGCTGCATTTGGTGCTCACCCAGGAATCCGAGGGCACGGTGCACGCTTCACTTGAAAAATTGCCGGCAATTTATCGCGAGGTGCTGTTGCTGCGTTTTCAGGAGGAGCTTGGGTTGGCGGAGATCGCGACGGTGCTGAGCGCACCCATATCAACCGTCAAGTCGCGCTTATACCGCGGACTCGAGGATTTGCGCGTGCTGCTGGCTGGAGAACTAGCATGAGCCGAGAATTGCACGCCCGAGCCGAGCGGCTGATCGCGCAGGAACGCGTGGAAGGAATTTCCGCGGCGGATCAGCAGTGGCTACGGCTGCATCTTTCGGAGTGCGCGAGTTGCGTGGCACGCGCCGCTGCGACGGAGCAGGCCATTCGTGCACTGCGCGGATTGAGCGTTGCGTTGCCGCCGACGCTGGCTAGCCGCACGCAATTCCGCGTCCGCCTGCGCGCCGAGCAGCTTCGCAGCGAGCCGCGCTGGCGCATGGTCTGGGCAGCTTGCGGGGTTTCCTGGGCGTTTGGAGCAGCGACGGCGCCGTACGTCTGGCGCGGGCTCGAATGGGCCGGCCACCGACTTGGCGTGCCGAACGTCGTCTGGGAACTCGGGTTTGGTCTTTGGTGGGCGCTGCCTGCCGCAGTCGTCGCTCTTATTTTGTTGATGACCGACGCGGGGCGCGGCAGACAGTCCGATTGGAACCGGCAAGAGAACTAAGCGAGCGCGTCGAAGAGGAAATCGATGACCGAAGATCCACAAGGCATAAAGGGTTCGTTGAACGAAAGGATGCGCTTGATTCGTTTTCGCCGGAAGAAAGAGAAACTCCGCTTCTGGCAAGAGTTTAAGCTCGTGCCGCGCTGGCTCATCTGGACGACGGTGGTGCTCTTCCTCATTGCGCAAGTCATCGGTCAGATCGTTCTCCATTTCCAACTCGCGAATCATGAGCGCGTCTTTGGACCGGAACTGGACAATGATCCCGGAGCGGCTGGAGCGGCGCTCGTGGGCATTATCACCGCCGGGTTCCTGGTATGCGCCATCGTCATCTTCATGGTGGGCTACGTCAATCAAGACGCCAAACGTCGCGGGATGAACTCCACGCTTTGGACGTTCCTGGTGCTCGTGCTGATGCCCGGCTATTTCATCCTGGGCTTCATCATCTATTTCCTTATGCGCGAGCCGCTGCCGTACAACTGTCCGCAGTGCGGCACAACGGTCGGTGCGCGCTTTAACTTTTGTCCCAACTGCAAATGCAACCTGCACCCGTCCTGCCCGAGCTGCAAGCGCGAGGTGGCGGAAGCGGATAAGTTTTGCGCTTACTGCGGAACTGATTTGGAACCGGCGGTGAAAACGCTCGAATCCAGAGAACTGCCTAGCGTGCCAGGGTGAGCCATGCAGCCAGCGCTGCAAGCTTTTCGTCCTGGCTCCAGGGCGGACCGAGAGCTTCGCCGAGCGCAGCGACGCGGCGCTTGAGCGCGGCGGGTTGAGCGCCAAGAAGCTTCGATGCCGCGGCGAAGAGCTCCTTCTCCCTGATGCATTCAATCCGCAAATCGCAAGCAGCGCACGCCGCGCGCAGGCTATCGCGAAACAGCTCGCCATCAGCAGTGTGAATCAACGCGTGTGAAGAGAGGATTTTATCTAATCCAGGAAGCGCGCGGCCAGAGGCCAAGAGAAGAGCGCTGCGCACGATTTTGAAATTGCCCTCCGCGAGATCAGACTGCAAAGAGCGTAAGGAAGTCACCGCCAACCGCTTTGCCTCCGATTGAACATTGCGAATGAATTTTACTGCGTCCTCGTGCGGCATTTTTTTCGCCGTGTGGTAAGGCTGGCGGTAGGCGTAGGTAAAGATTTTGACCAGTTGAATTTTTCTGCGATCGACAACATCGGGCGAGTCCACCGGTCCGCAGAGAACGACGGCCGCGGCCCAGCCGGAATGGACGCGAAAGCCTACGGCGGCGGTCTGCACAGCACGCTCCCAACTATTCAGGCAGGCGGCGACGCCTCGCGAACTTCACGAATGATTTCACGTGCGCGCTTTTCGTCTGGCGGCATCACGCTGAGACGCATGACACCGGGTGGCTTTCCGTCGGGGCGCACGCCGATTCCATTTTCCCGCAAACAGTCTTGAAGCAGTTGAGCGAGCGCGGCATCGTCCCCGCTCCAAACTTCCCGGGTCGCCGCTGCAGTTCCCCACTCGTGTTTGAGCGGAGGTTGGTCTTCAAATGGTTCATCAGCGAGCGCCAAAGCCGAGGCTTCCATCGAGACAAATGGAGAGGAATCGTGGATGCGGGCAAGAAGTTCCTTTGCTTTGATGGCGTCGGAGGCGAATGTGCGGACGACATATTTCGGCCTCGGCATACCCAGCTCGAACACCAAATGATCGTTGGTAGCCTGGACATGGTGGCGGATGCCAGCCTCGCGCAAAGTGTGAATTACGTCGCTGACGGCGCCCGGATCGCCGCCACGCCAGACCAGTTCGATGCGCTCGTTACGCTGCCGCTCGTTGAGCGGCAGACCGCGCATTTCTTCAGAGACCAGCTCGACGCCGCAAACCGTGCAGTGAGCATACACGCTGGAATATGCGGCGTCGCACAGCGGACAGTACTTCATTACGGAGTGCTCCTGCGTGGATGAAGTCAACACTACTTCTGGCCGGTCGCGTTCCTCGATGATTAAAGTAGCTTTGCAAAAGGGACAGGCTGCCAGGAAAGGGGAGCATTGTTGAGCGCACGAATAACACGTTTCGAGCGAATCGTTAATAACACCGGCGGATCGAATCCCATCATGAGCGATACCAAGGGCTCGATCGAAATCTTGGGAGAGAATATGAATCTGAGATTCCGGACGACCCAGTCCAGCAATTCCTGCGGGCCTTTCTTCGACCAGGGCGGGGATTTCCATATCCTGTAACGCGCCTGTGACAATCTCAAATTCCGTCTCGTCCCTCCCCTTCCACAGGAGGCGCGATGGATTGGACAACGCTTCTTTTGAATTCAAGGAATGTACCAAGGGCGCGTGACACGTGGCGCAAGTTTCGATACCGTCCCGATACTCCGCGCGGCACAGAACACAGTACTTCACAATAATCCTCCACGTGGCGGAATGGCGGAATGATACCCCAATCCTCACCGGCCTTGTTTTCCGGAGGTTTCTGTCGGCGGCGCCCTAGCTCAATAGCGTTCGACGGCCAGCGCTACGGCGTTGCCGCCGCCGAGGCAGAGGGCCGCGATGCCGCGGTGGAGGTTGCGGCGCTGCAATTCGTATAGCAGCGTCACCAGGATGCGCGCACCGCTTGCGCCGATAGGATGCCCGAGGGCGACTGCGCCTCCGTTTACGTTGACTTTCTCGGGATTCAGTTTGAGCTGTCGCGTTACCGCGATCGCAGCTACCGCGAATGCCTCGTTTAGTTCGACCAGGTCCACATCTTTGTCGCGGTCCCAGCCGGTTTTCGCCAGCAACTTTTCCACGGCTTCGACGGGCGCCATCATCACCCATTTCGGTTCCACGCCGCTGACGGCTTGTGCCACGATGCGCGCAATCGGCTGCTTGCCGAGCCGTTGCGCGTTGCGCTCGCTGGTGACGACCACTGCGGCGCCACCGTCGTTGGTGCCGGGAGCATTCCCCGCGGTCACCGTGCCGTCCTTCTTGAACGCCGGCTTAAGCTTGGCCAAAGCTTCCATGCTCGTATCTTCGCGAGGCGATTCGTCGTATTTAATCACCACGGGATCGCCCTTTTTCTGCGGAACCTCGATGGGCAGGATCTGCGCCTCGAAAAAGCAGGACTTGCGAGCACGCACCGCCTTTTGATGACTCTCGACCGAGAAGCGATCCTGCTCTTCTCGCGTGATTCCGTATTTCTCGGCAACGAGTTCGCCGGTCATGCCCATGTGAAAGTCTTCGTAGGCGTCCCAAAGCCCGTCGTGAATCATGGAGTCAACGAGCTTGCCATCGCCGAGGCGGTACCCCGTGCGCGCTTGCGGAAGCAGGTATGGGCAATTGGACATCGACTCCATGCCGCCCGCTACAACGATTTCGGATTCACCGAGCTGCACGGCCTGGGCAGCCAGCGCGACCGCTTTCAATCCCGAGCCGCAAACTTTGTTGATGGTCATTGCGGCGACGCGCGGATCGCAGCCACCCTTCAGCGCAGCCTGACGAGCGGGATTTTGCCCAAGTCCTGCTTGCACCACGTTGCCGAGGATGGCTTCGTCAACTTGCTTCGCATCCAGCCCAGATCGGCGGATCGCCTCGGCGACAGCTTTCGCGCCGAGGTCGACTGCGGAAAAGCTTGAGAGGCCGCCTTGAAATTTGCCGATGGGAGTGCGGACAGCAGAGAGTATGACCGGTGTTTCCATGACACGCCTCCGAACCAAGTAACAGTATATCGGATGCGAAAGGGCCAAGCCTGGCTACGAAAAAGCGAGGGGGGCACGACTTGGTCGTGCCCCCCTGAACGTGCAGGAACGAGAGTCCTAGTTCGCGGCCCCGGCGGCGGTCGCCTGGTTTTCATCGGCGCTCGGTCCGTAAAGACCGGGCACCGCCACATCCAGCAGACGGAAGTACACGCCGAGCTGCGCGCGATGGTGGATGAGGTGGTTCATCACGACGCCGCGGAGCACCGCCACGCGCGGCATAGCAAAGATCTCCTGCCCGCCAGCGAGCAGCTTCCACGTCTTCATCATCTCCTGATCGCTCACTGACGCCAGCGCGGAGCGTGCCGCCGCCGATTCCTTATCGAACGCAGCCAGCAGATCTTTGCGATTTTCGATTTTCGGAGGTTGGTACTCGGACTTGCCGCTCACCGGAGCATAGTCGAATTCTTCGGTGTTGACGGTCATTGTCGTCCAGCCGGGAAGCAGAGCGATGTGCGCGGCGAGCCATCCGACGGTGCCGGACTTCTCGTGCGGCTTCCAGTTCCATTTGTCGTCCGGAACCCGTTCGAGAATCTTGCGAGTGTTTTGCATTTCCTGGTCGAATTCACCGAGCATCGATTGGCCGATGGTCATGGGTTACCTCTCTGAGGGAGATTAGTCTTGCGGTTGTTAGCGCGCTCGAAAGCTTAGGCGAAGAAAAGGCGAATTGTCAAGTGAATTCTTGTACATAATGACCGGGCCCTGACCGCACCAACCTTTTCGCCGGTTGACATCCTTGCGCCCGGGCACAGAATAGCCCCATGGCCCACCAATTCACAACCTCCTATACGAAGGACGCCCGCGATCTACTCCGTTATTACAAGCGTTTAGGTGATCGAGCTATTGAGCAATGTCCTGACGAAGGGCTCGTTACCATCATCGACTCTGAAGCAAATTCCATCGCAATTATCGTCAAGCACATGGCCGGCAACATGCGCTCACGCTGGACGGACTTTCTGACCACGGATGGCGAAAAGCCGGACCGCCTCCGCGACTCGGAATTTGAGACACCGCCGCAAACACGCGCTGGCCTGGTTGCGCTGTGGGAAGCCGGCTGGAAGATTTGTTTGGACGCACTGGACCAACTAACCGACGATGATTTGACGCGCACAATCACGATTCGCACCGAGCCGCATTCCGTGATGCAGGCCATCAACCGGCAAGTAGGGCATTACGCGCATCATGTGGGCCAGATTGTGTTTCTCGCCAAACATTTCGCGGGGACAAATTGGCAAACTTTGAGCGTGCCCAAGAAAAAATCGGAAGATTTCAACCGTCGCGTCGCGGCTGGTGAGGCTTCGCAACGCTAATCACTTGCGTGACCGCCGTGACGACCGAATACCATCAAAGCTAAGCGCTCGTAAGGCTTCTCACCGTTGTACTCCTCGCCGAAGCCAGTTTCGGTTCGCCTGCACCTGGCTCGCGACGACATCATTTCGATGGAACGATATATGCCTGGCTAAACGCGATAGTCTGCGCCTCGACGGTATTTAGTACAGTTGTTCGTTTTTGCCCTTCTGACCGGTAGTAATGCGCTGCATCCTCTCGCAAGATAAATTGGGCATCAATCCGCGCGGTGATCGTGGCTGTGATTATCTGCTTCCCAGTCTACTTAATAAGCCGAGTGCGGTTCGGGCGGAGTTAGGCCTTCCACGTTCCCCGAAACCCATCAATTGTAATCGGATCGAAATACCACGCTTCATAACCCTAGCGTTTGTCACACTTCCGAATTCGGTGGGGCTAAGTCTTTTGTTTAGTGCAGATCCGAAAAAGGGGGGAGGGGGGTACTCGACGGTAGATACTATCGCGTGCTGTCGCGGAGCAGAACCGCGTCCGATTCTACATGCCCGCGTTCCAACGCGATCTTGCTCCCATCCGGGGAAAACCTGAATCGCGCGATTCGCTCAGAGGTGAAATGCGTGAGTTGCCGAGGGGCAGAGCTATCGAGAGGTTGCTCCCAAAGGTTATCGACGCCCTTTTCTCGCACCACATATACGACGGCTTTCGGGTCTGGAGCGAAGGC
>WNFT01005042.1_pt1 | contig 21289 bp, 18 predicted proteins | sample 5400191 | NCBI WGS metagenome assembly WNFT01 (sample SAMN13153359, study PRJNA577476) | soil metagenome | isolation source: 80 cm saprolite under Madrone tree | place: USA:California | collected 2016-06-14 | reverse complement strand
GATCCCAAGGTTCCCCCTCGGGAACGCAAGCGCTTAAGCAATGCGATTGGAGAAATTCTCGAGAAGTCGCCGCACCTGCGGTTAACCGATGCGCGACGCGTGTATTCGGCCGTAGCACGGACGATTGAAACGCCGAGGAGCGTTGATGATATTCGGAGCGCTGTGCGGCGCGCACAGCGGGAGGGTGTGCCGGTCTGCATGATGGGAACCGGCCACAACCTGGGCGGGCATGCCTTTGTCGACGGCGCGATGGTTCTGGACATGCGGCAATTCAACCGTGTGCTTTCCATCGACGCGGAGCGGAAGCGCGTCACGGCGGAAAGCGGAATTACGTGGGACAAAATCCAAGAGGCAGTAAATCCAGCGCGCCTGGCGTTAAAGGCCATGCAGTCTGACAACATTTTTACCGTGGGAGGTTCGCTCGCGGCGAATGCTCATGGGCGCGACGTACGGTTCCCTACCCTGGTCGACAGCGTGATTGGATTCCGAATCCTGTTGGCCGATGGATCGGTGGAGTCCGTGAGCAAAACGGAGAATCCGGACTTGTTCCGGAACGCCATCGGCGGGTATGGGCTGTTCGGGATAATCCTCGATGTGGAGCTGGAGTTGGTAGAGGATTGTGTATACGAACAAAGTTCCGCGGTCATTCCTTTGAGCAGCTTGGTTGAATATTTTAAGAGAGATGTGCGCGAAAATCCGCTGACCGAGCTTTTTCTGGCGAGGCCGTCTATTTCGCTCGCAAGTTTTCTGGACGACACGATTGTCACTGTGTGGCGAAGAACGGACCGAACTCGCAAACGGATTTTCCAATTGGACCATGAGCGCCACGTGGCGCGGGACCGTTTCTTGTTTGGATTGTCACGGAGCCACGAATGGGGGAAGTCGCTCCGGTGGCAGGCAGAAAAATACATCGCCGCCGGCGAATCGCGGAAAACCATCGTGTCCAGAAACAATGCCATGCGGCCGCCAGTATCAGCGGTAAAAATGCTGGAGCATAATTCGGTGAAAGATGCGGATGTGATACAGGAATTCTTTATTCCATTTCCCGGTTTTATGACTTTCATGGAGGGCATGCGGCAGATCGTGCGGCAAGATGGCACCAATCTTCTCGGCGTGACGCTGCGGTACGTGAAAGCCGGCAGCGAGACGGCTCTTTCGTATGCGCCAACGAGAGACGCGTTTGCGGTGATATTTTATTTTAATGAACTCTGCTCGGCGGAGGGCCGCGCCAGGGGAGATGAACTGATCAGACGACTAAATCGCCTGGCCCTGCACAACGAAGGAACATTTTATCTGACCTACGTACGAGAGCTCGACAGAGATACTTTAAGGCAAGCTTATCCTGGGATTGACGCCTTCTTTCAGAAGAAGCACGCCGTCGACCCGGAGAGTCGCTTCACCAGCAGGTTCTTTGAAACGTATGGGAAGCGGGAGTTGACAAGTGCAGCCGCAAGCGGAGGGTAAAAAGTAGCGCGAGGCGCTGACGTAGCCGTAGCCCTCGACCATGCGAGGCTAGGCTCAAGAACGCCTCGGAAAAGCGGACGCTGACGCGGCCGTGTTACACTCAGCGTTCGCGTCATGCGCATCCTGGACCGGTATATCGTCCGCGAAGTTTTCCGCCACGCATTCCTCGGACTTATCGTCTTCACTTTTGTATTTTTTGTGCCGCAACTGGTGCGGCTGATGGAGCTTTTTGTGCGCCACAGTGGTTCTGGCGTGCAAGTTCTGACGCTCTTTCTCTGCATCTTCCCCGCTGTGTTTGTGTTCACCGTGCCGATGGCCACGCTGATCGGCGTGCTGCTGGGACTTGGCCGCATGTCGGCGGATAGCGAAATCATCGCGCTAACGGCGCTGGGCATCGGCCGCCGCCGGATCCTGTTGCCGGTGGGCGTGTTGGCCCTCACCGGCGCGGTTGTGACGCTGACAATGACGACCTGGCTTGGACCGCTGGCTCTGCGGACGTTTCGTTCGCTACAAGCTGACTTGATCACTTCACAGATCTCCTTCCAGCTACAGCCGCGTGTATTTGATGAGCGCTTTCCGCGCATGGTTCTTTACGTCAACGACGTATCGGGGTCGGGCACGCAATGGCACGGCGTATTCCTGGCGCAGACGGGCGGAGAGGGCGGTTCACAGGTGACCTTGGCCGAGAAGGCGATAGTTATTGCCGAGCCGAAACAAGGTAAGTTGGAGCTGCATCTGCAAGGCGGCACGACGCACGAATTTTCGCGTGAAGACGCGGACCACTACTCTGTTACGGCATTTGGACAGAGCGACTGGCCGATCGAGTTTAGCGGTCTGACCGCAGCTGCACCGCGCCAGCTCAACAATCCCGAGCGCTCGGTAAGTGAGCTTTGGAATGATAACGGTCCGGGCTGGCGCGAAGCTCGCGTGGAGTTTCACCGCCGGTTTGCATTTCCGATTGCGTGCTTTGCCTTTGCGCTAATCGCGGTTCCGCTCGGGGCGCAACCGCGGCGCGGTGGCCGGGCTGCAGGCGCGCTTCTTGCGGTCATCCTGATCGCTTCCTATTACTTACTGACGGTGATGGGGGCAAATTTTGCCAGACAAGGTACCTTGACGCCGGGGGTGGGAGCCTGGGCTGCCAACGCTATAGTCTTCGTGCTTGGGCTCGTACTGCTGCCGCGGATGGGGCAATTCCGTGGCGAGAACCGCTGGCTCCGCCCCATCAATTATCTGAAATCAAGAAAACGCCTCTTGCGCCGGCGAAGAGCGCAAGCGCGCGCCAAAACCGCCACGGCAAATGGTGTGAATGGCGAGCACCTTCCGCAAGAAGTCTTGTCCCGTTCCAGCGGAAGCTTTCCGCAATTGATCGACATTTATGTCTTGCGGCGGTTCCTTTACTATTTCGTGCTCTTAATGGGTGCGTTCGTTTTCCTGTTCGAGACATTTACTTTTTTTGAGCTCCTCGATGACATTGCCCGCCATCGAGTTCCCTTTCTCATCGTGGTCGATTATTTTCGCTATCTTGCGCCCTACCTCCTCTATCAGCTTGCGCCGCTGGGTGCGCTGGTAGCCGTTCTGGTGACGCTGGGAATCATGAGCAAAAACAATGAAATCGTAGCCATCAAAGCCAGCGGGATTAGCATGTACCGGCTGGCGATGCCCCTGCTTCTTGCAGGGCTGACGCTGGCCGTAACTATGATCGTGCTTGACGACACATATCTGCCTTACGCCAACCAGCGGCAGGACGCGCTTCATAACTTGATTAAAGGACGTCCGCCGCAGACCTATACCCACCCGCAGCGCTGGATTTTTGGGGAAAGCTCAAAGATTTATAATTACGACCTGTTCGAACCGACACAAAACCTTTTTGGCGGACTCACGGTGCTGGAGATCGATCCGGTAACGTTTCAGGTGCGTCGGCGCGTCTTTGCCTCGCGCGCGCGATGGTCGGAGACGCAAAAGGTCTGGGTTCTCGAAGGGAGTTGGGTGAGAGATTTTGCCGAGGGCGCGATTGTCCGATACGAGCATTTGCCTCCGGTTGCTTCGTTGCCGGAACTCACGGAACCGCCTAGTTACTTCAACCGCGAAGTCCGGCAGGCGTTTCAGATGAGCTGGCGGGAGTTACGGAGTTACATTGATGGATTGCAGCGCGCGGGCTTCGACGTGTCGACGCTGACCGTGCAATGGCATGAAAAAATCGCCTTCCCATTGCTCGCTCCCGTAAGCATGCTCCTGGCGATCCCGTTCGCATTTCTGGTGGGGACGCGCGGCGCGGTGGGAGGGGTGGCGCTGGGGTTGGGATTTGGGGTCGCCTACTTGTCGCTGGCAAGACTCCTGGAAGCTATGGGGGGAGTCGGGCAGCTTCCCCCGTTTCTGGCAGGGTGGTCGCCGGATATTATTTTCTTTTTCCTGGGGCTGTACTTTTTTTTCAAAATGCCGACGTGAGGCAACCCGCCAGCCCTGCATGGCGCTCAGTCGTGGAGGTGAATCTTGACGAAACGCGGAAAATAGGCGGACATGTCCTTGGTGAGCCGTTCTTCCGCAGCGTTGGCAGCATAAGTCGCAATTAAATCTGCGCCGATGAGTTCAGGGTGAGCTTTACCCGCATAAACAAAGGCGCCGGGTTCATCCGATTCTGGCGGACGATAAGTCCTCTCCAACTGCGACCACGGTCCCACGAGACGGTTGGACCAGCGAAGGCTGATGTCACTGTCGCCAAACCCCACGCTCTGCACCTCGACATATCGACGCTTGCCGCGATCCAGATGAACGCTGAACTCCGTGGATCCGGCTGTGAACACAGGCGTCGGCGTTCGGTCCATTTTTTTCTGCGCGACCCACCCGCGGTCGGACCCGCACCGCCATTCGAAAGCAGAAAGGTTCCCCGCGGTCGCCGAGCTCACGGGTAGGCGGAGCAGATAAGCATGGTGTCGCGGTTCATAGAAACCATAGACGTAAACGTAGTCACCTTCGATGAGTGCGGCGACTCCTACCGTAACATTTCAGGTGTTGACCGGAGGCTGGATTCTCCGAATGGCCCAATGGAGTGGGTCTTGCGCGAGATTGGAGACGAGAAACGCGGTCCACCCAACTCCGCGAAATCCCAGAGATTTAGGTGTGTCGTCCGGGCCGGTAACAACAGCAGATGGTCTCCCAGCCTCACCCCGTGCATGGGCCAGAGCCAGTTTCCGCCTTGCTCTTGAAAGAAGGATTCGGGCTGGCCGCGGCGTGTTCGCCAGTAGTACTTCATGGAAGCACGCGATGGATCGTAGCCGGTCTGAATAGCTAGCGTGTTCCGAAGCATACGGCTCTCTTTGCGCTGCTGCCCCGGTTTGCGGACCACGAACGAATCGCCAAACAGCCAGAGCACTTGGTTATCTCCCAGATCTATGGAGAAGGCTCCGTCCCCGCCGAGCCACAGTGGGTCGGTTCGAAACAGCCGGTCTGCTTCAGGCCACGCCATGGCCGTCTGCGCCGCGCAGAAGAATGGGACTAAGGCAATTACCGTCAAGCCAGCAAGAATGGATCGAAGGCGATATTCTTTCGATAGCGTTTTGAGACCACCGACTCTGAATTCTGAGTGAGAGCAGAAATGTCTGCGCCGGCGACTTCAAGTATTACTTTCGATTGCGTTACGGCAAATTTCTTTCGCTACTTTTTCTTCTTTTTGTGCGCTTCCCTTTCTTCAACTATTACTTGAGCTGCAGCCAGGCGCGCAATGGGAACGCGGAACGGCGAAGCGCTGACGTAGTCCATGCCGACTTGATGACAGAACTTTACGCTGTCCGCGTCGCCGCCGTGTTCGCCGCAGATGCCAATCTTGAGTTTGGGACGAGTTTTGCGGCCCTGCTCGATGCCCCAGCGCATCAGCATGCCAACGCCCTTGATATCGAGCGATTGGAAAGGATCAGCAGTAAAAACGCCCGCTTTCTTCTCGTCAACGTAGTCCGGCAGGAAGCGGCCGGCGTCATCGCGGGAGAGCCCCATCGTGGTTTGCGTCAGGTCGTTAGTACCAAAGGAGAAGAACTCCGCTACTTCGGCAATCTCGCCTGCCAACAATGCCGCCCGCGGCAACTCGATCATTGTGCCCACCAGATAATTCAGCTTCACGCCGGCCTTCTTGATCAGGTCTTCCGCAACGCGGCGCGTAGCCTGTTCGAGAATGGTGAGTTCCTTACGGTCCAGAGTGAGCGGGTGCATGATCTCAGGTAAAACTTTAATTCCTGATTTTTGGCATTCGATGACCGCTTCGATGATGGCGCGTACTTGCATCTCGAGGATTTCGGGATAAGTGATGGCCAGGCGGCAGCCACGATGACCGAGCATGGGATTGGCTTCGTGCAATTGCTCCACGCGACGGGCGACGACCTCGACATCGATCTTCAAATCACGCGCGAGCTCTTCTTGCTTGGCGCGCTCGTGGGGGACGAACTCGTGGAGCGGCGGGTCAATCAGCCGGATGGTGACCGGGAAGCCGTCCATGGCTTTGAAGATGCCGACAAAATCGCGACGCTGGAACGGCAGCAGTTTGTCGAGTGCCTTGACCCGTGCTTCCCTGTTGTCGGCCAGGATCATTTCCTGGATAGCTCTCTGACGCTCGTGACTTCTCTCCGGCTGCTCGAAGTCCGTGAAGAACATGTGCTCCGTGCGACAAAGGCCGATCCCTTCTGCGCCGAACTCAATGGCCTTGCGCGCATCTTGCGGAGTGTCAACGTTCGTACGGACGCGCAGGCGACGGGTTTCATCGGCCCACTTCATGAGCGTTTCGTAGGACCTGGGAAGCTGGGGCACCACTAGAGGCATTGCTTCGGTGTAAACCACGCCTTCGCCGCCATCGAGGGTGATCCAGTCCCCTTCCTTCACGACCTTGCCGTTCGTGGACATCGCCAGCGCTTTGTAGTCGATGTCCAGTTTTTCCGCACCGACCACGCAGCACTTGCCCCATCCGCGGGCGACGACTGCGGCGTGGCTGGTCTTGCCGCCGGTCGCCGTCAAAATGCCCTGCGCCACGGCCATGCCGCCAACGTCTTCGGGGCTAGTCTCGCGGCGGACCAGAATCACTTTCTCGCCCCGCTCGGCCCACTCTTCCGCTTTCTGCGCTGAGAAGACGACTCTCCCGACCGCCGCGCCGGGAACCGCGTTGATACCAGTCGCCAGGACTTTCGACGCCAGAGACTTCCTGTCGACTTTGACATCGATCACTGGATAGAAGAGGCGCTCGATGTCTTCCGGCTTGATGCGCAAGATAGCTTCTTCCTTGGAGATGAGTTTTTCGCTGGCCATATCAACCGCGATGCGGAACGCCGCGGCAGGTGTGCGCTTCCCGGTGCGCGTCTGCAGCATATAAAGCTTGCCGTCTTCGACGGTGAACTCCATGTCCTGCATGTCGCGATAGTGCTTCTCAAGTTTTAGTCGAACTTTCTCGAGCTGCCCGTAAACCTTGGGCATGGTCTTTTGCATTTCGCGCAGAGGCATGGGGGTGCGAATGCCAGCCACCACGTCTTCGCCCTGAGCGTTCACGAGATAGTCGCCGTAGAAAATCCTCTCGCCCGAACTCGGGTCGCGCGTAAAGCAAACTCCCGTGCCGGAAGTGTCGCCGGTGTTCCCGAAGACCATTTGCACGACGTTGACCGCGGTGCCGAGGAGGCCGGTGATTTTCTCAACGCGACGGTAGGTCACCGCCTTCTCCGCCATCCATGAACCGAAGACCGCGCCAATCGCTCCCCAAAGTTGATCAATGGGGTCGTCCGGAAAATCCTTCCCGGATTCCTTGCGGAAGTAGGCAAGTAGGCTTTGTATTCCGCCACCAATTCTTTCCAGCCACTGGCGGGCACAGCGGTATCTTCCTTGACACCCAGCCGGTCTTTCAGTGCGCGCAGGCGATGCTCGAGATCCTCCTTCGACATGCCCATAACGACAGTCGAATACATTTGCACGAAGCGACGGTAAGCGTCATAAGCGAAACGCTCATTCCTGGTTGTGGAGGCGAGGCTCGCGACAGAGCGATCGTTCAAGCCGAGATTGAGAATCGTTTCCATCATTCCGGGCATGGAGCGGGCGGAGCCGGAACGGACACTGACCAGGAGTGGATTTTTCGGGTCGCCAAGTTGCTTCTTCGTTGCGCGCTCAAGCTTTGCGACGTTATCGGCAACTTGCTTCTTCATCTCTGGGGGATACTTCTTGCCGTTCTTGTAAAAATAATCGCAGGCTTCCGTGGAAATGGTGAAACCTGCAGGCACCGGCAACCCGATCTTGGTCATCTCGGCGAGACCTGCGCCCTTGCCACCGAGCAGATCGCGCCAGGTTCCATCACCTTCCGCTTTGCCGGCACCGAAAAAATACACCCATTTTTTCACTGTACGCCTCGCTTGCCTTTTTTTGGATTGTGGAACGCTTACTGCTTTCGCCATTCCGCAGCGACGGCCGGAAAGATTGTCGGCACGCCGACTTAAGTTTAGTTCAAGTAACACTTGACATTACTAGCGCCGCTCTTCACCGCCCAGTTCAGAAAAATCCGCCACCGTCGTGAACTCGCGGAGTAATTCCGCGAGCAAAGCAAGGCGGTTGTTTCGAACGGCTTCGTTTTCCGCCATCACCATAACGCCGTCGAAAAAATGGTCGACGGCTTTTCGCAACCCGGCAATGGTTTCCAAAGCCTCCTGATACTTCCCTGCGCGCTTTTGAGTCTGCACCTTTGACGCGGCGTCCCGAACCGCGGAGTGCAAGCTGCGTTCCGCGGGATTCTCGAACAATTCCGGATTCACATGGAGCGAATTGCCCGGCACCACATTGGCCTTTTCCAGAATCTTGCGAATGCGCTTGAAGGAGACCGCCAGCGGCTCGAAGTTCTTGGATTTGCGGATGGCTCTCAACGCAACCAGGCGCTTCTGAGCCTCCACCAGGTCATCGGCGCCGGCACGGAAAACGGCGCTGACCTCGTCGTATCCGAAGCCTTCCCTTTCGCGGAAGACAAATTTGGCGCGGTCGAGGATGAAGTCGAGGATTTGCGTTTCCTGATCCGGTGTCACGCCGCGCTTCGGCTTGTGGGTCAGTAAGGCCTTTGACGCAGCGCCGATCGCCAGGGAGAGCGATACAGGCAGCTTCTTCTCCAGAATGATCTTGACGATTCCCAACGCAGCGCGGCGCAAGGCGTAGGGATCGCTCGATCCGGTGGGAGTCACCCCCACGGCAAAACAGCCGACCACGGAATCCAGTTTATCCGCGAGCGCGACGGCGCAGCCGGTTAAATTTCTCGGGATGGGATCATCTAACCCGACGGGACGGTAGTGGTCGTAGATGGCGTCGGCGATTTCGTCGGATTCGCCTTGAGCGCGGGCGTATAGTCCCCCCACAATGCCCTGAAGCTCGGTGAACTCGCGCACCATTTCGGTCGCCAGGTCGCACTTGGCGAGTTCGGCGGCGCGATCGGCCTCCGCGACGTGGGCTAGAACCATGCCCAAGTTGAACCAGTTCTCGGCGAATCTGGCCCGGAGGACGCGCTCATGTCCGGCGCGGATTAGTCCTTTGGGGTCCTTATCGACATTGATGACTGCCAAGAAGTGCGGCGCCAGTTCCCCGTTCTTCTTTTCCGCGGCGAAATACTTCTGGTGGTCGCGCATGACCGTGACCAGAATCTCGTCTGGGAGACTCAAGAAGGCCGGATCGAAACTGCCCTGAATGACCGTGGGATATTCATTCAGATAAGCCACCAGCTTCCGAAGAGAGGCATCCTCATGAATGCGGTAGCTTCCCTTCTTGGCATGCGCCGCGAGTTCCGCCGCGATTTTTTCCTGGCGCCTGGTGGAGCGAATAATCACTCCGTTTTGCTGGAGGCGCTTCTCATAGTCCAGAAAGTTGCTGACATTAACGGCGCTCGAGCCGAGGAAACGGTGGCCACGCGTGGTGCGTCCCGCGGTGATGCCGGCGACGGAAAGTTTCAGCGGCTTGCCGTCGAGAACGGCGACGATCCAGCGGATGGGACGAATGAAGCGCGGGCCGTCCAGGCCGGTCCAGGTCATCGAGCGCGGCCAGGTGAGATCGTGCACCGTGCGGGGGAGGATGCCGATGAGGATTTGCTCAGCAGTCCTTCCCAGTTTGATCTGTTTGGCGGCCAGGTACTCGCCCTTGGGTGTCTGAACTAGATAAAGATCGCTGACATGCACACGCTGCTTCTCGGCGAAGCTCTGCGCGGCGCGTGTCGGCGCGCCGACGGAGTCGTAGGCCACGGACTTGGGCGGGCCGGTCACCTCCATCTCGACGTCCGGCTGCTTGACGCGCAGTCCGCGGACCCGACTTTCCGTGGTGAGCAGTTTCTCGATATTCGTACGGAGTTCCTCTTCCGCTTTAGGAAGCATCCCCGCCGGGATTTCTTCGCAGCCGACTTCGAACAGGAGTTCGACGCGCTTATCTGCCGCGGGCGCTTTCATGCTCGTGCCTCGCGTTGGGAGGAAGCTCCGTCAATTTGCGAAAGGTAGGCCGCGGCGGTCCGGCAAGCAATGGTTCTCACACGGGCCATGAGGGCGGCGCGCTCCGTGGTAGAGATCACGCCGCGCGCGTCCAGCAGGTTGAAGAGCTGCGAGCACTTGAGGCAATGATCGTAGGCGGCAAGCAGCGGATACCGAACGCGCCCCTTCCCTCCCGCGTCTTTGAAACCGTCGAGGAGTTCTTTGGCCTGCTTCTCGTGCAATTCGAATTCGGAGCGAATTGCGAGCTCATCGCTGCGGTCGAAGCTGTATTCGGAAAACTGCTGCTCCTCCATCAAGCGAATGTCCCCGTAGGTCTTATCGTCGGACCAGCGAAGGTCGTAGACGCTCTCCACACCCTGAAGAAACGCACAGATGCGTTCGAGTCCATATGTGAGTTCCACAGAAATGGGGTCAAGGTCAATTCCGCCGCTTTGCTGAAAGTAGGTGAACTGTGTGATCTCGAGACCGTCCAGAAGAACCTGCCAGCCGATGCCCCACGCACCTAGGGTCGGCGATTCCCAGTTGTCTTCCTCAAAGCGAATGTCGTGTTCCTTTAGGTTGATGCCGATAGCCCCCAAGCTCTTCAGGTAGATGTCCTGCACATCGACTGGAGACGACTTTAGAATTACTTGAAACTGGGAATGCTTGTACAGGCGATTGGGATTCTCGCCGTAGCGACCGTCGGCGGGCCGACGGCTGGGCTGAACGTATCCGACGCGATAAGCATGTGGCCCAAGCACGCGCAGAAAAGTTTCCGGGTGCATCGTGCCGGCGCCCACTTCCACATCATAGGGTTGTTGCAGCACGCAACCTTGCCTCACCCAAAAATGCGAGAGCTGCAAAATCAAATCCTGAAAGTTGAGACCTTTTCTTTTTTTCACAAGTTGTACTTTAGATTTCAAGTCGTCTCCAAAAGTTCGCGCGTCGTCAACCTTCGCTCCACGTGATTCTCGATCCAGGCCAGCGCTGCCTCGCGCAGTTCCTTGACGCTGGGCTGCATGGAATTCTCGTACTCGACGCGATCCAGTCGCTCGCCCGCGAAGCGCTCGGCAAGGGTTCTTGCTTCGAGGTGCAACGGCTTCATTCCGGGGCGGCGGCACTTCTCGCAAAACAGGCCAGGCTGATGCGCGTCGTAAAAAGCTGCCTTCGAGCCAAAGGGCGTGTCACAAGCGACGCAGCGGTCGAAACGCGGCAGCCAGCCGCCTAGCCTCACCGTCCAGAACACGAAGTAGCTTAGCGCTAAGGCCCAATCGCCGGTACGTTCCACCTCGCGCGTGGCCAGAAGGATCAGCCGGAACATGGGCTCAGAAACTTCATGCTCCGGCAGAATCAGCTCCGAAATCTCGCTGATCACTGCGAGCCCCGTGCTAAGGCCGTAATTGCTTTGAGCCTTATGAAAAGACTCGAGCAATTCCGCCTGCTGGATGCGCACCAGTTCGCGCGTTTCCTTCTCGACGTACCAGATCTGGACGTGAGAGAGAACCTCGAGTGTCGAGCCGTAGCGGTTGTTCAGCCGCCGCGCGCCAGCTGCTACGCCGCGTACTCGTCCCGAGGAGCGCCCGAGAAAGCTCACCAGGCGGTCCGCCTCGCCCAGGGGGAATGTCTTCAGGATGATGGCTTCCGTTTCCCGCGCAGGCATGAGCAGTCGGCGCGCCGACGCCGCGCCGGACAAACTAGAACACGGCGTCCGAAGCGTGCGCACACGCAGAGCTATTGTAATTACCACACGCGCACCCATCGCGCAATGTTTCGGTAGAAGGTTTCTCGCTAAATCAAGCGGGCACTGCTGCCAGATTTGAATTTCATGCGGTCCACTTCTACCGGATTTCCTCCGCACAAGACGCCGCAAGGCCCGCAAATGGAGGGGATTACGACGCCAAATTATTCTGTTAACTAGCGGTTTTCTCGAAGCAACATTATCGGACGCTGCGAACCGCTCATCTGCCCTTTCCATTTCCCGCGCGTTTCGCTACTCTGCTGCGGACCTCAAACTATGTTCATCCCCCTCAAGGACCTCAACCCTTCGCGCACCTACCCTTTTGTAAATATCACGCTGATTCTCGCCAACGTCGTTGCATTTCTCTACCAAGTCGGCCTTGAGGCCACGCTTCCGCGGCGCGCCTTTGACGCACTGCTCTTGTCGTATTCCACGGTCCCGGCCCGCTTTCCCGCCTTCCTTGCCGGGCACGCCAGTTTTGAGGTCTCGTTCCTGCCTTTGGTAACGAGCATGTTTCTCCATTCCGGGTTTTTGCATCTGGCCGGAAACATGCTTTTTCTGTGGATCTTCGGGGACAATGTCGAGGATTTTTTCGGACACGTCGGTTATTTCTTTTTTTATCTGGTCTGCGGGATCGGCGCGGGCCTGCTGCATGTGGTATTCAATTTCTACTCCAGCATCCCGGCGGTAGGCGCCAGCGGGGCCATCTCGGGCGTGATGGGCGCTTACATGCTCCTCTATCCGCGTGCGCGCATTCTGACCCTTGTTTTCATCTTCCCTCTGCCAGTGCCTGCGGTGGTCTTTCTGGGCTTGTGGTATGTCATGCAATTCCTTGCGGGGATCAGCACGCTAGGAGTCAAACTCACAGGAGGAGTTGCGGTGTGGGCCCACGTCGGTGGGTTCCTCTTGGGAATGTTATTGACGTCCTTAGTCAAACGACGCTAATACAATCATTAGGTCAAGTTAAAGTAATAGTTTAGATGTAAGCCCAAAGCTGAATCTCGGTTAACGTCCAAAGAGTAGAGCCAGTGTGGCGTACTCCAACGGGCAGCGTAGCGATCTAGTTCTTTTCGGTGAGCGCCTCGACGGATTTGGCGGCCAGCCAATCGCCCACTTCTACCGTGCGCTTATTACCGCCAAGGTCCGGCGTTACGTAGTGCTCGCGCAGAGCCGCCCTCACGGCGCCACGAAGGGCGACACCCTCCGGCTTCCAGCCGAGGAATTCCAGCATCATCGCCGAAGTCAGGACAGAGCCCAATGGGTTGGCGATTCCCGTTCCCGCAATGTTTGGCGCGGAGCCGTGTACCGGCTCGAACAGTGAGGTCTTGCCTGGGTGAATGTTCCCCGAGGGCGCAAGGCCCAGCCCGCCTGCCAGCTGCGCACCCAGGTCGCTAATGATGTCTCCGAAGAGATTGCACGTCACGATGACGTCGAACTGGCTCGGATCTCTCACGATTTCCATCGCCAGAGTGTCAATGTACAGGTGGCGCGAATCGACGTCCCCATACTCCTGGCGGACTTCCTTAAACACCCTCTGCCAGAGGTCGTGGGCGAAGGTCATGGCGTTGGATTTGTCGCTCATGCACACGCGCTTCAGTCCGTTCTTGCGCGCGTATTCAAAGGCGTAACGGATAATGCGCTCCACGCCCTTGCGGGAATTCACGTCCTCCTGAACGGCAATCTCGTCCGGCGTGCCTTTCTTAAAGAATCCCCCAACACCCACGTACAGGCCCTCGGTGTTCTCGCGAATCACCATAAGGCGAATGTCTCTTTCCGTGCGGTCGCGCAGCGGCGTGAGCCGGTCGTGCAAGAGTTCTACCGGCCTGGCGTTGACATACAGGTCGAGCTTGAAGCGCATGCCCAAAAGGATGTCGGCGGCATGCTGATTGGAAGGAACCCGCGGGTCCCCCAGCGCGCCGAAAAGTATGGCGTCAAACTCGTCGCGCAGCATTTCCACCGCGCCTAGGGGCAATGTCACTCCTTCGCGAAGGTACTTGTCCGCGCTCCAATCGAAATCGACAAATTCGATTGACCGCTTGGCCGGCGCAGCGACAGCCTTCAGTACCTTGACGGCTTGGGGCGTAACTTCTGCCCCGATGCCATCGCCGGGAATCACGGCGATTCGCGCCGCCGGTCCGCCATTTCGCAAAGGAATGCCGGGCAAAGTCTCCCCTCCTCAAAGACCAATCGCTAGGCCGTCAAAACGAATTGCTTTGTCTGTAAAGGCCGGGCGCTATTCTTCCATCAAAGCGCGGTTCGCGCCACCATTACCAAATTCGTTTTCGGATGGAAGGATTGCTATTTCAACTTAGCGGATTCGGCACGGCCGGACTCAATCCAATAAACGCCACTGAGCGCAAGAACTCCGCCGAGCACCTGGCCGCAAGAACCCTTTTCGCCAAGCCACACAATTCCAAGAATGGTTGCGACCACGGGCAAGAGATAAGTGAAAGCGCTCAATTGCGAGGCTTCCAGGTAGCGCAGTAGCCAGAAATAAAAGACGTACGCGACCGCGGAACTGAAGATCGCCATGTACAACAGCGCGGCTCAGCCAGTCCCGGCGATGGCTCGCCACTCTCCTGCCGAACCGAGCAGGACAGCTCGATAGATTGCCACAGGCAGGACAATCACTGCGCCCGCGTAGTGGCTGAACGCTGTCATGGTCAAGGGGTCGTAGCGTCCTCCCAAGCGTTTTCCAGGCACCACGTACATTGCGAAACCAATCGAACCAGTCATGGTGATGGCATCACCCAGCACCGAGGGGGAGTGCGTAGAAATACCGTTCTCCGACGCCAGTACCGCAATGCCGGCAAAGGCAATCGCCATCCCGATCGCTTTGCGCCAAGTGGCTTGTTCCAATTGTAAGAGCACTGCAAGTATCAGCGTATAGATTGGCCCCATCCCCACAATTACCGCCGCGTGGCTGACTGAGGTATATCGCAATCCAACGGTGAAGCACACCTGGTTCATCACCACGCCGAAAAAGCCCATGTACAGGAAAGTCCAGAGATCGCCGAAGGTAAACTTGCGCCGCCGGCTCTCCACCGCTTCGGCAAAGGCCGGGAGTCGCGAGCACAACCAGGGAGAGTTCGCAGCCCGATTTTTGCGGCGATGAAGTTGACCGCCCAAATGACGATGACAAGAGCGATGGAAGCGCCAAGGACGATGCGGCCAGGCGCCCGTCCGCTGTAGGTTTCGACGATCACCTTTCAGGCCAGGCGTTCTTTGCGGACAGTAAGTTTGTCGATGCGGTCCAAGCGCGGTTCGAATCCGATGCCCGGTCCGGTCGGCACGCGAATCGTACCCTGAGGCGACACGGTGACTTCGGGATTGATAATGTCTTCCTCCCAGTAGCGCTTGCTGGCGGTCACGTCGCCGGGGAGTATGAAATTGGGCAGCGTCGCCAGCGCGATATTGTGCGCGCGGCCGATGCCGGATTCCAACATCCCTCCGCACCAGACGGGAATGCCGTGCCGCTGGCATAGATCGTGGATGCGCCGCGCCACCGCGTGGCCGCCCACGCGGCCGAGCTTGATGTTGATGATCTTGCATGCGCCCAGCTCGATGGCGGCGCGCGCTTGCTCTTCTGAGTGGATGCACTCGTCCAGGCAGATCGGCGTGTCCAGCTTTTTCTGCAACTCAACGTGGCTGTAAAGATCGTCCCAGCCGAGCGGCTGTTCGATCATCATCAGGTAGAAGCCTTCGAGCTGTTTGAGCAGCGGCCAGTCCTTCAGCGTGTAGGCGGAGTTGGCGTCAACCATCAGCTTGATGCGCGGAAAATCCTGGCGCAGGCGGCGAACCGGCTCCAGGTCTTTCCCTGGTTTGATTTTTATCTTGATGCGCTGATACCCGGCGGCGAGTTCCTTTTGCACGGCGGCGGCAAGTTCATCGAGCGATCCCTTGATTCCGACCGAGACGCCGCAAGCGATCTCTTCGTGAACGCCGCCAAGCAATCTTGAAAGTGGAACGCCCTTTTGTTTGGCCTCACCATCCCACACGGCTGCTTCCAGCGAGGCTTTGGCCATGTTGTGGCCGCGGACGGGTACGAGCAGCTCCCATACCTCGCCTGCGGACGCGAATTCCTTGCCCTTGATCATCGGCCAAAGATAATTGCGAAGGATAAGCCACGCGGTATCGGCTGTTTCCGGGCTGTAGTACGGCGACTCGCCCGCGACGCATTCGGCCCATCCGGTGACGCCGTCTACATTCGCCTGCACCAGCAGCATACGGCGGGATTCCGTGCGCTCCATGCTGGTTTCGAATGGGGCCACCAGCTTCATCCGTATTTCCTGCAGAGTGATCTCGCGTATTTGCATGCTTGCTCGGTGCACCCTTCCTAAAAATCGCTCCAGGGAGTGAGGAGATAGGCCCGGTTTCCCTGCCCGGTTCGCAAGGCGATTGCCGCGTAACCCTTGGCAAACCATTTCGTGAACTCTTCGCGCAAGCGCTTCTGGACCAGGCCGACTTGCGAGGAGTCTTCCCGCTGCCAGCGCTCCAGTTCTGCTGGCAATTCGATAATCGCCGGAGCCCCGACCGGATCTTTGACGAGATTTTCGATGGCTGCCACCACGCGAGCGGAATCCAGATGCCATTCGACCAGCAGCCGGTCCGTCTCCAAGCCACGGTGCAGCGGGCTGGTCGTGACGCCGTACAAATTCGGCTGATATTCCCGGCAGATGGCGCCCAGCCGGTTCAAATTGAAATGCGCGTTGCGCAGTTCGAGGGGATCGAACGTCCATTGAACCAGGCGGATGCCGCGGCCCAGAGCTTCGCTGCGCTGAAAGAGCTTCAACATGCGGCCGACTCCGCGGTTGCGGTATTCCTTGTGTACGCCGGTCATGTGGGAATGGAGGTAAGGCACGCGGTCGCGCAGTCCAACCACGGCGAGCGTGTACCCCACCAGCCGGTCGCTATCGAATGCCCCCAGCACTTCCCCGCCGGTATGCGCGGCGACCACAAACATCGTGGCCGGCTCAACCTCCAGGTCGGCTTCTCCCCAAATCTCGCGCTGAAGATCGACGCAACGGTGAAACTCATCGAGACTCTCGCATTTCCGGACGATGATCCCTTGGCTCATCTTTTCGTCTGTGCTCCACTCATTTCCGGCAAGTGCGCATTCCCTTCGGACTTCTTCGCTGCGTTCCAGAATGCTTCCATTTCCTCGCGCGGAAGGTCTTTGAACTCCCGGCCGGATTCCCATGCCAGCCTCTCCATAGCGCGGAATCGCCGCGCGAATTTCGCGTTGGCTTTTTTGAGCGCGATTTCCGGATCCATCTTCAAGAATCGTGAGAGGTTTACGGCGGCGAAGAGCAAGTCGCCCAGCTCCTCTTCCGTCTTCAAAGGATCTGCTTCCTTCAACACTCTTCTTAGCTCGTCGGTTTCTTCCTGTATCTTTTCGAAAACGCCGCGTGCGTCTTCCCAGTCAAAGCCGATGCGCGAAGCCTTGCGAGTAAGCTGAAAGCCTTCCAGGGTCGCGGGCAGAGCGCGGGAGACGCCATCCAGTAAGGACGCCTCCTTCGGCGGGTCATCGCCGGCCTTTGCATCGCCTTTGTTGCCACTGGCGCGGCGCTCTTCGGCTTTGATGTGTTCCCAGTTTCTCAGCACCTCGGCGGAATCTTTCGCGCGTGTCTCCCCGAAAACATGCGGATGCCGCCGGATCATCTTGTCATGGATTTCGCGAATCACTTCGGCCACGGTGAAGCGGCCTTCTTCGTGGGCGATCTGCGAATGAAATACGATCTGCAACAGCAGATCGCCCATCTCTTCCGCAAACTTCGCGTCGTTCCCGCTCTCCAGAGCTTCCAGGACTTCGTAGGCTTCCTCGATCAGGTACGTTCTAAGCGATTGATGGGTCTGTTCGCGGTCCCAGGGGCACCCGTTCGGAGCGCGCAACCTGGCTTGGACGGCCACGAGCTTTTCAAACCACTGCCCCGGCGTCAGTTGCTTTGACTTCGCCTTCTTGCTCTTGCGAGGCGGTTTCCTGACTTTCTTCACGGGCTTCTGGCGTGTAGGCATTGCTCTTTCAACTATTTCCGTTATGAATCAAGCGCTCCACTCTACGGTGCATCCGCAGCTTTGACAAGCATCCCAGATTTCAAATAGCGCGCGCGCGGCAGCGACTCGAACCGGCAACCCGTGATAAACTGGAACCTAGACTAATCGCTGGGGAAAGTGCCTTGTCCGAACACAAACAGGAAGAAGCGTTTCGAGTTATCGACCGTCGCCCTTTTACGGCCGAAGGGGAGCTGCGCAAGGAAGTCGTCGAGGAAGAAGAACGGGAAGCCAAGCGCGAAGCAGCAAAGATTGCCGCCGCGCCACCCGAGGCGCCCAAAACAGCGGTTGCTCCTCCTCCGGCGGAGACTCCGAAGCGCATCGCCGCTTTCGAGAACCTCGTCCGCATGCTGGGCAGCAACGCCGCTATGGTGCTGGGCGCCTACGCTGACCCGCGCACTGGCCAGCCCGTGATCGATCCCGAAGCCGCGCGCGAGTTGATCGACATGCTCGATGCCTTGCACGAAAAGACCAAAGGCAATCTTTCGCCGGAGGAGGACACCTTGCTGCTGGACCTTCTGGGAAAACTGAAGATGACCTATCTCGAAATTAATCAGGCGGTTGCGGCCGAGGCCGCCAAAGCCAAAGCTAAGGCCCGCCCTTAATAAACACCTGGCGGTCTTACCCGGCTCCACGTAACGATTGGTATCATTAGCTCTCAACATGCCTTCCGCTCCGTTAAAAATTACAGTGCTTGGGTCCGGCACCTCCATGGGCGTTCCCACGCTCGGATGCCCTTGCCGTGTCTGCAAGTCGAGCGATCCCCACGACAAAAGGCTTCGCCCTTCTCTGCTGATTTCCCGCGGCGGCCAGAACGTGGTGATTGACACCACGCCGGACTTCCGCCAGCAGGCGCTCCGCATCGGACTGGAACGACTCGACGCCATACTGCTGACGCACGGTCATGCCGACCACATTCTTGGCTTCGATGACATTCGCCCCTTCAATATCCGGCAACGCTCAGCACTCCCGGTCTACAGCAACGAAGAAACCTTTCGCGTCATCCGGCGTGTGTTTGCCTACGTTTTCGATGACAAGCCGACCCTCAGCACCGTGCCGAGCGTGACGCTCAACGCCGTCAACAGCCCGTTTGAACTTCTCGGCATCCCGTTTGTTCCCGTCCTTCTGCTCCACGGCGAGATGGAAGTTCTGGGTTACCGTTTTGGACGGGCCGCCTATCTCACCGACTTCAGCGCGGTTTCCGATTCATCGATGGCGCTCCTGGAAGGACTCGACGAATTAGTGCTGGACGCTCTGCGAGACATTCCACACCCAATGCATCAGACAGTAGACCAAGCGCTCGCGCTCATTCAACAGCTCAAGCCGCAGCGTGCCTGGTTCACGCACATCGCTCACGACCTGCCGCACTCTGAAACGAATGAGCGCCTTCAAAAAATGGGCTACCCTCATGTGCAGCTCGCTTACGATGGCCTCGAATTTGAAGTTCAGGCGGAAGCCGCTGCCGAACCCTTGCGCGAGCATCGAGTTTCGCAGGCGTCGCGAGCCTCAACTGAGAGCGCAAGGTCAACGAGGTTATCAGCCTTTTCTTCTTCGCAAGATTGGGCTTCGCGCTATGGAACCTTCGGCCATACCAGCGTGCTGGCCATTGGCAACTTCGATGGCATCCATTTGGGCCATCAGGCGATACTTCGCGCGACGGTCGAGCGTGCCCACGCTCTCAGTGCAGTCTCCACGGCTCTCACCTTCGATCCCTCGCCGCGGAAAGTGCTTCACCCGGAGTCAGCCCCCCTGCGGCTCTCAACCAACACGCAGCGCATGCAGTGGTTCAACGCCCTCGGTCTCGAAGCCGTCGTTGTTCTTCCATTCACTCTCGATCTCGCGCGCCTCTCCCCCAGCGAATTTGTCGAGCAAATTCTCGTCCGTGATCTGCATGTAAGGGCCGTTCTGGTCGGCGAAAATTTCCGGTTCGGGCACAAGCAGGCCGGTAACGTGAAATTGCTCACCGAGCTTGGTAAAAAACACGGATTCGACGTGGTGATTGTTCCACCCGTGATTTATCGTGGAGAAGTGGTCTCCAGCACCATCATTCGCCGCGAAATCGCGGAAGGCGACGTGTCCCACGCCGCGCGTCTTTTGGGGCGGCCCTTCGCGCTAACAGGCGAAGTGATCAGCGGCACGGGAACCGGCCGCCGTTTCACCTTTCCTACCCTGAATCTCGCTCCTGAACAGGAACTGCTTCCCGCTCGCGGCGTCTACATCACGCGCGCCTGCCTCGAAGGCGAGACTCGCAGCCACCGCTCCGTCACGAACATCGGCACGCGCCCGACGTTTAACGGCTCGTCGCTCAGCATTGAAACACACTTGCTTGATGCTCAGCCGACGACGGCCCCAAGGCGTATGGAAGTACGATTTTGGAAGCGCCTTCGCGAAGAAAAGAAATTCAGCGGTCCTGAAGAGTTGCGTGCGCAAATTGCCACAGACATCGCGCGCGCCAATGAATTCTTTTCCCGACTGCGCCGGTTCCGCTCCGTCCACCAAACCGCCTGATTATTGTTCTTTTATTTTTTGCAGGCACTCTTCACAGTAGCCGCCGACTTCCGTCCGCGACACCGTCACCTTCATGTGGAAGTCGCGCGCAATCTGCTCTTTTAATTGTTCGTACAAGCGGCTCTCGAACTCGCGCACCTTGCCGCATCGCAGGCATGCCACATGGATGTGGTCCCGCGGCCCGTGTGTTTCGTAGTAGTGCCGGTCGCCGCGCAGATGCAGCAAATCCAGCTCGTCGATCAGTCCCTGTTTTTTTAGGAGATCAATCGTGCGGTAGACGGTGACAAGGTGCACTCCGGAGTCGATTTTCTGCGCCCGCTCAAGGATTTGGTCCACGTCCAGGTGCTGTTCGGCGTCATCCATCACTTGAAGGATGACGCGGCGCTGGCGCGTCATGCGGATGCCGCGCGTCGCCACCGCTTGTTGTAGCTTACCGGTTGTCTCCGCAGTATTGAGGCGTTCCCCAGTGGAGACCCGGTGGGACGGCGATGCAGCCATTTGGAGTTCTCCGCTCGTGCGGCGGATCCGTGTCTAGGAATGGATAGGCAGCAACCGCACGACGTCATTGTACATAACGTAGGCAAAGAAGACCAAAAGGAACACTAATCCCACTTGGACGAAGCGCTCTTTGAACGCCAGGCTGAAATCGCGGCGGCGGATTCCTTCCAGCGTGAGCAGCAGAATGTTCCCCCCGTCTAGGATAGGAATCGGCAAGAGGTTAAGTATTCCCAGGTTCAGGCTGATCATGGCCATCATATTGATCACGTCGACGGGGCCTTCCTCAACAGCCTGGCCCGCTAATGCTGCGATGCCAACAAAGCTGCGCAACTGTCGAACAGACAATTTGCCGGAAAACAGTCTGCCTAGTACTCCGAACAATTTTACTGTGGCGCCCAGCGTTTCATCAGAGGCTTCTCTTACGGAGGCGGAAACCGCCATGTCCTTGAAAGCCCATTCGCCTCCAGGACCCACTCCGATTCGCCAGGCCACTTGTCCTTCTTCGTTTTTATCTTGAACGGGATGAATCGCAATGTTCATTTCGGTGCTGTTGCGTCTCACGGTAGTGTTCAAGACCCGCCCATTG
>WNFT01001673.1_pt1 | contig 21328 bp, 17 predicted proteins | sample 5400191 | NCBI WGS metagenome assembly WNFT01 (sample SAMN13153359, study PRJNA577476) | soil metagenome | isolation source: 80 cm saprolite under Madrone tree | place: USA:California | collected 2016-06-14 | reverse complement strand
GAGAGGTCCTGCCGGTCGCTCACTGATAGGCGCTCCGGGCTTCAGTTGCCCTTGGCGCGACACCCTGTGGCCGGTCTGGGCCTCTCATTGTTTGAGTCGGGGGAGCAGGTCTCACGGTGGCCGTCGCGCGGCAAGCGACCTTGGCTCTCCCCGAACCCGTCCAGGTCCACTCCGCCCCAGGATGCGCGGTCACGCGGGCGCCGCCCAAGAAATACGATCGCGCATTGCCTGCAGGATCGACGATCGGCCACCGGGCAATATCTCGATATCCCCTCGAACAGGACGTTCTTCGAACATCTCCGTGGCAGGGTAGCCCAGTGAGCGACCCCTCACTCGGCCTGACGATGCTGGCGCTCATCGTGGTCGCGATCATGATGGGCTTCCCGACGGCGTTCACCCTGATGGGCCTGGGGATGGTCTTCGGCTACATCGCGTTCTGGGCGCCGGCGCAGCACTGGTACGACAACCGCATCTTCGACCTGATCGTGCAGCGGACGTACGGTGTGATGACGAACGACACGCTGCTGTCGATCCCGCTGTTCGTGTTCATGGGCTACATCATGGAGCGGGCGGCCCTGGTCGACCGCATGTTCCACAGTGTCCAGCTCGCCTTCCGGCGCGTCCCCGCATCCCTGGCGGTGACGACCCTCCTGGTCTGCGCGTTCTGGGGCATCGCCTCCGGCATCGTCGGCGCCGTCGTCGTCCTCATGGGCGTGATCGCGATGCGGCCGATGCTGAACGCGGGCTACGACGTGAGGCTGGCGTCCGGCGCGATCACGGCGGGCGGCACGCTCGGCATTCTCATCCCGCCGTCGGTCATGTTGATCGTCTACGCGGCGGTGGCCGGCCAATCGATCGTCAAGCTCTACGCGGCCGCGATGCTGCCGGGCTTCTTCCTGACGTTCCTGTACCTCGTCTATATCCTCGGCTGGGCCATCATCAATCCGAAGATCGCACCCAAGCTGCGGCCGGACCAGTACCGGGTCGCCGTACCGGACTGGCTCCGGCAGTTGGAGCGCGGTCGTTCCCGGAGCGTGGTCCCCGGCCTGCTCGCCGCCGCGTTTCGACCGCGCGCGGTGGCCTACGGCGCGATCGGGCGGCGCGTGCTCGTGCTGTCGGTCCCGCTGATGCTCACGGTCGGCACGCTCGCTGCGACGTGGTGGTACGTGGTCGTGTACAACGCTCCCGAGGCGGCCGCGACGGCGGCGGCTCCGGCGCCCTCCGGCACGGCGGCCGTCGCGACCGCGCCGGCGTCGCCCAAGGGCCCGAGGCCCGCCGTGACCGAAGAGAAGCTGCAGGAGCTCGGCGCGGTGGCCGACTCGGACAGACCCCAGGAGCTGGGATCGGCCGGGGAGTCGGAGCCGGTGCGGCCGCCGCCCAAGGTGGAGGGGCCGCTGGAGGAGATGACGTCGCTCCGGGACCCGACGGCCGCGTCGGGAGCGGGGAAAATCCCCGAGCACTTCTACGCGTGGTTCTGGGGGCTCGCCGCGTTGTCGGGCCTCCTGCTGCTCGTCTACTTCTGGCGCATGGACGGCGAGCAGCTCGAGATTCTGAAGGAGCTGTGCGCGTCGGTGGTGCCGCTGGGCGTGCTCACCGTCGTGGTGCTCGCGGTGATCCTGTTCGGCATCACGACCGCCACCGAGTCGGCGGCGATCGGCGCGCTCGGCGCGATGTATCTCGCGGTGATGGCGAAGTACGCGCGTCAAGTCCGGTGGTGGAGCCTGGTCGGGGCGATCGTCGGCATCGCGCTCGGATGGTGGCAGGGCGAGGACTGGGCGTCGCTGCTCGTGGCGGGCGCGATCGGCGGGACACTCGTGGGCACGGTCGTGCCCGGCGTGTGGCATCTGCGGACCTCGCCGGAGCTGCGCGAGAACCTGAAGCAATCGACCTTTCTCACGGCGAAGACGACGGCGATGGTGTGCTGGCTCTTCGTCGGCTCGGCGCTGTTCTCCGCCGTGTTCGCGCTCCACGGCGGCCAGTCGCTGATCGAGCGATGGGTGCTCTCGATGAACCTGTCGCCGCTCGGCTTCCAGTTCACGGCCCAGCTGATCATCTTCCTGCTGGGCTGGCCGCTCGAGTGGACCGAGATCATCGTGATCTTCTGCCCGATCTTCATCCCGCTGCTGAGCCACTTCCACATCGACCCGATCCTGTTCGGGACCATGGTGGCCGTCAATCTCCAGGCGGCCTTCCTGTCACCGCCGGTGGCGATGTCGGCCTTCTACCTCAAGGGCGTGTCGCCGAAGCACGTCACCCTCAACCAGATCTTCGCGGGCATGATGCCCTACATGCTCATCGTCATCATTTGCCTCGCGTTCATGTACATCTGGCCCGGCATGACGCTCTGGCTGCCCGAGTTCCTCTACGGGAAGTGAGTGAGGCGCCCGTCGCGCCGCCCCCCGCACGATGGATCTGACGAACCTCCACTGGCTGTCGGCGTCGGACGCGGCCCGTCTGATCCGGGACGGCGTCGTCGGCTCGGCGGAGCTGGTCCAGGCGTGCCTCGCGCGGGTGCGTGAGACGGACGCGCAGGTGCAGGCCTGGGCCTTCCTCGACCCCGACCACGCCCTCGCCCAGGCCCGCGCTGCCGACGAGCTCCGGCTCTCCGGACAGCCCGTCGGGCCCCTGCACGGCGTGCCGGTGGGCATCAAGGACATCATCGACACCGCCGATATGCCCACCGAGAACGGGTCGGTGCTCTGCGCCGGCCGCACGCCGTCGCGTGACGCCAGCGTGGTGGCGATGCTGCGCGCCGCCGGGGCGGTGATCATGGGCAAGACGGTCACGACGGAGTTCGCCGTCCGCGCGCCTGGCAAGACACGGAACCCGCACAACCCCGCGCACACGCCCGGCGGATCCTCGAGCGGCTCGGCCGCGGCCGTGGCGACCGGCATGGTGCCGGTGGCACTCGGCAGCCAGACCGGCGGCTCGACGATCCGGCCGGCGTCGTTCTGCGGCGTCTACGGCCTGAAGCCGACGCATGGCCTCGTCCCGCGCCACGGGATGTTCCGGCTCTCGCGCACGCTCGACCATGTCGGCCTGTTCGCGCGCGCCATCGAGGATCTCGCGCTCCTCATGGAGCTGGTCGTCGGTTACGACGAGCGTGACCCGGACTCGCGCCCGCGCGCGCGCGTCCCGTACCGCGACGTGGCCGCCGAGGAGCCGCCGCTGCCACCGATGTTCGCATTCGTGCGGACGGCGCGTTGGGACGGTGTCGACGCGGACGCCAAGGAGGCCTTCGCCGAGCTGACCGGTCACCTCGGCGAGCGCGTGGAGACGCTCGAGCTCTCCGATGCCGCCGAAGAAGCGTCCGAGTGGCACCGGGTCATCATGGAAGCGGAGATGGCGGCGAATCTCAGCCGGGAGTGGGAGACGGGGCGGGCCCGGCTGTCCGAGTCGCTTTGCGCGCGGCTCGAGCGTGGCCGGGACGTGCGCGCGCTCGACTATCTCCGCGCGCTGACCCGCATCCCCGAGCTCCACGCGAGCTTCGCCGAGCTGTTCGCCCAGCGCTACGACGCCATCGTGACGCCCACCGCCGCCGGCACCGCGCCAGAGGGGCTCGGCTCGACCGGGGATCCCGCCTTCTGCACGCTGTGGACGCTCTGCGGCATGCCGGCGCTCAGCGTGCCGCTCATGCGGGGCGCGAACGGCCTGCCGCTCGGCGTGCAGCTGGTCGGCCCCCGGCACGGCGACGCGCGGTTACTGCGCACGGCGCGGTGGCTCGTGACCCACGTCGCGTCGATGTGAGACGGGGGTGCCGTCGGCGTATGTCGCAGCGCGTCTAGCGCGGACCGCGCCGCCGGCGTAGGCTCTCGGCTCGCAAGGGCACGCCGCCGCTGACCGTCGGGACGGGAGGACCGCGCATGGCTGACGTGGAGCGTATGTACATCAACGGCGAGTGGACGTACGCCGAGGGCGGCGCCACGTTCGACGTCGTCAATCCCGCCGACCGCACGGTCGTCGGGAGAGTGACCAACGGGGCCGTGCCGGATGTCGGGCGCGCGGTGGCGGCGGCGCACACCGCCTTCCGCGACTGGTCCGCCCTCGCCCCCAAGGACCGCGGCCGGTTCCTGCTCCGGATCCAGGAGCTCATGGAGGAGCGGCGGGACGACCTGGCGCGGCTGGTGACCCTCGAGAACGGCAAGCCGTTCGAGGAGGCGAAGAAGGAGGTCCAGTTCTCGCTGGGATACTTCGGCTGGTTCGCCGAGGAGGCTCGGCGGATGACGGGCGAGTGGATTCCCTCGCCCCAGCCCGGGAAGCGGTATTGGGTGCTCCGCCAGCCGGTCGGGCCGGTCGCCGCGGTGACCCCGTGGAACTTCCCGGCGACGATGGTCACGCGCAAGATCGCGCCCGCTCTGGCGGCGGGATGCACCGTCGTCCTCAAGCCGGCGTCGGCCACGCCGCTGACCGCGCTGGCGATCGCGAAGGTCGCCGAAGATGCCGGGCTGCCCGCCGGCGTGTTCAACGTGCTGACGACCAACCGTTCGGGCCTGGTCGGCGCGGAGCTGCTCACCCACCCGCTCATCCGGAAGATCGGCTTCACGGGCTCGACGGAGGTCGGGAAGGGGATCATGGAGACGGCGGCCCGCCAGATCAAGCGGCTGTCGTTCGAGCTCGGGGGCAACGCGCCCTTCATCGTGTTCGAGGACGCGGACTTCAAGGCGGCGCTCGACGGCGCCGTGGCCATGAAGTTCCTGCGCGTCGCGGGCCAGTCGTGCATCTGCGCCAACCGGATCTACGTCCAGCGGTCGATCGCCGACCGCTTCGTGCCGGCGTTCGTCGACGCGGTGAAGGGCTTGAAGGTGGCGCCGGGCTTTGAACCGGGAGCGCAGCTCGGTCCGCTCATCAACGAGGAGACGCGCGCGAAGGTCCACGCGCTCGTCGAGGATGCTGTCACGCGGGGCGCCCGGCTCGTCACGGGCGGCCACTACCTGAGGGGCGAACGGTACGCGAAGGGCTTCTTCTACGCGCCGGCGGTGCTGCTCGACGTCGCCGACGACATGCCGATCGCCCAGGAGGAGATCTTCGGGCCGGCCGCTCCGGTCCTCACCTTCGACACGGAGGAGGAGGTGATCCGGCGCGCCAACGCGACCAAGTTCGGGCTGGCCGCCTACTTCTACACGCGCGACATGACGCGCCTGGTCCGGGTGGCCGAGCAGCTCGAGTACGGGCTCGTCGGGGCCAACGACGCCGCCGGCTACACCCACGAGATCCCGTTCGGCGGGTTCAAGGAATCCGGCCTCGGCCGCGAGGGAGGCCACGAGGGGATCGAGGAGTACACGGAGGTGAAATCGGTCGTCGTGAACCTGGGCTAAGCAGGGGGATCGTCGGGGTCGGGAGGAGGAATGACCATGCCTCTCTACGAGTTCTTTTGCGACAAGTGCCAGAAGGAAGTGTCGGTGACCATGACCATCAGCGAGCGCGGGAAGGGACGGGCGACGTGCCCCCACTGCGGCAGCCACGAGCTGCGCCCGCTCATGGGGACGTTCTTCACCCAGACGTCGAAGAAGTCCTGACAAAGGAGACCGCATGAAGCTCGAGGGCAAGCGGATCGCGATCCTCGCGGAGAACCTGTACCAGGAGATGGAGCTGTGGGTGCCGTACTACCGGTTCAAGGAGGAGGGCGCCGACGTGAAGGTGGTCGGCGCCGGCGGCGCCCAATCGTACACCTCGAAGCACGGCTACCCGGTCACCGTGGACGTCCAGGCGGATCAGGTGAGGGCGGTCGAGTTCGATGCGATCGTCGTTCCGGGCGGCTACGCCCCCGACCTGATGCGGCGGCACGCGCCCATGGTCGGTCTCGTGCGCGAGGCGGCGCAGCAAGGCAAGGTGGTCGCCGCGATCTGCCACGCCGGATGGATGCTGGTGTCGGCCGGGATCCTCAAGGGCCGGAAGGCGACGTCGTTCTTCTCGATCAAGGACGATCTCGTCGCGGCGGGCGCCAACTGGGTGGACGCCGAGGTGGTCGTGGACGGCAACCTGATCACCTCTCGCCGGCCGGACGACCTGCCCGCCTTCTGCCGCGCGATCATCTCCGCGCTCAGCAAGTCCTAACGCGTGTCGGTCGGAGGGGGCCGTCGAGGCCCCCTCCGCCGCCCCTGGCTTGACAAGGTAGCTCCCAGAAGCTACCTTCGCCCCATGCGAGCCGTCGGCCTCAAGGTGCTCAAAAACAGGCTCAGCGAGTACGTTCGCCTGGCGGCGACCGGCGAAACGGTGCTCGTCACAGACCGCGACCGCGTCGTCGCCGAGCTCGGGCCTCCGCGCGAAAGCCGGAGCCCGCTGCTGGCCGACGCTCGCCTCGCCGAGGCGGTGCGCCGCGGCTGGATCACCCCGCCCGCGATGCCCGGTGCCGAGCCTCCCCCGCGCCGGCCAGTGACGAGGCTGCGCCAGCTTCTCAAAGAACTGGGCCAGGACCGCGCCGATCGGTGATCTATCTCGACAGCTCCGTCGCCCTGGCCCATCTCCTCGCCGAGGATCGCGTGCCGCCTCAACGTCTCTGGGGTGAGCCACTGACCTCGAGTCGCCTGCTCGAGTACGAGGTATGGACACGGATTCATGGGCGGCGGCTGGCCGGCTCGCACGGTGAATCCGTGCGCGCGCTGATCGGACGCGTCGCCCTCGTGGAGCTGGCGCCTCCCGTGCTGTCCAGGGCGCTGGAGCCGTTCGCGCGGCCGGTCCGAACGCTGGACGCCCTGCACCTGGCCTCGATGGAATTCTTGAGAACCCAGGGCCAAACCGTCGAGCTTGCTACCTACGACGCGCGGCTCGCGCAGGCGGCAAGAGACCTGAAGGTCCCGCTCTACAAGCTCTGACGCGGGGCCCGCGCGACCTGCCAGCCGAGGTAGGCGACGGCACCGCTGAGCAGAACCAGCACGCCCGCCCCGGCGATGCGCGAGGAAACCGAGAGGACCGCCAGTGTCCCGCTCGAGAGACCCGTGAAGACGAGCCCGACGACGGGCAGCACGGGCGCGCCGCACCCGACGACGCTGCACGGACCGGTCGAGAGCCCGAGGACACTCGCGAACGCTCCGACCACGCCCCCGCTCCTCGACGCCGAGGCGCGCCAGCCCGAGACCCGACCCTGCTGGCGCGCGTGGAGCCAGAGGGCGCCGTACACCCCCACGAGGAGCGCCATCACCACGAACCGGAGGACGTCCATCGTGTCGACGGCGAAGCCCCACTCGGGCACGCCGTAGGGACCGTCGGCCGTGAACCAGAAGAGCGCGACCCGTGACAGGAAGTCGAGCTTCTTCTCGAGCGTCTCGCCGGAGATCACATACTCGGGAAGCTTCTTGAGCCACGGGTTGAAGGTAAAGTACGTCCACGGCGTGCGCGCGACGGCGAGGACGAGGGCGGGGAGAGTGAGGTCGAGCGCGAGTACCGCACCGGCGATCGTGAAGAAGGCGACGGGACGGGCGCGCACCGCGGCGCGGATGCCCCGCCACGCCATCACGCCCGCTCCACCGACACGTCTCAACACGTGATTTCCGGGAACAAATCGACCCGAACGTTGATTATATCTGGGACAGATCCGCCGCGCGTCTTGACATTGGTCAGACCGGATGTTAGAGCTACGAAGCCCGCGAGGGCACGGGAGCCTCCCATCCGACGGAAGCGAACCCAATGGAGGGAACAACATGGCAGGGGAAGTGAATCGGCGAGATTTCTTGAGCACGCTGGGCGTGAGCGTCGGCGCGGCACTGACCGCATCGGCCGGGTCGGTCATCCCGTCCGTCGGGGTCGCCCACGCGCAAGAGAAGCCCAAGGGCAATATTCCGGATACTCCGTACAAGATCGGCCACATGACGTTCTTCACGGGGCCGGCGGCGGTGCTCGGCGAGCCCATGTACAAGGGCCAGCTGCTGGCGGCAGAGGAGATCAACGCCGCGGGCGGCCTCCTCGGCAAGCGAAAGATCGAGATCCTCAAGGCTGACGAGGCCGCGGGAACCGACGCCAACGTCAAGGAGCTCCGCCGGCTGAAGCTGTCGGAGAAGATCGACTTCTTTTGTGGAATCACCTCGAGCGGCAACACCCCGGCGCTGGGTCCCGTCGCCGAGGAACTGAAGTGTCTCACGATCTTCGTCGACGGCTGCACCGACTTTCTCTGGGACAAGGCCGTACCCAACCCGCACTACATCTTCCGGATCACGAACATGCAGTCGGCTGACGGCGTCACGTGCGCGGTTGCCGTCGCCCAGACGTGGCCGAAGATCAAGAAGATCGCCCACATCCACCCCGACTACTCATATGGCCGGAACGCGTTCGACCACTTCGGCATCGTGATGAAGAAGCTCCTGCCGCACACCGAGGTGGTCTCCGAGGGCTGGCCGAAGCTCGGTACGACGGACTTCTCGTCCCACATCACCAAGGCGATCTCTTCCAAGCCTGACCTGGTCGTTTCCTCGGTCTGGGGCGGCGACTACGTCGCGATGTACAAGCAGGCGCTGCGCTACGGCATGTTCCAGAAGGCGAAGTTCGCGAGCATGATCGCCTTCGGCGTGGCGCCGCACGCGATCGGCAAGGACCACCCGGAGGGCGTCATCGCTGGCGTGCACTCGAACTACCACTTCACCTATCCGGACGGCGACCGCTGGCCGTACAACAAGAGCTTCGTCGAGAAGTACCACAAGCGCTTCAGCGAGTACCCGAACTTCCAGGCCGAGGGCGGCTACACGGCGACGTATATCCTCAAGGCCGCCATCGAGAAGGCCAACCACCTCACGGGCGGCTGGCCCGAAGACGATGCGGTCATCGCGATGCTGGAAGGCCAGATGATCGCGGGACCCGCGGGCTACGTCTACATCCGGCCCGACAACCACCAGGGTTACAAGGACGCGGTGACGGGCTTCAGCAAGAACGTGGCGGAGTATCCGTTCCCGATCCTGGACCCGGCGCGAATCATCACGATCCCGATCCGGAACATCACGGCGCCTCCGGGCTGGCCCAAGGGGGAGCCGACCTCGACGTACACCTGGATCGACAAGACCTGGCCGGTCGCCAAAGTCTAACGCGGCACCAGGGGGCGGGGGCTGCCCCGCCGGAACCTGAAAACGACACAGGTTCCGGGAGGCAGCCCCCACCCCCTCGTCACGTGCACCCCTTGACCCCCCGCCGCGGTCTCGCCGTTCTGGCGTGCGTGGTCTTCGTGCTGGCATCGGACGGAGCGCGGGCGGGGCACGAGATCCCGTTCTATCCGTCGTTCTACCCTCAAGAGATAACGCTCACGGTCGTCGCGCCCGCAGCGGCGCCGCGCCTGCTCGGGAAGAACGCCCTCCACGCCTACGTCGGGCCGCTCGACTCTGCCACGCCCGCGCACACGGCCTGGATCGAATCCCTCCGGTCCGTGGTTCTCCTGACGTTCAATCCAAGAAGCCCGGCGTGGGCCGACAGCGGACAGCGCTGCGCCGCCGCGGCCCGGCTCCTGCCGGCGCTCGGGCCATCCCGAGGTGACTACACCTTCCAGCCGTACCCGGTGACGCCGTACCACGAGGACTTCCTCCACCACGGGGATCTCGTCGAGGCAGCGAAGACGAAGGCGAGGGAGGCACCCCGCGGTGTCGTCGCACTCCGCGTCCGCGCCACGGGCCGGCTCGCGGAGCTCCTCGGCGGCTCGGGCTCGCGGCCGGCCGCCGGCGAGTGGGACGCGGCTCTCGAAGAGGTCGAGCTCCGTGACCTCGCGGCGAAGGAGGCGACGCAGCTCGACGGCTGGATGGGGCCGCCGTGGGGGAAGGCGGGCTGGTTCCAGGCTCATCTCGTCTACGCGCGTGGCGTGTCCGACGCGGGCCGGCGTAGCGCGATCGAGGAGGCGTTCGCACGCCTGCAGCGGGGCGGCTTCGCGAGCGCGGCCGAGCGAATCAACCTCGAGCGCCGCCTGGTCTCCCTCCTCACGCGCGGCTGCGAGCGCGTCGCCGTCGGCTATCGGGTCAAGCGCGAGGCGATCAACGACGACTACTCGGAGGGCGTGGAGAACATCGGCTGGGACGCGCAGACCGGCCTCGGCTCGGCGGTCTTCCTCCGGACCGTCAAGCTGAAAGACTTTCCCTGGAATGGGTGGCTCCGCGTCGGCGTCCCGTCTCGGCCGGCGGCGGCCTGGAATCCGATCGCGGGCTTCGGGGACGACGCCGGACGCCTCGTCTGGGCGGCGCTCGGCGACGCGGCCCTCCTCCCGGCGCCGTACGGCGGAGGCTGGATTCCCAACCGGGTGCGCGCGCTGCCGCCTTCCGAGAGCGCGGGAAGCGGCGTGGAGGTGCCGCGCGACGCGCTCGTCCCTGATCCGGCCACGGGGCTGCTCCGTCTTCCCGCGTCCGCCGCGAGCGCGCAGCAGAAGGTCACCTACCGCGTGATGCTGTCGAAGTTCCACGACGGGACGAAGATGACGGTGGCCGACATCGTCTACCCGTTCGCCTTCGCGTACCGCTGGAGCGCGCGGGACCCGGAGATCGATCGCGCCACGGCGGTCCTGCGCGAGTGGCTCGCCGCGGTCCGGGTCGTGAAGGTGGACGCGGAGATCAAGGACTTTGGCGAGCTGCAGGTCGTGTACGAGGTCCCGCAAGTCGAGATCTACTTGAAGCACGCGGCCGAGGCCGGCGTCGCCCAAGCGATCGCGCCACCCTGGGGCGTCGTGCCCTGGCAGCTCATCGCGCTGATGGACGAGGCGGTGACGCGCCGGCTCGCGGCCTTCTCGGAGTCGGAGGCGAGGCGGCGTGGGGCGCCATGGCTCGACCTGGCGCGCGACGCCGGGGTGAAGAAGACGCTCGCGTCGCTCTTGGACGACCTCGAGCGCCGGGCGTTCATCCCGGAGGCGCTGCGTGGGCTGGTGACGGTGGAGCAGGCGAGGCTCCGCTGGGCGGCGCTGCGGCGCTTCTACCACGCGCGCGGGCACTTCCTGGTGTCGAGCGGGCCGTACCAGCTCGTGAAATGGTCGGCGGACTCGGTCGTCCTCGGGGTCTTCCGGGACCTCTCCTATCCGAACGCCGTCGGCTCGTTCGACGGCTATGCCCTGCCGCTCCGCGCGTGGGTCACCAGCGCGGAGCGTCGGGGCGAGAGGCTCGAGCTCCAGGCCGACGCAGAAGTGGTTTCAAAATTCTCGCGTTCGTATAAGATCGTGCGGGAGCCGTACCGCCTCGAGCCGACCGGCGAGCAATCGCGCGACACGCTCGTGGCGCGCTACGCGGTCGTCGGCGCCGGCGGCGAAGTGCTCGCCGCGGGCAGCTCCGAGGAGCGGGACGGCGGCCGGTTGATCGTGGATCTCAAGGGGACGCTCGCGCCCGGCGCGTACCGCGTGCTGGTGGCGCTGGCTCTCAACGGTAACCTCGTGAACCCTGAGGTGAAGGTGATCCCGTTCCGCGTGGCCGAGTAATGGACGTCCTCGTCATCCACCTCCTCAACGCGTTGCTCTACGCGTCGGTCCTCTTCCTCATCGCGGGCGGCCTGAGCCTCATCTACGGCGTCATGCGGATCGTGAACATGGCCCACGGCAACCTCTACGCCTTCGGCGCGTACGTCACGGCGTGGGCGATCGGGAGCGTCGCGGCGGGTGCGCCGACGGCGCTCCTGCTGGTGCTCCTGCCCGTGGGCGCGCTCGCCGCGGCCGTGCTCGGCGCGGCGCTGGAGCCCACGCTCCTCCGGCCGTTCTACCAGCGCGCCGAAGAGTACCAACTCCTCGTCACCTTCGGACTCCTGATGATCCTCGAGGACCTGCTGCGCTTCGTCTGGGGCCCGTATCCGCTCTCGGCCAGCGAGGTCTTCGAGAACTTCGGCAGCCTGACGCTCGGTGACTCGCTCTACCCGACCTACAACTTCCTCGTCATCGGCGTGGGGATCGTGGCGGCGACCTTCTTGTGGGCGTTCATCTATAAGACTCGGTTCGGCGTCGTCCTGCGGGCGACCTCGCAGAACATGCGTATGGCCTCCGCCCTCGGCGTCAACGTGAACCGGGTCTACATCGAGGCGTTCACGCTCGGCTGCTTCATGGCGGGGCTCGGCGGCGCCATCATCGTCCCCGGCCAGTCGGCGGTGCTCGGTATGGGGATCGACGCGGTCGTCCTCGCGTTCATCGTCGTCGTGGTGGGCGGGCTCGGCAGCCTCGAGGGCGCGCTCGTGGGGGCGCTCATCGTCGGCGTCGTCCGCGAGGCTGGCATCACGTGGTTCCCCGAGATCGAGCTCGCCGTGCTCTACCTCATCGCGGCGATCGTCCTGCTGATCCGGCCAGCCGGACTCTTCGGGCGGCCATGAGCACAGGAGCCGTGACCGCGTCCGCGATCGCGCACGAGAGCGCGTTGGTCCGCAACGTCATGCGCTGGGCCGTGCCGATCGCCGTCCTCCTGCTCGTCGTCCCCTGGATCGTCCCGCCGTACACGGCTATTTTGTTGACCTATGGCCTCATCATGGCGATCGCGGCGCTCGGCTTCAACCTGCTCCTCGGCTACACGGGGCTCCTCTCGTTCGGCCACTCCGCGTACTTCGGGGTGGGCGCCTACGTCGTCGCGCTGATGGTCAAGTACCTCAAGGTCGGGTCGATGGAGCTGTTCCTCTTCGGCGCGATCATCGGATCGGTGATCGTCACCGCGGTCTTTGGCTGGGTGTGCGTCCGGTACACGCGCATCTTCTTCAGTATCCTGACGCTCGCGCTTTCGCAGGTGCTCTGGTCGCTCGCGTTCAAGTTCTTCTGGGTCACGGGAGGCACCGACGGCCTCCGCGTGCCGACGCCGTCACTCCTGGTGGGGCTCGTCACGGGCAAAGGGGACAAGACCGACTTCATGTCGCACGCCTACTATTACTATGTGCTCGTCATCTTCTTCGCCTGCGTCGTCCTCATGTGGGTCATCGTCAACTCGCCCTTCGGCAAGGCGCTCCAGGCGATCCGCGACAACGAGACGCGCGCGGAGTTCGTCGGCGTCCAGATCTGGCGCTACCGCTTCGTGGCCTTCCTGGTCTCGGGTGTGTTCACCGGGCTCGCGGGGGCGCTCTGGGTGCCGCTGAACGGCCTCACGACGCCCGACATCATCCACTGGAGCTTCTCGGGCGAGATGGTCTTCATGACCGTGCTCGGCGGCTTCCGGTCCTTCGCGGGTCCCATCATCGGCGCGGTCGTGTTCAACTACCTCAAGACCTACGCGGTCGGCTACACGGTGTACTGGCAGCTCCTCCTCGGGGCCGTGCTGGTCGTGCTCGTGCTCTCGCTGCCCACCGGGATCGTCGGCACCGCGGGCCGGCTCGCCGCGCGCTGGAAGAAGAGGAGCTGAGGTGAGCCTGCTGGTCACAAAGAATCTCGTCAAGTATTTCGGCGACACCCACGCCGTGGACCACGTGGATTTCACGGTCAAGGAGCGGGAGGTGCTCGCGCTGATCGGCTCCAACGGCGCCGGCAAGACGACGCTCGTCAACCTGATCTCCGGGCTCTTCCCGCCCGACAGCGGGCGCATCCTGTTTCGGGGCCAGGACGTGACCCGCGAGTCGGTGCACGGGCGCATCCGCGCCGGGATCGCGCGGAGCTTCCAGCTCGTGAACCTCTTCGACCAGCTGACCGTGCTCGACAACGTCGCGCTGACGATCTTCTCGCGCGCGGGCAAGACGCGGCGGCTCGCCTCGCTCGCGAGCGCCGATCGCGCCGTGTGGGACGAGGCGCTCGAGATCCTCCGTCTCTTCGGGCTCGAGCCCAAGGCGCGGATGCTCGCGGGCGGAGTCTCACAGGGCGAGCGCAAGCTCCTCGACGTCGCCATCGCGTACGCGCTCCGACCGAAGCTCCTGTTCCTCGACGAGCCGACGAGCGGCGTGAGCACGCGGGAGAAGACGCCGATCATGGACACCGTCACCTCCGTGGTCCGGTCCACGGGCATCTCCGCCGCGATCATCGAGCACGACATGGACGTCGTCTTCAACTACTCCGACCGGATCGTCGCCATGCACCAGGGGACGATTCTCGCGGACGGGACGCCGGACGAGATCCGGCGTAACGAGGCCGTCACGACCACGCTCATCGGCACCACGCGGGCGCCCTGACCATGCCGGGAACGATGCTCGAGCTCGACCGCATCGACACCTACCGCGGGCCGGCGCAGATCCTCCGTGGCGTCTCGCTCGCCGTCGACGACGGCGAGGCGGTCTGCCTCGTCGGCCGAAACGGCGCGGGGAAGACGACGACGATCGACAGCATCATGGGGCTCCTCCCGGTGCGCGTCGGGAAGGTCGCGCTCCGGGGCCGGGACATCACGCACCTGCCCGCGCACGAGCGGGCCCTCCTCGGCATCGGCTACGCGCCCGAGGACGCCGGCATCTTCCCCGACCTGACCGTCGAGGAGAACTTCCAGATCACCTCGTGGCTCGCCCGGCCGGACGCTGCGCGGGGCGCCGCAGCGCCCGCGGGGGACGGCTACGAGCGCGTCTTCTCGCTCTTCCCCGAGGTGCGGGAGTTCCTGACGCGGCGTGGGCTCCATCTCTCCGGCGGCCAGAAGAAGATGGTCGCGATCAGTCGCGCGCTGACGCTCCGGCCCTCGGTCCTGCTCCTCGACGAGCCGTTCGAGGGGCTGGCGCCCGTGGTCGTCACCCGCCTCATCGCGGCGGTCAAGGCAATCAAGGCGCTCGGCATCTCCGTGCTGATCGCCGAGTCCAACCTCGTGAACGCGACGCGCGTCGCCGACCGCCTCTACGCGATCGACCGCGGTGAGATCATCTTCCGCGGACGGCCACAGGACGTCTTCGCGAACGAGGACGTCATGAAGACCATCCGCGGTTAGCCCTCCCTGGACAGTCTGGTCCTCAAGCTCGTTCTGACGCCGGCCCTCATCGGAGCGGCCAGCGTCGCCGGTCGCCGCTGGGGGCAGGGGGTGGGCGGCTGGTTCGTCGGGCTCCCGCTCACGTCCGGCCCCATCGTCTTCTTTCTCGCGCTCGACCACGGCGCCGCGTTCGCACGCGCCGCGGCCGTCGGTGCGCTCGCCGGAGCCGTCGCCGAGGCCGCCTTCGTCCTCGCCTACGGGTGGCTCGCCTCGCGCGCTCAGTGGCCTGTGGCCCTCGGGTCGGGCTGCCTCGCGTTCGGCGCGGCGATCCTTGCGCTCCAGCACGTCGCCCTGGCGCTCGTCTGGCTGTTCCCGGCCGTGATCCTGGCGCTCGCCCTGGCGTTCCGTCTGATGCCGCGAGGGGGAGAGCCCCGTGGGGGAGCGCCGCTCCCGCGCTGGGACATTCCGGCGAGAATGGCGGTGACGACCGCCCTCGTGCTGGGGCTCACGGGCCTGGCACAACCACTCGGCCCGCGGCTCGCCGGCCTGCTGGCGACGTTTCCTCTCTACGCCGCCGTCCTGACCGTGTTCGCCCACCGTCTCGAGGGACCGAACCCGGCGGTCGAGGTGCTTCGGGGCCTCCTCCTCGGACTGTTCTCCTTCGCCGGGTTCTTCGTCGTTCTCGGTGGACTGATCGAGCGCGTCGGCGTGGCGCCGGCCTTCGCCGCCGCCGGCGCTCTGGCGCTCCTGGTCCAGGCCGCCTCCCTCGTGCTGGTCGTCGGCAGACCTAGTGTCCCGTCCTCGAAATGATCCCGTCGACCCCTGCCGCACGTGCCCGCCGGCCCGCTGCGCGGCGAGCGCGGCAGTCGTTAACATGACTTCCCAGACGGACTACTCACGCGTCGGGGTGCTCGTCCGCTCGCCGTTTGCTGCTATCATCGTGGCGGCATGGTCGTGCTCGGGATCAGTGAAACGCACTGCGCGACGGCGGCCGTGCTGCGTGACGGCGCGATCGTCGGCTGCGCGTCGGAGGAGCGGTTCTCGCGGCTGAAGAACGACGCCGGCTACCCGCGCCTGGCGATCGACGCGCTCCTGCGCGACCTCGCGCTCAGCCCCTCCGCGATCGACCGGGTCGTCCTCGCCGGCACGCGGATCCCGTCGTACGACTGGATGAACCGCGTGATGCGCGACGCCGCGTACACGCGGGAGTACTACGCCGTACGACTCGACGCGCCCCGGCGAGGACTCACGGGCCGGGCCCGCAAGCTCGGCGCGAAGCTGGGGCTCCTCGACCCGGCGCCGGGCAAGGCGCCGCTACCCGAAGGGGCGCGGCGTGCCGCCGTCACGACGCACCTCGGGATCGACGCCGACCGCGTGAGCTTCGTCGATCACCACACCTGCCACGCGGCCGCCGCCTACTTCGGCTCGCCCTTCGCCGGCGCGCCGGCGCTCGTGCTCACCAACGACAACTCGGGCGACGGCCTCTGCGCCACCGCCTCCCGCGGGCGGGGCGTCACGCTCGAGCGCAGCGAGGCGACGCCGAGCGGGCCCGGGTCGCTCGGCTCCTTCTATACGCTCGTGACGCTGCTCCTCGGCATGAAGCCGGGCGAGCACGAGTACAAGGTGATGGGGCTCGCGCCGTACGCGCCGGCCGGATCGACCGACCGCGCGGCCGCGGCGCTTCGCGTGGTGTTCGACTTCGCGGACGGGCGACCGTGCCGGTTCGAGTGGCGGAAGCGCGGCCCGCTCTACCGGGCCCTCCTCGAGGCGACGCTCGGCCTCAGGTTCGACTGGGTCGCGGGCGGCGCCCAGCGGATCCTCGAGGAATCCCTCCTGGCCTGGGCGCGGCGCATGCGCGAGCGCTATGGCGGCGAGCGCCTGGCCCTCGGCGGCGGCGTCTTCATGAACGTCAAGGCGAATATGCTGCTCGCCGACGAGCCCTGGGCGTCGGACCTCTTCGTCTTCCCGTCGTGCGGCGACGAGTCCAACGCTGTCGGCGCGGCCTACCTCGGGTACCTCGAGCGCTGCGCGCGCCAGGAACTCTCCGCCGCCCCGCGCCCGTTCGGCCCGGCGTACCTCGGGCCCGGCATCGACGACGGGGAGGTCGAGACGGTGGTCCGCCGGCGCGACCTCGCCGCTCGCCACCGCGTGAGCGAGCCCCCGCGGATGGAAGAGCGGATCGCGGAGCTGCTCGCCTCGGACGGCGTCGTCGCGCGCTGCGCGGGACGGATGGAGTTCGGCGCGCGGGCGCTCGGCAACCGCTCGATCCTCGCGAACCCGTCGGACCACCGCGTGGTGCCCCTGATCAATCGGATGATCAAGAACCGCGACTTCTGGATGCCGTTCGCCCCGTCGGTGCTGCGCGAGCGCGAGGCGGACTATCTGGTCAACCCCAAGGGGCTCGCCTCGCCCTACATGATGCTCGCGTTCCCGACCAACCCGAAGCGGCGCGACGAGATCATCGCCGCGATCCACCCTCACGACGGCACGGCACGCGCCCACATCGTGGACGAGGCGTGGAACCCGCCCTACTACCGGGTGCTCCGGGAGTTCGAGGCGCGCACGGGCATCGGCGCCGTGCTGAACACGTCGTTCAACCTGCACGGCGAGCCGCTCGTCTGCTCACCCGAGGACGCCGTGGACACGTTCGAGCGCTCGGGGCTGCCGCACCTGGCCCTCGGGCGCTATCTCATCTCAAAGAGGACACCATGACTGGAGTCGACCTCTGCGACACGCCTGCCACCCAGCTCGTCGCCCTCATCCGCGCGAAGAAGCTCTCACCGGTCGAGCTGACCCGCGCTGTCCTCGAGCGGATCGAGCGGCTCAATCCCGTCGTCAACGCCTTCTGCACCGTCACGGCCGACGCCGCGCTCGACGCGGCGCGCGCCACCGAGCTGGCGGTCGTGCGGGGCCAGCGGCTGGGCCTGCTCCACGGGATCCCCGTCTCCATCAAGGATCTCCACCTCACCAAGGGTGTGAGGACGATGTCCGGATCGTTCATCTTCCTGGACCGCGTGCCCGACGTGGATGCGCCGTTCGTCCGTCGCCTGAAGGAAGCCGGCGCGGTCATCGTGGGGAAGACGACGACGCCGGAGTTCGGCTGGAAGGCGATCGGCGACAGCCCCCTGACCGGGATCACGCGCAACCCCTGGAACACGAAGGTGACGACCGGCGGCTCGAGCGCCGGCGCGGGGGCGGCCGCGGCCGCCGGGATGGGGCCGCTCCACCAGGGCTCGGACGGCGCCGGGTCGATCCGGATCCCGTCGGGCTTCTGCGGCGTCTACGGTCTCAAGCCCACCTACGGGCGCGTCCCGACGTGGCCCGTCTCCAACACCGACTACACCTCGCACGTCGGGCCAATGACGCGGACGGTGGCCGACGCCGCGCTGATGCTCGCGGCCATGGCGGGCCCCGACGAGTGGGATCGGACCTCGCTCGAGGGCGTCCCGCAGGATTACGTCGGCTCGCTCGGTCGCGGCATCGAGGGACTGAGGGTCGCGTTCAGTCCCGACTTGGGCGGGCTCCCGGTGGACGCCGAGGTGGCGACGGTCGTCGGGCAGGCGGTGCGCGCGTTCGACGGCCTCGGCTGCGTCGTGGAGGAAGTCAAGCCGGGCTTCGCCGACACGCACGAGCTGATCCGGTGCATGTGGAGCACCCACGAGGCGGGCAACTACGCGCAGTATCTCCGGGAGTGGGGCAAGCGCATGGATCCCGGCCTGGTTGCCTGTATCGAGGACGGCCTCCGCTACAGCGTCGTGGACTACATCGAGGCGCGCGGGCAGAAGTTCGCCTTCTGGGACACGGTGCGCCCGCTCTTCGAGAAGTATGACCTGCTCCTGACCCCGACGACCTCGGTCGCCGCGTTTCCCGTCGGCCTTCCCGTCGGCCGGCTCAACCCGGCCAGCTGGCCGCAGCACGCTTGGGACTGGCTCGGCTGGGCCTCGTTCAGCTACCCGTTCAACTTCACGGGCCAGCCGGCCGCCTCGGTCCCGGCCGGGTTCACGCCTGCCGGCCTACCGGTCGGTCTGCAGATCGTCGGCCGCCGCTTCGCCGACCTCACCGTGCTCCGGGCGTCGGCGGCGTTCGAAGCCGCGCACCCGTGGGGAGGGCGCCGGCCGCCGCTCGATTAGACACTCGGAGGGTTGGCTTCGCCCCCCTCTGAGACTCCTATGGGACCCACGCCTGCCAGGCGATCAAGGGACAGATCACCCGTAAACGAGCCGTCCGGCTGAACGACCACGCGCCGAACGTCGAGCTTCCGGAACACCTGCCGTAGCTGCGTCGTGGTGCCGCCTGTTTCGTCAAACCGTCATTCCCCGCAAGACGGTCTGAGAAGGGGCCGAGCTTGTCGCTCGGCCCCCCTTCCTTCACTTTTCAGTGGTGAATCTGGATGTTGCCACCGATGGAAAAGACTCGCCGGGCCGTGTGCGCTTCCTCCCGCTGACTACTTTCTGAACAGGCTGGAGCAAGTCAGCGCCTCGTGGAAGTTTTGGGCAGCCCCAAAGATCCCGCTGCCGGTCGCGTACAGCGTGTTTCCGTGGGACACCGACGCATGCTCGGACTTCGCGGTCGGCATCGGCGTCAGACCCGTGGTCCAGGCGTCTTTCGGAATTTCATACGCCTCCACTGTGGTGGAGGTGCCGGACAGGGTCGTTCGTCCGCCCGTCGCGACGACCACGGTCCCGCAGGTGGCCAAGGCCAGGTTCGCCCGAGCCGTGGGCATCGGCGTTCCGAGGCTCCAGGTGTTCTTGGCCACGTTGTAGATCTGCACGAAGTTGACGGGGACGCCCCCGATGGTAGCGCCGCCGATGACATAGATCTTGCCCCCGTGAGCGACCGCTGCGGTGTCCATGACCGGCATCAGCAACGGTGCTACGGGCGTCCAGATCCCCGCATCGATGTCGTAGGCCTCCACATTCGGGAGAGGCAGGCCGCTAGTGGGGAGGGTGCCGGTCCGCCCGCCGATGGCGAACAGCGTGTCGCCGACGACAGCCGCGGCCAAGCCTGCCCTCGGGGTCAGCATCGGTGGCAAGCTCGCCCATGCGTTTGTAACCGGGTCGTACACCTCCAGGTCGGCGCATACCCCGCCCAGGCTGAAGGTGCAGATTCCCCTGCCACCGATCGCATAGTGGAGACCGCCGTGGTCGGCGCCCGCGAGCTCGGACCGGATCGCCGTCGGCAGCGGGACTGGCGCCGGGTTGAACCAGGTGTTCGTGTCGATGTCGTAGATGCGAGTGTCGTTACTGTCGCCGCTGACGCTGCTGAATCCGTGGCTCACGATAAGCTGGTTGTCGATCTGAGTCATCGCGAAACCTTCTCGTCCCTCGGGCATGCACGCAAGCCCGGCTGGGCAGGGCGGTGTCCACGTCCCGGGGCTTTTGATGTGGTTCGCGAAAGCCCAGCTCGGAAGCAGCATCACCATGAACAACAGAGTCATCCTTAACTTGCGAGTGCTAACCGACGATCTCATGTTGCCCTCCTCTCGGCCTTGCGGGTAGACGTCTCCCCCCGGGAAACTGCCTTGACGCGCCGACCGGCGCCACGCCATCCAGGGAACGGGGTACCTCACCTCCCTTCGGTCGAGTCCGAGGCCCATGACGGGTTCCTCCCAGACGTGGAAAGGCGGCGAAGAAGAACAACGCGCCGCACCGCCGATCCCCCTCATCGGCCGAGTCCTCCGTCGCCGGAATGCGATGACCGACAAATGCCGTTCGGTTGCTCTGCCCCCGGGGGTCCCCAGTGAATATCCTGATGGAGGACTCATAGTCTCCTGAGGCCGCTTCCGAAATCAGGTCAGTCCCGTAGTTCGATCTGGGGAATGCCCCTATCGGACTGTCAGGGTAAGTTTCGTTAAACCGTGTGACAGGGCTGGTTGGCTGTCCCTAGCCCCTCGGTAGAGCTAGGCGGCAGGCTTCAAGTAGGTGACGGTCGAGCGGAAACCCCGGCGTTCAACGGCCTCGACCACGAGCCGAAGCAATGCCTCTAGCTCCGCGTCACTCGCGAAGTCAAGCCACACCGGGATCGCGGCGGGGAGCCGAACGGGGGTCATGATTGCACCCCCACGGCCTGACGATGTTGACGCCGGGAGCGGGCCGGCCTAGGTTCGACCCCGCCGATGACCGGGTGGTGAGCCGGCGCGACGTCCTGCGACTCGAGGGACGCAAAAGACATCGCCGTGTGCACGGCCTGCCGGGGAAAAGTGGGAGCACGCCGGCGCCGTGTGCGCGCGGTGCAAGGTGCCGGTCCGGGGGGGCGCACGACGTGCGCGTCCTCCTCGATCGCTATGCCTTCGGCCACGCCGACTGCGGCGCGGTCCAGCTCGCGGTCTGAGCCCGGCGGACGCCGTCAAACGGGGCGGTCGGCGGGATTCGCCCGGCGCTCGGCCACGCGGTCGCCGGTGTGACCGTCGCGCCCGCCGAACGGCGCTGACGCCGGCTGGACTCCGACGATGTCCGACCCGGGCACCCGCCGTGCAGTGCGCGCATCACGCCGGAACCGCTCGCGGAGCGTCCCGAGCCGCTTCTGCGCCGACTCCATGTAGATGTAGAGCACGGGCGTGATGTAGAGCGTCAGGAGCTGCGACAGGAGCAGGCCGCCCACGACGGCCAGCCCGA
>WNFT01001717.1_pt1 | contig 21337 bp, 20 predicted proteins | sample 5400191 | NCBI WGS metagenome assembly WNFT01 (sample SAMN13153359, study PRJNA577476) | soil metagenome | isolation source: 80 cm saprolite under Madrone tree | place: USA:California | collected 2016-06-14 | reverse complement strand
AGCCGTTGCGTTCCTCCTGAATGACGCGCATGGCTTCGCGGCGAATCACTTCGGGAGTCGGCAGATCCGGTTCGCCCAAACCAAAACTGATGTCGCCGGGTTTCGCCCGATCCGTGATCTGTCGAATCGGGCTCTTCTCAATTCCGCTCAAAAATGCTGGTGGCTGAAATGGTTTCAACTAAATAAGGCCTTCCGGGTAGGACGGATTTGTCGGCTCCGCCGTGAATGCGAATTTTATTTGACCTCAACGCAGATAGTCTTCCAATTGCACCGAAGCATCAGTTTTCTCATCGCGATACTTCACGATCACTGGCGCGTAGAGCGACAATCCCCAGGCCTTTCCCGCTTCGCTGCGCACGTTGCGCGCGCCGGGCACGATTACTGCGCCCGCCGGTATTTCCAGCGGCGCCTCGGCGGTGCGTTGATAAATCTTTTCGCGCACCAGATCGTAAACCGGAGTTGAGCCGGTGAGAATTGTTCCCGCGGCCAGCACGGCACGCTCGCGCACAATCGTTCCTTCATAAACACCGCAACCACCACCAACCAAAACATCGTCTTCAATAATTACCGGCACAGCGCCCACTGGTTCCAATACGCCACCTATTTGCGCCGCCGCGGACAGGTGCACTCGCTTGCCGATTTGCGCGCATGATCCGACCAGCGCGTGGCTGTCGATCATCGTGCCTTCATCGACGTAAGCTCCCACGTTCACATACATCGGCGGCATACAGACAACACCCGATGCTATGTAAGCGCCTTCGCGTATGCTCGAGCCGCCGGGCACGATGCGGATGTTTTCGTTAAGAGTCGTCGGCCGCGTACGATAGGTTTCTTTGTCGAAGAAGCGGAGCACTGACGACGCAGACATGTCCACCAATTGGCCCATGCGAAAGCCGAGCAGTATTCCCTGCTTCACCCAGGAATTAACATTCCAGGTTCCGTCCGGCGCCCGCTCGGCCGCGCGCACCTCGCCGCGATTCAAGGCAAGCTTGAATTCATCAAACAGCCAGCGATCTTCTGAACCGAAGCCGCCGCCGGCCCGCGCGCTCAGCGCTTCAATCTCTTCACGAAGTTGCATGCGACGCTTCTTTCAAAAGACCAAGCTCTGACATAACGTCGCGCAAACGCGCGCGGCTGCTTTCCTGAATCGGCACCAACGGCAAACGAAAGTTCTCGCCAATCAAGTTCATCATTGCGAGTCCGGCTTTCACCGGTCCTGGGCTCGACTCAATAAAATTCGTCTCCATCAACGGCAACAGTCGGTAGTGTAGCTCGCGTGCTTCATCCCACTTTCCGGCCAGCGCCAGATCGACCAGGCGCGACATCAGTTCCGGCGCCTGATTCGAAGCGACTGAGATCAAGCCGTCGCCACCCAGCGCAATTAAAGCGAAGGTGATGGCATCATCTCCTGATAGAACACAAAACCCTTCAGGCCGCCCGCGCAGAATTTCCATAATCTGCGACAAGTTGCCTGACGCTTCTTTTACCGCGACGATATTTTCGCAATCGCGCGCGAGCTTTAATGTCGTATCGGCCGCGATGTTGCACGAGGTACGACCCGGCACGTTGTAAATGACGATTGGGAGATCGACCGCTTTAGCAATCGCGCGAAAGTGGGCATAGAGACCGTGCTGCGTCGGCTTGTTATAAAATGGAGCAACGACCAGCACTGCGTCGGCACCAAGACGTTGTGCGATTTTGGAGTTCTCAATCGCAGCCGCGGTTGAGTTGCTGCCAGTGCCGGCGATCACTTTCGCACGGCCTTGCGCCAACTCAATCGCGCGGCTAATGACGCGCTGGTCCTCCTCTTCGGTCATCGTCGCGCTTTCGCCGGTGGTGCCGCACGGCACCAGCAATCGCACACCGTTGTTGAGCTGATACTCAAGCAAACGCGCTAGCGCCGCTTCATCAATTGCACCATCGGATGTGAAGGGCGTCACCAGCGCAGTTGCACAACCGCGCAGCCAGTTAGTTTTGTCTGTCATCTCTGTACCTCACGTTGAAAGCAAAACGAAGATTTTCCATTTGCCGTTTACCATTGGTGGATTCAACTAGGAAGTGCAACAGAACATTGTTTGTCACTTCGCCCCAGCGGGGCGAGATGTTTATAGCCCAGTGCTCCTTTTCTTTGCTCCTTAGCTCCGGAGGAGCGCAACCGCTTTCGCCCGGCCGGGCTATCGCTCTGCTGCCGGGTTCCGCTCCTACCGGAGCGAGATCCGTTTGGGGGCGTTCGTAGCTATAAACATCTCGCTCCGCTGGAGCGAAGGCCAATTCCACTGCACTTGGAAGTTGAATCCCCTAATGACAAATGAAAAATGGTAAATGGTAAATCTTGTATTCACTGCCTCTGACCACCAGTCAATATCTCGTCGATGACTTCGGAAAACTCAAAAACTCCCTTGCGGCCAACGATCCAACGCGCCGCCAAAAGCGCTCCGGCGGCAAAGCCTTCGCGCGAACGGGCCATATGCGTCAGTGTGATCTGATCGGCTGCGGAATCAAAGCCGACGCGATGCGTCCCCGGAATCTCGCCGGCACGCGTTGAAGCGATCGAGATGTCGTGTTTGATAAATTCAGCCAGCACGCTTTTTAACTTCAGTGCGGTGCCGGACGGCGCATCGCGTTTGCGTGAATGATGCTGCTCTTCAATGAACGCCTCGTACTGATCGAGAGCGCCAAAAAGCTCAGCCGCATTCGCGACGATGCGATAGAAAACATTCACGCCGATCGAAAAGTTTGCGCCGTAGACCAGTGCGCCGCCATGCTCTGTTATGATTTCTTTCGCACGGCTTTCCTGATCCTTCCAGCCCGTAGTTCCCTCAACCAGCGGCACGCCTGCGAGCGCGCAGGCTTCTACGTTGCTCAGCACTGCCGGGCCCACTGAAAAATCAACTGCCACGTCATGACGTCTTAACATGGCGGCCAGCTCGTCGACGTCTTGCTCGGAATCATTCGACGTTAGTTTTATTCCAACTTGATCGCCCGCAGCCTCGGCCTGCGTTTCAACCAGCCGGCCCATTGCTCCATATCCAATCAGCGCCAACTTCATCGCGGCACTCCTTCCGCGATTTGTTCCGCAGGTTCGACGCTTTGAGTCAGGAGCAGATTGCGCACCAGCCGCGCATAGAGATCAACCGCTTCCGACAGTTCCTTTTTCCGCACGCCCTCGCCGTCAGTGTGCGCCTTAAGAATTGATCCCGGCCCCAGCAACAATGGCTTGCCCCAGCACGACAGGTACGGAATGTCTGTAGTGAAGCGCACTACGCACTGCTCGAAACCGGCAAGTGTAAAAAGATGAACCGGGTCGTGCACTGATAAATATTCCACCTCGGCGCGGCCCGCGTTAGCTTTTTCCAAAATTGATTTCACCGCCTCCGCATCACTTACCAGACGCAACTGCAGAACAGCCGACGCTTCGGCCGGTATTACGTTGGCGCGCGTGCCACCGCTGATGACGCCGATATTGCAAGTCGTTTCACCGAGCAAGGCATCGCTGGGCCATTGGCACTGGCGAATGTCCTGCAACACATCGAGCAGTTTCTCAATCGCCGACTCGCCCTGTTCCGCATACGCCGAATGCGCAGATTGTCCTTTTGCCGTCAGCGTCAAACGCAGCGAACCCTTCGTAGCGCCGGCCAATTTATTATCGGTGGGTTCGCCGTTGATTAGAAATTCACACTCACTCGCAAGCGAAATAGCATTCGCGACGCGCGCGCCTTCGCTTCCCTGTTCTTCATCAACCGTAAACAAGAGCGCGATTTCGTTCATGCCCTCAGCGCGTAAACGTTCCGCCGCGCTAATCTGAGCGGCAATGATTCCTTTGGCGTCGCAGGCACCACGCCCGAAAATCCATTCATCGTTTTCGCTGGAAGCAATGTGCGGCGGCACGGTGTCCATGTGCGTCGAAAGGACAACTCGCGGCGGCGCGCCCGTGGTGGCAAGAATATTGAAGCGGTGTGTTTCAACTTCCTGCCGTTCAACTTGGTAGCCCAACCTCTCGAGATGCGAGGAGAGAAATTCACCGACCGCCTTCTCATCGCCGGTGATCGATGGAATGTCGATCAGTTTGCTTGTTAACTCGAACAGGTTCATCTGATTCCTGTCGTAGAGGTGTCGGTACTCTACCTTATCGTGGGTCGACGAATACAGAACCGGGAGCGGACCGGGGTCCCCGCGCGGGCAGCCCGCGTGGGGTGGTGGATGCGACCGGGTCGGCGAAGCTTGGAGTTCACCGTCATTGAAAGCTATCGTTCTCGGCGATCTATAAAATGGAGGTGTTGTTTATCGCAAGCCCGACCCGGTCGCTACCGCTCCCGGTTCTGTATTCATCGACCCACAACGTAAATAGACTCACTACGGAAATTCATACTCCTATTCAGGTTAGATTTGCGCTGCATCACCCGATAACGTGGGCTTGGTCCCCAACTTTGCTAACGCCCTCCATAACTGTTTCTTCATCGGCCCGATTTTCAAAAAATTCCTTATGCAGCCGCATCACTGCTTCGCGCGCGCGCGCTTCCTCGACTGCGAAGGTGAGATTTATTCGCGATGCGCCCTGCGAAATCAGCGAAACGTTGATGTCGCTAATCGTCGAGAAAATGCGGGCGGCAATACCGGGCGTACTGCGCAAACCTTCGCCTACGATGCAAAGAATTGCTCGCTCCTCTTCAATAGAAACGGTGCCGAGTTTCTCGAGCTCAGCAACGATCTGTGGCAACGCCGTAGTATCGTCCAGTGACAACGAGACGCTCACTTCGGACGTTGTAACAACATCCACCGCCGTTCGATAATTATCGAAGATTTCAAAAATAGCGCGCAAGAATCCGTAGGCGCCAAGCATCCGCGCCGAAGTAATTTGCACGGTGGTGACGCCGGTCTTGTGCGCGATGGCCTTCACCGTCTGCGGTGAGGCTTCACTTTCACCAACTACGACTGTGCTGCGGCCGTCGGGAGCGCGCGAGTTGCAGATGCGCACCGGGATGTCCCGTTCGACGGCCGGATATAGAGTCTTCGGATGAAGTACTCGCGCGCCAAAGTAAGCTAGCTCGGATGCCTCGGCAAAGGAGAGGCGCGGCACCGTACGCGCCTTTGGCGCGATTCGTGGATCGGCGGTAAGCACACCTGGCACGTCGGTCCAGATTTGAATCTCTTCGGAATCCAAAGCGGCGCCGATTATTGCCGCGGTATAATCAGATCCGCCCCGTCCTAGTGTTGTCGTCTCACCGGTCATGGTGGAGCCAATGAAACCGCCCAGGACCGAAACGCACGACGATTCGACCAAAGCTTGCAGTTGCGTTTTCGTGCGCGCAAAAGTTTCAGCCATCAGCGGCGCTGCGCAACCAAACTCATCATCAGTTATTACGCAACGGCGCGCGTCAACGTCACGCGCCGGGTAAATGTTTTCGACGAGTACTGCCGCCAGCAGTGCCGCGGATAGTCGCTCTCCATTTGAGGCGACCGCGTCTTCCAGAGCTTTGCGTCGCCGGCGATCCGCGTTCTTCTCAGTTGCCGCTGTATCCAGTAGTCCTGCAATTTCACTGCGGCTCTGCTCTATCAGCTCGCGCAATCGATCGCCCTCTTTGGACAATAACGCGTCAATAACTCTCAAGTGTCGATCGAAATGCTTGTCCAGTGTTGCCAAGCCCACGGTCGCGCCTGCATTCGTCGCTACTGACACGCTCGCAATCAGCGCGTCGGTGAAACGGGCCATCGCCGAAACAACTACGACCGGTCGCCGCGCGATTCGTTCCGCAACGATGCGCGCCGCGTTCTGGAAGGCGGTAGCGCCTTCCAACGACGTGCCGCCGAATTTCATGACGATTGAGTTCATAGAAACAACGTGCAGTCTAGCACCTGCTCTGCCAGGCCAAATAAAAGTTTTGTTGTTTTATTTGGACAGAGTGGACTTGCAATCCAGATCACGCTAAACGAGCTTGGTCTTCCAGCGGCCGCGGCGAAAAACCAATGCACTCACAATTGCCAGTGTCGAAAACGCAATCGTGATCGCCAGGAACACGCCGCGCGGTCCAATACCTAAAACAATCGCCAGCACGTACGCCAGCGGCAGCTCCCACAGCCAGAAGACAAACAAGTTAATTATCGTCGGCGTCCATGTGTCGCCCGCTCCATTGAATGACTGGGTCAGAACCATGCCGTACGCGTAGAACAAGAATCCCGATGCGACGATGCGCAGGCAATCGATTCCATAAGGCATAACATTCGGATCGTGAGTAAACAATCCGATTATCTGCCGCGCGAAGAGAACAAAGATTAAGCCCACGCTGCCCAGAAAGATCACATTGTAAAATCCCGCCTTCCAAACCGCGCGTTCCGCACGCTCGGGTTTCTTCGCGCCCAGCGCCTGGCCCACCATCGTGGCCGCGGCGTTAGACATTCCCCATGACGGCAACAACGCGAAAAGAATGACGCGAATGCCGACGATGTAACCGGCAACTACGTCGGTGCCAAAACTCGAGATAGTGCGCACCAGCCCGATCCAACTCGCCATGCCAATGAAAACCTGAAATGTTCCGGTTGCAGATAGTCGCACCAGGCGTGCCATGATTGCCGGCTCGAGTCGAAAATGATAGCGCTTGATTTCAAAGCGCCCGCCTTTGCGAACCAGGCGACTGAAGGCATAAAGCGCGCCCGTCCCGCGACCAATGTTCGTCGCCACTGCGGCGCCGGCAATGCCTAGCTTGGGAAATGGGCCAAGGCCAAAAATGAAACATGGACCAAGCACTATGTTGATGGCATTCGCCAGCCACAGCACACGCATGGCTATAGCGGCATCACCAGCGCCGCGAAAAATGGCATTGATCATGAACAGCATCACGACCGTCGCGTTGCAGGCGAGCATGATGCGGGTAAAGCCTGCGCCATGTTCGATCACTGAAGGCGACGCGCCCATCAATCCCAGCAGCTTCGGCGCCAGCGGCGCTCCGATAAGCGCCAGGCAGGAGGCAACTATCAAACCCAGCGCAACTGACTGTACTGCCGCGCGTGCGGCGCCTTCCGGATTATGTTCTCCAATTCGCCGCGCCACTGTGGCCGTGGCTCCAATGCTCAAACCAATCGCGATGGCGTAGATCAAGGTCAGCAAGGATTCGGTAAGGCCGACGGTAGCCATCGCGTCTGGGCCCAGATACGAAACCCACTTGATGTCGACAACGGCAAAGACGCTCTCCATGCACATCTCGAGCACCATCGGGATAGCGAGCAGGATAACTGATCGCCCGATTGGGCCAGTCGTGTAGTCGCGATGGCTGCCCCGCAATGACTCGCGCACCGCGGCCCAGAAACCGGGCTCGTCAGAGTCGCCGCGATCCGGCGCGATCATACTTGCGTCGCGGAGTTCGATTGGAATTTGCAGTTCAGAGTCTGACATTGTTCGTTCCGATAGTTCGTTAAAGTTTCCGCAATGACGAAATCAATGTAGGGGCACGGGCGCTTTGCACAAAAGTCCTGCGCCGACCGAAGACGAACTCAGCCTGCGGAGTGAGCAGGCGATAGCATAAAAGCTTTCTATGAAGCGTAGCGGAACCCCAGGGACCTTGCATTGAAAATACCAGAGCCCGCGCGGGCGACAGTCCTCACATCACCTAAAGGCTATCGCCCGGTCCGCGGGCATCGTCTTTGGACCACTAACCTGGGGTTACGCTACGCTTCACCCCAGGCTCTACGCTATCGCCTACTCCGCAGGCTGGAACTCAATGACGATCGTTATATCACTCATCACTCATCACTCATCACTCATCACTTCTGCGGCACCCGGCCGAAATCATCCTGCAAACGGACGATGTCATCTTCGCCAAGATAAGCTCCGCGCTGCACCTCAATAAAAACGAGTAATTCAGTGTCTGCATTCTCGACGCGATGTGCCGCGCCCACGCCTATGTCGATGGCTTCTCCCGCGGGCACGTTTATTTCTTCATCGTCGAGCGTGACCTTTGCAGTTCCCTGGACCACAATCCAATGCTCGGCGCGCTGGGCATGTTTTTGATAACTCAAACGCTTGCCGGGCAGAACTTCGATTCGTTTCACCTTGAACCCATCGCCTTCATCAAGCACGGTGAATGTGCCCCAGGGACGGCGATCGAATTTCGGTGAGTTGTCGGAGTTGTTTTCACCCATGCCTGTTATCCATCACTCAAGAAGTTCAGAGTACAACCTTCAGGTTGCTGTCTTGCAAACCAGCAAGCTAAAGCTTGTACTCTAAACTATTTCTCAGTGTCGTTTGAAATACTGCACCGCGCGTTCATGTTTCTCGGCGGCCGCGCGCGAGTTAAAGGTGCCGAGATTCTTGCGCTTCCCTGTTTTCGGATCCTTCTTCTTCGAGTAAAGACGATACTTTCCTGACTTAAGTTTTCGAATCATCGTCCTTGTACCTCGCTCGCTGTATTAACGCCCGCCCCAGCGCGCCGAACTTTTGGGGGCCGACTCTTCTTGCGTGTACGCCGCCGGCGCAATACCGGCGCATAGCGTCCGGTGCGTTCAAGATCATAAATAGTGTAGCCCGTGTCAAAAAGATCGCCACCGGGATCATGACGGTCAACGCTGTAGTCAAAGACTCTGCCGTCGGCTCTCACGTAAACCGAGCCGCGCTTCCCTTTCAAATATTGCTCGCTGGTGACAAGCGCGTAGAGGTGCTGTCTTCCACCCAGGGTGCCGCTGGGCCGGCAGGGGAGGTATTCCTGTCCATTCGGTAAACGATAGATATTCAACTCCAGCAAAACGGCGCGACCATAACGCTGCAAGCGCGGCACAAAGCCTTCGGGTAATCCGAATCGCTGCTTTGGCGCATGCGGTTGGGCGCGCTTCGTAGTGCTGGTGTCAACGTGCGCGTGCGCCTTCTTACGCGCAGCCTCTGTCAATTCTTCCGCCAGCTCGTTTAGCCCTTCTGCTTCAGTCGCGGCGGGAAAGTTTTCAAACGCATAGCCGGTGTGCGCCAGAAAATGTTGACAGGCGCTGCGCAACGCTTCGGAACCGTCTAACAGTCCGTGGCTGACTTGTTTCAATGTCGCGCGGCCATTTAGCACAGCGTCTAGCTTTTGGCCGTCAGTCATCTCGGCCCACAAATAATCGCCGATAATCTGTTCCGACATTGCAAGCGAAGTTTACTTAATTCCCTGAAGCTTGCAAGAGAGTTTTCGTGAGGAGAGCGTAGGGTCAGGGGCGCGCCTATCTACGCGCCCGATCGGATATGTGCTGGTTGAGTTAGGTTCAAGCAGTTCAGAGTACAACCTTCAGATTGCGTTTTTGCAACGGCAAGCTAAAGCTTGGACTCTAAACTGCATCGTGGCGACGTCGCTCAAGTAGGTCGGGAGTCGGTCCAAATCATTGTTCGTTTAGGCTTCCTCAGCGAGGGGTTCGGTTGCGCCGCGAGGTTTCCATGCTGCCAGGATGGCTCCACAAACAAGGCCAGCCACCAGGTTGTAGCCCACGTTGAGCAGATACAGACCCAGCTTGCGTTGTTCAAAGACAACGGTTGCGAGTTGGGTGGTGGCCACAAAACCAAGCCACAGCCAGAAGGCTGTTTGTATGCCGCCGCCGGCGTTTTTCGCCCCAGTGTATTGAACGAAGTGAGCGAGTATGTAAACCAGCACCAGCGAGGTCGCGAATGCAACTGCGTATTGGCTCCAGTGACTCTGCGCTGCAACCTGGGCCAACTGTGCGGGCGTCCAGCCAATTATCTCGATGAACTTGTTACCGAAGATCAGCCCATACCAAAGGCCGCCGATTATGAAGTGGACGATGGCCGCCACAAACACCGCCGGGTAGTTTATCTTCATGGTGTCTCCTTCAGAGGTTATCGAAGTTGAGAATCAGGTATCGATCTTTGTAAAGCGAACTACGTGGGTTGCGACTTTCAAACTTTCCGGGTTCGATGGTTTTTAAGTCGCGCGGATTCTATTACGATTTCGCCTTGCCTGAATAGGTCGCGATGATTTGGACTGCGGCGGCTTGACGCCGCTTTGCAGCACGGCGGCTTGACGCCGCTCTTGATGATGCGAAGGCGTCGAGTGTTTTCTTGCACGAGGTCGCAGCGGTAACTAAAAAGCGGTGTCAAGCCACCGCAGTCCAATTAACCGCGGCGGCGTCGAGCCGCCGCTTCAAATCTTAATGAAAATCATGCGAAGCCACCGCGGCAACCTGGAATGAAAGCGCGCGAATTGTTTTTGCCTTAACCGAAACGACGTTGTCCTGGTTTTGCAGCGCGCCTGAAATCAATAGAAAAGGTTCGTCAACAACAACCAATCGATACTTATCGAATAATTGTGGCGTGATGATGATGTTTGCCACTCCCGTTTCATCTTCCATAGTCAGAAACACAAAACCCTTTGCCGTGCCTGGCCGCTGCCGCACAATTACCCAACCGCCAACTTTTACCGCACTGCCATCACGCAGTTGCTGCAGATCAATCGTGCGTGACGCTCCCAGTTCACTTAACTCCGCGCGCCGGTAAGCCACCGGATGGCGTCCGATGGTTAAGCCGGTGCCACGAAAGTCGGCATCCATTCTCTCGGGACGCGTCATGGGCATGAGCGGTGAATTACCATCCTGCTCGTGAAGTTCTTCGTATAGTTCGCCCGCCGGGCGCGCCACGCGCTCAACCTGCCACAGCGCATCGCGCCGGTTTGTGTAGGACAGGCATTCCTGCCTGTCCTGTGTTGAAGATTGCAAGCGTGATGTTCTAACAACGTTGTCCTCTTTAGCGGCTTGGCCGCCGCACAGTGCGGAAAGGCTAAGCCTTTCCGTCGAGCTATTAATAATAGCGTCGAGGCTGGGCCTCGACGAGGGACAGGCAGGAATGCCTGTCCTACTTTGAATGAAATTCAACGCTCCCACCGCCGCCAGTTTTCTTAGTTCATCCTTGCGCAGTTCGGGCACGCGATGTTGCAAGTCGTCAATACTGATGAACGGCGCTTCATTGCGCGCGCGTACGATTGCCTGGCCCGCTTCTTCGTGCAGACCTTTTACGTAGCGCAGCCCAAGGCGCAGCGCGTGTTTGTCTTCTGTTTTTGACTTTGGACTTTGGACATTGGACTTAGGACTATCTTCTTCCAGCGTGCACAACCAATCCGACTGCATCACATCCACCGGCTTGACCTGCAAACCATGTCGCTGCGCATCCTTGACGATGGTAAAGGGCTGATAGAAACCCATCGGTTGATTGTTCAGCAGCGCCGCCGTAAACGCCGGCAGATAATGACATTTCAAATACGCGCTGGCGTAAGCAATCAAAGCAAAGCTGGCCGCGTGTGATTCGGGAAAACCATAAAGCGCAAACGAAGTGATCGCCTGCACAATTTCATCCTGTGACTTTGGTGTGATTCCTTTACGGGCCATGCCGCGCCGCAGTTTTATTTCTATTTCCTTCATGCGCGCTTCGGATCGTTTGAAGCCGAATGCGCGGCGCAATTCTTCCGCCTCGCCGCCGGAAAAGTCTGCGCAAATCATCGCCATCTTCAATAATTGTTCCTGAAACAACGGCACGCCGAGCGTCCTTTTTAATACCGGCTCCAGCGAGGGATGCGCATAAACAACCGGCTCGCGGCCCTGCCGCCGTTTCAGATAAGGATGGACCATGTTGCCGACGATTGGGCCGGGCCGGATGATGGCCACTTGCACCACGATGTCGTAAAACTTTTGCGGATGCAGTCGCGGCAGACACGACATCTGCGCCCGGCTTTCAACCTGAAACAGACCAATGGTGTCGGCTTTTTGTAAAGCGGCATAAACTTCCACGTCATCCTGCGGCAGGTGGGCGAGATCAACTTCTTCTTTATATGATTCGCGAACCAGGGCAATCGACTCTTCCAAAGCGGCCATCATCCCCAAACCCAGCAGATCAACTTTGATCAGCCCCAGGTCGGCACAGTCTTCCTTGTCCCATTGCACCACCACGCGCCCGGGCATCGCCGCCGGTTCCAGCGGCACCACCGAATCGAGTTGGCCCTGACAAATAACCATACCGCCCGAATGCTGGCCCAGGTGTCGCGGCAGGTCCTGGACCATGCCGTAAAGTGCGAAGAATTTTTTAATGCGCGCGTTTCTGATGTCGAGTCCCGCGTCACGAAACTGTCGTGCAGTTGAATCTTTCGGATCCTTCCATTCCCAGGTATGCACCAAAGCAGAAAGACGTCCCAGTGTTTGATCGTCAAAACCGAGCGCCTTGCCAACTTCGCGCGCGGCTGAGCGGCCACGATACGTGATTACGTTGGCAGTCATTGCCGCGCCGAGTTTTCCATAACGCTCATAAACATATTGAATTGCTCGCTCGCGTTGATCGCCGCTCGGCAGATCGAGATCGATGTCCGGCCACTCGCCGCGTTCTTCGGAAAGAAAACGTTCGAAGAGAAGTTCCATACCGATAGGATCGACGGCAGTAATGCCGAGCGAATAACAGACGGCGCTGTTTGCCGCCGAACCTCGTCCCTGAATCAGAATTCCCTGCTGCTTACAAAACTCAACGATGTCCCAGACGATCAGAAAATAGCCTTCGAGTTTCAGTTTTTCGATCAACGCCAGTTCGCGTTCGAGCTGTGGCCGGGCAACTTCATAAGCGGGCTGGCCGTGGTGACTGGTGTAACGTCGCCGCGCGCCTTCTTCGGTACGCTTGCGTAGAAACGACGCCATCGTCTCGCCCGCCGGAACCGGATATTTCGGAAACTCGTAACCAAGATCTTCCAGCGTGAATTCAAGTCGCGATGACAGCTCGACGGTGTTGTGAATGGCTTCCGGCAAATCGGCAAAGAGCTGTTGCATTGTCTTTGCTGATTTCAGATACCGTTCGGAATTTCTTGCGAGTAAACGGCCCGCGGTTTCGAGTCGCACGTGATTACGAATGCAGGTGAAGACGTCGGCGACTTCGCGTTGCGCTGCCGTCGCGTGGCTGACACCGTTGGTCGCCAGCAGTGGCAGATGCAAACGTCCGGCAATCGCAACTATTGTCTGGTTGCGCGCTTCTTCTTCACGATTGAAATGGCGTTGCAGTTCGGCATAAACGTTTTGTTTGCCAAAGACATCGATTAACCACTCCGCTCTTCTCTGCGCTTCCTCTGCGCCCTCTGCGTCTCTGCGATGAAATGCTTTTGCCAGCGGTCCATCCGCCGCGCCTGTCAAACAAACCAACCCTTCCGCATGCGCTGCGAGTTCTTCAGGTGTAACCGCGCACTCGCCCGGTTTCGCATGCTTGGGCACACGCAACTTCATCAAGGTGATCAAGCGACAGAGATTTTGATAGCCGGTGCGATTGCGCACCAATAAAGGAATGGAGAAAGTGTCTCCAGCGTTACGTGAACGTTTTTGTCCAACGTCCAACGTCCAATGTCCAACGTCTGTTTTCCAACCTTCCAGCTTTTGACTTTGGACGTTGGACGTTGGACGTTGGACGATGATGGGACTTTGGACATTGGACATTGGACGTTGGACTGTAATTTCCGCTCCAATGTGCGCCTTGATGCCATTCTTTTTCGCGGATAGATGAAAACGCGGACTGCCATAAAAGCCGTCGCGATCCAGTAGCGCCATGGCCGGAATTCCCAATACAAGTGCCGCGGCAACCAGCTCCTCAGGCACCGAAGCGCCTTCGAGAAAACTGAACGCTGAGCGCGCGTGTAGTTCGATGTAATCAGTGAGCGGTGAGCAGTGAGCAGTGGGCAGTCGACCCCGGGTCACTGAACTTGTTTTCTTAGGCAACGTCTTTTGTTTCTGCTCACCGCTCACAGCTCACTGCTCACTTTCCGTTCAGTCGTAAATTCCTTCAACGAACCAGGTGCCACTTTGCAGCTCGTGATAAATGCGATAAAGAATTTGGCTTGGACCACCCTGGCTGACTACCTCTTTAATTTTCGAACCTTCTGACTTCTGACCTCTGATCTCTGACCTCTGACCTCCGCTCTCTGACCTCTGGCCTCTGGACTCAACCGCCACGTCCCATTCATCTCTCGCCCAAAGATCTGATCGCCACCACTCCCCTGATGTGCGCCATGGACCAGCAAGTCCTACTACCTTTCCATAAACACAGCGGTCTTTTCCCCAGGCGTTGATCTCCGTTGGATATCCACGCGCAGCCTCAACCATTGCCCGCAGCGGCGGCCGAAACCTGCGAAAGCCCAGGGCGAATTTCGGATGTGGAATTTCGAATCTTGAATCTTGAATTTGGAATTTTGAATTCTCGTTTGCTAATTGCTGTTTGCTATATAGAAGCGCAGGCGTCCCGCCCGCATGCTTTTTCCTCTTAGCAACTTTCGATCTTTCTTCTCTAACCACAAACCTCTTAACGCGAAAAGCATCCGGCCGATGCGTATCCAGCAATTCGGGTGTGCCGACATTTTCCAGACCGACAAGTTTTGCCAGACGCGCGAGTGTCAATTCCAGCTTTGCCGGTTCAGGCGCAAGCGGAATAAACAATCCCGTCTGTAAAACTCGAGGCTTGACCGGTTCACAGTTTATCGAGATTGCGATCACTGCTGCAGAAGGCGGGTGCGCTTCGGCATCGAGCAATAAAAGTTTCAAAAACACTTTTTGATCGCGCATCGGATAAGGCAAATTGAGTTTCAGCTCGTGCGCGCTTTTGTTTTCAAGTTTCATCTGCACGTGCAGCTCATTTGTGGCCAGCGCATACGCTTGCAAACTCGCGCAAAGTTGATTGAGCAGTCTGGCAAAGATGAAAGAGAGAGGCTCGAGTTGCGCGATGGGATACTCGAGCTCGATCGAGTTTTCGAAAACGGGGGCGGCTTGTTTTAGTTTTAAGTGACGATCCGTTTTTCCAGCAGCAAGTTGTTGCAGGTGGACACCCTCCTGACCGAGCCGTTCAGAAACACCGGCAACCGGCAGTTCTGCAAATTCTTTGAAAGTGCGCATGCCCCAAAGCTTCAGCGTCTCAAAAATTTCTTTGGCTTGCTTGTCTTCAATATTGACCAACGAATATTCCAGCGCGCTTAACGGTAAAGGCCCAAGACAAGTCAGCTCTTCTCCCGGGGCAGTAAAAGTTATTCCATGACAGTGCCGCGCAGCATGTATGGCCGTATCCGGATTCGCGGCCAGAGCAAGGTTTACCCGGGCCGCGAGTCCACCTGACTGCTTCGGCGCGCCGGCCTGTTTCGCGATTACCGTTGCCAACTCATACGCAGAGCCAAATTGCAGAGCACAACCTTCGACATCGATCACGACCGTGTCCGGCCACACCTCTTCGACAAAAGGAGAAAAGGAGTAAGCAAACTCCGCCAAAGACAGTCCATCCGAGAGATTTTGGCCATGAATGCCCGCAAACATGACTTTAGCCTTTCAGTTTTGAGGTAAGGCGAAGATTAGCGAAAATTAGCGAATACGTCAATGGCTGCGATAAATAAATTGGGGGGATAAAAAACGCTTGCGCCTGACGCTACGTCAGACTTTAGGATGGATTTCGAAAGGAAAAAGCAGATGGCGAAAAGCAATGAGTCTTCTTATCAGGCGCAGCAGTTTGCCACTCGAGCCGGAGTCACCGTGCGCACGCTGCACCATTATGATCGGCTTGGTCTGTTGAAGCCAAGCGCCTATACCGGATCCGGTTACCGGCTTTACCGGGAAAACGATCTGGCGCGGCTGCAACAAATCGTCACGCTGAAATTCATTGGCTTCTCTCTTAAGGAAATAAAAACTTTGCTCGCGCAGAATGGCCGCGATCTGGCAACAGCATTGCGCAGGCAAAGACAAATCATTAATCAAAAACGCCATCACCTGGGAATGGCAGTTCAGGCGATCGAAAAAGCTGAACTTGTTATCTCAAGTGAAGTACCCGACTGGGAGGCTTTCAAAAAAATCATCGAGGTGATCAATATGCAAAACGACATGGACTGGACCAGGAAATATTACTCCGAATCTGCGACAGAAAAACTTGCTGCGCGCGCCACCCCGAAGTGCTCGAACAGGGGCAGAACAATTGGGCCCAACTGATCAAAGAGGTAGAGGCAGCAGTGCGCGACGGTGAAGATCCTGCTTCTGAAAAGGCACAGTCGCTGGCGGCGCGCTGGTCAAATTTGATCCAGCAATTCACTGGCGGCGATCCGGAAATCAGCGCCGGCTTTAAGAAACTGTACGCCGATCAATCTAACTGGCCGCAGTTTCAGAAGCCTTACAGCGATGAAGTTGAAGCTTTTATTTGTGCCGCTGGTGGAAAGAAGTAAATCGATTCGTCAACCAATGAATCTTATTGTGCGCTAACCTGCAAGGTTGTTTCTCTTACAGTTGGGCTCAGTGGCCGATGACGTTCTACCAGCATTGTCAGGGATTGCAATAGTCTTCCCTGACTAACTAAAAACGGGGCGGTCGTTTTTTCGCGAGCTGAAAGATTTACTAAGGAAGCGTTTTGCTTTATTAAGTCCTGATTCACTTGGGACCAAACCAACCCCTCGTTTTTCATTTCCAGCGACAACGCCGCGCAGGAGCGCACACTGCAATCCTGAGTAATTACCAATAAAGCGGTCGGACTATTTTCCACCACGCGCCGAAAGCGAAACCACCAGGACGAGATGATCCGGCGCGCTGTTTTTGCGGAAAGATCGCCCAGATCGAGCATTACGATACCAAAGCCTCCACCCTGCAACAGTAGATCAGTTGCTTTGAAGGCGTGCTCCAGATTGTTGTCGCAGCGAATCCAAAGCAACCGATCTAATTTCACGTTTGCGCGCCCGGCTGATTTCGGATCGAGCGTATTGTTCATATCGACCAGCGCGCATACTTCGTCATGGTTTGTCGCCGCCGCGAGAGTTAAAAGCAGAAAACTGGTGCGACCTGAAGAGGCTGGGCCAAAAATTTCTGTTATGGCGCCGCGTGGCAATCCGCCCCCAGCAAGCGAATCAATTTGTGAAACACCTGTCGCAATAACCTCCGCGATCTTTGTTTCGTGATGCTTAAACGCGTCGCCAAAGCGAGCTGCTATGGTGGATTCAATTTCCGCTTTTGAAATTGCCGCTCTCATGATTTATAACCACTGTCTGTAAAGCAAACTGTTAGTTTGCGATGGCTGGTTGCCACTCAACTTGAATGACATGGTGACCCAGCAAACTAACAGTTTGCTTTACAAACACTAATGCCCCGCAAAACTTCACATGGCTCGGCTGAAGAATTCTTTCCCGACAAATTAACCTTGCCTTCCCTCAAAGAAGCTGCCACCGATTGCAAAGCCTGTGACCTTTGGAAACGAGGCACGCAAACTGTCTTCGGCGAAGGACGCAAGCGTTCGACAGTGGTGTTCGTCGGCGAACAACCAGGCAACGAAGAAGATCTAGCTGGCAAGCCTTTCGTCGGCCCCGCCGGGCGGCTATTTGATAATGCCCTCGTCGAGGCGGGCATCGATCGCTCGCAAACTTACGTCACCAATGTCGTCAAACATTTCAAATGGGAACCACGGGGCAAACGTCGCATTCATAAGAAACCCAACGCCGGCGAAATCTCTGCTTGTCGTCCCTGGCTCGAGGCTGAAATCGCTGTAGTCAAACCAAAAGTAATTGTCGCTCTTGGCGCCACGGCAGCGCAGGCCTTGCTCGGCCCAAAATTTCGCGTCACCAAACAGCGCGGCGAATTTATCGAATCCACCCTCGCTCCCTACGTAATGGCCACTGTGCATCCCTCTTCAATTCTTCGCGCGCCGGATGATGAAACCCGTCGCCTGGAACATCGTCGCTTTGTTGACGATCTCAAAAAACTCGCCCGGGTGTTGAAGTAGGACTGGCATTCCTGCCTGTCCATTCTCCTGAACCCCTGTTTTTAAAAATTGAATCTGCTCCGAATCAGGAACAGGCAGGAATGCCTGTCCTACTTTTTCCTTGACCCCTCCCCGCTTATTCGGTAATATTCGCATGATTTTCGCTTTACACCGAAAATACCACTTGCTGCTGGCTAGATGCAAGGGAGTTTTAAGGGAAAGGACGATTTAAATGCCTGTAACGGCGAGGCAAAGGCAGGTCTACGATTTCATCTGCCGCTATGCGGAGGCCCACAAACTGCCACCAACCATCGCTGAAATTGGGAGGCAGTTTCACATGACCTCATCGGCAAGTGTGCACGGCATTCTATCGGCACTCGAGCGCGAAGGACTCATCAAGCGCATTCCCAACGTCAGCCGCGGTATCGAGATCATCAAGCAGGAGGAGCAGGACAACGATTACGAGATTCCATTGCTGGGAACGGTCGCGGCCGGGCAGCCCATCGAGGCAATCCTTGCTCACGAAACCGTTCAGGCGCCGAAGAACATGTTGGGTCGTGACCGTATGTTCGCGTTGCGCGTGCGCGGCGATTCGATGATTGACGAAAACATTCAGGACAACGACATTCGTTTAGAGCCGGCGAATCCGCAGTTCAAACCAATCTTCATCAAGACTCCGGAGCGCATTCAAATTCAGGGCGTAGTACGTGGACTGATTCGCAGTTACAACAATTCTTCCCGCGCAGTCTAGCGCTGAACATCATAGAAGAATGAAAGCCGCACGCGCACTCGACATTTCCTCCGAATCGGATGTGATTTTTCTTGGCTTTGCGCTTAGCGACTGCGTAGTTGAGATTGATAAACAAGCGGCGAGGTATCTACGGGCCGTTCATCGCACCGCTCTGGAGTTGGCAATTCCCAATCGTTTCGGCATTGAAGTCGGAGGATTTTGGCTGATGCCTGAACAGCTCGCGCAACTGAGAAAGTTGCCGGACTGCTATTCACAACTGGAAGCGCCTCTAGTCGAGCGCGCCATTGAAGCGTACCTTGCCGCGCAACTACCTGCGTTGCCGCAGAAATCGCATTGAGATTTTAACTTTCAGGAATCAACTCCGCCTCTTTCTTTCTGCGGTGAATCACAAGCAAAGCGATACCGCTCATGATCAAGGCGCCGCCAACCAAAGTGCGCCAGTTCATTTCCTCGTGCAGCACTAACATTCCCAAAAGCACAGCGGTCACTGGCGTCACCAACGCGATCAGCATTGACTTGGTAACGTCAATTCGGCGCACCAGCCAGTAATACAAAATGAATGCGATTACAGAACCCACAATGGCCAAATAGAACAACGAAATGATAGCCATTCCAGTCCAATGAAAATTTAACGGACTGCCTTCGGTCGCGAAGCCAATGATCGCCAGCGGGAACAAACCAAAAAACATCTGCCCGCCGGCGATGAGAGTAGGCTCGAGGTTTTTCGCATATGCCTTGACCAGTACATTTGAGTAAGCCACACAGATCGAGCTAATGACCAGGGCCACGCTGCCGGCCAACGCCTTTGGTCCAGCGAATGTTAGTTGATTCGAAAAAATAACGCCGACGCCGGCGATGCCCAGGATGACGCCAACGAACTTCAACGGAGTCATTCGCTCCGCGGGTAAATGAATGTGAGCAATGACCAATCCAAATGCTGGTATGGTGGCTTGCAGCAAGGCGGCAAGTCCGGAAGAAATGTATTGCTCGCCCCAGAAGATCAAACCGTAGTTAAGACTAAAGGCCAGCACGCCTGTACCGGCCAGCATCCACCAATCTTTAGACGATCGGGGTAATGCTAGGCGCCTGACGGCGATGATGGCTGTAAGAATGAGAACTGCGATGAGGAAACGAATTGCAGCAAAGCTGATGGGCGGAAGGTCTCTTAAGCCGATCTTGATGAATAACCAGGTCGAGCCCCAGATGCAGCACAGGAGTAGCCAGACGATGCGTGATTTCATAATTATTGTTTTGCGGATCGCCTGATGAACAGCAAGCTACAAAAACGGCGCGGCGGCGAGCCGGTACAAAAACTCAACTCTGAATCTCTTCACTGCGCATCACGTCGCAGTTGAGTTTCGGCATCCGTTCGCCACCGCTCGCAGTTTTGCGCGGTCAGTGCGAAATAACCGTCCACTAAACTAGGCTGATTGAGGTTCAGTCTTAATAATTGCGAAGGCTGCACCTTGCGGATCCTGAAGGATCGCAAATCGACCTACGGTGGGAATGTCAGCAGCCGGCTTGATTGTAGTAGCTCCCAGCTCAGTTGCTTTCTTTACCTTCGCGTCGCAGTCGTCAACGGCGAAATACACCAGCCAAAACGGCGGGACGCCGGCCATGTCCGGAGTCAGCTTGAACATTCCCCCAGCTCCTCTGTCGCCGTTCTGAAAAATCGTGTAATCGGTAGACCCGAAAGTCTTCGCGTCGATTCCCCAGCCAAATAGACCGCGATAAAACTCGCCGGCTCTGGCTGTATCTGTGGTCGTGAGTTCATTCCAAACCAACGCTCCCGGCACGTTTACAATTCCCGCGCCTTTGTGCGTGCCCGCCTGCCAAAGGGCAAACACGGCGCCCGTCGGATCCTGGACCACCGCCATGCGACCGACGTCCATGACATCAAACGGTCCTTTCATCAGAGTCCCGCCAAGTTCCTTTACTTTTGCTGCGCTTTCATCGACGCTCGCCACTGACGCGTAGGACAACCAATTCGGAGGAATTCCTTGCGACGTCATCTCCTCGGGCATTGTGTAGAGCGCACCCACATCTTTTCCGTCGAGCTTGAGCATGGTGTAAATCATGCCCGGGCCAACGGGGTTGTCTGTGAAGGTCCAACCAAACAATTCGGTATAAAACTTCTTCGCTGCCTCGCCATCGGTAGTTCCCAGTTCCACCCAGCAAAATGTACCGGGCGCGTAAGTAGGGGTTTCCTGCATTCGTGCTTCAGTCATGATCAATCTCCTTAGGAATGGGCGCAAAACTCGCAGGGAGACGAGGAGCAATTGCGCGGCTTAAAAATCTCATCTGAACGTGTGGGGAGATAATATCGTAATTAGGCAGGACTGCAAAAACGGAAAACGCTACCTCCAGCAAGCTGAAGATAGCGCAATCCGTTTCCTAATAATCGCCGAAGCTTTTAAAAGGATGGCAGCTTCGCATGTACACACTAGGCTGCCGATTTGTATCCCGATGATCGACTGGCGGTCAGTCACATCTTCGGTCAGCACACGAAATGTTTTACCAATTCTCGCATCCTTTCGAATGCGGTGCCTTTAGGTTTTTGTTCTGGTGGCTTTTCCTCCACCTCCGGTTACGACCCGGCAACGTCGGTCCAACTTGCGTCGAACCATTCGCCCCCTTCAGCGGGTCCTGTCTAAAGGGTACCACTCGTTTTTATCCGAATGGCTTGAGAAAGCCTTTCAGCTTTCTCTAGCAAAGCCTTTCGGCTTCAACCCAGGGCGTCAATAGGATTAACAGCCGCCTGTCTTTCCCCTCTTCCGTGTGTCACCACATCGGTCGCCGATCCCTTTGTTGGTCTCGAAGGCCGTGACCCTCGCGACAGGGAGAGTTATACGCGAAGGCAGTTTTAAGATCAATTTTTTATGTGTTTTATTTTT
>WNFT01001661.1_pt1 | contig 21345 bp, 17 predicted proteins | sample 5400191 | NCBI WGS metagenome assembly WNFT01 (sample SAMN13153359, study PRJNA577476) | soil metagenome | isolation source: 80 cm saprolite under Madrone tree | place: USA:California | collected 2016-06-14 | reverse complement strand
CCGGAAATCCCGAAGCCGCCAACATCGCCATAGGCGTTGGCAAAGAAGCCCGACCCTCCAAAGGGTACGATGGCGCGCAGGCCGACGACGGGGTCGGCCCAGGTGTCGCCCACGCTTCCGCTTCTTGCGGCCAGGATACCGCTGCTCAGGCTGAGTTCATTATCGATCGAAAAGATCCTTACGCCGGCCAGGCCATCGAGCTTGATCGACGGAGAATCGACGACGCGATAGGCGCCCTCGATGGTGCTGGTGAAGTCCTTCACCTTGAGCGTCCCGCTACCGAAAAGAGGGCCCGGCGTCGAAGCATCCGCTTTGAGTTCCACATATATCACGTCGCCGAGAATACCGAAGCGACCGTGCCGCGCTTCCCCGGCCACCATGACGGCCGCGGGCCAATCGATATGGCTGAATATATCGCTGAAGCTTACGTCGATCGACGATGGGGGCACTCGTTCAAAGGCCCCTACATCGCCCTTGATGCCGCTCATCCAAAGGTAGGGCGAGATCTGGAAAGTCCAGCCATCGGCCTTTTTCTTTGGGCCTGCCCAAGAGATTCCGCCGGTTGCCAGGATGATCAGGATCGCACCAATAATTGCCTTCCGGCCGCGACTGGTTCTTGATTTCATGACCTGCTCCGCCGCTCACTCGTTGCAAACTTTTCGAATCTCGGCTGGGTCGCCACGCTCCGCGACGTCTACTTGAGTATGCAAGCGCCGAAAATTACAAATCCAACCTGATCACCGATCACGGCAAGACTTAACTTTCCGCTGCTTTCCTCGATCGCCGCGATCCAACCGGCGTTCCCGTCGCCCCCACTCAGCCGCAAGAGGTGCGGCGGGTGTTCTACCCGCTCGATCTTGCTCGTCCTTGTGCTGCCAGCATTCTCTGTCGCGGTCACTGTTCCCTGCTGAACATCGACACTGAAGAACTGCGGCACATTGACTGTGCCGGCCGACTCACGAGCACAGTCCTCGCCGGGTGCGCATTCCGCAACGTCAACCGTTGCGCAAAGGAACGGCTTCTTCCCATCGAAGCTCTGGGCTCGACAATCCAGCGCCGGCATCAATGCCACAACGGTTGAGAGTAAAAACGCTACGTTACGCATGGCATAACCCTCATTTTCCTGTCGCCCAGAAGACTAGTTGACGGAATATCCCCGCCCGGTCAGGCACGCCGCCATAGCGCGGTTATACGCGGCGAGCTGATTGCTATACGCCGCCGTCGCCTGATTGGACGCGTATTGCTGTTCTTGGGCATACCGGTTTTGCCGCATTCCGCCAAAAACGGCGCCGACCCCGGCGCCTATGGCCGCACCCTTCCCGGCGTTGCCGCCTATGGCCCCCCCAACGGCACCAACGGCGGCACCACGCGCCGCAGTACCGAAGACGCCAGGTGGGGGCGGGGCAGATTGTTGAGGAACGGGCGGCGGCATCGTTGGATTGAATCCGGATTGCTGCGTCGCCCAACTGCTGCACTCGTACTTGTCCTTGTCCTGCTGGGCCGGCGTTTGACCTTTGGCCGGATAGACAATCATCTGTTGAGCTGTTGCGAGCCCGGTCGTGATCGCCAGGAGCATCGCCAAGAGCATTGCAACCGACAGCCCGATCCTAAACCACATGATCAATCACCCGTGAGTGGAACTAAACTTTTAGGTTCAGTAGGTCCGCTGTTCCCTTGGTAGCTCAAGAATCGGGGCTTCAGGTTGAGCACTCCCTTAGGAAGCTTTGCGCGCCCTGATTGCCGTCGCAATGTCATTACTGAGCAAACCGAGATTGCGGCTCATCGCTGCAACTGCCGCATCGTAGGGACGATCGCTGCCGGTCGGTCCGGACGTGCCGGACGTGCCAGACGTGGCGGCTACAGTCCCTTTTCCGGCGTCACGGTAGGTCGACCTGTGCATTTCCAATACTGTCCCGTCGTTCGGATTCACAAGACTCCAGAACACGCTGAGCACGGTGCTGCCGTCGGCCTCGGTCTCGAACTTCGACACGTCCATGGTGACTTGAAAGTCCGTGGGTGCCCGATCCTTCCACGGATAGAGCGATACGCGTTCGGTTCCGAGCAGGTTTGACAGATTGGTGGCAAGCACACGGGTCATGTTGTCGTTGAGATCGCCACCCCATTGGTCGAGATTGGCCTGTGAGAGCTGGTTGGCGCTGACACCCATGACGATCTGCGGCCGATCGAGGTATTTGGGCAGAGTGATCGGGCCGACACCGACGGCAATTCCTTGAGGCGACATTGTCGCCGACTGGTCCGTGGTGGCGCTCAAGACATAGAGCCGCGTAGGCTTGTCGGATCCGCATCCGGCAAGGGCAAATGGCGCCAGAAAGGCCGCGGCTAGAACGAGCAAGAGGCGCGATCGGATAAGCATTGTCATCTCCGGCGTCTAACGATTTCCGGTCAATAGCGCGTTGGGATTACGCTGGATGTACTCGGCGAAAATGCGGACCGCCGTCACGGCCGCCTTGAGTTCACGAAGCGTGCTGTTCAACTGGTAGAGGAGCGGCGAATCCGGCCCGATGACCCGCTGCGCCGTCTGCAGCGTCAAGTAAGCCGCGTCGAGCGCTCTGGCCATCTTCGCCATAACCGGCCCGGCATCGGCGATGAATTTAGGGAGGCTGTGGTTTAGGCTGTTCATTAACTCGCGGCCCGATACCAGCGTCTGATTCAGATTTTGCATCGGCTCGCCTTCCCGCAACTCGAGCCGCTTGCGCGCCTCTTGAAGCGTCAGGCTCGCCTGATTTGACGTGCCTATCAAACTGTCGCTCAACGGCTTCACCTGCGTATTCACGCTGGCCATGAGGCCACCAGCGCCACTCACGACGTTATCTGCGTCGCTCAACACCTTGTGGGCGGCTTCGATCGTGCTGGCGATCTGAGTGGCGATCTGATCGAGCGGAAGGCTGCCGAGCTTTTGAAGAACGCCGGAGACGCTGGCCGTCAGCTGGGCCATGCTCGAGGGGACCGATGGAAACTCCTGAATCCCTTTTTTGAGTCCAAGCAATCGGATTGGCGTCTCCGGGTGGAAATCGAAGTTGATGCTCGTTTGACCCGTCACCATCGACAAGGTTTCCAGCTGTCCCCGCAGGCCACGTGAAATCAGCGCATCCATGTTCTTGACCGGATTGCGCTGACCGCTGACGATCTGGAATTTTTGCGGCTCGAGTTCAAAATAGACCGGGATATGCATCACCTGGTTGGCTATGTCGTACTCGATGACAATACTGGTTACGGTGCCGACCTTGACGCCGCGGAATGTGACGGGTGCGCCGACGTCGAGGCCGCCGAGCGAACCCTGGAAGAATATGACGGCCTTGGCTTTGGGCTTCAGGAACTCTCCGCCCCCGAAGGCGAGAACGCCGACAATCATCAGCAGAAGGCCGCCGACCACAAATCCACCGATAAGCTTTGGGTTGGTTCTCTTGGCCATTCCAGCAGTCCTATCTTGACACAGTGTCACCCGCCGAGGACTTCGCCTTGGCGTCGAGCTCGCCCCGCAACAGGAAGTTGCGAACCTTCGGATCGGGGCATTCGTCGCGTAATATCTTTGGATCGCCCTGAGCGATCATCGTCTTGGTATCGGCGTCCAGAAACACCGAGTTGTTGCCGATGGCGAAGATACTGGCGAGCTCGTGGGTCACCACGGCAATCGTTGCCCCCAAGCTATCGCGCAACTCGAGGATCAAATCGTCGAGAAGCCGGGAACTGATCGGATCCAGGCCCGCAGAAGGTTCGTCGAAGAAGAGGATTTCGGGGTCGAGCGCCATGGCGCGGGCAAGGCCGGCACGCTTGCGCATTCCGCCGCTTATCTCCGAAGGATAGAATTCCTCGAATCCGGCAAGACCGACGAGCGCGAGCTTGAGCGAGACGATCCTGCGAATCTCGGCCGGATTCAGGTCGGTGAACTCGCCGAGCGGGAGCGCGACATTCTCGGCCAAAGTCATCGAACTCCATAGGGCGCCGCTCTGATAAAGGATGCCGAAGCGCCGCATGATCTGCTCCTGCTCCGCCGGGTCCGCTTTCCACAGGTCCTGACCGCCGAAGAGCACCTCGCCTTTCGCCGGCGCCTTGAGACCGACCAGATGCTTCAGCAGCGTACTCTTGCCGCATCCGCTGCCCCCCATGATGATGAAGATATCGCCATGGAAGATCGAGAAGCTGAGATCGCGCTGGATGACGAAATCGCCGTAGGCCATATCCAGGTTTTGCACGGTGATATGCGGCTCGGCCGTTTGACTTCCTGTCCTCCGGACCGATGAGATCTTCGTCTGCGGTGATTGGGGAGCGTCTGTCAAATCCGGATTTCCTAAATGCCCAGTGTACTGGTGAGGACAGTGATGACACCTTCAGTCAGAACGATAAAAACGATCGCCGTAACCACGGCCGAGGTTGCAGCCATACCGACCGCCGACGCGCTGCGTCCGCTCTGAATCCCCCGCATGCAGCCGCAGATCGCCACAAGAACTCCGAAGACCGAGCTCGAGAAGATGCCAACCGCAAAATTCATCAGGCCGATGCCGTGGATCGTTTCATTGACGTATTGGGTAACCGATAAACCGAGCATTCCGATGCCGACCATGGCCCCGCCCAGGATGCCCATGAGATCGGCATAGATGCAAAGCACCGGCATCATCAAGATGAGAGCGATCATCCGCGGCAACACGAGGAACTCCATGGGCGACAGCCCGAAAGTCGCCAGTGCGTCGATTTCCTCGTTAACCTGCATCGTGCCAAGCTGTGCGGCAAAGGCGGCGCCCGTGCGCCCCGACATGATGATTGCCGTCATGAGCGCGCCCATTACGCGTGCCATGGCGATACCGACGAGATCGGCGACGTAGATCTGGGCGCCGAACTGCTCAAGCTGGATGGCCCCGACGAAGGCCAAAATGACTCCAACCAGGAAAGATATAAGCGTGACGATGGGCAGTGCCGCAGCGCCGCATTCGAAAATCACATCGACAAGATCGGAGCGCCGAAAGCGGGCGCGCCCGATGGTCAGCCGACCGAGGGACTGCATTGCCTGGCCGAGGAATTCGAGCATCTCACCCCCCGACCGCCACATCGTCAGCGACTCCTTGCCGACAAGGGTGAGGAAGCTCTCGCGCTCTTCCGCCCGCCGTGCTCCCTGGCGCTCCGGGACAGCGACAGCAAGCTTGACTAGGCGGCGAGCCCCTTCGGGCAGGTTGCCGGCGTCGAACTCCACTTCATGTGCACGGCAGATCTCTTGAAGTCCGACAAGAAAGCCGAGAAGACCGCTGTCCCACTCACCGAGTTGTGTCGCCTCGAAGGATACGCGACGTGGGCGCGTGGGAGCATCGAGCTGCTGGCCAAGTGCGGTGAGCGACGGCAAGCCGGCCTTGAGCTTCCAATCGCCGAAGAGGTGCACCAACAGCACCCCCGCTCCCGCTTGGCTGATATCGAGCCCAGCAGCGTCAACAGCGCGATCGGCGAGAGATTTTTTGGCCACGCGAATACTTTGCCGTTCCCTAGATAATCAGTAGTTTACAACCTTGGCACACGAACTCCAAATCGACAGCCGCCGATCATTCCGAAACGCCGCCGAGTTCCATCAGTCGAGCAACGGTAGTGACGTCACAATGCGGTCCTTGACCAGGAGACCACGGGATTCTGCCTCCTTCTTGAAGAGAGGCGAGGCGGTACCGGTGATCCACAACTCGAATTTGTCATCGCCGGGCTTGAGCTGCAGCAGCTTAGCAACCCTTTCGACGGCCGATGCAGCCCGTTCATTCCAGATCAGATAGTCGATTGGCGCGATGACCAGCGCCTTGCCGCTCTGCTCGCGGGCCAGGACGAGCCGGTTGAAGCGCTCCAGGCTGACGATCGAAGCGGTCCGATCGTTATAGCCGTCAAGCAGTTCTGCCATCTGCTGGTAGAAGAGCGCCCACTCCTCATCGGGCGCATCGAGGGCGACCTCGATCAGCGCCGCCCTGCCCGCCGTGCCCGACATCGCATCGAGTGCAGTGAGAAGAACATATTTGGCCCGCGGCGAGAATTGCCGTTGTGCCATGAACTGCTGGGCAAGGCTGTTGTCGATACCCATCCGGTCCATGGCCGCTTGGTCCCGAATGGCAAGTTCGGCTGGCGGTTCAGATGCGATGATGTTGGCTGCCTGGTCCAGGTTGCGGGCGGCCGATAAAGCTGTGACCACTGGCCCACCGGCGGCCATGGTCGCCATGCTGATCGTCAGATTGCCGGCCGCCGCCGCCCAGGCGACGCTGTCCAGTTCCTTCTGCAGGATCGGGTTGCTGGAATAGGGGTCCACCCCCAGTTGCTTTGCATATTGGCGTTTGTACGACGACATCTGAAGGAGTTGGGCCGCTGGCGAATCCTCATAGGCGGTCTTCTGGCCGCTCACTGCCGTGTCGATACCCTGGCCGACCCGAGAGAACACGTCGAAGATGGCATTGGGGACCGCCTCCACCGTCTGGACGGGTTGCGTCACCAGGCCCTGAATGCCTCGAACCGGGCCGAGCGCCGCCTGCCCCAGTGCCTTAAAATAGGCATCGCTTGTACTTATCTTCCGGAGTGCCGTGATCGCCGGGATTTCGCGGAGCAGGCGGCGCAGCATGGCATCGCTGCGGGCCTCGAAGACGCCATAGTCGGACCATGCGATGAAATCGTTGAGGAAGTCGAAGGTCCGTACTGTTGGCGTTAACCGGTAGTGTGGGCCGGCTATCAAATCAGCGGAGACGACCTCCTGGATGGGTCGAGGTCCAAATTTTTCAAAGGACTCAGCGGCCGGCGCCGCGGCCGCAAGCAACACACCGACCAAAACAGACAAGGCCGGGTATCCGAGACGCCACCGCGGCCGGTAAAGAATCATAGACATCCTGCTAACCCCTATTTTTCGTGCTCGCGGGTCTTTGCCATCACTTGCGTTGCACCTTCGACGCGCGGTATGCGAATCCTCAGTGATGGCGGGCTCCTTCAAGTGAACCCCACAGACTTGGGCGCACAGTGAACCAGCCAGATCCGTCTATATTCCACGACGCGCACCAGGCCGCTATTGGACCTTAGTCCCATGGAGCCGGCAGTGCAGATTGGGGCGTACCTGCACCCGCCGGCCCAACCGCGCCAACGCCAGGGACGCGCTGGCGGCGAGCGTCAATCCGAGATGAGATCGCTTCAGAGCGATTAGCTGCTGGCCAGGAAAGGGCTCTCGGCGTCACCGCCGGCCCCCGACCTTAATGGCGATACTGGTCGTGCGCCGACGATACCGAGAAAATCCATCATCTCGTCACGAGATCAACCGATCATCGGGCGAACGCAGCCCGATGCGATTTTCGGTAGCCACAGCGATCGTAAGCCTGTGCACGGCGGTCATTTACTGGGCCACCGAAGTTGACTCAAATACCCGAGTGCGTCGCGCATTGGAGCGCTGGAAACTGTGATGACCCCACCCAAAGGGTGGCTTAGATCATTGATCAGGAAAATCGCAACGGCAAGAGAGAAGCTGCCGAGGAACGACGCTGTTAGAACGGTTTTATTGTGTGGAGCAAGCAAGCCAATGCCTGTGAAGATGTAGTGTGAGCCAGGCGACAAGAGGGACAAATAAGATAGTCGGCAGCAAAGTCCGCGACTCCTCGATGACTAGCCATCACGCCAGCATCAAATCGTCGCTGATTTGCTCAGCCTGCGAGAGAAGCGCTCGCTGGGCGTCCGTTGCAGGCGAAAGTTCGTTCAGTTTATCCCGCACCCGTTCCATTCCGTTTTTATTCTCGACGGCCATCGAGGTGGACGTCGAGATGGCTTCATCCGGCCAATCGGGCTTAATTGCGGAGGCCACGGCTTGATGCAACTCGTTTCGGGCTGCATCTGCCTGGGGTCCATACAGAACCAGCATATGATTCAAGACGAGTATTTTTGCTACCACCCCGGTGATCTCACTGTTGACGGTATCGAACGAATTCTTAGCCGAGGCAACCAAAAGGCCGAGCACAAGAGCCGACATGGTGGCAAGGATTCCCCACGTCATTCTGACGGCATCCTTTGAATCGCTGCTCAGATGGTGCTCGGGCAATATCAGACCGAGATAGAAACCGGTCAGGGCTCCGGCAGAGATGCAGGCGAAAGTGATAAGACAATGGTTAACGGCGTCAATTTGATGGTACTCGAGATTAGAAATGGTTGCGCCCGAAAAACAGTCGCAGAAGATTCAGCGGGATGGCCGGCGGCCACTTCAACCAGGCACTATTGGATTTATCCGCAAAATCAAAAGACGTTCCCGAAGTCGCTCTGGCACCCATTTGCGCATTATCAGGACTGGCAAAAGCCACGCCATCTTCGAACGCGCTCGCCAAGGTCCGGGTTGACACTAAGACTGATGTTTTCCTGTCACCTGGAAGAAGCAAGAAACGATCGACTTCGAATCGTTGCGCAGCGTGATGCGGCCCCCATGTCCCCATTTGCAGATACCCGGCGCGAGAAGAAACGGATCATGGTCAGCGATGATTACGACGAGATCGCCCGTGTTTCCCAGGTCATTGCATACGTGGATCTCTCGATCGGTCGATCCGACACTCACGGCGCGGACCTCACCAGGCGCGAGGATGAAGATACCGCCGTCAGCGGCCAGGGCTGCCCCGGCGAAGAGCTGCACGGCCATCGTGGCGAGCATCAGCGGTCGATGGATAGTCATAAGCCCAGCCCCCATAGATGGTACCCGATTGACCAGTTTGCGGACCGGGGCACGCAGGAGGCAGGCGGCCCCTTCGCGGGGCCGCCTGCGTCCGTTTATAATGCTACATTATCAACCAGCAGAGGCTCCACTTATCGAGGGAGGAAACAACGTCTCGACGAGGCCGGCCACCTCCGGTCCAGGTTGAGCCGCCCGCCGTTACAATCACTTCTATCAATTGCCAGTCCCTTTGGCCGCCGCCTCTGCCTCGGCCATCCGTTTCGCCATCTCCGCTTTGACTGCGTCAAGATTGAAACTCGCGCCCCGTTGCATTGGCGGGTAATCGAGGAAGGTCTGGAGTTCCTTGGCGACCAATTGTTGGACAAAGACAAAACGCCAGAATTGGTACTTGAACCAATCGAAGTATTGCTGTGCACCGTCTTTCGTCCCATTGCCGGGCCAGCCCGTGCGCTCGAACGGATCCAGGCGCAGATTGGTGATGTAAGGCACGTCCGGATGGGTCTTTTCGCCCACCCAACCAGCGGGCTGATCAATGAAGCGAAACTTGTAGTCGTCAATTCGGATCGCGCCGACGGTGCTTTCGCCGAGATAGAAGATTTCATGACGCGCGGAGGGGCCCTTGCCGGTAATGGCGGCCATCTGATTATAGCCATCTAGATGGTTCTTGTAAGTCCGGTCGCCGATCGTCTTGCCCTTCAGCAATTCTTCGGCAATGTTCGGATTGCCGGCCGCAGCCACGAAAGTAGGCAACCAGTCCAGGCCGGAGAAGATTTCGTTCTGAATCGAGTCTGCCGGCACATGACCAGGCCAGCGAAGGATCGCAGGCACGCGGAAGCCGCCCTCGAGGACTGTTCCCTTGGACTGTGCGAACGGCGTTTGACCGCCGTCGGGCCAAGTAAAGACTTCGGTGCCATTGTCGGTGGTGAAGAGGACGATGGTGTTGTCGTCCACGCCCATGTCCTTAAGTTTCTTCATGACCAAACCGACGTCGTCATCGAGCTGGGCCATGCCGGCTTCCTCTTCCGACCAGCCATTCTCCGAGTTGCGCATCGCTTCATACTTCGGCGAGAGATGCGTGACGATGTGCATGCGCGTCGGGTTGAGCCAGACGAAGAACGGCTTGCCGTCCTTTTTGGCCTTGTCCATGAAATTGATGGCGAAGTCGCGAATCTCGTCGTCCACCGTTTCCATGCGTTTCGGATAGAGCGGGCCGGCATCCTCGATCTTCTGCTTGCCGACCTTGCCCCAGCGCGGCATTTCGGTGGGGTCATCCTTGTCGGTAGCCCAGCTATGAATCATGTTGCGCGGGCCGACGACATTCAACAGGTCCTGCGGATAGTTGGGATGTGCCGGGTCTTCCATCGCATCGAGGTGATACAGATAGCCGAAGAATTCGTCGAAGCCGTGGACGGTGGGCAGGAACTCATTGCGATCGCCAAGATGGTTCTTGCCGAACTGGCCCGTGGCATAGCCCATGGACTTGAGCGCCGTGGCGATGGTCACTGCTTCCGCCGGTATCCCGATCTTGGCACCGGCTTGGCCGACTGTCGTCATGCCGGTGCGGATCGGCAGCTCACCGGTGATGAAGTTCGCGCGACCTGCCGTGCAGCTTGCCTCGGCGTAATAGTCGGTGAACAACATGCCCTGCTTGGCAATCTCGTCGAGGTTCGGCGTCCGGCCCGCCATCAGACCGCGGCTATAGGCCCCGATATTCCACATGCCGATGTCGTCGCCCATGATCACAACGATATTGGGCTTACCGGCCTGAGCCGAGGCGGGCCCGGCCAGCAGCTGCAGAATGGCGAGCGCCAACCCCGCAGCCAGCGCAGCCAGCTTCTTGGACGTCGCTCCACGCCCGGTGTTGCTCCTGTTTCTGTCGGGCGACGGATTGGTTATGCTGGGCATTTGGAAGCTCCGTTGCTATTGTTTAGTGGTAGCAGCGCCGCGCATATCGATGCTCACTGTGAGCGGAACGGCTCCGCCTAATGTGGCATAGCGTTGTTTGGCACCGCTATTGGACCTTGGTCCCGGCCGATCACGCCCTTGTCGTCGGACCCGGAGAATTCAGCAGTGCACGGAAATTTGAGCTTGGCCGGTCCAAAATTCAAAATGGAGCCCGGCCATTCGAACCGATCAAAGGGAGGCCCGAGACAGATCGGCAACTGACCGTTAACTGGCCGTCAATGGGAAAGGAAATTTTCTTTGCGCCCTGTATGGCTGATCCTTTGTGGCGTTCTGACGCTGGCCCTCTGCGCTGCAGGAGCGAGCGCGTCGGAAGGGACAAAAAGGGTGGTTCTGCTTTTCGAATCCGAAAGCAATTTGCCAGCGTCGATCATCATGGAAACCGCCATACGAGATGCCTTGCGGCCGCATTACCCGGGAAGTTTGACCGTCTACAGCGAATATCTTGATCTAGACCGTTTTCCCGGGCCGGTACACGACACAGACACGGCGACATTTCTTGGCGAGAAATATTCCGATACCCCTATCGATGTGGCGATTGCGATCGGCCCGCGGGCGCTCGACTTCATCCTGAAGCGCCGTGCGAGTCTGTTCAAGGGTGCGTCCCTCCTGTTCATCACCATCGGCGCGCTGGATACGGTCGGACCCAGTTTGCCGGCCGACGTTTTCGGATTCACGATACATACAGATCTGGCACCCACGGTAGACATGGCCCTGCGATTGCAACCCGGCGCCAAACGATTGGTGGTCGTATCGGGCGACAGTATTCAAGACCGGGCATGGGAAGCAAAGGCTCGGGCGGAATTGAGCACCTACAAAGATCGGCTGGAGTTGAGCTTTCTTTCAGGATCGCCCATGGCCGAACTGCTCCATCAGGTAAGCCTGCTGCCGCGAGACGCTATCGTGTTATATTTGACAATCTACAAGGACGGTGCCGGGCAGCTGTTCCGGCCGCTGGATGCGGCGAAGATGCTCACCGATGCCAGCAGCGCGCCGGTCTATGGAGTCTACGACACGCTCCTGCCAATGGGCATCGTAGGGGGCCGAATGGACACCTTTGCGGCGATCGGACGGCGCGCCGGCGAATTAGCCGGGCGCGTTCTGGCCGGTGAACGGCTGACAAAGGATCACCTAAGCGCCGTTGACGCCTCCGCCTATTATGTCAATTGGCTTCAATTGCAGCGCTGGCAATTGGATGAAGCGCAGCTTCCAGCGGGCACCATTGTGCGCTTCCAAGATCCGTCACTGTGGGTGCAATATCACCGGCGAATTATCGCCGTTTCCGGGCTGGTCGTAATTCAATCTCTTCTTCTGTTGGCCTTGCTGATCCAGGCCCGCCGGCGCCGGCGGGCCGAGCAGGCCGTGAGGGAGAGCGAGGCGCGCATGGCCCTCGCCGCCGAATCGACCAATCTGGGTCTTTGGCGCTGGGATGCCGCAAGTCGTGAGTTTTGGACGGCCAATATCTTCGGATCGATCATCGAGCTGGCAGCCGGCGAAAACCCTGGTTTCGAGAGTTTTCTTGCCCGGATTCATCCTGATGACCGGCCTTTAGCCCGGCATGGATTCGAAGAAGCCATGAAGAGCGGCGAACTGCATCAAACGGAATTTCGTCTGCTTACTGCAGACGGGGCCGTGCGCTGGATAGCCGCGGCCGGCCGTCTGACACATGGTCCCGCAGGCAGGAAGGCGCGCTTGACGGGTATCGTCACCGACATTACCCGACGCAAGCTGGCGGAAGCCGAGGTGGCAGATCAGCGGGCGCAACTGGCGCACCTCACTCGCGTGGCCATGCTCGGCGAACTTTCCGGGGCCTTGGCCCACGAGCTTGGCCAACCCCTCACCGCCATCCTGAGCAATGCTCAAGCTGCCCAGAGGTTCCTGGCAAAGGAGACGCCCGACGTCGCGGAGGTCCGCAGTATCATTGCCGACATCATCTTCGACGATATGCGTGCCGGCGAGATGATCCAGCAACTGCGCTCGCTATTCAAGAAACATGAGATCGAGTTCGAACTCGTGGACCTCAACCAAACCGTTGCGGAGGTGGAGAAAATTGTTCACAGCGAGCTTATTGCCCGAAATGTCAGGTTGATCACTCGCCTGTCTCCCCATCTGGCGCAGATAAGGGGCCATCACGTGCAACTGCAGCAAGTATACCTCAATCTCATCGTCAATGCCTGCGACGCCCTACAGAACCAGAGGGCGGAGGACCGCACACTGACAATCTGCACGGGCCCAAACCAAAATGGCGAAGTGCAGATTTCCTTTGAAGACTCTGGTCCCGGCGTCGCCTCTGAGATGCTAGGCAACCTATTCGAGCCATTCGTGACTTCGAAGCAACTGGGCCTTGGGTTGGGACTATCTGTCTGCCAGTCGATCATTGGGGCCCATGGCGGGCGCCTATGGGCCAGCAATAACCCGGGTCGGGGTGCAACCTTCTGGATTAGCCTACCGGCAACCTCTGGAGTCGACCGATGAGCCCTTCGGCCGGAACCGTCTTCCTTGTCGACGATGATCCCAGGGTGATCGTGGCTCTGGCACGGTTGCTGCGGGCTGCCGACTTCGAGGTCCGCAGCTTCTCGTCGGCCTCGGAGTTCCTGCAGGAGCACGATGCGTCAGTGCCGGGGTGCGCGGTGCTGGACATCGCAATGTCGGGAATGAATGGGATCGAGCTTCAAAGAAGGCTGGTTAACATGGGCTGCGAGAGACCCATCGTTTTCCTGACCGGCCAAGGAAATATCCCCATGAGCGTGGAGGCAATGAAAACGGGCGCTGTCGACTTCCTCACCAAACCGGTCAGCGCGGAGAACCTCCTCACGGCCATTCGCCTTGCACTCGACAAAGACCAGGCAGACCGGCTCGCTCGCGCGGCGCTGGCCGATGTCGAAGCGCGGCTGGCCACCCTGACGCCTCGGGAGAACGAAATTCTCCGGTTCGTAATTGCCGGTCTCCTCAACAAACAGATAGCGTCGGAACTGAACACAGCGGAGAAGACGATCAAGGCGCATCGCGGTCGAGTCATGCGCAAAATGGGCGTGCGGTCGGTGGCCGATTTGACGCGCGCAACCATGCGGGCAGGAATTGCGCCAGCTAGATACCCGCCTGATCGGTAATGCCTTTGCGGCCTCCAGAACATTGGACGCCATGGGACTAAGGTCCACCTTTTGTTCCGCAGGATACGTTACTATTTTAAGTATGTGTCCAGAGGTCTTCCATTGATTGCAATCGTCGACGATGACGAGCCAATTCGCAAGGCGCTGTCACGACTCCTGAGAGCTTCGGAGTTCTGCGTCGTGAGCTTCTCATCGGGCCAGGAGTTCCTTGATTCGTTGCGGGGACCGCACCCTGATTGCGTCGTGCTGGATTTCCAAATGCCGCAAGTCAACGGCTTGGACGTTCTAAGAGAATTGCGATTAAGAGGCCTGGGCGTCCCTGTCATCATTATCACCGCGCATGATGAGGCCATTGTCCGCGCGAACTGCCTGGCCGCGGGGGCCAGCGCGTATCTTTGCAAGCCCATAGACGAAGTGGTGCTGCGGCGGGCAATTTCAGAAGCAATCCATTAGAAAGCGATCTTTAGTTTCGACGTGGCGAAGAATCGCTTGCCGGCGTTTGTATGCTGGCTCGCCAGGCGTGCTGCCCAGTGGGACCAAGGTCCAATAGCGGGCGCGGCCGGCTTATGACAGCCTCAATTGGCTGCGGCCAGCCAACGACGCCAGGATGGGGGTGCGCGGTGGGAATGGGTTGATCGGAACCGGGGGTGACTCCGCAAGAAATCCAACAAGTCGCCATCGTGGGGTTCGGAATGCGAGACGCTTCGAGGACAATCTTGCTGGCGGGAATTTTCGCCTTTGCGTTAACGGGGTCCTCTGCGTGCGCGGATGTCTTCGAATCAACTGGGTTGCCACTTACAAAGCCGGATCTTCAGAAAATGTCGGTTGCGGCTCAGCCGCTATTGAATGATGACTCGCTTCCAGTTGGCACGAAACGTCCGTGGTTCAATATAAGATCTGGAAACCATGGGTTCGTTACGTTGTTACGGAGATTTGAATACGAGCATCATGGTCGTGGATTTAGCTGTCGAACGCTCGTGTATCAAGTCAAGTTGCTGCCGCCGTCGGACCCATACAATCTCGCCCTCAATCGCTGCAAAACAGCAGATGGAAGCTGGAAGACCCTCTGACAGCTATTTTTTTGTTCAAAAGAGCGGTTACGATGGGATCTGCGAACCACGTGATTTCTAATTGCCATCGGCGTGGACGTTGAGCCGTCATTTGATGAATCTGCATGCGGCAACATTGCTTGGCGTGGCGCTTGCACTGTGGGCACCTGCACCGGTAATGGCCGAGGCAGGCCCTTCGCCCGGGTTCGTCGGCCGCGGCATATGTGCTGGGTGTCACCAGGCTGAAGCCGCAGCATGGCGAGGCTCGCACCACGACGAGGCGATGCAGGAAGCGACCGAGCAGACGGTGCTTGGCGATTTCAACAATGCCACGCTGACTCACTTTGGCATCACCTCGAGCTTCTACCGCAAGGACCGCAAGTTCTTCGTGCGGACCGACGGACCGGACGGGACGCTGCACGATTACGAGGTCGCCTACACCTTCGGCGTCTATCCCCTGCAGCAATATCTGGTCGCCTTTCCCGGCGGCCGCTACCAGGCCCTGCCTCTTGCCTGGGACAGCCGTCCGCTGGCGGCGGGTGGGCAGCGCTGGTTTCATCTCTATCCCAAGGAGGCGATTCCCGCCGGCGACGCGCTGCACTGGACGGGGATGAACCAGACCTGGAACTTCATGTGCGCCGACTGCCATTCGACAAACCTGCAGCGGAACTTCGATCCTTCGACCAACAGCTATCATTCGACATGGTCTGAGCTGGATGTCTCTTGCGAGGCTTGCCATGGGCCAGGCTCGCGCCATGCCGCCTGGGCGAAGTCGCCGACGGGCATGCCCGACGACAGCGCGAAAGGTCTGGTGGCTCTCCTCGCCGACACCGGCGGCGGGCGGTGGGTTTTGGACCCAGCCGTCGGCACGGCGGCGCGGACCGCTCCCCGTTCTTCGAACGGCGAGATAGAAACTTGCGCCTTCTGCCACGCCCGACGGCACGAAATCGCCGAAACCTTCGCTTATGGTCATCCACTCCTCGATAGTGCGGTGCCAAGCCTGCTCGGCGCCGGCATCTACTTTCCCGATGGGCAGATCCAGGAGGAGGACTACGAGTATGGCTCCTTCCTGCAGAGCCGGATGTTCGAGAGAGGCGTGACCTGCTCCAACTGCCATGATCCGCATAGCCTGAAGCTGCGCGCACCCGGCAACCAGGTCTGCGCCCAATGCCATCTGCCGGCCAGGTTCGACACGGCGGCTCACACCCACCATGAAACGGGCTCAGTCGGCACCCAATGCGCCAATTGTCATATGCCGACCCGCACCTACATGGTCGTCGACGTTCGCCGCGACCATGCCATCCGAATCCCACGCCCCGATCTCTCGGTCACCCTCAACACCCCGAACGCCTGCAGCAACTGCCATACCGACCGCTCCGCGCAATGGGCGGCCGACCAGGTGGTGGCTTGGTTCGGACCGAACCGGCGATCCGAGCCCCACTACGGCTCGATTATCGATGCCGGACGCAAGGGTGGGACGGGTGTCAACGCGGCACTCGCGGCACTCTCCCTCGACGCAACTCAGCCCGGCATTGTGCGGGCAACAGCTCTTTCGCTGCTGCCGCAATTCTCGGCCGATTTCGGTCCTGACGAAATCAAGGCCTATCTGGCCGGCCTTCGAGATGCCGACCCGCTCATCCGCACCGCGGCGGTTGAAGCGCTGGCGGCCTTCGCGCCAGACCAACGCGTAGCTGTGGCACCTCCGTTGCTCGACGACAAGGTCAAGGCGGTCCGCATCGCCGCAGCCCGCGCGCTCGCCCCCGTGCCGCCGGCCAGTTTGAGCCCCGAGCAGCAGAAATCCCTGGAACGGGCGAGCGCCGAACTGATTGCGGCGGAAGAAGCGACGGCCGAGCGTCCGGAGAGCGAACTCTCCATCGGGGCCTTTCTGGCCGAGCGCGGGAAATTTGCCCAGGCCGAAGCTGCTTACCTGGCCGCCCTTCGCCTCGATCCGGCCTCCGCCCCCGTCTTGGTCAATCTAGCCGATCTCTATCGATCCACCGGTCAGGAGAGCGAGGCGGAAGCCCTGCTCAACCAAGCGATCACCCAGCAGCCGAGTTACGCGCCCGCCTATCATGCCTTGGGCCTGCTCTACGCTCGAGAGCATAAGACAGCGAGCGCTCTGCCGGCCTTGCAGAAGGCCCTCGTTCTGGCGCCCGACAATGCGCGTTACGCCTATGTCTACGCCATTGCCTTGAATTCGGCTGGGCAGACGCAGGATGCGCTCGATGTCCTGAAGCAGGCCAATGGCCAGCATCCGGCGGATTTCGATATCTTGATCGCGCTGGCCACAATCTCACGCGATGTGGGGGACCGTCAGGCGGCCATTGGCTACGCCGAGGAGCTCGTTCGCGTCGCACCGAATTCAATGCAAGCTCGGTCGCTGCTGAGTTCGCTGCGCAATTCTTCACCGTAAGAATTTTTCAGTAGCAAGGGGGTAGAAGGCCTGCAGATTCTGCCGCCGCCCTCCTTTGCCGGCGCTTTGCCCCGGTCGTGCTCAGACGTCGCCCGATCTGGAAACCAGCGTCAGTCGGGCAGCCCCGAGATGAGATACAGGGCAGCCAGGAGCCCATTCGGCTTGGTGTTCGTACCGAAATTGCGGGCGAAAATGGCGCCTATTTGGCCAGAGCGATAGATGTGACTGATGGCTTGGTCCACCGCGAGGCGGAAGTCGTCGTCCCCGTGCGGTAGCGCCAGCGCATAGGGCTCTATCGTCAGGTAATTTTCGGCGACTGCCAGCTTTTCAGGTGCTTTGCTATTCTTGATCAGCGTCGTCAGGATATCGCGATCGGCGAAATATGCCGAAATTGCGCCGTCATCCATCATTGTCAATCCCTCGGCGTGGGTTTTGGCTACGATCACTTGGGCGTCTACGGCATAGGACTTCAGCGTTTCACGCAATTCCCGTTCGGTGGTCGTGGCGCCCAGCACGCCAACCTTGAGGCCAGCAAGAGATTTTACATCGCGAGGTCCATCCACGCGGATCATGAGGCTGGCGCCGTCGATATAGGTTGCAATCGAGAAATCGACCAGTTTCCGCCGTGACAGCGTGGCGCTCGTCGGCTCGCAGAGAAGGTCTGCCTTGTCTTGCTGAATGGCATCAAAGCGGTTGACGGCTGTCACCGGAACGTAAACCACACTCAAGTCTGTGAATTGTTGCTGTTTCGCTAGATCTTTAGCGATCGCCCGGCAAAGATCGACCATGTAGCCGGCGGGCTCTCCGATATTGTCTTTGTAGGAAAATGGCGGCGCATCCTCCCGATAAGCGAGGCGAATGACCTTGTCCTGACGGATCCGGTCAAGTGCGCCAGCGGAGACACTGGTGGCCCAGGCGGCGCACAACATCGTGAGCAGCACTGCACCTGCCAACGCCCGAGGTTGTCTCTTTCCTTCTGACATCATGATTGGCTCTCCCTATGCCGCGATAGTCCTGAGGCGGACCGCGACATTCCAATGCATCTGATCGCTGGCCGAACCCGCCGCCGAAGTCACTGACCCACCACATCCAAGGCTTGATCCGCTCCACGTGAAATTGTCGCACTGCGATACGCATCCCCGTCGTCTAGCGCGAACAGCACAACCTGTGTCCATGCTCGTGGTTCGCACGACAGTTCCGCTCAATGTAGCGTGGCGGCGTTTGGGTCTGTATTGGACCTTAGTCTCACTTATCCCGAGCGCCACCCGTGAGATTGGCCACTCCAGGACCAAAGACGGGGGCAAGCCACGGGTCAGAAAGTTCTTCGACTAGCCCCAGATCAGCCTCATCTGCCGGCAACATATCGACCGAGCTGGCCTGCAACTACGAATGACGCGAGGTCGGGAGCGGCGGGCGGCTCTCGGGTCAACACTCTGATTTGGGGTGGTGACCGACAGGGATCTTGGTCTACGCCAACAGCTATAGATCAGTCACGGCAACGGCATCAAATTTCCAACAACCGATCCGACGATGAGGAACACGAGCGCTACCACGAGATAAACTGGCAAGCGTGCCATTGCCCTGTTTCTTATTCCCGAGCATTGCCTTGCGCCGTTCATCTGAACCATCGGGGCAACGCCATTGCCGAGGGTACTAGAATCCATAGTAGTTATGGTAGCCAGCAATCGCGCCACTGTCGCTGTAACCACTGCCGTAACCGCTGCCGTAACCGTAGCCGTTGTTATACCCGTAGCCGCTGTCATAGCCGTAGCCGCTGTCATACCCGTAGCCGTCGTTATGCACGTAGCCGCTCGGCGCATGGCCAGCACCATAGGAGAGCTGGCCGTTGCGGCCAGCTTCATAGGCGCATCCGGCCAAAGATGCCGCAATAATCAGGCACGCGAAGATTTTTCCTACGCTGCCCATCGCTCGACTCCCACTGATTTACGAGTCGTCGTGGCAACTCTCCCCGCAACAAGCAATGCACCGAACGGATGTCGGAGGCCCAGCTTACGGAACTTGTTCATGTGGCATCGATCACCAGCGAGCTTCGGTCAATTCAAGCTATCTGAATCCGGCGCCACAAGTTATTGGACCTTGGTCCCATAGGCAGCGCGCTTCGGCGGGCCGATAATCCAAGTGCCAAAATGGGTGGCGCTCTTCCCTCACGGTGTCGAATTGCTTCTACACAGCAGCAGCGCGGTTGAAGGGGCGCCCCTAGCGGCCGAAGCGCAGGAGGAAGCATCGTGAAAGGCCAATTCAATTCATTCCTTGCGGTGGTTGTCATCCTTGGCTTGCTCGGCTCGATTTCCGCCCGGGCGCAGCAGGCGCAGCAAGGGGATGCAATAGAACGGCCGCTGCAGCAACCGCCCATCGTGATGCTGCCCGACGAGCCGATTCTTGAACCCAAGGCACTGGCGATTTTGAAGGCCGCGAGCAATCGGTTGGCCGCCGCTCGCACCATGACCTTCACGGCGATCGCCACCTACGAGAGCCCGGCAAGGACGCTGCAGCCGCTGGCCTACACCACCTTGTCCGAGGTCACGCTCCAGCGGCCGGACAAACTGCGCGTGATCACGCCAGGCGACGGGCCGCCGAGCGAGTTCTATTACGACGGCAAACAGATCATGGCGTATTCGCCGAATGAGAATCTCGTCGCTGTGGCCGATGCGCCGCCGACAATCGATGCCATGCTAACGGTCGCCTACGACAAGGCCGCGATCTACTTTCCCTTCGACGATGTCATTGCCACCGACCCCTCCAAGGACCTGGGTCCCGGGCTAAGGCTGGCCTTCGTGATCGGGCAATCCCGCGTGGTCGGCGGAACGCTCACCGACATGATTGCCATCGCCGACGACAAAGCGCAGGCGGAGATCTGGATCGGCGTCGAAGACAAACTACCGCGCATGATCCGGGTCACCTATTTCAACGAGCCGGGCAACTTCCGGCACGTGGTCGAATTCTCGGACTGGCACCTCGATCCCGTCATTCCCGCCGGATCGTTCTCCTCCGATCGAGCGGCGAAGGCGACTCGCATCAAATTTGCCAGCCCCGACGAAAAACTGCCGCAGCCACTACCGCCACCACAGTGACAGGAGGGTTCGCGTCATGAAGCGAGTTCTACTCCGCCTCATAGGCCTGATGTCGATGGCCCTGCCCCTTCATTCGGCCAGCGCTTGGTCGCACAGCGGATATTACGGCACCGCATCGGGAGGGGGCGGCTCGTGGAGCGCCCACGGTTACCACGGGGGCAGCGCCTCCGGCGGCGGCGGCTCGTGGAGCGGCCATACCGCCTACGGCGGCACAGCATCGGGAGGCGGGGGCTCGTGGAGCGCCCATGGCGCCAATGGCGGCTATGCCTCGGGAGGCGGGGGCTCGTGGAGCGCCCATAATGCCTATGGCGGCTCGGCCTACGGCGGCTATGATCACTATGGCGGCAGCTACTACGGCGCCTATCATCCACCGACCACGGTGAATTACTACGGCAGCGGGTGCTACAATTGCGGTGGGTGGAATGCCGGGGCCGCAGCCGCGACTGGACTGGCCGTTGGCGCAGTGGTGGGCGCCGCAGCAGCCAGCGCCAATACTTCGGCCGCGACGGCCAATGCCTATTCCGCCGGCGTCGCGGCAGGCACGACAGCCGCGACCCAGCCCGCCTACATCATGAACGACGTCTATGCCGTTCTGCCCGGCGGTTGCGCGTACAAGCCCTTCGCCGGGGCGGCTTACTATCAATGCGGGCTGACATGGTTTGAGCCCTCTTATGGTGCCAACGGTGTGTTCTACCGGGTTGTGCCCACGCCGTGAATTGTTGTGACCGGCCCAAATCATTGGTACCGGTCGAGGTCGCCAAACTCGACCGGTTTCGGAATGCGGACATGGCAGGCGGTCATAGCCCTAAGCGTACTCGTCGGGCGGAACACCAACTTGGCCCTCATGAATACGGCGCCCGATCTCCGTGGGAATAATAGAGGCAATACGACATGAGAATGGGTGTGGTACGAGCGTTGACCGGCGCGCTGGCGCTGCTGCTAGCGGCTCAGACCGGTTATGCACAGGACACTTCGCCACCGACGAACACGGGGCAAAATACGCCGGTCTTCAAGGCGGAGGAACTCGATCAGATTTTGGCCCCCATCGCGCTCTATC
>WNFT01002264.1_pt1 | contig 21353 bp, 16 predicted proteins | sample 5400191 | NCBI WGS metagenome assembly WNFT01 (sample SAMN13153359, study PRJNA577476) | soil metagenome | isolation source: 80 cm saprolite under Madrone tree | place: USA:California | collected 2016-06-14 | reverse complement strand
GGCATTGATAGCGCCCGCCTCAATCCCTGGGCACGCCGCGCACGCCGCTTGCTCGTTACCCATCCTGACGTGCTGCTGGTACTCGACCGGCTTACGCGACAGATGCGCCGGATCGCCTATAGCATCAATGAGTCTGAACCCGCCTGGTCAGAGGTGGTGCAGAAGCAGGCCTGGGCACTCGACTATGCCCGGTCGCTCGAAGAGATAGGGAGCATCCTGGCAGCCATTGCGGGATACCTGCGCTTGCCTGCCACAAGACAAAGCAGCGATCTCCCCAGCAGAGAAGCCCTCAGCACGCACATGGAGCATCTCCAACAGCAACTCCGCAGCTGGCAGGCCCGACTGGCGCAAGATGCAAAGGCGATCGAGTCTCAAGCTGAGAATGCTGATACTGCGCCTATCAGCGTAGGCTATCGCCTTGCCATTCGTGGCGCAATTCTTACCGATCTGCGCCGCATGCTTGATGAAGTGCATGATCTCGCTGAGATGACCTCTGATCCTTCTCTGAACGTGCAAGTTGATACACGGTAGCTCTTGCACCTATGGGGCATGGCAAGGATTCCTTTTGTTTGCAGCGGGCCTGGCAGCCGCAGGCTGCCAGGCCCGCTGCAAACAACTCTATGGTACAATATTTGCCATAATGAGAGAGCGTGAATAGTATAGAAATACCAGGTTATGACTCAACCAACGATCATTGAGGCACAAGACGTATGGAAAATTTATCGTAGCGGACACATTCGAGTAGAGGCTCTGCGCGGCATTGACATGGCCGTGGAGGCAGGTGAGATGGTTGCTATTATGGGACCAAGCGGGTGCGGCAAAACGACGTTGCTGAACTGCCTGGCCGGTCTGGATAGTGTTGATGAAGGCAACATTTTCATTCAAGGTGATAATCTGCGCGACCTGAGCGACAACGAGCGGACAGCCTATCGTGCCAAACACATGGGGTTTGTTTTCCAGGACTTCAACCTCCTGCCCATGTTGAGTGCGGTCGAGAATGTCGAGTTGCCGATGCTCGTTGCCAGGGTGCCCAGCCGCAAAGCTCGCAAGCGGGCACTGGAGATGCTGGACAGGGTTGGCCTTGCAGACCGCGCAGGCCATCGCCCGGCGGAACTCTCCGGCGGGCAACGCCAGCGTGTCACGGTCGCCCGTGCGCTCACCAATGACCCGGCTATCGTCTGGGCCGATGAGCCAACGGGCAACCTGGATAGTGAGGCCGCCACCGATGTGATGGATTTACTCTGCCGCGTCAATCGCGAAAACGGGCAGACGTTTGTGATTGTTACTCACGATCTGGAAGTGGGGAAGCGGGCCAACCGTATTATTCGTATGCGCGACGGAAGTATTACATAATGTCAGTGTGCCAGTTCGTATCCCTTTGACTCAACGTGCACCAACTCACGCACTACATCCTTAATGTGGGCGGATGAAAGGCCGTAGAGTTCCTTCAAGATCGAAGGTGCTCCATGTTCAATGAATGTATCGGGATAGCCAATCAGCCGTATATCGACCTCGTTGAGCAGGCCGCGGGCCGCCAGCAGTTCAAGCACGGCGCTGCCGAAGCCACCAGCAACCAGGGCATCCTCGACGGTCACGAGACGGTGTGTGCTCTTTGCCAGGCGCGTGATGAGTTCCTCATCGAGTGGCTTGGCCCAGCGAGCATTGACCACGGCCACGTGTATATCCTGCGCAGCCAGCTCTTTTGCCGCTTGCTCGGCTGACGCAACGGCTGTCCCGTAGGCCAGGATGACGCAATCTTGCTGCTCGGCCTCCTCAAGGGTGGAGGGGCTAAGGAGTTCAGCTTTCCCCACTTCTAATGCGCGCAGTTCGGCATCCAGGGGCACACCCAGAGCCTTTCCACGGGGGTAACGCAGACTGACGGGACCGTCCATGTAGATGGCAGTGTAGAGCATGTGGCGCAGCTCGTTCTCGTCTTTGGGGGCCATGACTTTCATGTTAGGGATAATGCGCATGAATGCTACGTCGAAGATGCCATGCTGGGTATGACCATCTTCACCAACGATTCCTGCGCGATCCATAGCAAACACGACGTGTAAGTCCTGCACACAGATATCGTGAATAACCTGGTCATACGCTCGCTGCAAAAAGGTGGAATAGATGGCAACTACAGGACGCATACCCGACACGGCTAGCCCACCGGCAAATGTCACGCCGTGTTGCTCGGCGATGCCCACATCGAAATACCGATCGGGAAAGCGTAGATGCATCTTCTTCAGGCCGGTACCTTCCGCCATGGCAGCAGTGATGCCGACGATGGAGGGATCCTTCTCAGCCAGTTCGACGAGAGTATTAGCAAAGACATCGGTGTAGGTCGGTGGGTCTGCCGGATTCTTCTTGATGGTGCCGGTCGCGAGGTCGAAGGCACCAGGGCCATGCCATTTCGTCGCGTCCTCCTCGGCATAGTCCAGACCTTTGCCTTTCTTCGTCACCACCTGCACCATTACAGGCCCCTCCATGCGCTTGATGTTCTCGAAGACATCCAACAATAAGGGAATGTTATGCCCATCGAATGGCCCAAAGAACTTGAAACCTAACTCCTCAAAGATCAGCCCGCTCTTGCTGTGCATCACAAAATTCTTGAAGCTTATTTCCGCACGCCCTGCCGCTTCACGTGCTTTGTCGCCGACCATGGGCAGCTTCTCAATCGATCCTTTGGCAATTTCTCGTAGATGACGATAACTGGGGGTGGTTTGCACCCGGCGTATCTTGCCCAGGTAATGGTGCAGGGCACCGACGTTGTCGGAAATCGACTTCTCGTTGTCGTTCAAAACAATGATAAGATTTTTTTTCAAACTGCCCGCATTGTTGATGGCTTCTAAGGCCATCCCCCCGGTTAATGCCCCATCACCAATGACCGCCACCACTTTGAAGTCCTGGCCCTGCAGGTCACGGCCCGCTGCTATACCGAGCGCAGCTGAGATCGAGGTGCTGGCATGGCTGGCCCCAAACACGTCATAGGGGCTTTCGTCGCGCCTGAGATAGCCGGAAAGCCCCCCGAACTGGCGAATGGAGTGAAAGCGATCCCGCCGTCCCGTCAAGAGTTTGTGCCCGTATGCTTGATGACCAATATCCCAGACCAGTAGATCATGTGGGGTATCGAAGACATAGTGCAATGCCATCGTTAGTTCGATAACACCCAGGTTGGGAGCCAGGTGTCCGCCTTTGACTGATACTTTTTCGATGATCTCGTGCCGCATCTCCTCGGCTAGTTGTTGCATTTGCACAGTTGTCAAGGTGCGCAACTGCGTTGGGCTGTCAATGCTATCGAGAATCCTGGCCAATGTTTTTTTCCTCCAAGACTAAGACGTTTCACTCAGATAGTTCTTTAGTAACTACTCATAAATTGCTACCTTCATTGTATTATAAGCGTATCAAGACAACAGGACCAACACCGCCGTCAGAAAATTCATGCACATGGGGGCTTGACAACCCCTCGTTGGTCTCCAGTGGAGGCTTTAGCGTGTGAGAAAGCATCTTGACAGCCTGTCATTTTCTTCTTATGATGACATCATTGATTTTAGCATGGCTACAGAGAGAACGGTGCAGAGGAGGAGCCATCGCTACTGTACCGTTGTCCAGGGCTGCGATGGCTACAATTATACGAAAGGGGGAGCGACGTTTCCCACCTGGACTACAGAGCCAGGAATAGCAACGTCGCTATGTCTGATGACAAAGAAAGAGAGCGAGAAAGAGGTAGAGCGACCACACTATTACTCGCAGTTTTGGCTCGATGTGGCTGCCGGACGGCGAGTAATCGGCACACCGAGAGCTGAAGAAGGAGCCGAAGGACAGGAACCTGAGACGGCAGAAACTAGTACACTGCACAGACCCGGACGTAATAACTTGTCTGTTGTTACGGACGGGTACCAGGAAACACATGCCCCGAGTGCGGTCGAGCCAACGTACGCTCCAGATGAATTTGCTGAGCCCGAACCGGAACTAGAAGAGGAACTGATCGGCGCAGTAGATGATCTGGACATTCCCAACATCGTAGTGGACGAGGCAGAAGTTCCCGCGGCGGATATCGCACTCGAGGAGGAGGAAGAGCCGGAAGAAGACTTCTTCGAGGAGGGAGAGGAAGAAGAAGAAGAAGAAGAAGAAGAAGAAGAAGATTGGAACGTTAGTCGTGGGCGCAAGAAAGCCAAACCCAGCAGGCCGACGAAGCAACCACCGAAACGGGTCGATAAACGACGTAGGTTTTAGGGAAATTTTTTCTGCCGCGGACATGGCAGCCGCCGGCTGCCATGTCCGCGGCAGAAAAAATGAACAGCCTAGGGGTAGATGCCGCGAATCTGCGTTGCCTCAGCAACACGCGAAATGGCTAGCATATAGGCCGACTGGCGCATATCGCAGTGATACTGATCGGCCTTTTCTGCAACAGCGGCAAAGGCCCGATTCATGATTACTTCGAGTTTCTGGGTGATCTCTTCAACGCCCCAGAAGAAACTTTGCAGGTCCTGGACCCACTCGAAGTAACTGACGGTCACTCCGCCAGCATTCGCGAGGATGTCGGGGATAACAACAGCACCCTTGTTAAAGAGTATTCTGTCCGCTTGCGGCGTTGTGGGGCCATTAGCAGCTTCAGCGATAATGCGAGCCTGCACACGGTGGGCGTTGGCTGCCGTCAAGACGCCCTCGGTAGCAGCAGGTATCAATATATCACAAGGGACCTCCAGGACGTCCTGCACTCCCAACCGTTGGGCACGAGGGAAGTCAACAACACTCCCTCTTTCCTGCTTGTGGCGCAGCACAGCAGCCGGATCAAGCCCGGACTCATCATAAATGCCGCCACGGGTATCGCTCACCGCCACGATTCGGCATCCTTCACGATGGAAGAGGCGGGCAGCGATGGAGCCGGCATTTCCGTAGCCCTGAATGCTGACGCGAGCACCGCGCATGGGCATATCAATACGGCGGGCAGCCTGGCGCGTGACGAACAGGACACCTGTTGCAGTCGCATCATTGCGGCCTTCACTCCCACCAATCGAGAGAGGTTTGCCTGTGACGACCGCCGGGATGGAAAAGCCTTCATGCATGGAATAAGTATCCATGATCCATGCCATTACCTGCGGGTTGGTGTTGACATCAGGGGCTGGGATATCACTGTGAGGCCCAATAATAATGGATATTTCGGTGGTATAACGGCGAGTTAGACGCTCCAGCTCAGCGGCGCTCATCTGCTTGGGATCGCAGATGACGCCGCCTTTGGCGCCACCGTAAGGGATACCCACGACGGCACACTTCCATGTCATCCACATCGCCAGAGCCTTCACCTCGTCCAGCGTTACGTCAGGGCCATAGCGGATGCCGCCTTTAGCAGGGCCACAATTGACATTATGCTGGACACGATAGCCTGTAAACGTTTTGATACGCCCGTTGTCCAGGCGCACCGGAAAATTGACTGTCAGTTCGCGTTTGGGCACACGTAAGACTTCTCGCATATCCTCCGAGAGATGGAGTATCTCCGCGGCTGCCTCAAACTGCTCCACTGCCATATGATAGGGATTGATCACGGCAGACTTCACGTCTTTGTGCATGGTCTGCATCTCCTTTTCCATGAGGTACGAGACGCCTCTACACTGAGGGCACCTCGTCCAAATTTGCTTTTAAGAGTTTTTGTACAATATCGGCCTTTGCCTGGCCACGAGTCTGTTTCATGATTTGACCAACCAGCGCCTGGAGGGCATTGGTCTTACCAGCACGGTAGTCATTAGCTATTTTGGCGTTGTTCGCTATCACCTCCTTTACGATGCGTTCTAGCTCATGCTGATCACTGATGGGGGGCTTGATGCCTTTTCTGGCAACAATCGCCTCCGGCATTTCGCCAGTAGCAAAGGCTTCGTCCAGCACCTCTTTGGCTTGCTTGCCGGTAATGCGCTCTTTGTCGAGCAGGTCCAGCAAGTTTGCCAGGGCTGCGGGCGAGAGAGGGCATGCAGTGATGGCACTGTTACTCGCTTTGAGCAGGCGTACGACCTCGCTGAGCAGCCAGTTACTGGCCGCCTTGGCACGAGCTTTGCGGTCGCTGACATGCGAAGCTGCCATGACTTGCTCGAAGTAGTCACCGAGGGGTTTTTCTTCGGTGAGCACGTTGGCATCTTGTGCAGACAGTCCGTATTCCGTCATGTAGCGAGCACGACGCGCATCCGGCAATTCTGGCAACAGGGCACGCAACTCCTCGACCCAGGCGCGACTAATCACCAGGGGCGGGAGATCAGGCTCAGGGAAGTAGCGATAGTCATGGGCCTGCTCTTTACTGCGTTGTGGCACTGTTATGCCTTTTGCCTCAACCCAGCCGCGAGTCTGTTGATGGATCGTTTCCCCTGCGCGAGCCATGGCTATTTGGCGTTGCGCCTCATATTCAAGTGCATGCTCCACTGCACGAAAACTGTTCATATTTTTGATCTCAGTCTTGACGCCGAGTTTCTGCTGTCCACGTGGACGCACAGAGATGTTGGCGTCACAACGCAGGCTCCCCTCTTCCATACGTCCGGAGGATACACCCAGATACACGAGTATCTCGCGCAACTTTTGCATATAGAGCCGCGCTTCCTCGGGGCTGCGCATATCCGGCTCGCTGACAATCTCCATCAAAGGCGTGCCGGAGCGATTGATATCGATCAGGCTATAGCCCTCGTGGTGTAGGAGACGGGCAGTATCCTCCTCAAGATGTACACGTGTGATGCCGATACGTCGTGACTGTCCATTGTATTCAATCATGAGATACCCGTTACGGCTTAACGGAGCATCGTATTGCGAAATTTGATAGCCCTTCATCAAGTCAGGATAGGGATAGTTTTTCCGGTCGAACTTGGAGTATTCGGGGATGGAGCAGTTGAGTGCCAGGGCTGTCATGATGGTGTAGGCAACGGCCTGCTGGTTGATGACTGGCAGGACCCCTGGCATGCCCATGCACACGGGGCACACATGTGTATTTGGGGCCGCATTGGCATAATCGGTACTACACGAGCAGAACATTTTGCTCCTGGTGAGCAGTTGCGCGTGGACTTCGAGGCCGATAACTACCTCGAAGTCGGTAGCAGCATATGTATGTGTGGTCATTGTTTCCCTGCCTTACCTATTAAAACGTTGATAGGTGTTTTTATTTACTTAGTCTAGTCTTTTCCTGGCCATTCGTCAATGGTTAGGTGTCAGCTAAGAGGCACATATCAAGCACCCGTAACGTCGCCCGTCCATCCGTGGCCGGGTAGAGCAACTCTGTTCGTCCCAACACCCCATCTGTAAAATGCGCCACCATGAGCTGATAGGGATCAGTAGCAGCAAACTCCACACGTTCAAATAGGGCTCCGCGCTGCACCATCAGCACAGTGACATCATCACGCCAGGCAGTGAAGGCCAGCGGAACCGTCACAGCCGCTAGACTGCCGACGATTTCGATGACCTGATGCTCAGCCGCGTTAAAGCTGCATTGCATATGCGCTACGACATCGTGCTCAAAGCGTAGAAGCGCACTGGCACTCAGGTTTATGCTTTCATGGCCATTTCGGCTATAAGAAATTTCTACTCGAACGTGGTGCGGCTCAGAGCCGATTAGCCAGCGGGTGGCATTGACGCAATAGCTGCCAACATCGAGCAATGCTCCGCCGCCGAACTCTGGATAAGCACGGTAATTGTGGGGTGCAGCAAAGGGAAATGAGAACGCTGTATGCAGGAAGCGTATGTCGCCCAGTTCGCCCGCGGTTACCATGTGTTTCAGGTGGAGCATACGTGGATGGAAGCGATACATGACGGCTTCCATGAGGAGGACGTGGGCTTGCAGGCAGGCGGCGATCATGTCATCGCACTCGGCGGCGTTCACAGCTAGCGGTTTTTCGCACAAGATATGTTTCCCGGCTTCTGCGGCGCGTATGGTCCATACACGGTGCAAGTGGTTAGGGAGTGAGATGTAGATAGCATCGATGTCGGGGTCATTGAGGAGTGTCTGGTAGTCCTGGTAGGCACGTTCAATGCCGAAACTGGCTGCGGTTCGTTGTGCTCGCTCCTGACTGCGGCTGGCGACGGCTAGTACACGAGCGTCGGGGGTGCGTTGGATGGCAGGGATGACGGCGCGTGTGGCGACAAAGCCTGGGCCAAGTATGCCCCAATGACAAGGCATGGATGTCTCCTGAAAGTTTTTTCTTTCCGGCAGTGTAGCATAGTTGACATTACGTGTCGAGAGGGGGAAAGAGGTCATATAATGGCCCAAAAGTACTAGCCATATTCACGCGAAAAATGGTGACAAACACACTTTATTAAAAGTAATGTAACTCCTCAGGACTCCTCACCACCTTCGGTGGTTCGCAAGCGTTTTTTGCTGCGGGCTTGGCAGCCTGCGGCTGCCAAGCCCGCAGCAAAAAATGACGCGAGCCGCTGTAGAGTGCCGATTTATCCGTAGAGTGCGGATTTATCCAGCACGTCACGTGCGGCGAGGAATCAAACACCTGAGTAGTTACGATGTTTTGTAGTGAGTGCGGGCTGTGCCGCCTGCGGCGGCACAGCCCGCACTCACTACAAGAATGAGCGAGCCGACGCAGGTAGCCCACTGATTTATCGTGTGGGCGATTTATCGAGCACGTGCGGTGAGGAGTCCTGAAGAGTTACAGTAGTACAGTAGCCAACCCTGGATATACTTGGGGTTGGACCACCTGGACAAAGATAAGAAAAGTTACTATCCATTTGTAGAGTTGAGCAAAATAAGGTATACTGTCCCCTAGTAAAAGAGGCATATTAGCTTCTTACGTATCAACTGAGTTTACAGAATGTCAACAACCTCGCATCTCATGGCGCGGAAACATTGACCGTGCATTCGGTGGAGCAGGCAGGAGAGCAACGAGATATGTCCCTAATTAACATGGCCAAACGCGAGATCAATTGTAAGATCGTCTACTACGGTATCGGGTTGTGTGGCAAGACTACTAACCTGCACTACATCCATAAAGTTGTCGACCCCAAGGATGTAGGTGATATGGTCTCCATTGATACAGAGACCGAGCGCACCCTCTATTTCGATCTGCTCCCGTTGGAACTTGGCAAGGTCCATGGGTTCCAGATTCGTTTCCAACTGTACACCGTCCCTGGTCAGGTGCTGTACCAGCAGACCCGTGTCTCGGTGCTCAAAGGGGCAGACTGCGTGATCTTTGTTGCCGACTCGCAGGTGAGCAAATTGCAAGAGAACATTGAGAGTTGGAACGAGCTACAAGAGCAACTCCGCCGCATGAATAAAGATGTTTCCGATTTTCCCCTGGTCATGCAGTGGAATAAGCGCGACCTGCAAGAGACACTCCCCGTCTCCGTGCTGGAACAATACCTCAACCCCTACCGCGCGCCGAGTTTTGAGTCGATTGCGGTCACGGGCAAGGGTGTCATTGAGTGCTTGCGCACGGGTATCAACTCCACATTGCGCCGCCTGGAGCGCATTTAAGACGTTTGGTTTTTGGCACAGCGGGCATGCCCGCTGTGCCAAAAACCCTTGCGAACTGCCGTAGCACTGTGAAGTCCTGAAGAGTTAGGGGAACAGTAGTGCATTTGCATATTTGGGGATATACTAGCAGAGGCAAAGAAAGTTCGACGGCAGATTCCCCATCTTAGCCGCTCTGCTACGAGGAAGTTGTATGGAAACGATACGTGTCATTATTATCGACGAACAGCCCTTGTTCCGTTGTGGCATTCGCGCTGTCCTTGAAGGCATGGGCGATTGTGAGATTATTGGCGAGTCCACCGATCCTATCGATACGCTGGAATTAGCACGCACAGGCAACCCCGATGTGGTGATTATCGACGCCGGTCTCACGTCTAGCGATCCATTGGAGATCGTTCGGCAGATGCGCCATCTTGCTCCGCATATGGCGATTGTTATTCTCACTCCTTCAGAGGATGAGGAACGCCTCTTTCAGTCCATCAAGGTTGGTGCTGCCGCCTACTATATGCGCAATATCAGCCCCGAGGAACTTGGAGAAGCTGTGCGCAAAGTCAGTCGCGGCGAATATTTGATCAACGACGATGTGCTTTCAAAACCCCAACTCGCCAGCCGTGTCCTCAAATCATTCCGCGAGTTGGCGGTGGAGGAGGAGGAAACCGCGACGCGAGACCTCTATTCACCACTCTCCAATCGCGAGGTAGAGATCCTGGACTATATCGCACGCGGCAATAGCAACAAAGAAATTGCCAAATCGCTGAAGATCAGCGACCAGACGGTGAAAAACCATATTACCTCGATTCTCAAAAAGCTCTCAGTGAACGACCGTACGGCCGCAGTAGTACACGCGCTGCGTCATGGCTGGATCAAGATGCACGATGATTAGACCCAGATGACCAGCAGTTCTTTACCAGTAGTTGCATCCAGGAAGACGTAGAGGTCGTGGTGCGATTGGGGGAAGGGCGTGGGGTCAACGGAAGCATCGCTGGGCTCCAGGGGAATGTTCTGGTAGAGGACCATCCAGGCAGGGGTGTTGTTCAGGTCAGGCCGGGCAGCAGGAGTGCCTTTGCTGGTATAGTTCAAGAGCACATAGCGAGCGTTTGTGGTTTGTGCTTTGGCGGCGGCATCTGGTTCAAGCTGGCTGGCGATAAAGAGCGCCTGCTGCTGATTGAGGGCAGGTGCCTGCTTCGGATCGCCCAGGGTGATACCTGCCGCCAGCAATGGCGGGGTTTGCACGATGGGAGTATTGGTAGGGGCGAGGCCGGGAAGCGACAAGATGGGGAGTCCTGCTGGTTGATAGTGACGAGCCACTAGCCATGTAAAGGATGCGACTGCCATGACGAGTAACACCCCGCCGATGATCGCGCTGGCCGAGCGTGACCGTGAAGCTGGGCGACGAACGCTGGGACGTTTTTTATGCGGCAAAGCAGCCTTTGGGGCTTCTACATCGGACAGATCATCCCTACGCCTCGGCATGGTATCTCCCTTTCAATTACCAACAAAAGAAGCAAAATATCACGAGTATTATAGGGGAGGATGGCTGGCCTTGCAAGTGAAGATGCTCATCCACTCACATTGACCTCATTTCAACCACAGGATATACTATTGAAAAAAGACCTGAACGATATCGCCGAGCAGAAAGGACCCTAACTCCGTGAAAGTGTATGGCCGAGTGACAGTCTTTCCAATCATGCCTCCCCGCATTAGCCGACTTTATGAATTAGCGTATAACCTCTGGTGGAGTTGGCATCCCGAGGCTCGTGCCCTCTATAGAAAACTCGATCCTGAGCTGTGGGAACAGGTCGGGCATAATCCTGTACGCTTCCTCAGCGAGGTAGAGCCGCGATGCCTGGAGCATGCAGCCCATGATCCTGAATACCTGCCGCGCTATGATAGCGTCATGGATGACTTTGATCGCTATATGCACCCGCGTCCCGACGAAACCTGGTTTTCGCGCAGCTACCCAGAACTCGCAGACCGCATCATTGCCTACTTCTCAGCAGAGTTCGGCATCCACGAGGCGCTCCCTATTTACTCCGGCGGCCTGGGTATCCTCTCCGGTGATCACTGTAAAGAGGCCAGTGACCTGGGCTTGCCTTTCGTCGGTATAGGCTTCTTGTACCCGCAGGGCTATTTTAACCAGCATATCACCCGTGAGGGGGTACAAGAGGCATTTTATGATAAGTTGCATTTTTCGGAAGCGCCCGCCATTCCTGCCTGTGACCCGCATGGCAATGAGGTAATGATCAGTGTCGATTTGCCGGGACGCCGTATTCATGCGAAGGTCTGGAAATTGCAGGTGGGACGCATCCCTCTTTATCTCATGGATACCGATGTTCCCCCCAATGCTCCTCATGACCGAGAACTCTCAGCACGTTTGTACGGGGGCGACCGCGAGATACGCATTTCCCAGGAGATAGTCCTGGGCATCGGTGGCGTACGTGCATTACGAGCCCTGGGCATCTCGCCTGCTGCCTGGCATATCAATGAGGGGCATGCTGCATTCCTGACCCTGGAACGCTGTCGAGAACTGGTCGCTTCAGGCCTGAGTTTCAGTGAAGCACGCGAGGTGGTTGCGGCGAACTCGCTCTTCACCACGCATACACCCGTCCCTGCTGGCAACGACACCTTTAGCTACGATCTCGTTGACCGCTATTTCGGCTCCTATTGGGGACAATTAGGACTCAATCGTGACCAGTTTATGGAGGTGGCACGTGAGGACCACGGCTATGGGCCTACCTACGGCATGACCGTGCTTGCCCTACGCATGACAGGCCAGCATAACGGTGTGAGCAAGCTCCACGGGGACGTATCGCGCAGGATGTGGCAATTTCTCTGGCCGGGTGTAGATACTGACGAGGTTCCCATTGACTTCATTACCAACGGAGTACACTCGCCTTCCTGGATCGCTCCGGAGATGAACGCGCTTTTCAAACGCTACCTGGGGGAAGATTGGGAAAACCACGTGGATGAGCAGGAAATGTGGAACCGCATCACGGAGATTCCTGACGAGGAATTGTGGCAGACGCACATGCAGCGGAAATATGCGCTGATTGCCTATGCACGCCGTCACTTAAGGCAGCAGCACTTGCGCCTGGGTGAGGGATCAGTCCAGATCGCCGAATTTGAGCGCATGCTCGACCCGGACGCGCTCATCATTGGCTTCGCACGACGCTTCGCAACGTACAAGCGGGCAACATTAATCTTCCGTGATATGCACCGTTTGCAGCGCATCCTGAACAATGCTGAACGCCCCGTGCAGATCATTTTTGCAGGCAAGGCTCATCCAGCGGACGAGCCAGGCAAATCTCTGATCGAGCAGGTCTATCGCTTCTCACGCACCGATGTATTGCGAGGCAAGGTCGTTTTTCTTGAGAACTACGACATGAACATGGCTCGTTACCTGGTCTCCGGCAGCGACCTCTGGTTGAACAACCCCATCCGTCCACACGAGGCGAGCGGTACTAGTGGGCAGAAAGCCTCGCTTAATGGGCAGCCGAATTGCAGTATCCTCGACGGCTGGTGGGCCGACGGTTACAACGGCAGAAATGGCTGGGCCATCGGTGAAGAGCGCGAATACCATGATATTAATGTGCAGGCCGAAGCCGATAGCCTCTCGTTATACCAGTTGCTCGAAGAGGAGATTGTGCCAACCTACTATGATCGTGGATCCGATGGCATCCCCCATCGCTGGATTGCCGTGATGAAGGAGGCTATTCGCACCTGCGCCCCAACCTTTAGTACTCGTCGCATGGTGAAGGAGTACACCACACGCTATTACGTTCCCGCGATTCAGCAGGGCATGCGCATCGAACAGAGCCGCTACGCACAGGCGCGGGTCCTGGCCGCCTGGAAAGACAAAATAAGACAGAACTGGCCGAGCATGGAACTGTATGTAGAAGGGCGTCGTGACGGGCAACTCAGCCTTGGTGAGGGCGTTGATGTGCGAGCATGGGTGCGTGCAGGCAAGCTTGCGCCCACAGACCTGGCTGTCGAGCTAGTCTACGGCGAAACCACCAATGAGCAAGTCGTTCCACAACATACATTGCCTATGAAGTATGCACAACAGGAAGCCGACGGTTCGTATCGCTACGAGGCATACCTGCTCCCTGCTGACAGTGGCAGTATCGCCTATGGTGTGCGTATGCTGCCCAGCCACCCTGCGCTTGCCGGTAAGTACGATATGGGGCTGATTCGCTGGGGGTGAGGGGAGTGCAGAGGGGGAAAATCCCCTCTGCCAGGCCCGAGTCACGGCACCCATTAAAATAGCATATAATATCCTCATGCAAAACACGCTCTTCCAACCACTGGCCATCGGCCCGCGTGAAACACACAACCGCATCGTGTTTGGCAGCCATACGACCAACTTTGCTGTACGTAATCTACTCAGCGCCAAACACGGCGACTACTATGCCGCACGAGCAAGGGGGGGCGCTGGCATCATTGTCCTCGAAGAACACATCGTTCACCCTTCGGACTGGCCCTACGCATACGCCGTCCCTGGCTACCTCCTCGCTACACCCGCGGCAACTGCCAGTGTGGTAGAGCGCATTCACACCCACGGCTCGCTGGCACTCGTTCAACTCAACCATAATGGGCAGCAGTCTACCGGCGACCAGCGGCAACAAGAGATATGGGCACCATCCGCCGTTCCCGATGTCTCCTCGCGTGAAGTTCCCAAGGTCATGGAACTGGCCGATATCCGCGCCGTCATTGAGGGCTTCGCGCTGGTGGCAAGGCACGCCGTCCAGGCTAACGCTGATGGTGTCGAACTCCAGGTGGCGGACCGCTCGCTGTTGCGCCAGTTTCTTTCGCCACTCACCAACCAGCGCACCGATCAATATGGTGGTCCATTAGAGAACAGGTTGCGTTTCGTCCAGGAGACGTTCGAGGCCGTAGACCAGGCCCTTGGAGCAGATCGTATCCTGGGCGTGCGACTGTGTGCCGATGAACTCGCACCCTGGGCCGGCCTGACACCGGAACAGAGCGTAGAAATAGCACGCCTACTCGTCGCGACAGGTCGCATCGATTATTTGACCATCACTATGGGCAGCATCCTGAGCACACATATGTTTCCCTTCCACGCTTCCATGCATACGCCACCCGGTTATGCCACCCACCTGGCAGCAGCGGTCAAGGCAGCGGTCAAGGTGCCAGTATTCGCCGCCGGACGCATTATGAACGCTGCCCAGGCCGAACGTATCCTGGCCGAGGAGCGAGCCGACGGCGTGGAGATGATTCGCGCGCTGATTGCCGACCCAGATCTCCCCCAATTGTCAGAGGCCGGGCAGGCAGAAGATGTGCGCCCTTGCATCTCCTGTAATCAGGGCTGCCAGGTACGCAGCGTGATGAATGCTGCACTGAACTGCGCCGTCAACCCTGATGTAGTGGTTCCCCTTGCGGGTACCAGGCCTATGACTGCCAGATCTGTGGGTATCAGATCTATGGGTGCCAGGCCCATCCTCATCATCGGCGGCGGGCCAGCAGGCATGGAAGCAGCACGCACAGCGGCGTTACGTGGACGGCAGGTAGTGCTTTACGAACGTGAGGCGACGTTGGGTGGCACAGTAGCACTGGCTGCTCGCGGCCCCGGACGCGGTGAATTACAACTGATTACCGATTATTTGCAAAACCAGCTTGAGAAGCTGGGCGTCGAAGCGCACCTGGGCTTTGAGGTCACGGCAGACCAGCTGCTGGAGAAACGAGCGGAGACCGTCGTGGTCGCGACAGGGGCGCACACCGGCAGTGGTTTGTTGCCTATAGTTGGCCGCGACTTGCCACACGTGACGGATGTGCGCCGCATCCTACGCGGTGAGCCCGTCAAGGGGCAGCGCGTCGTTATCATTGACGAGACTGACGCCCATGGCGTGCTCTCCGTCGCCGAATTGCTGGCAACGCAGGGTCACGCCGTCGAGCTGGTGACTGAAGACTGGTACGTGGGTCGTGATCTCGTTCCCACGCACGATATGGTGCCGTGGATGAGTCGTGTGTTCCCCTATGGTATCGTGATGACGCCACACACGACGGTTGTGCGTATTGAACCCGGACAAGTCATCGTCACGGACCGCTTCGCCGAAGGTGAGCGGGCCATTGCTGCCGATGCGGTGGTGCTTGGCGTTTATGACCAGCCGTCACAGGACTTGTATTATGCTCTGAAAGGCCGTGTGCCACGCCTTTTCCGTGCTGGTGATTGTGTGGCTCCACGGCGCATCGAGCAGGCTTTGTTGGAAGGGCGGCAGGTGGGCGAACAGTAAAGCAAACTATCCTACCGCGGCTTCATAGGGCGTTTCGTAGTATGGTACCCCGTCCGGGGGACAGGTTAGGGAGAATTGCCCCTGCCCCTGGAGCCTTACGAGCTCTTCATACACCTCCAGCATCTGGCTAGCGATATTCTTCCAACTAAACTGGAGCACTGACGCACGTGCCTTCGACTGCATCTCGGCTAGCAGGCCGGGGTCGCGTAACAGAGCATCGAGTCGCTCGGCAAAAAAGCCAGGACAGCGTGGAACCAGGTAGCCAGTTTCAGCGTGCTGCACGATGCTTGTCAGTCCCCCCGCACGGGTAGCCACGACCGGTGTGTCACAGGCTAACGATTCGACGGCGACCAGTCCAAAGCTCTCGTGGTAGGAGGGCAGAACGGTGACATCGGCGGCACTGTAGATCATGGGCATTTCCTTCCGCGCTCGCGCTCCCAGGAATTTCACACGCCGACTGATATTGAGGTCAGTTGCGAGCGCTCGCAGCTGCTGTAGCTCCTCATCGCCTGTGAGCTTACCGCCTACAATCACCACCTGCGCGTCCTCTTCCATCAAGGATGCAGCTCGCAGCAGCAAGTCCGGCCCCTTAAATGGATCGAGTCTTCCTACAAAGAGGAGCACCGGTCGCTCTTGCTGCAAACCGAGTTCCTGGCGTGCTCGCTGCTTGTTTTGCGCCACAAAGTGTTTGAGATCGACGCGCTCCATGTCAAGGCGCAGGGGTGGCTCCGGTTCACCGGGGCGTGCGAGTTGCTTCAGACGCCCCAGGGTATGAAACATCGTGACGTGGGGGATGTGCCAGCGCTGTGCGAGGCGCATGGCAGCCACACCTGAAAGCCAGTAATGGCTATGGAGGATGTCATACTCTGTTGCTTCACCGCGGCGAAATTCATCAATACGCTGCGTAAACGTAGGCAGATACTCGTAGAGGTCCTGTTTGGCAATAGGGGCGAGTGGTCCAGCTTTGATGTGAATGACTCGTACAGATGGGCTAAGCTGCACGATACGTGGTTGTTGTTCGTTTGTCCAACGTGTAAAGATATCGACTGTTGTTCGGCGCTTGCCTAGCTCGTGTGCCAGCTCGCGCATATACACATTCATGCCGCCTGCATCCCTGGTGCGTCCCGGGCTGTCCAGCGGGGACGTGTGGACGCTGAGCATGGCTATAGAATACTGCATTCTGGGTATGCTCCTCTTCTTCGATTAACGTTCATTGCAGATGCGTGGCCAGCGCCCTTCGCTCGATAGCTGTCTGCGGTTTGGCATTGGCGATCTCCTTTCTCTTCTGCTTGCAAAAAACATGACGCGGGCGAATTCGCTGACGCGACATTCCTTCGCCCCTGTAGATATAGAACAACACGATAGGCATGTTCTATGCCTGAGAATTTTTTGTTTGCTTGCGTAACTTGTCGATGGCGTCGTACATCTCGCTTGTATCGACGCCGCGTCCCTGGGACAGTTCTTGCAGGCAGTCGATACGTTGCTTGAGGGCGGCGGCAAAGCCTGTGCAACTCATGCCTGCCCACTGTGCCAATTCGTCAAGGATGGACTGGTCTGCATGTTCAAAGGTGTCGTCGTATTCGTTCCACAGGGAGAGTGGCAGCGGGACGATCTTTTCTGGATGCCTGGGGTCGGCCAGGGGTCGCAGAAAGTATGTGGTGAGCCAGCGTCGACGCGGAGGATAGATGTGCCCGACCAGCCCGATGTTGACGACGAGTCCCAGGCGACGCACATCTTCAGCGCTGAGACGCAAATCGCGGTGATACATGGCAATGACATGATCGATGGTGTCGGCATGCACGCTGGTAGCAATATGGTATCCCTGGGCGGGGAGCGTCAGGTAGCGCCGGGCGACTCGCCCCCACATATAGATGGGTAGATGGTCACTGACCTCGTTGCAGAGTGCGTAGGTCGTGGCAGGGTCAATATCGGGCAAACGAGTGAAAGCGAAGTTCTCATACATGCCCGACATATAGGCCAGCGCGGTACCTTCGGGCAGGAACTGCAAGAGAGCATTGAGCGTTGTCGTTTTACCGATACCCGGCTGTGGATCGGTTGGGCCCGCCACGGTGAGTGAAGCCCCATGTTCTAGCAGGAGCCAGGCAAGCGCTGCCGTCTCTGCATCGACACTGCGCAGCGCAATGATTTGTGCCACAGAAAGTGGACGTCTAGAGTCATAATGCCAATAATAGCGTTCATATGGGTCACGCGGGTCGAACATGCTGTGGCTCTCTTTCACATCTTATCTTCATCATATCTACGTTTTCTGTTCTCCATTCGGGTGTGTTGTCTCGCTCTTAGCAGGCTCAGTAGCAGGGGGCTTAAGCCAGCCGGGATGGGGGCTCCAGCCGATGGCGACAACTCGTGGTCGTTGGTCGCCGTCCCATTCAACGAGACTGACCGAGGCATTGTCGATAAACAGCGTACCTGCGCGCACCGCCTCCAGGCCAGTGTAGTGAGCGATCAGGAGTTTGATGATGTCGGCATGAGCGACAAAGGCGATGTATGCGCCACTCGCCTCCTGCTTGCGCCAGCGCTCAACGGCAGCCATGGCCCGTTGTTGCACCTGGGGAAAGGTTTCGACGCCCTCGGGGGCCACGCCGGGGTCGCGTACGAAGGCTTTCCAGGCAGGGTCATTTTTGGCGAGGTCGTCGTAGATTTTTCCCGCCCAATGGCCCACATTGATATCCATCAGGTCTGGTTCAAATTGTACATTGAGTCCACGCCCCTGGGCAATGATCTCGGCGGTATCGCGTGCTCGTTCGAGTGGACTGCTGATGATGGCATTGATGGGTAGGATGTGTAAAGCATCTGCAAGACGGGCGGCTTGTTTTCGCCCTGTATCATTGAGTATAACCCCTGGCAACTGCCCAGGGAGACGATGTTCAACGTTCCACGTGGTCTGCCCATGTCGAATAAAAAGTAGGGTTTGTTTCATTCCACTTTCCACTGTGTCAGGTTGCGTGAGCCACAGCCGCAAGCGCCAGGGCCAGAAGCGCCAGCCAACACTCACATAAATCCATAGGACAAAAAGCCAGCTCCGCCCGACACTGATCAGTCTGTTAATAGAGCTTCTTATCATAGTATAATATACGATAATGTGGAGATAACAAGATAGGTCCTACTCCCTTGTTGTCTAACTCTCCAGATCTGCTCTCTTAGAGATTCCTCCCACCTGCGGTGTCCACTCGATAAATCGGTGGCCTACCGTGCTCGATAAATCGGCACTCTACAGCAGTTCGCAGGGGTTTTGGTAGTGAGTGCGGTCACTACCAATCTGAGCGAGTCGCCGCAGGCGACGAGCAGTCCTGAAGAGTTACGATTTCTGACGGATAGCAGATCAAGAAGAGAGAGCATGTAAAAATGATGTCACTATCTGTTCTGTTTCTTCAGGATTTTGCGTTTCCATCAGTTGCATTCGTAATTCCTGTGCTCCTGGAAAACCGTTTGCGTACACTTTAAAGAATTTACGCAGTGTCGGAAAATGCTTTGTATTTCCCCAGGTGTCCTGCCAGAGCCGCATGTGCTCAAGCAACAGTCGCATTTTTTCTTCCGGCGTTTTATCGTTTAGCGTGATAGTTCCTGAAAAGAGGTATGGATTATCAAAAATGCCTCTTCCTATCATGGCTCCGTCTGCTCCGGCTTCTGCAACTTTTTGCTTTGCATCGCTGAGTGATTTCACATCCCCGTTTCCTATAATCAGCGTAGTACTGTTCATCGTATTTCTCATGTCAACGACTGTTTTCAGCTTGTCCCAATGTGCCGGGACTTTGGACATTTCAGAAACGGTACGAGCATGAACGGTCAGAACAGCCGGTTTTTGTTCAAGGACAAAGGCAATCCAACCAAAGTCAATTGCCCGAAAACCAAGTCGTGTTTTGACGCTGACGGGTATGAGACCTGCGGCTCCTTCAATTGTTGCATTGATAATCTCTTTGGCAAGCGGCCTGTTATTCATAAGTCCAGAACAGGCACCTTTTTGCATGACGCCAGATGCGGGGCATCCCATATTCAGGTCAATGCCATCAAAACCCATGTCGATCAGTTTTTTTGCCGCTTTGAAGAAATTTTCAGGGCGGGTTCCCCATATTTGGGCGACTAAAGGCCGTTCTTCTTGCGTATATCGAAGCCGTTGGGTAACGTGCCTTTCTCCTTTTGAGAACATCCCTTCAACGTTGGTAAATTCAGTAAAAAACACAGCAGGTTTCCCACATCGGGCAATAACTTGCCTGAGTACGGTATCTGTCACATCTTCCATGGGTGCCAGGATAAAAATTGGTTTGTTGATCTCGTTCCAGAAATTTTTCATGCTGACGATTGTACACGCTGACTTCATATATGGCAAGTATGCAACCAGCTGGTGTTTGCTGGAACTATGGTGAAGCACCCCATGCGTAGAACGCAGGGGCTTCTACGCAGTCCCAGGTGCGGAACGTACCCGCACCGGCTTGCGTGGGGCACTTCCTGCCCCTGCTTGTTGTTCCTGATAGCGTGCCAGGATGTTGATGGCCGCATTCTCGTCGCGGTCAAGAACCAGGCCACAATGGGGGCACACATGCACTCGTACACTGAGATCTTTCTTGACGATGCGCCCACATCCGCTACACGCCTGGCTGGTATGCTTGGGGGAGACGCGCACCACCTTGCCACCAGCCTCTTCCGCTTTGTGGCTACAGAGTGCGACGAATTGCCCCCAACCAGCGTCAAGTATGGATTTGTTGAGCCCACCCTTAGTGGCGGCTCCGTTGGGAAGATACTTGCCCGTCTCTTCGTCTTGCTTGGGCTGAGGACGTGCTGTCATATGGTCAATGTGCAAGTCCTCAAAGACGAGTGTGCCGTACTGCTTGACGAGTTTGTGCGACTCTTGATGCAAGAAATCACGGCGACGATGGCGCACCTTGCGAGAGAGTCGAGAGAGTTCCTTCTTGGCTCGTGCGCGTCGGTGAGAGCCTTTCTTGCGACGGTGAATCTTGCGATGTGCGCGCCGGATCTTCTCTTCCGTGTGCCGATAGAAGCGCGGACTAGCAATGGACTCACCCGTCGAGAGCACGGCAAAGGATTTCACGCCCAGGTCAATGCCTACTGCTTCTTCCGACGGGTGGAAGGTCATGGAAGGATCATGCTCATGCTCGCAGACCAAGACAGCGTACCATTGCTCCCCTTCGCGCTTGATCGTACATGTCTTGATGGTACCCTTTATCTCGCGGTGCGCTTTGATCTTGATGTGTCCAATCTTGGAGAGACGCAACCGCTTCCCAACAATCTCATAGCCGCCCTGGGGATAGGTGAAGGAGTCGTAACGGTCGCCACTCTTGAAGCGCGGATAGCCGGGCGTCTGTCCATTCTTGACCCGCCGAAAGAACGCATCAAAAGCCTTGTCGAGTCGCTTGAGGACATCTTGCTGGACCTGGCTATGGATATCCTGGTACTCTTCGCGCAACTGCTTGATGGCGGGGAGTTGGTCGGCTTGCATACCATAGGAAACGGACACGCCACACAACTGGTAGGCCTCACGACGTTCTTGTAGGTAGAGTAGGCAGCCAGCGAGGTTTCGATGTTTCTTAGACCTTCCTAACGTGTTAAGTGGTATCATAAGTCGCTCCTTTTCCGACTGCCCCTCCCCGAACCGGACGTGCTGGTTTCCTAGCATACGGCTCTCTGGTATC
>WNFT01001618.1_pt1 | contig 21362 bp, 21 predicted proteins | sample 5400191 | NCBI WGS metagenome assembly WNFT01 (sample SAMN13153359, study PRJNA577476) | soil metagenome | isolation source: 80 cm saprolite under Madrone tree | place: USA:California | collected 2016-06-14 | reverse complement strand
TGTGACGAACCCCACTGCCGCGCGATTGATCGCGTACGGCGGGCCGCTGACCGTGTCGCAGATCAATTTCAATCCGGAGCTGCCGAGCTACACGCTGGCCAACTTTCGCTTCGGGCTGAAGACCGATCGCTGGCAGGCGGCCGCATACATCAACAACATCGCCGACAAGAACGCGGAGCTGGCGCTCGATTACGAGCGCGGCCGCAGCGCGCGTGTCGGCTACCTGACGAACCAGCCGCGCACCATCGGAGTGTACGGAAGCTACATCTTCTGAGGGCGGCGGCAGCATCGGCTGCCGGCGCTACAGCGGTGACACGGGCCGGCTTCCCCTCAGGGAAGCCGGCCCTTTTCATCGGTGGCCCCGCGCCGGGCGCTGGTCTCTCGAACGAGAGATGGCGCAGTCTGCGCGCGCGCGCGAAGAATCCCGCTTTCACCCTCCCGCTCCTCTCACACGGAGGCGTCCTTATGTCCATCAAACTGACCGTGAACGGTGCGAGCCGCGAGCTGGACGTCGATCCGGACATGCCGCTCCTGTGGGCCATCCGCGATCATCTGCAGCTCACGGGCACCAAGTTCGGCTGCGGGATGGCGCTGTGCGGCGCCTGTACCGTGCACCTCGATGGCCAGGCGACGCGCTCGTGCGTCACGCCGGTGTCGGCCGCCCAGGGCAGGCAGATCACCACCATCGAAGGCCTGACTACGGCCGCGGGTCGCGCAGTGCAGGGCGCGTGGATCGCACTCGACGTTCCGCAATGCGGTTACTGTCAGAGCGGGCAGGTCATGTCGGCCGCAGCGCTCCTGGCGGGGAATCCGAAGCCGAGCGATGCGGACATCGATGCCGCGATGACCGGCAACATCTGTCGCTGCGCCACCTACGTGCGCATCCGCAGCGCCATCCATCAGGCGGCCGAAACCTTGTCCGCCGGCGCCCCCGTCCAGGGTTAAAAGGAACGCACCATGTACTTCCGTCACATTGAAAACGCAGCGCCCGCCACCGCAGTTCCGGCATCCGAGCTGACCCGCCGGCAGTTCTTGAGCTTCACCACGCTCGCAGGCTCAGGACTCACGCTCGGCATCCTGCTGCCGGGATGCGGCACCGGACCGGGTGGTGCGGGAAGCGCCGACGTCGCGGGTGCTCCGGCGGGCCCGCTGGCGATGCCGTTTCTGCGCATCGCCCCCGACAACTCGGTGACTGTGCTCTGCAAACACCTGGAGGCAGGCCAGGGCGTGTGGACGGGGCTCCCGGCCATCGTCGCCGAGGAGCTCGATGCGTCCTGGGAGCAGATGCGCGTCGAGAGCGCCCCGGCGCAGGTGCCCCTCTACGGCAACCTGGCGCTTGATCCGAAGGGCGGCATGCAGCTCACCGGCGGCTCGACCTCGGTGGCGAACTCCTGGAAGCAGTTGCGCGAGGCGGGTGCGACCGCGCGCGCCATGCTGGTGGCGGCCGCCGCCAGGCAGTGGAACGTCGCAGCCGGGGAGATCACGGTGAGCGACGGCGTGGTCGCGCACGCCGGCGCAGGCAAGAAAGCGACCTTCGGCGAGCTGGCCGGCAGCGCCGCCAAGCAACCCGTTCCGAGGGACGTCAAGCTCAAGGACCCTTCCGCGTTCAGGATCGTGGGCAAGGAAAAGCTGCCGCGGCTCGACGCCCGCGCGAAATCCACCGGCAAACAGCAGTTCGCCATCGACGTCATGCTGCCCGGCATGATGACGGCGGTGGTCATGCGGCCGCCGCGCTTCGGGGCGAAGGTGAGCTCGTTCGATGCCACGAAGGCGAAGGCCGTCCCCGGAGTCATCGACGTGGTGCAGATTCCGCGCGGCGTGGCGGTGGTCGGACGCGACATGTGGTCCGCCAAGAAGGGCCGCGAGGCGCTGGTCGTGAGCTGGGATGAGGCGGGCGCCGAGAAGCGCGGCACGGCCGCGCTCATGAAGGAATACCGGGCCCTGGGCCGCGGCAACGAGGCGGTGACCGTTGCACAAAACGGCGATGCCGAGGCGGCGCTCGCGCAGGCCCAGAAGCGCGTGGAGGGGGAGTTCGAGTTTCCGTACCTGGCGCACGCACCGATGGAGCCGCTCACCGCGGTCTGCAGCCTGAGTCCCGACAAGTGCGAGATCTGGGCGGGGTGCCAGTTCCAGACCGTGGACCAGATGAACGCCGCGGCTGCTGTGGGGCTCAAGCCCGAGCAGGTGACGATCAACACACTCGCCGCCGGCGGTACCTTCGGCCGGCGCGCGACTCCCGACTCGGACTACATTTCCGAGGCAGCCTCCATCGCCAAGGCGACCGGCGGGAAATACCCGCTGCGGCTCATCTGGACGCGCGAGGACGATATCACCGGCGGCCGCTACCGGCCGGCTGGTCGCAGCCGACAGTCGGCGTGCCGGTGCTGTGGTGGCGCTCCGTCGAGAATACGCACATGGCGTTCTCCAAGGAGGTGATGATCGACGAGCTGGCTCAGGCCGCGGGTGAGGATCCGGTCGAGTTCCGGCTGGCGCTGCTCGGCAAGCATCCGCGCCATGTCGGCGCGCTCAAGCTCGCCGCGCAGAAGGCTGGATGGGACCAACCCTTCTCAAAGGGCAAGGGGCGCGGGCGCGGCGTGGCCGTGCACGAGTCCTTTGGCTCGGTCGTGGCGCAGGTGGCGGAAGTCACAGTCAGCGGTGACAAGATCACGGTCGATCGCGTGGTGTGCGCGGTCGACTGCGGCATCGCCGTGACGCCGGATGTGATTAAGGCGCAGATGCAAAGCGGCATCGGCTACGGGTTGTCGGCGGCGCTGTATGGCAAGATCACGCTCACCGACGGACACGTCGATCAAACTAACTTCCACCAGTACCGGGTGCTGCGCATCAACGAGATGCCGCGGGCGATCGAGGTGTTCATCGTGCCGTCGACCAATGCGCCTTCAGGTGTCGGAGAACCGGGGACGCCGCCGATCGCGCCGGCGGTTGCCAACGCGGTGCGCGCAGCGACGGGGATCCGGCTGCACACGCTGCCGTTTGATCTGGCGGCGGCGCGCCGCGCCCAGGCCTGAGCGGCCTCAGGCCCTACACCGCGGCAAAGCTGCGGGCCTGCGCCGTCCAGGCGGGCGCGCTGGCGAGCGCAGCCGGGACCTCCTCGGCTGTGGCGACCACCTGCCACATCATGAGGTGCCGCGGGTCCATGAAGCGCTCTTCGACGGCGCGCGTGAGCACATCGAGGAGCGGGGTGAAAAATCCGCGCGTGTTCACCAACACGATGGGGTTCAGATACAGCCCGAGACGCTTGAGCGTGATGGCCTCGAGCAGTTCCTCGAGCGTGCCGGAGCCGCCGGGAAGCGCGATCGCGGCCTGACTGAGCGTCAGCATCATATGCTTGCGCGTGCGCAGGTCCTCGACCAGCTGCAGGTCCGTCAGTCCCTTGTGGCCCCACTCGAGGTCCGCCATGAATCGCGGCAGGATGCCGATCACGCGTCCGCCGTGGCTGAGCGCACCGTCGGCGAGCGCGCCCATGGAGCCGACCGCGCCGCCCCCGTAGACAATCCCAACTCCCCGTCCGGCGAGCACCTCACCCAGGCGTCGGGCTGCGGCCCGATAGTCAGGGTGGGCGAGGCGGCTCGATGCGCAGTACACGCACACGGCCCGCTCGATGGGGCGCTCGGCTGGTGATCTCATGGGACGGGGGTCCTTCCGTGCGATGCCCTCATTATAAAGGGCGCCCGCCGGCGGTCGGGGTGCCCGCGGGCCCAGCGGGGCGACGCCGCGCGCGCCCGCTTGAGGATCAGTGCTCGGTGGGCCGGTGCGCGGCGCTCGGCGTCGCCGCCAGCTCATTCGCCTGGTTCACCCAGTCATCGCGCTCGATGCGACCCCTGTAAGCCGTGAGCTGGCCGTCGACGTACTTGACGTCTTCGGGGGACCACTCGGCAATCTGCCAGAAGTAGAACACGCCGACGCGATGCAGCTTGCGTTCGAGCACCTTGGCGACACCCTTGATCTGCGTCAGATCGTCCGGCTTGCCGTGCCCGGGGTGCGTCAGGAGGTTGCGGCTGCCTTCACGCACCGCGACCTTCGGAGCCGGCGGATTCTCCAGATGCGACTGCAGCGTGCCGAGCCGCTCGAGCACGGGAGTCAAGTCCAGCGTCTGCGGCGGCGGCACGCGGACCGCCCGCACGGCGCTCTCGAGCTCATCCAGGCAGGTCTGCACGGGGAACAGCGCATGCTCGATAGCGGTCAGCCGCTCCTGCATCGGCGTGAGATCCGGGGCTTCCGGCAGGCGGATGTCGCCGATGCGGCGCTCGATGTCATCGAGGCGCGATTGCAGCGGCGCCAGATCGACGCGCTCGGGTATGGGCACGTCGATGCTGCGCACCACCTCGTCCATTGCCGCCACCTGCTCGCGCAGCGGCTGCAGATCCACATCCGGGCGCGCCGCCAGGCGCGCTTCGAAGCCGCGGCGCCAGCTCGCCCATTCATCGCGCGAGCGCGCGTACTCGAGCGTCACGTCCTCGTAGTGACGACGGAACCACCAGTAGGTGAACAAGGCGCCGCAGGCAGCGGCCAGCACCAGCAGGAACAGGATTTTCGCCAAGAGAAAGCCCATGTTGCCCCTCCCTTAGGGAAGTGTCAGTTGGCAGACACCGCGTGAAATTCAATGCGGCGGTTGCGTGCGCGACCGCTCTCGGTAAGGTTGTCGGCGATCGGTCGCCGCGCCGCAAATCCCTGCGCGCGCAGCCGTTCAGCCGGGACACCGCGGGCGATGAGCGCATCACGCACGGCGGCGGCGCGGGCTTGGCTCAAGCTGCGATTGAACGCCGACCGCCCGACGGGATCGGTATGGCCTTCGATGCGTAGCGTGCCCGGACAGGTCCTGGCTTCTTTCGCGAGTCGATCGAGAAGCGGACCGCTGCGTGTGTCGATCGCGGCACTGCCGCTGGCAAACTCGATCTGCTCGCCCGCCAGCGTGCCCGCCAGCGAGCGCTCGCAGGCCTGCGCGGCTGTCTGTGTCGGCGCTGCGGCGGCGGCGCCGAGCGGCGCGGGCGCGGTGAACCGGCCCCGAACGCTCACGGCGCAGGTGTGGCGCCCGATCCACGTGGCACAGGTAGCCGCTTTCGCCAGTGCGATGGCGCGTTCGCCCGCCCCGGCCGCTGGCTCCTCGCCCGAGAGCGTGACGTTCTGCCCGGAGACCGAAAGACCCACCCAGCCGAAGCTTGCGGCGTCGAGCTGAGCACGTGTCTCGCGCCGCACGGGGCCTTCGATCCAGTTGCGCGCCACAGGACCCAACGCGAACGAGGCCGCCAACGCCAGAGCGAGCAGTGGCAACAGGCCGCGCCACACGAAGGGCCACACGGGCGGGTCGCGCCAGATGAGCAGATGAGGGTGCAGGACAGCCACGGATTCCATCGCAACCTCCTAGAGAAACGTCAGTTCGGTACGCTCATCTGGCTGGACGCCGGCGATGGGTTTGTAGTGCCGATGAGGAGCCCCAGCGCGAGGGCGAGGGGCGTCAACTCGCGACAATGAGCAGGGTGCATGCGGGCCGTGGGTCACCCCCGTTCATGCCTTGTGCGGCGTACCTTATCATCATCTCGTGACCCACATTCTGTAACATTGTGGCACCGCCGCGCGCGGGTTGGTGAGGAACCCATACATCAAGGACACCATCAGGCGGCCGGCTATCGCTGGAACCCGGGGCGCTGAGGCGATCGCACCCATGCAGTGGCGTCAGGCGTCAAGCCGATGCGCCGCGGCCTGCGCGCTCGCGCTGCTGGTCGCCGGATACGGCGCGCGTGCCGACGAGTCTGCACCGGCGCCGGCAGCGGCTGCCCCGGTCGCGCCCCCGCCTTCCAGGCTGGCGCGCTGGTTCGACCCCGCGAATGCGCCCTTCATCCCGATCCCGGAGATCGACACCGAGCCGCACAGCGGACTGACGCTGGGCGTGATTCCAACCTGGCTGCGCACCAACACGCGCGACGAGATCGAGCGGATCATCGCTCCCGACATCATCCACAGCCAGTATTTCGGCTGGGGCAGCCGCATGCGGATTTTCGGCTACCCATCCGCGGACACGCAGTGGTCAGTGGTGGGGGGACTCAAGCAGCGCGTCGAGCGGGAGTTCGACGGTCGCTACGTCACGGGTCAGACGCGCACCGGCGAGTTTTCGTGGTCGGTCGAGGCGATCTACGACCGCAGCGGCACGCCGCGCTTCTTCGGTCTCGGCAACCAGTCGGTGCGAGCGAACGAGACCTCCTATGTGGATAACCAGGCTCTGGTGGCCGCATCGATCGGGCGCAATTTCACCCCGTGGCTGCAGCTCGCTTACGTGGTGCGTCCGCGCTATGTCGAGGTGCTGCCGGCGGTGCTGCGCGGCCTGCCCTCGATCGCGACACTGTTTCCGGCACTCCAGGGCATCGGCAGCGAGCACGAGCTGCAGCACAGCGCAATGCTCACCTACGACACCCGTGATTCGCTGGTCATCCCGCACAGCGGGGCGCGCTACATCATTTACGACGGCTTCGTCAGCCGCGCCCTTGGCAGCTCGGTTTCCTACCGCTTCTTCGGCGCGGAAGCGCGTCACTACTGGGCGTTCGGGCCGGACGTCACGCTGGCCTGGCACGCGGCGGCGCGCTACATGCCTTCGGCGGGCAACGCGCCGTTCTGGGCTCTCTCGAGCCTCGGCGGTGACCGCAGCGTGACCGCCGAGCGCGAGCCGCTGCGTGGCTACGGCGCCGATCGCTTCATCGACCGCAATATGTTCGCGACCGGCATAGAGCTGCGCACGCGCGTCGCGAGCTTGAACGCCTTCGGCACCCACGTGAGCCTGGAGGTGGCCCCGTTCGTCGATGCCGGCAAGGTGTTTGCAGATCTCGGCGCCAGCCCCTTCTCGAAATTGCACGCCACCCCGGGGTTCGGCGTGCGCGGCGTGGCGAGTCCCTTCGTCGTCGGCTACGTGGATATCGGTTCTGGCCACGGCAAGGCCGCGGTGTTCAGCGGCATCGACTATCCGTTCTGAGCGGCCCGCTCGCCGAACGGGTCGCTCGCCTCGGTGTCAGGGGCTCGTCACGGTCAATCGCGAGAGCGGCCGGGACGAGCGCGGGAAGTCGACGCTCATGCATACCGCCGCCGCGATCCCGGCCGCGATCGCTTCGGCGATTGTGGCGGAGGAGAACGTGCGCGCGGCGCTGACCGGCGTCCCATGCAACATCATGAACGCGGTCCCGAGCAAAAAGAACACGAGCGCGAGCCACTGGTAGCTCGCGAGCCCGCCCCAGTGGGCGGTCTGGGGTTCCCCGCGGTAACGCTCTTCGATGAACCGCGCGAGCGAGGTCAGCACCAGGTAGAGCCCGAAGATCACCGGCCAGGGCGCGCCCGTGTTCCAGAGCCTGACCAACACGAGCGTGACCGCCGCGTTGCCGACGATCGAGTAGAGCTGCGTCGGATAGATCGGCACGCCGGCCAGCTGTCCGAGCGCCGTCACGCGCGAGTGCGGATGCGTTACGCGGATGCCGCGCCCGACCGGGGCCGGCCGGCCATGACAGCATCCCTGTACGAGGCAACGCAGCCGCCCGACGGCCTGCACGAGCGGAGCAGCGGCCGCGAACGCGGCGGCCAGCGCACCGCTCCCCGGCACGCCTGCGATCGCGATCATGGCGAGCGACGCGAGCGCACCGATGAGGTATCCGTAGTAGCCGAACGGCCGCGACAGCCGATGGCCGCCTTCGAGCCAGTACCCCCAGACGCCCGCGCTCACGAGGCCGGTCACTATGACGAGCGGGGCGAGCAACAGCGCTGCACGCCCTGCGAGCCAGAGCACCAACAGGGTTCCGAGAGCGGCGGCCGCAAACGACCAGAGCGCATGGCTGATGATCCGAACGGGGCCGAGTTCGAGCGCGGCCCAGGAGTTGCTCAAGCGCTCGGCGATCCGTAAGAGCAGACGCCAACACGCCTCGTAATGCCAGCCGAACACGCCGAGCGCGACTCCGGCGAACACGTCAAGAACCGCGTGCGAGCCGGTCAGCACGCAGCTCGCCGAGACCCCGAGCGCGAGCGACCACCACATGACCCTGAGCCGGGGCACGCTGTCGGACAGCGCGTACGCGGCAAACACGACCCACGCCGTGTGGAACGACGGGAGCGCGAGCCACTCGGCGTCGAACCGTCGGTTCGCGCTTACGAGCCAGGCCGCGGCACCTGGGTCGTCGATAGGCAGGAACGCGGCCTTTCCGGGCAGCGTGAGCATCACCAGGAAGCCGACCCCGGTCGTAAGCCAGGCGCCGAGCACGAACCTGCGCAGGCTCGCAGTCGAGCGGATGAGGAGCGGGCTCGCGGCGACCAGCCCGTAAGCGAGCGTATAGAGCCAGATCGCAAACTCCGGTCGTGGCAGCCGCTCCTCCCACGCGGCGCGCAGGTCGATGGCCTGCTCGGGCGAGGGCATTCGCGAGAGGACCGCATAACAGAGCGCCCACGGACCGAGTGCGGTGAGGCCTGCGGCGATGCGCCGGCCGAGCGTGGGACGCGCCTCGCCGCCGACCGGCACGCCGAAGAGTGGCGCAAGATGGCGGGCGCCGAACCGTTCTGCGAGCCGAGGCGCCTCGTACCCGGCGACGAGTCCGGTGGCCGCGAGGGCGGCAAGCGGAGCGACCAGCCACACTCCCGCCGCAGAGTTCGCGAGTGCCGAGGCGCCCACCACTGCGAGCACGAACGCGACGTAAATGGGGTGGGCGAACAGCGCGTAAGTCGAGCTCGTCACGAAGTATCTCGGCGGGTAGGCGTTCATCGGCAACCCCTGCCCGTCGTGCCACAGCGCCCAAATCGACGCCGCCATAAGTGCCGCCGCCACCGCGATCGCCGCAGCGCCGGCCCAGCCGGGAAAAGGCTGCGGCCAGAATCCCATGCCGGAGTCATCCAGTCGGATCGCGAGTGCAGCGAGGAGCGCGGGCCATAGCGCACAAAAGACCGCCCCATATCCGAGCCTGCCGAGCAATGCGTTTAGCTCCACGCGACTTCCTCAAAAACGGCGTGGCCGTCATCGGCGGCGCGCCCACCGATGTCGAGCTCGGCGGGTGCAAACCACTTGGTCTCGATCCCTTTGAAGAAGCGCATTGCCGGCAACCGCCGGGTTAGCGCCAGCCCCCGCAGCGCCCCCTCGTCCATCGCTTCGTGCACGAGCACCTGCCGCCCGCCGATGCGCAGCGTCGCGCCGGCGCACTCGATCCGCTCCCGGCTCACGTCCTCAAGCGGCACGGGCTCCCCGTTCAAGAGCGCGAGCCGTAACGGGTGGCGACCAAACCACCGGATCCACGTCAGGCTGTGCTGCGTCCCGCAATAGCGTCCCCAGCACAGGCGCTCGAGGCCGAGGCGCCACGGGCCGCAATTGAGCGTCAGCCGCTCCGCGTAGCCGCGCGCCGCGCCCGACACGCCCGCGCCTGTCACCGGGCCATTGAGCACGAGCGGGTTCCAGGTGAGGAGCCGGGTGCGCTCCTGCCAGAGCCGCCGCTCCCGCGGTGCGCTCTCGCCAAAGGTCAGCGCCTCGTCCTGACCGAACGAAGGCCACTCGACGATGCCGCGCGCGAGCTCTGGCAGCGGGATGCCGCCAGGCACGAAGCGGCAGTGCGTGCGTCCCCCCGGCGCGAGGCTCCCCGCGTAACCAACGACCAGCGGTCCGATCCTCAGATTGGCACGATAGTGAACGTGGACCGAGCGTTGATCGACGACATCGCCGTACCACTTCTCGAGATACACACAAGACCAGCAGTTGAGTGCCGAGGCTCCCTTATAGCCTCGAATGCCCGTGCGTGCACGCAAGCCCATTTGCGGCGCGCTGGTGCGAGTCCTCTACCGACGTACGCGCCGGCATCGTAGAATCAGAATCCTCAGCGGGTGTAGTTCAATGGTAGAACTGCAGCTTCCCAAGCTGCTAACGTGGGTTCGATTCCCATCGCCCGCTCCATCCTCCTAAAGCAACGAGCCGAGATCAAAGGCCCGGGAGGACCTTGGTGCCTTCGACGTGCACAGCGTTGGCGGCAGTTGTAACAGGTAGATCCGTGGGCCGCGGCGGGAAGCTACCACTCGGTTGTGACAGATTCGTGGCCGACAGTTTGCAGTTCGGCTCGCGCGCCGCAGGTGTCAGCACGGCTCAGCATGCGGTCTGCTTGACCGGCCGGCCTCGAAGCGCAAAGCTCGCCCCTTCAGCAGCTGGAGAGAGCCATGCCAGCCATGCGCGCGATGGTCATTGCACAACCGGGCAGTCGATTCCGCGTGGAGGAACGCGCGGTGCCCGAGCCCGGGCGTCACGAGGTTCGAATTCGCGTGCACGCCTGCGGCGTGTGTCACAGCGACTCGATGGTCGTGCAGGGCCACATGCCGGGACTCGTGTATCCGCGCATTCCGGGGCACGAGGTGATCGGGGCTATCGATGCGATCGGTGCGGATATCGATGGTTGGCAGGTCGGCACGCGTGTCGGGGTCGGCTGGCACAGCGGTGCCTGCGGCCACTGCGGCCGCTGTCGGCACGGAAACGCGTTCGCGTGCGAGAACGTTCAGGGAGCGACTGGCATCACGCGCGACGGAGGCTACGCCACTCACATGCTGGCGCGCGCCTCGGCTCTGGCGCGCGTACCCGAGGAGATGGATTCCGTCGAATCGGCTCCTTTGCTGTGCGCCGGGATCACGACGTTCAATGCGCTCAGGCACTGCGGTGCACGTCCCGGGGATCTGGTTGCCGTTCATGGCGTGGGCGGACTCGGCCATCTGGCCGTTCAATTTGCCGCGCGCCAGGGTTTCCGTACCGTGGCGGTCAATCGCGGTCGGGAGAAAGAGCCGTTGGCGCGCTCGCTGGGTGCGCATGAATACATCGACGCCGAGCGCAGCGACCCCGCGGCAGCACTGCAGGCCTTGGGGGGCGCCACGGCGATCATCGCCACGGTCACGAGCGCCGAGTCCATGCAGGGGATAGTCGGCGGACTGGGTGTGAATGGAACGATGATGGTTATTGGCGCTGTGGGCGCCCTCACCGTCAACTCGCTCGATCTGCTCGGCAAGCGCGCCGCCGTCAAGGGCTGGTACTCGGGGACCGCAGTCGACTCGGAGGACACGCTGCGTTTCAGCCAGCGCAACCATGTCATCTCGACGAACGAGGTCTATCCGCTTGAGCAGGCTCAGACGGCGTACGAGCGAATGATGAGCGGCAAAGCGCGCTTTCGCGTGGTGCTCAAGGTCGGGGAATAGGCCGTTCAGCGCCAGCCGGCGCAGTAGGGCTCGGGTTTCATATCCTCGGGACCGCCAAGCTCCCCGTGCGGTGGGTAGCGCCGATTGAACGTGAACGCCTGCGGCGTCGGGCCGTGCCGGCGCAGGTGATCAAGCCGATCGAGCGCTTCGCGCACGCTCGGCACCTGTCCGGCGCGAACCCACCACAGAACCTGGTACGCCGCGGTCGGCTTCTCGAACCACTGGCGACGCCGCGCCATCACGGCGGTGTGGGCCGAACGATAGACGAAATCAAACAGCGACTCGATCGTTGCCCACACCGACATGTTTACCAGAAAATTCGGGTCTGCGGAGACCCGGATATCGGTAGCGTTGCCGCTGTCAGATTGCAGTCGCCAGATGAAGCCCGGCGCGGCTTCCGCCCGCGCGTTGATCTCATCCAGCGCGGCCATGAATTCGGCCAGTTGCGGACTGTCCGTCGGCGCGAGGATGCGGCCGACGTTGAGTTGGGCAATGTGCCATCCACTCATGTGTTGCCTCGCTTCGGGTGTGTATCGCCAGGAAAATAACACTGATCATGCTGGCAGGCACCGTTCCCGCAGCCTGTGACCGTTCCGTGACACTCGTTCCCGGTCCGGGTAGGTAAGCTCCCGCAATGCACCAGATCGGTGTGGTCGGCCTGTCCTATCGCCACGCAGGCGTCGACGAGGTGGCCCGCTTTGCCGTGCCGCGGACGGAGGTGCCGGCGCGCCTGCCGGAGCTGCGCACGATGTTGAAGGCCGCGGAGATTCTCTACGTCGGCACGTGCAATCGTGTCGAAGTCGTATACGCCACCGATGACGGCAGTGCGGCCGGGGATTCCCGCCAGGACGTTTTCCGCATTCTGACCGGCCGCGACCCGCAGCCCGGGGAGGCATCGCGCCTCCTGCGCGCCTGGACCGGTGAGGCGGCGGTCGAGCACCTGTTGCTGCTCGCCTGCGGACTCGATTCCGCGCAACTCGGCGAGCATGAGATTGCCGCGCAGCTGCGCGGTGCGTGGGAGGATTCGCGCGCGGCGCACACCTGCGGACCGCTCCTCGACCGGCTGATGGGCGAAGCTCTGGGAATGGCGCGGCGCGTGCGCCGCCTGAGCGCCGGCGTGCGCTCCCCGTCCCTCGGGGATCTGGCGGCCGACCGCGTGCTGCAGCACCTCGGCGGCCGTCCCGGGCGCGTCGCGTTGCTGGGCGTGTCACCCATGACACGCCGTTGTGCTGCCGTCCTGCACGAGGCGAGGATTCCGCTCCTCATCGTCAATCGCACCCTGCAGGCGGCGGAGGAGCTTGCCCGGAGCGTGTCCGGCGAGGCGTTGCCGCTGGATCGGTTCCGCGCGCAGCCCCCGGCGCTTGGCGCGCTGGTGCTGGCGACGGGCGGGGGCGAGCCGGTGCTCGATGCGCAGGCGCTCGGGCGGCTCAAGACAGCCGCCGCGCCCGCGCCCCTGATCATCGATTTCGGCGTGCCCCCCAACGTCGATCCCGCGGCCGCACAGCGCGCAGGAGTGGCGCGCGTCGGCATGAACGATCTCATCGAGGCGGCGCAGGGGCGGCGCCTCGCCCAGCTGGTGCGCCTGGCGCCGGTGCGCGCCGCGATCGACGAGCGCCTCACCCGCCTGCGCTCCGAGCTGGCGACGCGCGCCATCGGCCCACGGCTGGCGGACCTGCGCGGCGCCTTTGAGCAGATTGCCGCCGAGGAAGTGGCGCGTGCGCTCCGGCAGGAGTTGCGTACACTGGACGACCAGCAACGCGGACAACTCGAGCGGCTCGCGTCCACCGTGGCGCATCGGCTCGCGCATCTGCCGCTCGCGGGCCTGCGTGCCGCCGCGGTGCACGGGCCGGACGCGATGGACGCGTTCTTCGATGCGGCCAAGGCGGGCCGTGCGCGCACCGAGTAATCCAAGAGACACTCATGAGCAACCTGCGGCCCAACACCCTACGCGAGTCCCGGCATCCGCGCTCCGCCGAGCTGTACGAGCGCGCCTGCCGCGTCATTCCTGGAGGCGTAAATTCTCCGGTGCGCGCATTCCGGGCGGTCGGCGGCACGCCGTTGTTCATCGCACGCGGCACGGGCGCGCAGGTGTTCGACGCCGATGGCCGCGGTTACCTCGACTTCGTCGGCTCCTGGGGTCCCTTGATCGCGGGGCACGCCCACCCTGCGGTGCTCGCGGCGGTGACCGAGGCGCTGGCGCGCGGCATGACCTACGGGGCGCCGTGCGCGGCGGAAGTGGAGCTCGCTGAGCGGGTGGTGGCCTGCTACCCGGCCGCCGAGCAGGTGCGCTTCGTGTCCTCGGGCACCGAGGCAGTCATGAGCGCCATCCGCGTGGCGCGCGCGTTCACGGGACGGGATCTCATCGTCAAGTTCGCCGGCTGTTATCACGGTCATGCGGATCACCTGCTGGTCGCCGCGGGCTCCGGACTCGCCACGTTTGGCCGCCCGTCCTCCGCCGGCGTGCCCGAGGCGTTCACGGCCTGCACGCGCGTGTTGCCGCTCGATGATGAAGCGGCGCTGCAAGAGTTGTTTCAGCGTGAGGGCGCGCGCATCGCGGCCCTCATCATCGAGCCGGTGCCGGCCAATCACGGCCTGCTGCCGCAGCGGCACGAATTCCTCACCCGCCTGCGCCAGCTCACGAGTGAGTACGGTGCGCTTCTCATTTTCGATGAAGTGATTTCCGGATTCCGGCTGGCGCGCGGCGGCGCCGCGGAGCTCTTTGGCATCGCCCCGGATCTTGCGACCTTTGGCAAGGTGATCGGCGGCGGCATGCCGGTCGGGGCGTTTGGCGGCGCGCGCCGCATCATGGCGCGGCTCGCCCCCGACGGCGACACCTACCAGGCCGGCACCCTGTCGGGGAACCCGGTGGCGATGGCGGCGGGACTCGCGACGCTCGAGCTCCTCGAGCGCGAGTCGGGGTGGGAGCGCCTGGAGGCGTGCGGCGCCGAGCTCGCGCGGCTCTTGAAACCGGTGCTGGCGCAGGCGCCCTTTCCGGTGCAGCTGGTGCGGGTCGGCTCGCTCTTCTGGATGTCGTTGCACGAGGCAGGCGCGCCGCGCACGGCTGCGGCGTTGTCGGAGCGTGAGAGCACGCACTTTGCCGCATTGTTTCACGCTCTGCTCGAGCGCGGGATCTACCTGCCACCGTCCGCTTACGAGGCCTGCTTCCTGTCGCTGGCGCATACCAGTGCCGATCTCACGCGCTTCGCGCAGGCGCTGCGCGAGGCACTGGCGGCAATCGAATGAAAGCGACGCGCGTCTTTCAGCTGACCGCGCTTGCGCTGGTGGTGGTGTCCGTCGTGCAGGTGGGCTATTGGCTCCTCGACCGGCACGCCCAGACCCACGAGAAGGTGCGTGCCGCCCGCGCCGCCTACGCCGAACAGACGGCCGCCGCGCAGGCGCTCGTCGATGCGGGAGTGAGCGCGCCGCGCGTGCAGGCGCTGCTGCCGCAGATCGTCATCGCCGACGGGCACGCGACGCTCGCGCCGCAGGTCAATGAGGCGCTGCGCACCGAGGAGCGCCACCGCGACAATCAATACGCCTGGGAAGGCTCGTTCTTCCTGCTTGCGCTCGGGGCCTGCATCGCGGTGATCGCGCGCGCGCTGCGCGCCGAGGCGCGGGTGCTGGAGCAGCAGGACAGCTTCCTCGCGCTCGTGTCTCACCAGTTCAAGACGCCGCTCGCGAGCCTGCAGCTGTCGCTCGAGACCATGGCGCTGCGCACGCTGTCACCGGAGCAGTCACGCACTCTCATCGATCGCATGCTCGCCGACCTCGCCCGCATGGAGGCGATGGTCACGCAGATCCTCGAGAGCGCCCGCCTGGAGCGCGGTCGGGTCGAGTTCAAGTCCGAGCCGCTGGAGCTGGGCGCGGCGGTCGCGCGCGTGGTGGCGCACCTGGAGGAGCGCGCGCGCCAGGAGCGGATCAAAGTCTCCTGCGACATCCACCCGGGTTTGTACGTGGTGAGTGATCCGCTGGCGCTCGATGTGGTGGTGCGCAACATCCTGGAAAACGCGCTCGCCGCCGTGACGCCGCTCGGCGGCGGCAGCATCGCACTCAGTGCGCGCGCGCTCAACGGCGAGGTGGAGCTGTCGGTGCGCGACAGCGGCGTGGGCTTTCGCCCCGCGGACGGCGCGCGGCTGTTCGAGAGGTTCACGCGCCTGCATCCCCGTGGCGGCAGCGGCCATTACGGCACCGGCCTCGGGCTCTTCATCGTGCATCGGCTGATGCACCTGGGGCAGGGCCGCGTCAGCGCGCACAGCGAGGGCGTGGGCCAGGGTGCGCATTTCGTGCTCACCTGGCCGGCGGCGCAGGGGCAGCGCTCATGAACGCCACCCTGGCTGCCACGCGCGTGCTGGTGGTGGAGGACGATCCGCACCTCGCCGCCGGCGTCATGGAGAACCTGCGCGCCGAAGGCTACGAGGTGAGCGCCGCGGGCGACGGCGAGCGGGCGCTCGCCTGGCTGCGCGAGCAGGCCTGCGCGCTCATCGTGCTCGATGTGATGTTGCCGGGGATCGATGGCTTTGGCGTGTGCCGCACCCTGCGCGAGCAGGGTAACAACACGCCGGTGCTGTTTCTCACCGCGCGCGGGGACCCGGTGGATCGCGTGCAGGGCCTGGAGTCCGGCGGCGATGACTACCTCGCCAAGCCCTTTCATCTGCAGGAGTTCCTGCTGCGCGTGCGCGCGATCCTGCGGCGCTGGGACTGGTACCGCAGCGCCTCCTCGACCGCGGCCACCGCGGTACTGCGCTTCGGCGGCAACGAAGTCGACTTCCGCGCGTTCCGCGCCCGCGCCTGGAACGGCGAGGCGCAGGAGCTCACCGAGAAGGAGGCGATGATCCTCAAGGTGCTCGCCGAGCACGCTGGTGAGATCGTCTCGCGCGAGGACCTGCTCGAGCGTGTCTGGGGCTACGACGTGTTCCCCTCGACCCGTACCGTGGACAACTTCATCCTGCGGCTGCGCAAGCGCTTCGAGAAAGATCCCGCCCGGCCGCGCCACTTCCTCACCGTCTGGGGCGTCGGTTACCGCTTCCTCACCGAGGGCGAGCCGTGAGCGCGCGGCAAGCGCTGCGCATCGGCACGCGCGCTTCGGCGCTGGCGCTGTGGCAGGCGCGGCACGTCGAGAGCCTGGTGCGCGCGCAGCCGGGCGCACCGCCCGTGGAGCTGGTGCACATCAAGACCGAAGGGGATGTGCAGAGCGATGTGCCGCTGTGGCAGGTCGGGGGACGCGCGTTCTTTACCAAGGAGATCGACCGCGCGCTGCTCGCCGGCACGGTGGATGTCGCGGTGCACAGTCTCAAGGATCTGGCCACCCAGATCGAGCCGGGTATCGAGCTCGCCGCGACCCTGCCGCGGGAGGATTCACGTGATGCGCTCGTGAGCGGCAGCGGCGCGGCTCTGGCCGCACTGCCGCGTGGCGCGCGTATCGGCACCAGCAGCCTCCGGCGTCGAGCCTTTCTCGCGCGCGCGCGTGCGGATGCGGTGCTGGTGGAGCTGCGCGGCAACGTGCCCACGCGCATCAAGCGTCTGCGGGAGGGCGACTACGACGCCATCATTCTCGCCGCCGCGGGACTGCGGCGCCTGGGGCTTGCGGACCAGGTCAGCGAATATCTGGCTCCCACGGCGTTCCCGCCGGCGGTGTCGCAGGGGGTGATCGGCGTGTGTGCGCGGGCCGGGGATGCGGCGACCCTGCGCTGGCTGACGCCGCTCGATGATCGCACGGCGCGGCTGACCAGCACTGCGGAGCGCGCGCTGCTCAGGAAGATCGAAGGCGGCTGCCAGGTGCCACTCGGTGCGCTGGCGACGCTTCACGGGGACACGCTCGAGTTGTCGGCGAGCGTGTGTGCGCTCGATGGCTCGCAACACCTGAGCGCCGGGGATGTGGCGAGCGCCACCGCCGGCGCGCAGCTCTCGCCCGAGGACGCGGTCGCGCTCGGCGAGCGCGTCGCGGACGAGCTGCTTGCCCGCGGCGCCGCCGATCTGATCGCGCGCGAGCGCGAGGCGCGTGCGGTGGAGGAGCCATGAGCGCGGACCCCGAGATCAAGCCGGTCGTGGTCACGCGCGCCGAATCGAGCGACGGCCCGTTGAGCCGCGAGCTGCGCAGCCTCGGATTGCGGGCGCTGTTGTGGCCGGCGGTGAGCGTGACGACCGCGGACCTCGGGCCCCTCACCGCCGCACTCGCCGCGGTCAAGTCCTTCGGCTGGATCGTATTTGCCAGCCGTCATGCGGTCGCCGCGGTGCTCGAGCGGCTGCCCGCCGCGCCCGCGGGCGTGCGCATCGCGGCCGTGGGCCAGGCGACCGCGCAGGTGCTGCGCCAGCGCGGTTGGCCGGTGGAGCTGGTGCCGGATGAGGCCAGTGCGGCGGGGCTCATCGATGCCTTCGCGGCGCAGTGGCCGGCGCGCGATGCCGGCGTGAAGATGCTGTATCCGGCGAGCTCGCGCGCTCTGCCAACCATCGCCGCCGGGCTCACGCAGCTCGGAGCGCAGGTCACGCAGGTCGAGGCCTACCGCACCGAAGGCGCGGCGCTCGATGTGGCCGACTGTCGCGCCTGGATCGCGCGCGACGGCGTAGGCGCGGTGACCTTTGCCAGTCCCTCCGCCGTGACCGAGCTCGCGCGCGTCCTCGGAGACGAGGACTTCCAACGGCTGCTCTCGGGCGCCGCCGCGGTGGCCATCGGGCGCACCACGGCCCGCGAGCTTTCCGCGCGCGGTCACACGGCGGTGGTGGCGGAATCGGCGACCCTGCAGGGACTGGCGCGCACGACCCTTCGCCTGTTGCAAACGAGAGCTTAAGACCATGGGATTCCCTCAAGACAGACCGCGACGCACCCGCCAGTCCGACGCCTGGCGCCGCATGGTGCGCGAGACTCGCCTGACGCCCGACGCGTTCATCTATCCGCTGTTCGTCGTGCCCGGGCGCGCCGTGCGCCATGCGCTCGAGAGCATGCCCGGGATCTTTCAGCTGTCGGTGGACGAGGTGGTGAAGGACGCGAAGGCGGCCGCCGCGGCGGGTGTGCCCGCGGTGCTGCTGTTCGCGGCGCCCGCTCACAAGGACGCCCGGGCCACGAGCGCGACCGATCCCAAGGGGCTCGCCGCGCAGGCCATCGCCGCGATCAAGGAAGCCTGTCCACAGCTGCTGGTGTGGGCGGATGTGTGCCTGTGCGGCGCCACCGATCACGGGCACTGCGGCCACGTGCTGGCGCAGGGCGCCATCGACAACGATTCCTCCGTTCAGACCCTCGCCGAAGTGGCGTTGAACTACGCCCGGGCCGGGGCCGATGCCGTGGCGCCCTCTGACATGATGGACGGACGCGTCGCGGCGATCCGCGCGCGGCTGGATGAGGAGGGCCACACCGCCACGCCGATCGTCTCCTACGCCGCGAAGTTCGCGTCCTCTTTCTACGGCCCGTTCCGCGAGGCCGCGGAGTCGGCCCCCGCGTTTGGTGATCGCCGCTCCTACCAGATGGATCCGGCGAATGCGCGCGAGGCCTTGCGCGAGGTGCTGCTGGACGTCGAGGAAGGCGCGGATCTGGTCATGGTGAAGCCCGCCGGGCCCTATCTTGATGTCATCCGCCAGGTGCGCGACGCGGTGCGGGTGCCGGTGGTCGCCTACCAGGTGTCCGGTGAGTTCAGTCTCATCAAGGCCGCCGCCGCGCGCGGCTGGATCGATGAGCGCGCCGCGGTGCTCGAGACGCTCACCGGGATCCGGCGCGCGGGCGCGGATCTCATCATCAGCTACTTCGCACCGGAAGTGGTGCAGTGGCTGCGCGCGTGAGCGCAGCGGGCACGCGCGTGGAGACGGCGGCGTTTCTCGCCGCCTGCCGGCGGCAAGCGGTGCCGCACCGACCCATCTGGATCATGCGCCAGGCCGGGCGCTATCTGCCCGAGTACCGCGCGCTGCGCGCCAAGGTCAACTTCGAGGCGCTCACGCGCACGCCCGACCTCGCCGCCGAAGTGACGCTTCAGCCCCTGCGGCGCTTCGAGCTCGATGCCGCCATCCTCTTCAGCGACATCATGACACCGCTCCAGGGCATGGGCGTGGATCTCGCCTTCGAGCCCGGACCGGTGGTGCGCGAACCCATCCGCACCGATGCACAGATCGATGCACTGCCGGCGCTCGTGCCGCAGCGTGACGTGCCGTTCGTGCTGGAGACCATCCGGCTGGTGCGCGCCAACGTGCCGCGCGCGGCGCCCCTCATCGGCTTCGCCGGCGCACCTTTCACGCTCCTGTGCTACCTGGTGTGCGGGAGGCCCTCGAAGGAGTTTGCGGCGGCGCGCACTTTCCTGTACGCGCAGCCGCACGCCGCGCAGCGCCTGCTCGAGCGGCTCGCGGACGCCATGGCGGAATATCTTGCGGCGCAGGCGCGGGCGGGGGCCCAGGCGCTCATGCTGTTCGAGTCATGGGCGGGGCTGCTCGGCGTACGCGAGTTCACGCAGTTTGCGTTGCCGGCCGTACGGCGCACGGCCGCCGCGCTGCGCCGCGCCGGCGTGCCCCTCATCTACTACGTCAACCAGGGCTCGGCTCTCATGCCGGCCGTGGCGCAGCTCGATGTGGACGTGATCGGGGTCGATTGGCGGTCGGGTCTGTCCGAGGTACGCCGCGTGCTCGGGCCCGGCAAGGCCGTGCAGGGCAATCTCGATCCGGCCGCGCTGTTTGCTCCGCCGGCCGAGTTGCACCGGCACGTCGATGCGGTGCTCGATGAAGCCGGCGCCGCGCCGGGACACATCTTCAACCTCGGGCACGGCATCTGGCCCGACACCGACCCCGATGCGGTCGCGCGCCTGGTGGATTACGTGCATGAGCGGCGCTAGCGATTTTGCCGCCACCGCGACCGCGTACTTCCGCGACCTGCAGGCGCGGCTGTGTGCCGCGTTCGAGGCGTTCGAGCCGGTGAGCCGGTTCGAGACGCGCAGCTGGACCAAGCCCGAAGGTCACCGGCTGCACGGCGGCGGCGAGTCGCGCCTGATGCGCGGTGAGGTGTTCGAGAAGGTGGGCGTCAATGTCAGCCACGTCTGGGGCGTGCTCGCGCCCGAGGCGCACGGCCAGGTGGCGGGGGCGCAGGCTTCCGATGGCCGCTTCGTCGCCTGCGGGATCTCACTCGTGGCGCACATGGTGAATCCCTACGTGCCCGCGGTGCACCTGAACCTGCGCTACCTGTGCACGAGCCGCGCCTGGTTCGGCGGCGGCTCGGATCTCACGCCGACCTTTCCGTTCGCGGAAGACACCGAGGCGTTTCATGGCGCGCTGCGGCGCGCCTGCGATACCTACCGGCCGGACGCGTACCGGGAGTTCAAGGCGTGGTGCGATAAGTACTTTTATCTGCCGCATCGCCAGGAGCCCCGCGGCGTGGGCGGGATTTTCTTCGACGATCTCGCGAGCGCGGACCCGGCGGCCGACTTCGCGTTCGTCCGCTCGGTGGGGGAGGCGCTGCTTCAGGTCTATCCGCTCATCGTCGCGCGGCGCAAGGACATGGCCTTCGATGAGCCGGCGCGTGAGCGCCTGCTCGTGAAGCGCGGGCGTTATGTGGAGTTCAACCTGGTCTACGACCGCGGCACGAAGTTCGGATTCAGCACCGATGCGGACCCGGACGCCTACCTGATGAGCTTGCCCCCGCTCGTGAGATGGTGATCCCGCGCGCGCTGGGCGCGCGGCCGCACGTCGGGGACGGTCAGCCAGCTCACCGAGCTCGCCCAGAACTGAGCTTCCGGGTGGGCCGTGGCGGTGCGCCAGTGCTCACCGAGGACTGCCGCGATCGCCTCGAGCGTTTCGCCCGAGGGCTGCCAAAGGCGCCGAAAGCGCTTGTAAGTTCCCAAGGTCCCCTCCTTCCATTGCGTTGTACATGAAGGGAGTGTTCCAGTGGCGTCCGAGTTCCAGAAAAAAGTGTTGCCGATCAGCGACTTCTGCGATTTAAACGTGCGGGGCCGGCTGCCTCTCTAAGGAACAGATGACACAGGCGCAGGCCGAGGACACGCAAATTGACTGGGAGGCGGCGCTGGTTCAGCGCGCCTGCACCGGAGACACGCGTGCCTTCGAGCGGCTGTATCGCGAGCACGCGGGCCGGGTGTACGGCCTGTGCCTGCGGATGACCCGGGATGTGCACCTGGCGGAGGACTGTACGCAAGAAACTTTCATCAACGCGTGGCGGGCGCTGCCGAGGTTCCAGACGCGCAGCT